>Ga0209415_10002291_pt1 | contig 35933 bp, 29 predicted proteins | sample PeaSoiSIISIP2007_FD_187696 | JGI IMG/M metagenome (GOLD analysis project Ga0209415, IMG submission 187696) | Peat soil microbial communities from Weissenstadt, Germany - SII-SIP-2007 (SPAdes) (version 2) | ecosystem: Environmental > Terrestrial > Soil > Wetlands > Peat | place: Germany... | reverse complement strand
CAACGACGACGCGGCCTGCCACGACGACTACACGGTCCACTACTACGACGACGCGGGCTCCTTCGACTACGACGTCGACGACGCCGACGACCTCGACGGTCCCGCCGACGACCACGAGCACCTCCAGTGCGACCTCGACCACGGCGGCCGGGGGGACCACCACGACCGCCTAAGTAGTTCTGCGGCGTCAATTAGTAGCCTGTTCGACGTGCTCGCTTACCTGGACCACGCCTCTACGACACCGCTTTGCCCCGAAGCGCGCATCGCGATGGAGCCATGGCTCTCGAGGAGCTTCGGTAACCCGTCCGGCTCCCACGCGGTCGCCAGAGCCGCTCGCCAAGCAATCGACGAGGCGCGTGACAAGGTGGCCTCCGTCCTTGGGACGGCCCCCGGCGACCTGGTTTTCACCAGTGGTGGTACAGAGGCGGCCAACCTGGCCATACTGGGACGGGCGGCGGTGGCGGCCGGGCCGATCGTAGTGAGCGCGATCGAGCACCACGCGGTATTGCACGCCGCCCAAAGGGCGGAGCGCCTCTTCGGTTCCCCCCTTCGAGTGGTCGAGGTGGGAAATGACGGCGTTGTCGACTTGAAAGCCCTTGGCGCGGCGCTCGACAGGACCGTCAGCATTGTGTCGGTCCAGCTGGTCAACAACGAGGTGGGCACGGTGCAACCCCTTTCCGAGGTGGCGCGTCTGGTGCGCCGGCGAGCTCCAGGCGCCGTGCTGCACACCGACGCCGTGCAGGCTCCCCCTTGGCTGGACGTCGCCCGGTTGGCCGAGGGAGCAGACTTCGTCAGCATTAGCGCCCACAAGTTCGGCGGCCCGCAGGGGGTCGGCGCTCTGGCCTTTCGCCGGCCCGTTGCTCTCGAGCCGCTCATCTACGGCGGCCCGCAAGAACGGGAGCGCCGCGCCGGGACTCACAACGTCGCCGGCATAGTCGGCATGGCCGCTGCCCTCGAGGCCGCGGATGACCAGAGGGTGGAGGCTTGCGACCGAGCCCGACGGTTGCGGGACAGGCTCAGGGCGGGCCTGTTGGCCAGCATTCCAGCCGCGCATGAGACCGCCCCGGGGCAGGAAAAACTTCCGGGCCACTGCCACCTCGTGATCGATGGCGTCGAGAGCGAACCGCTGCTCGTCCTGCTCGATGGGTACGGGGTGGCTGCCTCGGCCGGATCGGCATGTGCCAGCGGCGCAATGGAGCCGAGCCACGTCCTGGTTGCCATGGGCTACCGGGCCGACGTGGCCCTCGGAGCCCTACGGCTGACCCTCGGGCATTCCACCTCCGAGGCCGACGTCGAGCTTGCTCTTCGAGCCGTCCCGGCCGCCGTCGCTCGCCTCGGTGGCTCAGTCATCCCAGCCATGGCAGCGGCAGGCTGACGTTGCGAGTCCTGGTAGCGATGTCGGGTGGGGTGGACTCCTCGGTTGCGGCTGCCCTGATGCTGCGCGAGGGCCACGAAGTCGTTGGGGCGACGATGAAGCTCTGGGGCGGCCCTTCGGACTCGGGGTGCTGCTCGGTGGCCGACGTCGAGGACGCTCGCCGGGTTTGCCAGCAGCTCGGGATCGCGCACCACGTCTTCAATTTCACGGCCGACTTCGAGCGTGACGTCGTCGCGCCATACGTCGACGCTCACGCGCAGGCGAGGACGCCGAACCCCTGTATCGCCTGCAATACCCACCTCAAGTTCGGCCGTTTCCTGCAGCGGGCGCCGTTGCTCGGCTTCGACGCCATCGCCACCGGCCACCACGCCCGCGTCACGAAGTTGGCGACAACCTGGCAGTTGCGCCGTGGTCGCGACGTCGCCAAGGACCAGTCTTACGTGCTCTACATGCTCGGCCAGGCAGAGCTTGCTCGGGTGCTACTACCTATCGGGGAACTTACCAAGGAACAGGTGCGCCGGGTCGCCTCTGACCTCGACCTGCGCACCGCGGCCAAACCTGACAGCCAGGATGTCTGCTTCATCTCGAAGAACGGGGGAAGGGCGAGCTTCGTCGGTGAGCGCATCCCGCTCAGGGGCGGCCGGCTCGTGAGTACCGACGGCGACGATCTCGGGGTTGTCGACGCTCTTGAACTGGTGACCGTTGGCCAGCGTAGGGGCCTCGGCCTACACGCCGTCTCGCTCCCCGAGCGTCGCTATGTCGTTGACGTCGACCTCCCGAACCGGACTGCTACGGTGGGCACGCTCGAGGACCTCCTCGTCGGGACACTGCTGATCGACGAGATGTCGTGGTCCTGCTCACCTGTCGTTCCTGGCGCCTCTGTGGAGGTCCAGGTGAGCGCCCACGGACGACCGCTCAGAGGGCAGTGGCTGGGTGGGCCCCATCCCGGCACTGGGACGGTGGTCCTGGAGGAGCCGGCGCGCCGCGTTGCCCCCGGACAAGCCGTGGTCCTCTACGCCCCTGGCTCCGGCGATGATGGCGGAGACGACGAAGGCGAGGTCGTGCTGGGCGGCGAGGTCGTGCTGGGCGGCGGGACCGCCGTCTGGTGAGCGCCTGAGCTTGTCACTGGGCCTGGGTACCCTTATTGACGATGGCCGACGACCAAGCCGAGAGGGCAGAAGAGGTGCGCGAGCTCATAGCGCACCACAACCGGCGTTATTTCGAAATGGACGACCCCGAGATAAGCGATGCAGAGTACGACGAACTGGTCCGGGAGCTGGCCAGCATCGAGGAAGCGCACCCTGAGCTAGTAACGGCGGCCTCGCCGACCCAGCAGGTCGGTGGCGCGCCGGTCGGGCTCTTTGCCGAGGTCAGGCACCGGACGCCGATGATGTCGCTCGATAAGACGACCAGCTACGAGGAGCTGCTCGCCTGGGGCAAGCGGATGGAGCGTTATATTTCTGGCGAGGTCGTTTTCAACTGCGAGCTCAAGATCGATGGCCTGGCTATGTCACTTCTCTACGAGGCCGGCAAGCTCACCAGAGCAGCGACGAGAGGCGACGGCGAGGTCGGCGAGGACGTGACGGCAAACGTGGCGACCATATCCGCGGTCCCGAAGTCGTTGCGCCCGGGGGCGCCAGAAGTCCTTGAGGTGCGTGGCGAGATCTACATGACTGTCAAGGCTTTTGAGGCACTGAACCGGCGCCAGGCCGACGCTGACGGGCGCACTTTCATCAACCCCCGCAATGCTGCTGCAGGTTCTCTGCGCCAGAAGGACCCTGCGGTGACGGCAACAAGGGAGCTTTCGTTCTCCGCTTACCAGCTCGGTGAGGTCACGGGAGGGCCGGTGTTCCGTTACCACCACGAGACTCTTGACTGGCTTAGAGAAGAGGGGTTCCCGGTGAGCCCTCGCATCGAGACGCTTGGGACCCTGGAAGAGGTTGACAACTACTGCAAGAAGTGGCTCGACGGGCGGCACAGCATCGACTACGAGATCGACGGTGTGGTTGTGAAGGTGGACAACCTCGCGCAGCGGCGCGAGCTGGGGGCTACGTCAAAGGCCCCACGCTGGGCGATCGCCTACAAGTTCCCTCCGGAAGAAAAGACGACCGTTTTGAAAGGGATAATGGTTTCGATCGGCCGCACCGGCAAAGCGACCCCGTTCGCAGTATTGGAGCCGGTCGTGGTCGGAGGCGCGCGGGTCAGCCTTGCAACCCTCCACAACGAGGACCAGGTCCGGGCCAAGGACGTGCGACCCGGCGACACCGTGGTGGTGCGCCGCGCTGGCGACGTGATCCCAGAGGTGCGCGGGCCCGTCCTACCGCTGCGGCCGAAGGACCTGCCGGCGTGGTCGTTCCCTTCTAGTTGCCCGATATGTGGTTCTCCGCTGCAACGCCTGGAAGGGGAGGCTGACACCTACTGCATAAATGTCGAGTGCCCCGGCCAACAGGTGCAGCGGATATCGCATTTCGCTTCAAGGGGAGCAATGGACATAGAAGGCCTCGGCGAGCGGACGGTGTACCTGTTTTGCAAGGAGGGATTGCTCGCCGACGTAGCAGACATCTACTCGCTCGACTTCGAGCGCGTCCAGGGCTTCGAGGGCTTCGGCACGCTCTCGGTAGCGAACCTCGGCGCTGCGATAACCGAGTCCAAGTCCCGGCCCCTGGCCAACCTGCTCGTCGGGCTATCGGTCAGGCACCTTGGTGCGAACACGAGCCAGCTTTTGGCCCGGGCGATGGGCCACCTCGACAGGATAATAACGGCGCCAGAGGACGAGATCGCCGGCATCGAGGGCATTGGCCCTGTCATCGCGGCGAGCATCACGCGCTTTTTCGCACTGCCGCGCAACCGCGAGGTCATAGACCGACTTCGGGAAGCCGGCCTCAACTTTGAAGGACCGAGCGCGCCGGCACTTGCCCAGACACTCATCGGCAAGTCAGTTGTCGTGACGGGTACCTTGCAGCGTTGGTCCAGGGAAGAATCCGAGGCGGCGATAAAGGCACGTGGGGGCAAGGCTCCCGGCAGCGTTTCCCAAAAGACGACGGCCGTGGTCCTGGGTGCAGACCCAGGCGGGGCCAAGCTGACCAAGGCAACAGAGCTCGGTATCCCCCTCCTCGACGAGGACGGCTTCGACCGGTTCCTCGAGACGGGCGAGTTGCCCTGAGCACTTGGGGCGGGGCGCCCGGGTGACGGTCCACCGTTGTTCTCTCCCTGCTAGTTAGCCTGATTAGGTGCCCCTGAGGAGTTCTGAGCTAGTAGGCACGGTCGTCGGCGGCCGTTACAGGCTGCTCCGTCCAATCGGGAGTGGTGCCTCGGCCCACGTCTATGTGGCAGAGGACGTCCGGCTCCGGCGCGCGGTGGCGGTCAAGGTCCTTCACCCCGCGTTGAGCGAAGACAGGTCCTTCTTGCGGCGTTTCCAGGCCGAAGCCCAGACCGTTGCGGTCCTTCGGCACCCAGGCATCGTCCGGGTGTACGACTGGGGGGAGGATGCTGAGCAGGCCTACCTGGCGATGGAACTGCTGGAAGGCGGGAGCCTGCGGGCCCTGCTGGACAGCGGTTACAGGCTGAGCATTTCCCAGGTGGCGGCGGTTGGGCTCGACGTGGCCTCAGCACTCGCATATGCGCATTCCCGTGGCTTGGTCCACCGCGATATCAAGCCCGCCAACTTGCTCTTCGACGAGGAGGGCCACGCTAGCGTCGCCGATTTTGGCATCGCCAGGGCCCTGGCGGAGGCGAGTTGGACCGAGCCGGTGGGGGCGATGGTCGGCACTGCCCGATATGCGGCACCCGAACAGCTGCGGGGCCTGCCCCTCGATGGCCGCGCCGACGTGTACGCCCTCACGCTGGTGCTCGTCGAAGCGGCTACAGGTTCGGTGCCCTTTGCGCTCGACACGACCCTCGGGGGCTTGATAGCAAGGGCCGGCCGGTCCATACCCGTGCCAGCAGAGCTCGGCCTGCTCGCTCCGGTCCTGGAGCAGGCAGGCGTGGCCGGTCCGGAAGACCGCTTGAGCGCCGAGGCCCTTGCCCAGCAGATCTCCGCGGTAGCTCGGCAGCTACGCGCGCCGGCGCGGCTGCCTGTGCCCGGGCTAGCCAGCCTGCGCGACCAGGAAAACGAGAGTGAGCGTACCGATCTGGCTGGCCGGGGCCGGCGGGCCTTGCCGCCAGATCTGAGCATCGTCCCCGACCACCCGGTAGTCGTGTTGCCGGCAAGCCGCAACGTCCAAGCTGTCGAACTACCTCACTCCGGGCCACCTCGCTCCGAAGTTGGCTCGGACGTACCTGGCCCGGCTGAACTTGCCGTAACAGAAGCCCCCGGCCGCCCTCGTCGCCGGCGCCGCTGGATACGGGTCGCACTGCCCGTGGTGCTCCTCGTCGCAGCGGGAGCCGTGGCCGCAGGCCTGTACGCATCGTCGCCGGCCCAGACGTACTCCGTGCCGTGGTTGGTGGGCGACACGGTCGCGGGGGCGAGAACCGTCCTGGTTGCCGAGCACCTTGGTCTCAGCGTGGCCGCCACTCAATGGGACAAGGCGGCCAAGGGCTCAGTCATCTCCCAGGACCCCGCGGCCAATGCGAAGTTGCTAGCCAACGGCATCGTCGCGGTCACGGTTTCCCTCGGTCCGGAACCCGTCCGGGTACCGGACCTTGCCACCTTGGATCTTGCGCAGGCGACGACCGCGCTGCGTTCGACCGGCTTACGTCGAGGGACCGTTCACGACAGCACGAGCATGACCGTGCCCGCTGGGGTTGTGATCTCTTGGACGCCCCACGGCAGGCGCGTCCCCCCCGGCACCGAGGTCAAGTTGGTGGTCAGCACCGGCAAGCCCACGGCTCTGGTGCCGGTATTCGGGAGCTCCACGACTTATGACCAGATGGTTGCCAACCTGAAACGGCTCGGCTTCCACTCCAGCGAGCTGACCAGCTACAGCAACACAGTGCCAGCTGGCGACGTCCTTGCCACCGACCCGCTCCCCGGCGCTCGTGAGGTCGTCGGCACGACGGTCACTATTACAGCGTCGCTTGGACCGCACCTGGTCACGATCCCGTCCACCGTCGTCGGCTTGTCGGCCCAGGAGGCCGCCAAACTGCTGGAGGGGATCGGACTGAACGTCTACGAAACCCAGGGCAGCCCGCTCGAGCCCGTGACCGGGACGCAGCCAGCAGTGGGTACTGCAGTTCTTTACGGCAAGTCGGTCGTACTCGTCACTGGCTGAATTGTCACCGGCCAGTGACTGCAGCAGAACTCAGCACGCGAGAGAAGGCGGCGGCGGGCACTGCCGCGGCCCGGCAGCGCCAGCGCCGTTACCTGCGCCTTACTGTTTGCGGGCCTGGTCCAGCTGCCGGCGGTCCCTCTTGGTGGGCCGACCCGTTCCTCGGTCGCGCACAAAATTGAGCTGACCGGCCTCCTCTTTGCTAGGAGGTGGCGGGCTGTGGTCTACGTAGCACGACGATGCCAAGGGCGCCCCGACCCGTTTTTCGATCAGGGACGTCACCTCGACCACGTGCTCCCGCTCGGCGGAGCGAGCCTCGACGGTATCGCCGGGCCGGACCAGCGTGGATGGTTTAGCCGCTACGTTGTTGACCCGCACGTGGCCGGCGCGACATGCGTCGGTTGCCGCCGAACGGGTCTTGTAAAGGCGCACCGCCCAGAGCCATTTGTCGACTCGCGTCGATACGAGGAGGCCCTGTTCTGCGCCGGTCACTAGTCCGTGATTTCCTGGAGACGTCGCGCTATCTGCTCAGCGTCGGGCTTAGGGAACCCAAGGTCCTGCTGGCCGCCCTCGGGCGAGCCCCCCGCAACGGCCGGGCCCGGAGATGGAGGGCTCGGCCAGATGCCGCTTTGTGGGTCCAACAGCTTGCTCAAGTCGCCGTCCACTTTGATCCTCCCGCCTAGGAACGCTTGCATCACTGCTTGTATGTCGCCCTGGACGAACAGAGAACGAGCGGTGCTGTACGCCATCGATACTGTGACATCCGGGTTCGCGAGGTGGCCGGTGTCTATATTGAGGCGCCCCGAGGACGTGTCGACATGGGCATCGAGGGCGGCATCGGAAAAAGGAGCCTCCGCGACGATGAGGTTGACCCGAACGGGAGCCATAGCCCTCCCGCCGATAACGCCGCCACCGCCACTTGCTTCGGCCTCGGAATAGATCCGGCGGGCTTCGGCGACCCACTCGTCGCTTAAGAAAGGGTATTTCGGCACGTGGTCATATTACGATGACCGAGTGACCCAGCCCATTTCCAACAGCGACGTCGCCCACGTGGCGCGCCTGGCGCGCCTGGCGCTGTCAGAGGAGGAACTGGGCCGCTACACGACCCAGCTCGCAGCTGTCCTTGAGCACGCGGCCGACATGGCCGCGCTCGACATCGAAGGAGTGCCCCCGACGGCCCACCCTTTCCCGCTGGCCAACGTCTTCCGGGAGGATGTCCCGCGGCCGTGCCTGGACAGGGACGAGGTCCTCTCACAGGCTCCTGACGTGGAGGACGACCGCTTTCGGATCCCGCGGATCCTGGGCGAGGCGCCGTGAGCGGCGTTGGGCCGGCTGGGCCCTCCTCTGCATCCGAGACGGCTGCTGATGTCCGCCAGGGCAGGCGCACGGCGACCGCCGTGCTGGAGGAGCATCTCCGGCGGATCGCAGAACGTGAGGCCGATGTCCACGCCTTCAACCTCGTCATGGAAGACCAGGCCCGCTCGCGCGCAGCCGAAATAGACGGCATGGTCGCCGCCGGCGACGACCCGGGCCCCCTTGCCGGTGTGCCGGTCGCGTTGAAGGACCTGCTTTGCACACGCGGCGTGCCCACGACTTGCTCGTCGAGAATCCTTGCCGGCTGGCTGCCACCGTACGACGCCACCGTTGTCGGCAGGCTCGCCGCGGCCGGGGCGGTCTTCATCGGCAAGACGAACATGGACGAGTTCGCAATGGGCTCTTCCACAGAACATTCGGCTTTCGGCCCGACCCGCAACCCTCGTTGCCTGGGCCGGGTCCCGGGTGGCTCGTCCGGGGGGAGCGCTGCCGCGGTAGCGGCGGGGTTCGCTCCGCTTGCCCTCGGTAGCGACACCGGCGGCTCAATCCGCCAGCCGGCCGCCCTCTGCGGGGTCGTAGGGGCCAAACCGACCTATGGAGTGGTTTCGCGCTACGGCCTGGTCGCGTTCGCTAGCTCGCTCGACCAGATCGGCCCGTTTGCCGCCAACGTGGCCGACGCTGCACTGCTCCTGGACACGATCTCGGGCCACGACCCGTTGGACTCGACGAGCCTGCCGGCCAGCCCGCCGCTTGCATCCGCGAACCTCGGCCGCGGGGCCGACGGCCTCCGCGTCGGTGTGATCGCCGAGCTCGCCGGCGCCGAAGGCATCGCCCACGACGTGGCTTCCCGCCTTGCCGAGGCCGTCGATGCCCTCGCAGCGGCAGGTGCAAAGGTCGAGGAAATAAGTGTGCCTGCGGTGCGCTACGGGCTTTCCGCCTATTACATGATCGCTCCTGCCGAGGCCTCCTCCAATCTCGCCCGCTACGACGGGGTCCGCTACGGCCTGAGGGTGCCTGGGGCGGACATCACGGAGATGTACATGGCGACACGCTCTGCGGGCTTCGGGCCTGAGGTGAAGCGCCGGATAATGCTTGGTACGTATGCGCTTTCGGCAGGTTATTACGACGCCTACTACGGCAAGGCACAAAAGGTGCGGACGCTGATAATCCGCGATTTCGAGGAGGCTTACCGGTCCTTCGACGTGCTGCTTTCGCCGACGGCACCGACGACTGCTTTCGAGCTTGGTGCGAAGACCGCCGACCCGCTGACGATGTACCTGAACGACGTCTGCACGATCCCCTCCAACCTCGCCGGGCACCCTGCCATCAGCGTCCCGTTCGGGACGGGGGACGATGGCCTTCCCGTGGGGGTGCAGGTGCTCGCGCCTGCGCTCGGGGAAACGGTGATGTTCCAGGTAGCCGAGGTGCTGGAGGCCGCAGCGCCAACCGGAGGAGGACAGTAATGGCCGGCACGAGCGTTATGAGCGGTTGGGAGATCGTCATCGGCCTTGAGGTGCACTGCGAGCTCAGGACCGAGACGAAGCTTTTTTGCAGTTGCCGCAATGCTTTTGGCGATGAACCCAACACCAACGTGTGCCCTGTCTGCCTCGGCTTGCCGGGGTCGCTGCCTGTGCTCAACAGGCTGGCTGTCGAGTACGCGGTCCGCATCGGCACCGCCCTGCACTGCACGGTGCAGCCCTCTCTGTTCCACCGGAAAAACTATTTCTACCCGGACATGCCGAAGGATTACCAGATCAGCCAGTACGACGTCCCTATCAATATCGACGGCTGGTTGGAGCTGCCCAGCGGCAAAAGGATCGGGGTAATCCGCGCCCACATGGAGGAGGACACGGGCAAGACCACCCACGTTGGCGGCGGCGGCAGGATCCATGAGGCTTCCCATTCGCTCGTCGATTACAACCGGGCCGGGGTCCCGCTTGTGGAAATAGTTTCCGCCCCCGATATGCGCAGCGCTGAGGAGGCGCGCGACTACGTCGAGGAGCTTCGGGCGGTCCTGATCGCGACCGGCGTGTCCGACGGGAAAATGGAGGAAGGTTCGCTCCGTGTCGACTGCAACGTGAGCGTGCGCCGGGAAGGCTCCACTGAGCTCGGGACGCGTTGCGAGATAAAGAACATGAACTCGTTGCGCAGCCTCGCTCACGCAGTCGACTACGAGGCTGCGCGCCAAGCAGAACTGCTGGCTTCGGGCGGGGTTGTGGCCCAGGAGACCCGGCACTGGGACGAAGCGGACGGCAGCACGCACTCCATGCGTTCCAAGGAGGAGGCGTTCGACTACCGTTATTTCCCCGAGCCGGACCTGGTTGCGCTCGACCCGGGACCGGAGTGGGTTGGTTCCGTGAAGTCTGCACTGGGCGTGCTACCCGCCGAGAGGCGTGCGCGAGTTGCCGAGGCTGCCGGCGTACCGGTGTCGTCCGAGGCGGTTGCAACCGTCGTCCGCCTCCAGTTGGACGGCTTCATGACGGCGGCTGTGTCGGCAAAGGCAGATGCCGCTCTGGCCCTGCGCAGGCTTGCGAACGAGGTCGCCGGCGAGCTTGCCGACAGCGGGCGAAGGGACCTCGACCTCGACGGGTTCGTGCGCCTGTTGCTGATGGAGCAACAAGGAGAACTGACCTCGGCGCAAGCGCGCACGGTCCTGCGCGCGCTTGTGGCCGAAGGCGGCGAACCGAGCGCCATCGCAGCGAAGTTGGGGTTCCAGGCCTTGGCTTCGGGTGCCCTGGATGCAGTGATGGACGAAGTGATCGCCGCCAACCCACGCGAGTGGGAGCGGTACAGCGCGGGCGATGACAGGCTCACCGGCTTTTTCATCGGCAAGATCAAGGTGGCGACGGGTGGGAACGCCGACCTGCGGGCCGCAACCGACCTCCTCCGCCAGCGCCGGAGCACCGCAGCGAGCTAGCCCGAGCTTTTCCCGAGCCCCTGTAGGGTTGTCCCATGCCCAGTGAAATCAAACCGCGCAGCCACGAAGTTACCGACGGTCCCGAGCGCGCGCCCGCCCGGGCCATGCTCCGCGCCGTTGGCATGACAGATGCCGACTGGGGCAAGCCCCAGGTGGGTGTCGCGTCGTCGTGGAACGAGGTCACCCCGTGCAACCTGCCTCTCGACCGGCTCGCCAAACGCGCCAAGCAGGGCATCCGCGATGCCGGGGGCTTCCCCTTCGAGTTCGTCACCATCGCCGTCTCGGACGGCATCTCGATGGGTACCGAAGGCATGAGGGCCTCCTTGGTGAGCCGGGAGATCATCGCGGATTCGGTGGAAGCGATGATGCATGCGGAACGCTTCGATGCCCTCGCCACGTTCGCCGGTTGTGATAAGTCGCTGCCCGGGATGCTGATGGCTGCTGCTCGGGTAAACCTGCCCGCCGTTTTCCTCTACGGAGGGAGCATCCTGCCGGGTCGGGGCGATCATGGGGAGGCGCTCGACATAGTCAGCGTCTTCGAGGCGGTGGGGGCTCACGCGGTCGGCAAGCTCACAGATGCAGAGCTGTCGCTGATCGAGCACCGCGCATGCCCGACGGAGGGCAGCTGTGCTGGCATGTTCACCGCCAATACGATGGCCTCGGCTGCCGAGGCTCTCGGGATGGCCCTTCCCGGTAGCTCCGCCGCGCCGGCCGTCGACCGGCGACGTGACGACTACGCGTACGAGTCGGGCAAGGCCGTCGTCAAGCTGCTCGAAATGGGGATCCGTCCCCGCCAGATCATGACAAAGGACGCTTTCGAAAACGCGATCGCGGTCGTCATGGCTCTCGGTGGTTCCACGAACGCCGTGCTCCACCTGCTGGCGATCGCCCACGAAGCACAGGTCGACCTATCGCTCGATGACTTCGACCGGGTCGGCAGGAAAGTGCCCCACATCGCGGACATGAAGCCCCATGGGCTGTACCACATGGTCGACCTCGACCGCGTCGGTGGTCTCCCGGTCGTAATGAAAGAGCTGCTGGACGCAGGGCTCCTGCACGGTGACTGCCTCACCGTCACGGGGCGGACGTTGGCCGAGAACCTTGCCGCCCTAAACCCACCGCCCCCCGACGGCAAGGTGGTCCATCCGTTGGCTAACCCGCTCCACGCTGACGGCGGCCTCGCTATCGTTTGGGGTTCGCTCGCGCCCGCCGGCGGCGTGGTGAAGGTTGCGGGTCTCGACTTCGAGCACTTCGAGGGTGTTGCCCGCGTCTTCGACGGGGAGCAGGCGGCCCTCGAAGCGATCCTGGCTGGGCCCATCGAACCAGGCACTGTGGTGGTGATCCGTTACGAAGGCCCCAAGGGGGGGCCGGGCATGCGCGAGATGCTCGCCGTCACGGGAGCCATGAAAGGTGCGGGACGGGGCGGCGACTGCGCTCTGATCACCGATGGGCGTTTCAGCGGGGGCACTCATGGGTTTTGCATTGGCCACGTCGCGCCCGAAGCCGTTGACGGTGGCCCGATCGCATTTGTCGCCGACGGGGACAAGATCACCATCGATGTGCCCAGCCGGAGGATCGACTTGGACGTCGCCCCGTCAGATATCGCAGCGCGCAAAGAGAACTGGAAGCTGCCCGAACCGCGTTACACCCACGGGGTGCTCGCCAAGTACGCCCGCTTGGTCAGCGGTGCCGAAAAGGGCGCCGTCACGGAGCCATAGAGCCGGCTCGGTTAATGGCGGTTACCCCAACTCAACGAAAGCCGAGCGCAGTTCTCCTGGACCTGGGCGGTGTGTTCCTCGACTGGGACCCCCGGTACCTCTACCGCAAGCTGTTTGGCGACGACGTAGCGGGCATGGAGGACTTCCTCGCCAACATCTGCACACCGGCCTGGCATTCCGAACAGGACCGGGGCCAGAGCATCTCCGAAGCCTGTGCTGAGCGGCGGGCCACGTTCCCCGAGCACGCAGAGATGATCGATGCGTGGGGCGAGCGCGCCGAAGAGATGATAAGCGGCGTCATCCAGGGCAGCGTGGAGGTGTTCGCCGAGCTCAAAGCCAGGGGGGTGCCGTGCTACGCGCTCAGCAACATGGAACGCGAGAACTGGGAGCGGCGCATCGAGATTTACGATTTCCTCGGGTGGTTCGACGGCTATTTCATTTCGGGCCTTGAAGGCGTGATTAAGCCGGACCCCGAGTATTTCGAGCGGGCGCTCGAGCGGTTGGGCCTCCGGCCCGACGAGGTCGTGTTCATCGACGACCGCCCGGACAACACGGAGGCCGCCGGCGCTCTTGGCATCCCCGCCGTGGTCTTCACCTCGCCGGAAGCCTTGCGCGGCGAACTAGTTGCGAGGGGTCTTCTGCCCCCCGAAGTCACGCTCGCGTAGAGCCCTGGCGGTGCGGCCCAGGATCTCGCTCAGGATCCCCGGGGTGGTGGCGAAGTTGAGGCGAGCGAAGCCGGCGCCGCCCGGCCCGAAGCTGGGACCGGCGCTCAGCATGACCCTCGCTTCCGAGAGCAACCACTCAGCCGGGTCGTCGCCGAGCCCTGCGGCGCGGAAGTCCAGCCAGGAGAGGTAAGTGGCCTCGGGGAGATTGCCCTGCACCCCGGCAACGCCGCCGGCGGCGGTGGCGCCGAGCCATTGCCCGAGCAGCTCCCGGTTCGCCCGGAGGCGGGCTACGCAGCGCTCCAGCCAGGCGTCGCCTTCGGGCGACCACGCCGCAAGGGTGGTAGCGAGGGCTGCGATGCTGACCCGGCCCATCGTGTGCTGCATGTGCGTGAGCTGGCGCGCCATTTCGGGAGCGCCGACGTGGGCTACCGCACAGCACATCCCTCCGAGGTTGTAAGCCTTGCTGGCCGAGTACACGGTGACGGTCCTCTCTGCGAGGTCCGCCGACAGCGAAGCAAACGGGATGTGGGCGCGCTCGGACAGCGCAAGGTCGGCGTGTATCTCGTCGGAGATAACGAGCAGGTCGTTGCGCTCGGCCAGTTCGCCGAGCGCTGACAGCTCGTCCCGGTCCAGCATCCGCCCCGTCGGGTTGTGGGGGTTCACGAGCAGGAGGACCTTTGCCCCGCGGGCTGCGGCGGCAGCAGCGGCCAAGTCAAAGGCCCAATTAGCCTCGCCAGGCACCGCTTGCACGGGGACGAGGCGGCGGCCCATGTCTTCCAGCGCCCCCACGAAGCTGGGGTACGAAGGAGTGAGCAACAGCACCCCGTCCCCCGGCGAGCTGGCAAGCTCGATCAGGACGCGGACCGCCTGGACCGCGTCCGACAAGACCCGTAGCTGCCCCGGAGCGGGATCCCAGCGGTACCTCGTAGCCATCCGGGCTGCCCATTTCTCCTCGAGAAGGGCCACCTCGCTGCCCGCCGGGTACCCGAGGTCGCCGCCCTCGGCGAGGCGTACGAGAGCCTCGACGACGGGGCGGGGCGCAGGGAAGTCCATGTCGGCGACCCAGCTCGGGAGCACCCCGTCATCGGCAGCCGCCCACTTCACCCCGGGCCGCGAGCGCAGCCATTGTTCGTCCAGGTCGTCGAAACCCTCGGCGCCGAGCGAGGAGAGCAAAGCCACAGCCGTATGGTAACCGGGCCGCAATTAGTTGCAGTAATAGGCGTGCTGTGCCAAGATGAGCGCCATGGCAGTTGCGTCTGCGGGCACGGCAATACCCCACGCTACTGCCAGCGCGACGATCCTGATCTCCGTAGTACTTACCTGACGCACGCGTTCATCAAAACGCGTGCGTCGAACGGCCTCCCAGATGGGAGGTCGTTTTGTTTTGCCAGCCAGTTCGACACCAGCCAACGAGACGACAGTGAGGCGCCGATGCAGTTGACCGGGGCACAAGCCCTAATCAAGAGCCTGGAGATGGAGCACACCGAGGTCATTTTCGGCCTGCCGGGCGGCGCCATCCTCCCGGCCTATGACCCGATCCTCGACTCGCCGATACGCCATGTCCTCGTGCGCCACGAACAAGGTGCTGGCCACATGGCCGAGGGGTACGCACACGTCACAGGCCGGCCAGGAGTCGCAATGGTCACCAGCGGGCCCGGTGCCACGAACCTGGTAACCCCCCTCTGCGACGCCTACATGGACTCGGTGCCGATGGTCGCAATTACCGGACAGGTCAGCCGTTCCGTAATCGGGACGGACTCGTTCCAAGAAGCCGACACTGTCGGGATAACGCGCTCGGTGACCAAGCACAATGAGCTTGTAATGAAGCCCGAAGATATAGCTCTGGCGGTCCGGCAGGCCTTTCTGCTCGCAACAACCGGTCGCCCCGGGCCCGTGCTGCTGGATATCCCCAAGGACATACTTCAAGCCAATACAGAGTGGAACTGGCCGACCGACGACGAGGTCGCCAGTTCTCTTCCCGGTTACAAACCGAACACGAAGGGGCACCCTCGGATGGTGCGCGAAGCCGTGCGCCTCATCACCGCCTCCACGCGCCCTGTGATTTATGCCGGCGGCGGGATCCTTAAGGCGCGAGCGGTGGAACCGTTGGGCAAGCTGGCTGAGCTCACAAACGCGCCAGTGGTGACCACCCTTATGGCCCGAGGGTCGTTCCCCGACAGCCACCCCCAGTGCCTCGGCATGCCGGGGATGCACGGCAATTACACGGCCATAATGGCCATGCAGGAAGCAGATCTCCTCATTGCCCTCGGAGCGCGCTTCGACGACAGGGTTACCGGCAAGGTCAGCGACTTCGCTCCGGGCGCAAAAATCGTCCATGTTGACATCGACCCAGCCGAGCTCGGAAAAATCCGCCGCCCGGACGTGCCGATAGTCGGTGACTGCCGGCTCGTGATCGAAGAGCTCGTTCGCGTGCTGATCGCGAGCGGCGAGCCGCAGCCGGACCGCTCGCCGTGGTGGGCGCACCTCGACGACTACCGGGCCCGGTTCCCGTTGTTCTACGAGCCTCAGGCCGAGGGCGAACTGCTGAAGCCGCAGGCCGTCATCGAGGCGATCAGAGATGCCAGCCCCGCCGACACGACGGTCGTGGCGGGCGTCGGCCAGCACCAGATGTGGGCCAGCCAGTACTGGCGTTTCGATTACCCGTACACGTGGGTGAACTCCGGGGGGCTCGGCACCATGGGCTTCGCGGTGCCGGCGGCGATCGGGGCCAAGGTGGGGCGTCCCGACCGAACGGTTTGGGCTATCGACGGCGACGGTTGCTTCCAGATGACCGCACAGGAGCTCGTGACCGCCTCCACGGAACGGATCCCGATAAAGGTGGCCATCTTGAACAACGCGTACCTGGGGATGGTCCGCCAGTGGCAGGAAATGTTCTACCAGGAGCGTTACTCTGAGGTTTACCTTTCCCCCGACCTGCCCGACTATGTCAAATGGGCCGAAGCAATGGGCTGTGCGGCTTTCCGGGTCGAGACCAACGACGACGTCGCAGCGGTGGTCGACAAGGCCAATGCGATAGATGACCGGCCGGTCGTCATCGATTTCCGCACCGATTCCCGGGAAAAGGTCTTCCCGATGGTGGCCTCCGGAGCCTCCAACAGTGACGTCATCGTCCACCCGTCGCTGCGGCCAGGTGGGGAAAAGGTGGTGCAGTGATGTCGCTCACCAGTACGGGCACTGCCTGGGCATCGGGCAGCGGCCGCCTGCGCCACCAGACAATTTCGATAATCGTAGAGAACCGCGCCGGTGTGCTCGCCAGGGTGTCGGCGCTCTTTGCCCGCCGGGGCTTCAACATAATCTCGCTCGCTGTTGCCCCTACGGACGACGACGCCTTCAGCCGGATCACCATCGTCGTCGACCTCGAGGAGATCTCAGTCGAGCAGCTGACAAAGCAGCTCTTCAAACTGGTCAACGTCGTGAAGATCACCGAGATGACACCGGGTGAAGCGATCGAACGCGAACTTGTCCTTGTCAGCGTGCGCTGTGCCCCGCCAGGTGGGCCTGGGCCCTCGCGCGGCGAAGTCGGCGACCTGGTGCGCATCTTCGGGGGGACCGTAGTGGACGTGGGCCAAGAGGCGCTCACGGTAATGCTGGCCGGGCAGCCCTCGATGCTGGACGATTTCGAGGAGCTGCTGAGGCCCTACGGGATCATCGAAATCCAACGAACCGGCCGGGTAGCGTTGCCGAAGCTGGAACGCCCCCCGGCCCGCCGTCCCAACCGGAGCTAGGGCTGCCTCCAGGAACGATCGCCCTCTTTGGCCCAAAAAGGGCGAGCCCAGTTACTATCGTCTGCACAGCCAAACAGGGCGAACGTTGCCTGTCGTGGCACTAGGAGAGACAGATGGCCAATATTTACTACGAGAACGACGCTGACCCCTCTGTGATCACGTCCCGGAAAGTCGCGATCATTGGCTACGGCTCCCAGGGCCACGCCCATGCGCTCAACCTGCGGGACTCGGGGGTCGACGTCCGGGTGGGCCTTCGCCCCGGTTCGGGGTCCCGCGCCAAGGCCGAAGCTGCCGGCCTTCGCGTCATGGGGCCAGCTGAGGCGGTTGCGGAGGCGGACGTGATCATGGTGCTCGCGCCCGACACGGCTCAGCAGGCGATCTACCTGGAGTCCATCGAGCCCAACCTGCGGGCGGGGGACGCCTTGATGTTCGCCCACGGGTTCAACATCCGTTACGGGCTGATCGACCCGCCTGAGGGCATCGACGTGGTGATGGTCGCACCCAAGGGCCCGGGCCACCTGGTGCGCCGCACCTATGAGGGCGGTGGCGGGGTCCCGAGCCTCGTTGCGGTCGAGCGCGACGCCACCGGTAAGGCGAAGGCGCTTGGGCTTTCCTATGCATGGGCGATCGGGGCGACGCGTGCCGGCGTGCTCGGTACAACCTTCAAAGAAGAGACCGAGACGGACCTCTTCGGCGAGCAGGTGGTCCTGTGCGGGGGCCTTACGGCCCTCATCAAGGCTGGTTTCGACACGCTCGTGGAGGCGGGCTACCAGCCGGAGTCGGCCTATTTCGAGTGCCTCCATGAAGTGAAGCTGATCGTCGACCTGATCTACGAGCACGGGATCACCGGCATGCGCTATTCGATCTCGACCACGGCCGAGTACGGCGATATGACCAGGGGCCCCAGGCTCATCAATGACGCGGTCCGGGCCGAGATGAAACAGATCTTGGCTGATATCCAGTCCGGCGCCTTTGCGTCCGAATGGGTGGAGGAAAACCGCAACGGGTTGCCCAATTACCACAGGCTCCAGAAGGAGGGTGCCGAGCACCCTGTCGAAAAGGTCGGTGCGCAACTGCGGGCGATGATGCCGTTCCTGTCGTCTGGTGGGCCGAAGCCTCAAGACGTTTCAGGGGGGTAACCGCACGGGCCCGGAGCAGTTCGATTATGACGCGATAATCGTCGGCTCCGGCTTCGGAGGGTCCGTCGCGGCACTTCGCCTTTCCGAAAAGGGTTACCGGGTCGCGGTCCTCGAAGCTGGCCGGCGCTTCGACGCCGCCACCTTGCCGCGAAGCTCCTGGGAGGTGAGGCGCTTCCTGTGGGCGCCCCTGCTCGGGTGCCTGGGTATCCAGCGCGTCCATTTCCTGCGTGACGTCGTCGTCTTGGCGGGGGCGGGCGTGGGCGGGGGCTCGCTCAACTACGCCAACACTCTTTACGAGCCGCTGCCGGCGTTTTACGACGACCCGCAGTGGGCGGGCATTGCCGACTGGCGCTCCGAGCTCGCTCCGTATTACGAGCAGGCCAAGCGGATGCTCGGGGTAGTGGACAACCCTTTGCTTACGCCCGCAGATGAGGCGATGCGCCAGGTGGCATGCGAGATGGGTGCAGGCGAGACGTTCAGGCTTGCACCCGTCGGCGTGTTCTTCGGGCCAGCCGGCGGACTGCCGGGAAAGTCCTACGCCGACCCGTACTTCGGGGGGGCGGGGCCGGCCAGGCAGGCGTGCCGGCACTGCGGCGAGTGCATGACGGGTTGCCGCCACGGGGCCAAGAACACCCTGCTGACCAACTACCTCCATCTGGCCGAACGAGCGGGTGCCGTCGTCGTACCCCTCACGACGGTTCGTTCGCTGGAGCCCCGACCGGGCGGCGGGTGGCTCGTGCGGACCGAGAGGACGACCACGTTCGGTACCGGCCGCCTCGCCAGCTGGGACCGCAGGACCTTGACTGCCGGCCAGGTTGTGCTCGCCGCCGGCGCCTTTGGCACACAAAAGCTGCTGCAGGCGATGGTCCTCGAAGGCAAGCTCGCGGAGCTGTCCCCGCGCCTTGGCGAGCTGACCCGGACCAATTCTGAGTCCCTGCTGGGGGCGACCGTCGCCCGCGGCCGTCCCCACCCCGATTTCAGCCGCGGCGTGGCAATAACGTCCTCGTTTTACCCTGAGCCCGGTACCCATGCCGAGCCCGTCCGCTACGGGCATGGTTCCAACATGATGGGCCTTTTTGGCACCCTGCTGGTGAAGGGCCGAAGTGAGGGCCGTGCCAGCGGTGGCGGAGCGGACCGGCGCCCGGGCTGGGCTCGTTGGCTGGTGACGGCTGCTCGTGACCCGCGCGCGATGCTGGCCTCGTTTGACTTGAGAGCGTGGTCGGAACGCACGGTGATTGCCCTCGTCATGCAGTCTCACGACAACTCCCTTACTGTATCTGCGAAAAGGGGCCTCCTCGGGCCCCGGTTGACGAGCCGGCAGGTCCATGGTCGGCCAAGCCCAGCCTGGTTGCCGATCGGCCATGACCTCGCGCGCCGGCTCGCCAAGCAAACTGGCGGCCGCCCAGCTGCGAACTGGGGGGAGATCTTTGGGATGCCGCTGACGGCCCACTTTCTCGGGGGTTGCGCCATCGGGGCCTCCGATGAGGAAGGTGTAGTCGACCCCTGGCACAGGGTTTATTCGTACCCCGGCTTGCATGTGGTCGACGGCTCCGCCATCCCTGCCAACCCGGGGGCCAACCCAGCGCTGACCATCGCGGCTCTCGCAGAACGGGCTTTTTCGTACTGGCCCAACAACGGTGGCCCGGACCCGAGGCCGCCGCTTGGTGCGACCCGCGTGGCACCAAGGGTACCCGTGGTGCCGGCTGAGTCACCCGTGGTGCCCGTTGGAGCGCAAGGTGAGCTCCGGTCCGGGCGAACTGCCTCCGAGTGACGCCGCGGGCCCTCACCTGCGCCTTGGCCGGCGTCCCTAACCGGATAACCTTCGACATCACGTTGGCGACAGGTTGACCCGAGCAAGAAGATGAGCCCAGCCAAGAAAAAGACATTGCTGGTGGACTGCGACACGGGTGTCGATGATGCCGTCGCATTGCTGTACCTGTTGGCTGACCCGGCAGTGGAGATATGCGGCATCACCTCCGTTTTCGGCAACATCTCTGCCGCCACCGCGGCTCGCAACTCGCTATGGGTACTCGACGTCGCCGGCCGGACGGGGCAGATCCCGGTTGCCCGGGGCTCTGAGGTTTCCTTGATCGGGGAGGAACCCGAGCTCGGTACCCACGTGCACGGCGACAGCGGCCTTGGCGGCGTCGAGATCGGCGAGCCGGCTGGGTCCGTAGTCAGCGAAGGCGCGGCCGAGCTGATCGTCCGAACTGCTCGCGAGCGCCCAGGCGAGGTGCACCTGCTGGCGACGGCTCCGCTCACCAACCTCGCAGTGGCGCTCAGGCTCGAGCCGGACCTGCCCAACCTGGTGGAAGGCGTCACCATCATGGGCGGGGCTGCCCTGGCGCCAGGCAACGTTACTCCGGCGGCTGAAGCGAACATCTGGCACGACCCAGAAGCCGCCCAGGCCGTCTTGAGCGCCCCGTGGAAGACGACCCTGGTCCCTCTGGACGCCACGATGCGCGAGGTCATGAGCGACGAGCAGCGCCGCTCGATGGCGGAGTCACCCTCGGAGGTCGCGCGCTTTGCCGCCGCTGTCCTCGAGGACTACTTCGAGTACTACCGACGGGTCTTCGGCCGACGAAGTTGTGCCTGCCACGATGTGCTCGCCGCGGCGATTGCGGCCGGAGATATGGTCCCAGAGCGGGCGATGACCGTGGGGGTGACCGTCGATACGGGCCACGGCCCGGCCAGGGGAGCCACGATTTGTGACATGCGCGGTCGCTACAGAGGCGAGATGGTGCAAACCGGCGCAAATTGCACGGTGGTCTTGGAGACCTCGGGGGCTCTTGCAGAACTCGTGGTTGCCCGGCTTATCAGACCGTCGCGAGGGTAGCCCGGATAAGGGCCAATCTTTCTTCGGTCGGCACCGATGGCAGGTGCAGCACCGGCACCCCGGAGCCATCGTGGGCGATAGCCAAGAACTCATGTGTGCGTAAGGCTTCTTCGGCCGTTTCCCATCGCACCTCTGTCTGGGTATATCTACCAACTGGCGCGCAGAAGAGCACGCATGTGTACCGCGCTGCTTCGATATGCCTTTCCAGCTCAGGAAGAAGGTCTGTATATTTGAGCAATTGTCCGTAAGCGACGTTGTCGATGAGGCTCCTGTCCTGGAAGACCAGGTCGGCCCCGGCAGGGATGCTGTTTTCCAGTTCGATTGACTGGTCGATTACCAGCCTTGCAAACGCTGGGTAGTTGTTCCATGGGAAAACTCCTGCGTACCCTTGGCTATGTTGCTCCTTCTTCATCTCGCGGTCCATTACGATCCCGGCAGGCTCGCTCAGGAAATGAGCACCGGGGAACTCCTCCCTGAGAGCGTTGAACAGGGTTGTCTTGCCGGTGTGAGGTCCGCCCGAAATCGGGATTTTGCGCATTATGGCCGCCACATCACCGTCGTCTGGGCCTCATTTGCCATAGCGCGACGAGGTCCTTTCGTGGCGCCTGTACGAAGAAAGAAGTTGTTCCCGCCGACGCTTGCCGCCCTGAAGGTTGCTGAGCAGAGAACCGGCCGAAGTGAAAGTTCCCATGGCTCGCCGCTGACGGCGACGGAGGTTGCTTTCGGTCAAAAGTTCAATCAACGCCCAGACGGCACTAATACCCGTGGCTACTAGCAGGGCCCTGCCCAGCCAGGTGCTTGCAACGGCATCCAACCCCCGTCGCCGCTTGACATGAGCCACGGCCGTAGCAGCAGCGGTCGAGCCCCGCAGGCGCACCGTGCGCTCGAAGCTCGGCCGTTTGGTCGCACTGGCCTGCTCGGGGACCGAGCGAACTGGCGTGGTGGCTTGCGTTGCCGCAACCGTAGCTGCACGTGCCGGCGGCGCAACTACCTTCTGCGGGCTCGGCAGAGCCGGCGGTGGCAAGCGGTCGGCAGCCGGCTCCCTCCTGGCCGGCGTGGCAAAACCCTCGTTGAGCAAATCGATCGCAGTTGCAGTCGGGTTGTAGCCGTTCATCACGACCGCGAGCATCGTACGCCCTCCGCGCGTGGCGGCGGCCATGAGGCAGTCCCCCGCCCTGTCGGTGTAGCCCGTCTTTATACCAATGGCCCCGGTGTAGCTCTCCAAAAATGTCTCGTCCATGCTCGGGAGCCAGTGGGCAACGCCCGTCGGGTCGACGAAATGGTACTGCTGCTCGCTGACAATGCTCGCGAGTTCAGGGACCCGCAACAGGTCCCGACCGGCTATCGCCAAATCACGGCCGCTGACCAGGTTGCCCCCGCGGTAGCCCTCTGTCCCGTCGAGGCCTGCGGGGTCGTGGAACACGGGGGAGTCTTGCATGCCGATCTGATGAGCCGAACGTTCCATCACACCCGCGAAAGCGGCGAGCGAGCCGCTCAAGCGCTGGGCTATGGCGTAGGCGGCGTCGTTTGCGGACAGCACCAGCAGAGACTGGAGCACCTCGTTGAGGGGCCAGGCAACACCTATTTCGATGCCGACTGTGTTCGGGTAAGCGTTCCACGACACCTTCGTCCCACGAACCCTGGCGTTCGAAGGGAGGTATGACACAGCTATGAGGGCCGTGAGGACCTTGGTAAGGCTTGCAGGGGGGACGCGGAGGCGTTCGTTGTAGCCAGCGAGCACATTGCCGGTGTTGACGTCGACCAGGACGTAGGAGGTGGCGTCGGGCACCTCCGCGTTCGCAGGTGGGGCCGTTGGCAACGTGGTCGTGGTGCTCTCCGGTGTTTTCGCCGGAGGTCCCTCCCTGGCAGGTCTCGAGGTCGGTTTTAGCCCTGGGCTAGCCGCCGCTGGCCCGGCGTAGCTCGCGCTCGCGGCCAGCAGAGCGAGGCCAACGAGGCCGGCCATCCCGCGACCACGCATCATGCCTCAGGATAGTTGAACTCCAGGTCCAGCCTGGTGAGGGTGCCCTTTGACCTACCTGCACGACAGCCTTATTGGAGTGCGGAGACGGCGCTGGGTGCGCGACCATGGCTCAATGGCACCTGCACAACGTATTTCCAGCCGAGCTGGAGCTGTCTCCGAGTCCGCCACCCTCGCCATTGATGCCAAGGCCAAGGCTTTGCGGGCAGCAGGGGAGGACGTGATCGGTTTCGGCGCCGGCGAGCCGGATTTCCCCACCCCGGCCCACATTGTCGAGGCGGCGGTTGCTGCCTGCCGTGACCCAAAGAACCACCGGTATACGCCTGCCGCCGGCCTGCCAGAGCTGAGGGAGGCCATCGCAGCCAAGACCGCCCGTGACACGGGATATGCCGTCAAGGCATCTCAAGTGTTGGTGACCAACGGCGGGAAGCAGGCCGTCGAAGAGGCTTTTGCCACGCTCCTGGGCCCCGGGGACGAGGTGCTCATGCCGGCCCCGTACTGGACGACCTATCCCGAGACGATCATTTTGGCCGGCGGAGCCCCGGTCGAGGTGCCTACCAGTCCCGAGAGCGGCTACAAGGTGTCACTATCCCAGCTCGAAGCTGCTCTGACGCCCCGGACAAAGGTGCTGTTGTTCGTATCGCCCTCGAACCCGACCGGTGCGGTTTACAACGAGGAAGAGACGGCAGCGATCGGCACTTGGGCCGCCGAGCACGGCTTATGGGTGATCACCGACGAGATCTATGAGCACCTGGTCTACGGCTCGGCACGCATGTACTCGATGCCCGTCGTGGTGCCCGAGCTGGCCGACCGTTGCGTGGTCGTGAACGGTGTCGCCAAGACCTATGCCATGACGGGCTGGCGCGTCGGCTGGCTGATCGGGCCGAGCGATGTCGTAAAGGCTGCGAGCAACATTCAAAGCCACTCGACCTCCAACGTGTGCAACGTCGCCCAGCGAGCGGCCCTCGCGGCCGTGACAGGCCCGCTTTCAGATGTCGAGCAGATGCGGGCGGTTTACGACCGCCGGCGCCGCGCGATTGTGGCAGCGCTCTCAGAGCTGCCGGGGGTGCTTTGCCCCGAGCCTGAAGGAGCGTTCTACGCCTTCCCGAGCTTTGCCGGAGCGCTCGGCCGGCCGAGCGGGCCTGGCCGACGAACACCCTCGACCACACTCGAACTTGCCGAGATCGTGCTCGACGAGGCAAAGGTGGCGTTCGTCCCCGGTGAAGCCTTCGGCGCCGCGGGCTGTGGGAGGTTTTCCTATGCCCTGGCCGACGAAGACCTCGCAGAAGGCATGACGAGGTTGGCTAAGTTCTTCGGCTAGCGCGCGCGTCGTCGAGCTCTGCGCCGCCGGCGTGGCGTTAGCGTGGCGTTAGCGTGGCGTTAGCGTGGCGTGAAAATCGCAAATGTGCGGCTCAAGACGGCCACATCCCTGACGCCCATGCAAAGAAACGGCGTTTTGGTAGGTGATGCGCGGTTCGTCAGATCACATCGGTGACGCTGGGGTCATCTTGGGCCCGGAGCGCCACCTCGGAGCGCCGCCCCGGAGCGCCACCTCGGAGCGCCGCCCCGGAGCGCCACCTCGGAGCGGCCGCCGACGCCGCACTTGACCGAGGTCAAATGGACGTCGTCAGTTCGCCGAGACCCAGGAGCTCCAACGTTCGACGGTCTTGAAGCCCAGCCGAGTGTAAACGGGGTATCCAGCCGGGCTGGACTGCAGCCAGGCCCACTCGGCGCCGCCAGCGAGGCCATCGGCAACCGCTCGGGCGGTCACCGCGCCTGCGTACCCTTGACCGCGGTAAGGCGGCGGTGTGGCGATGCTGAAGATCGCCACGAAGGGATAAAGCGTTAACCCGATCCCAGTGGTGACCGGCTCGCCATCGACCTCGCCGACATAACAGCGCACCCCCGGCAAGCTCAGCAGTGCTGATGTCGCCAGTTGAGCGAAAAGTTCCTCCGGTGCCCCGAAGCCGATCGCCCCGATCGTTACGTGCTCGTGCACGGCCTCCGGGGCCAGCTCTCGGATCTCGAGCCCGCCCACTTGCTGAGCAGCTTCGAGCGTACCAGAGCCTTCCAACACCATGAGTGGGACCGGCCCACCGGGCACCATCCCTCTGGCGACCGGGAGGTCCGTCAGCGCGAGGCCGGCCCCAGGGCGAAGTTGCAGGCAGTAGGGCAGGCCAGCTTCAGCGACATGGCTAAGCAACGCTGCAACCAGGACTTCGTCAGGGTCGGTCCGCTCGGCCCAGACGCCGTTGCAGTTCGGCAGGGCGACGCCTGACATTGCGGTCAGCACACCGCCTTCACGGCGCGCCCATCCCGGCATAGCCCCGACCAAGTGCTGCCACGAGCTCGCAAGAGCTGAGGCAGCGGTGTCGGCGTCGACTGCCATGGGCGCAGCCTAGACGAGGTGCAAGGCGGTCTGTCCCTTGAGCCGGCCTCAGCCCTTGTACCCGATGACTGCCCGTTCGGGGTACCGGACCAGGGTCGCGAACGACGTGCCGTAAAGGATCGCCAGTACAACCACGAACGCGGCGCGCACGCCTATCGAGGCGCCGTGGCCGCTCAGGAGCAGCCACGAAAGGACCGAGAAAAGGAGGCCGTTTGCCATCCTTGCGCCGGTCCCGATTGCTACCTGTTCGGCTGTTGAGGTAGTTGCTTTGGAGAGCCTCCACAGCATAAACACCACGCTGGCGAAAAACCCCTGTGCAAGGACCAGCAATGGCCACGCATGACCGCCGAAGGCGAGGGAGAGCAACCCGTCCCCAAGTGCCACGAAGGTTCCGCTTAGCGCACAAGTCAGCCGTTTTCCATGCAAAAGAAGAAGGCTGCGCCGGCCGAAGATGCCGTCTCCCTCGCGGTCCCTGAAGTCCTTCAGCATGATGCGAGCCAGGAATAACGCCACCAGCCCGGCACCGATGGCAATGGCACGGCCACTAACTTCGGCACCGGAGGACCAAAAGCCCAAGGTGTAGGGCACGACCACATATGCGATGGCAAGAGTGCTTGGCGCCCAGTACGGCCTGTAGGAAAGCCGCAGCGGCCGGACCGAGTAGGCGCGCCCGATCACTAGGCCCACGATCACCAGCCCTGCCGGCATAAGCCCAAGTGTTGCGGCGCAGCCGATCGCTGCTGCCCAGGCGAGCCAGTGCAGCTTTCGCATGTCGGTTGGAGAGGCCGCACCGCTGACGAGTGGGCGTCCAGCGTCGCCAGGATGGTTAACCAGGTCGATCTCGATGTCGGCTAAGTCGTTCACGGTTGTTGCAGCCACGTAGCTCCACGCCAAAGCACAAGCCTCTAGCGCCAGCTCCTCGGCCTTGAGGCGCGCGCTGTCACCGCTCGCCGCCCCCAGCAACATGAACGTCCACACCATGATGGCGACCCTGTAGCGCAACATCGATACGGTCAGCCCGGCGATACGGGCGGGAGCTGCGTGGCGCCGAAGGGAACCCCCGGTGAGTACTGGCCGCACCTCTGCTGGTATGCGAGTGCCGAAGGGGCTCATTTCGGTACCACCGTGTTCAACGGCCAGATTGACGTCACGACGAGGATGTAGATGACCCAAAGGATGTGGAACAGCACCAGGAACACAAGGCCCACCAAGAAAACGTTGATGAGAAGGTTGGCCGTGCCGAGCGCGCGCACCTGTTGCGCCGTGGAACGGAACACCATTGCGGCCAGTGCCGTGGCGCCGGCGAGCGCAACCCCCGTGAACACGGCAACCGCCGACGAGAACACAAAGTCGAGGTACTGTGCCGCCGGTTGGGCCGCGGCAATGACCAGCACCCAACCCCCTGCGCCAAGGCCGAGCACGGATACGACTACCGCCGCGGTGGGCACCAGGCGGTTGGTCCCCGGCCCCGATCTCGCGGCCCGCTCGAGGTGGGTGACCCCGCGCCGGGCCCAAAGGTACAGGAGGCCGTAGACGGCGAAGTAGAGAGCGAATATGACGGCGGCCGTAGCGGTGGCGCCCGCGGCGTCATCGATCCCGAATAGCGACTCGGTGATCGCTACGTGCTCGTTGACGTGGTAGAGCCCGTAGGGGGCGAGGCCGAACTTGACGGCGACGACTAGTGCCTCATACGCGGCTGTGTAAAGCGCAACTCTCACCGGCAGTTTGAGGTCCCGCCGAACGGCCAGGTAGACCGCCGCGGTCGTGACGGCACCGATTATGACCGCTGCGGCGACCAGTACGTCGACCGGTGGCATCCCGTCGACGAGCTGGCCGTGAACAGGGCGACGAGAAGCGAGGTGGGGCACCACGATGGCAGCGGCCAGGGCGACAACGGAGGATGCCCCTACCCGGGCCCAGAACCTCATGGGCAAGCTCGGGCGACCGGCGTGGCCCGACGGCCATAGCGGACCGCGATCTGGCGGGTTCATCTGGGCTTACTTCGACCGGGGCGGAGGAGGACTTTAAGTGGCCCTTCGTCTGGGCCGGGCTGTACGGGGCGCATGTGCCTATCCAAGCCCAAGGCGGGCCCCCTGGCAGTGCAATGATCGTCGGGTGAGCAACTCGATGAGTACTCCGATGGAAAACGGCGGCCGCCCAACGATCCGTGATGCCGTCCCGGGCGATGTAGGCCAGCTTCTTAGCTTCGTGCGCGGGCTAGCCGAATACGAACGAGAGCAGCACCAGGTCATGGCAACAGAGGCGGATCTTGCCGAAGCCTTGTTCGGCACCGATCCCAAGGTCTTCGCCCTGGTCGCCGAGAACGCTGGCACGGTCGCGGGAATGTTGATCTATTTCGTTTCGTTTTCGACGTGGACCGGTCGGCACGGTCTTTATGTCGAAGATCTTTTCGTCGTCCCCGGGCAACGGCGACAGGGGACGGGAAAAGCGTTGCTAGCCGCCCTGGCGGCACGAGCCGTCCAGATAGGTTGTCCGCGGATCGAGTGGGTCGTGCTCGATTGGAACCAGCCCGCGATCGATTTTTACCTCTCGCTTGGCGCACTCCCGATGGACGAGTGGCGGACCTTCCGGCTCTCAGCCGACGCCCTCTCCGACCTCGCCGCCGCGAGCGCCCTTTTATGACGGTGCCGGACGCGAACGGCCCTGGAGCAGCGGTGCGCTGGGCAGCCGGACCGGGTGGCCGCTTGCGGACTTGCGGCGCCAGGCAATAGCTGACAGGGCTTCCAGGACGACCCGGTTAGCAAGGTAGGCGGTGATCTCGGAGTGGTCGTACGGCGGGGAGACCTCGACCACGTCGACCCCGCCGACGGGGAGCTCGCTCGCAACTCGCCGGACCGCATCGAGCAGTGCCCGAGCACTGAGCCCGCCGGGTTCTGGAGTGCCGGTGCCCGGGGCTGAGCCTGGGTCGACAACGTCAATATCCACCGATAGGAAGACGGCGTCGCACCCGTCCATGGCCAACTCGAAGACCTCGTCGAGGCAGGTGTTGAGGCCTCTTTCGACTACCTCGGTCATTTCGTAACTGCGCATGCTCTGCCCGGCCATCCAGTCGAGCACGTCTCCGGGGGGCCAGTACCCGCGTAGGCCGATCTGGAAGAACCGGTCGCCCCGTACGGCGCCAGACTCGATCAGGCGCCTCATCGGGGTCCCGTGACCGTAAAGAGACCCGTATTGGGTATCTGCTGTGTCGGCGTGGGCGTCGAAGTGGACCAGAGCCACGCGTCCCCAGCCGACGCGACGAGCCACGCCAGTGGCATCGGGAAAAGTGATCGTATGGTCGCCGCCAAGCACCACCGGTATTGGCCCGGCCTGAGCGATCGTGGTTACGGCTTGTTCCAGTCGCCGTAAGGCTTGCTCGATCTCGCCCGGCAGCATTTGGACGTCACCGGCATCTACGACCGGTAGTTCGGTAAGGGGGTCCACACCGAGAGCCAGGTGGGGGCGCATCCCGTCGTGGGCCAGGTAATCGGTAAACCGGATCGCCTGAGGCCCGAAGCGGGTTCCTGGCCGGTGACTGGTCCCGCCGTCGAACGGAGCGCCAAGGATGACTGCGCCCGCATTGCTGAAACTGGCGGGTTCGTCGAGGTCGGCGCGCGGTACTCCGGCAAAAGTGGCGTCGGGCCCGTACATATTGCCGAGTCTCATGCGGAGGAGGCTACAGGTCTCTCCGGGGCCCCGCCAGGTGTTTCAGGCCATTGTGGCTATTACTTCGCGCACAATTTCCTCCGTGGTACCGGGGTGAAGGAAAATGAGCCGAGCGACGGTTTCGCCTTCCCATTTGGTGGGGGTGACGAACGCCACCTCGTCATCGAGCAGCTTGGCGGACCAGTTGTAATAATCCACCAGCTCCCATCCCTTGCGCCGGAACAGCACAACCGAAAGCTCCGGTTTACCGACTAGCTCGAGATATGGGGAGCTCTCTACGATGCGTGCCGTCAGCCGTGCAGTCGATAGCGCCGCGTCGACGGCGTCTCTATAAGCGTCGGTGCCATTCGTCACCAGGGAGTACCAAAGGGCGAGCCCCCTCGCCCGTCTCGTGAGGTGGTATGCGTAATCGCTTGGGTTCCACTCGTCCTCACCCGCATGGAGAGGGTCGAGGTAAGCCGCCTGTTGGGAATGGACCGCCTTAGCCAACGCTGGATCCCGGTACAAAAGAGCCGCACAGTCGAAGGGGGCGAACAGCCATTTGTGGGGGTCGACGACGAACGAATCGGCGTGCTCGGATCCCTTGAAAACCGACTGTATTTCGGCGGACCTCGACAGGAGGGCGGCGCCCCCGTACGCGGCGTCGATGTGGAACCAGAGGTCGCGTTGACGGGCGACCTCGGCCAAACCGGCCAGGTCGTCGACGAGCCCGGCGTTGGTCGTGCCCGCGCTCGCGACTACCGCCACCACGTCGGACGGGTGGGGGTCAAGACGGAGCGCCTCTTCCAACCCAGCGCCGGTAAGCCGATGGTTGTCGCACGGCACCAGCAGCTCGCCTACGCCGATGATGTGGAGCGCTTTGCTGACCGATGAGTGGGCATCCTCGCCGAGAGCGACACGCACCTGCGCGGTCGGTCCGCCCAGGCGTGCGCGGCCGCGGTCGCGGGCCACGACCAGAGCTGACAGGTTGGCCGCCGAGCCTCCCGAGACAAAACACCCGCCTGAGCTTGACGGCATCCCAGCCAGTTCCGCTAAAAAACTGAGCACCTGGTTCTCGGCTATCACAGTCCCGGCCGCCTCGAGCCAGGAGGTGCCCTGTAGGCACGATGCCGACACGACCATGTCGAAAAGGAGCGCCGCTTTGGTGGGGGCCGCCGGCACGAACGCTAAAAATCGTGGGCTGTCACAGGAAATGACCGAAGTGACAACCTGATCGGTGAAAAGCGACAGGATCTCGACCGGGTCCTTTCCTCCGGCCGTGACCAAGCCTGACAGGACGGCCTCGAGCGTCGCCTTCGGTACTGTGTGGTCGAGCGGTACCGGGTCGAGCGACAGCCGCCAGCGGCAGTAGTCGAATACCGCCTCCGCCATTTCCTCGTCGTAGACGAACATCGGGTTGTCAGACATCAACAGACGAGCGATCAGATAGGGCGGGCAAGCAGGTCGACGTGCTCGGTCCCGCTTGCCATGGAGCAGATGGTCTCGTCGTCATGGTCTCCCTCAGAGCCGATGACCGAGAGGCGGTAGCCGAAGGCGCGGAGCATCGCTAGATAACCCTGCGCATTTCCCCAGGGCGAGCTATCGAGCGCCAGCGGGTAGAACTCGCTGATCAGCACAGGTCGGTACCGCGTAATAGTGCTCCCGGCACCTTTCAGCACGAGCGGTTCGGCTCCCTCGACGTCGATCTTGATGGCGTCGACCCGGGTTACCCCCGCATCGGACAGGACATCGTCGAGGGGGCGCGCTGCGACGACGAAGCTGGCTGTGATCGGCTCGACTGGCGGACCGTCGATCGGGGTGACCCGCCCGTTGCTACCGTCCGTCTCGAGGGCGACAGATCCTGGCCGCGCAGCGAGGGCCAACGTCAGCACGTCGATGTTGTCGAAGCCGTTCTCCTTGGCACTGTCGCGAAGCAACCCGACATTGATTGGGTTCGGTTCGACGGCGATGACCCTGCCTGACGGTCCCACCAGCGACGCGCCAAGCATGCTGAACCACCCGATGTTGGCCCCGGCGTCGACGAAGGTGCCGCCCGGGCCGAGCACCTCTCGCAATGCCGCCGAGACCTCCGGCTCGTAGCTACCCGTCCGCGCGATCGTGTGCCCCACTGCGTAATCGCCCGGGTCCACATGCATCCGGAAGCCCTCGCAAGTGGTCACGATCTCAGTGGTTGGCTGCTCGCGCCGCTGCGGGTGCGCGTGCACGAACTCGACGCTGCCGAGGAACTCCCCGACAAGGTCCCGGACCGAGATGGTGCCGGCCGAGAGACGTTGTCGGTAATGGGCGAGCCCGTCGGGATCAGGTTGGCGCCCGAGCAGCAGGCGGTAGCAGTTCACCACGTCGCCTATCGTGGCGGGGCTCTCACCCTCAGCGAGCGCGGCTCCGCCCTTCGCCCGGAGATCGCCAAAGGGACGCCATGTCGCCCAGCTCGAAGCGGCTAGGTTCAGGCCCCGCTCGACAGCCAGATAGGATTGCCCTAGCAAGCTGCGTCGGGAGCGGCTGGCTGGCACCGCCGGCTATGCTACCGCCCGGGATGGTCGGGTCTAATGGTGGTGCCGCATATCTTGGGGGACGATGAAGCGTCGCATCGCCTTTGTTAGCCCTCGCTTCGGCGAGGAGATCGTAGGTGGGGCTGAGGCGGTGGTGCGCGACGTCGCACTCGGCCTGGTTGAGCGGGGTTGGGACGTCGAGGTGCTCACGACATGTGCAGTGAGCCCGTACACCTGGGCGAACGAGCTGCCTGAGGGGACCGAGGTCGACAGCGGGGTGCTCGTCCGCCGCTTCGCCAACGTGCTTGCCACCTCAGCCAGCAGGGAGCACATGGTGCACGGTCGCATTTACGCGGGCGAGAGCCCAACGCTTGACGACCAGGTGACGTGGCTCCAGGCGCTGTTCCGTACGCCGGGTCTCTTCGAGGTCCTAGTGAAGGAAGGACGGAGCTACGACGCGATCGTCTTCGCCCCTTACCTGTTCTGGCCCACCACCGTCGGGATGACGGTAGTAGCCGAACGAGCGGTAGTGATGCCCTGCCTCCATGACGAGGTCTACGCGTACCTCGATGTCATGAGGCACGTGCTGTCGTTGCCGGCCGCAGTGTGGTTCCTTTCCGGCCCAGAACACGACCTGGCGCACCGCCTCGGCCCCGTTACGCGCCATCACAGCGTCATCGGGTCCGGGATGGACGTGCCCAAGGAATACCATCCCGAGGAGTTCCGGTCCGAGTACGGCCTGGACGGCCCGTTCGTGTTGTACCTGGGCCGTCGTGAAGCGGACAAGGGTTGGCCTTGGTTGATGGACGTGTTCGCGGGGACCAAGACGCCGGTCAAGCTGGTGAGCGCCGGAGCCGGCCACCCTGACGTGCCTCCGCGCCTTCGCGGGAGGGTCATCGACGTCGGGTACCTCACGGTCGAGCAGCGCAACAACGCACTTGCCGCCGCCCTGGCCTACATGCAGCCGAGCTTCATGGAGAGCTATTCCCGCACCGTCATGGAATCCTGGCTCGCAGGGCGCCCCGTCCTCGTCCGTGCCGGGAGCGCCGTGGTCGAGTGGCATTGCTCTCGTTGCGACGGGGGGCGCCCGTTCGGCACCTCGGAGGAGCTGGAAGAGAGGTTGGCGGACCTGCTGGCCGACCCCAAGGCTGCCAACAGGATGGGCGCGCGTGGTCACGCGTACGTGATGGAGAACTACCAATGGCCTACGGTCCTGGACCGGATAGAAGCGGATCTCGAATCCTTGGGCAAGCCCTGGGACCGGCCGCCGCACTCTGAGTGCTGATCAGTCGGCGCTGATCAGTCGGTAGCCTGCCCCGCCCAGCGCTCCCATACCTCCTCGGGCGGCACCGCCCAGCGTCGTGCGAGGCGTGCACGGCTTGCAAGTGCCCAGGGCAGCATTTGTGCGATCCCGGAGCGCACTCCTCCATCGGGCCCCTCCGCGAAGCGGTCCCGGAGGGCCTTGGTGGCGAGGCGCCGCGGCCCGTTGCGGACCATTGTCAGGGTCCTGTTCCGCTCGGACATCACCCGTACCCACGGCTGGTGCTCGCCCCCCGAGCTAGCAGAACGGCGGTGCTCGACGGTCGCGCTCGGGTCGTACAGGACCCGCTTCCCCGCCAGGCGCGCTCGCCAGCACCAGTCCATGTCTTCGTAGTAGGCGAAGAAGCGGGCGGCGAACGGGCCGATCTCGTGCCAAGTGGCCCGCCGTGTCACGAACGCGCTGCCCGAGATCGCAAAGCGTTCAGCGAGCTCGTTGAACCGCCCGTCATCGGGCGTGTCGGCACCGATGTCCCCTCCGTAGCCCCGCGTATCGAGGAATGCTCCAACGCTATTGATGAGGCGCACTACGGGGCCCGACGGCGCGGGTTGCCCGTCCACCACGACCTCCGCCATGACCTCCGCAGCGCCCCCCGCGTCCGGTAGCGGCACGTACCACGGACGGGCGCCCGCCGTCCAGCGCCAGCGGTCGCCCCGGCTGTCAGTTTCAAGGCGGTAGAGGCCGGGCCCGGCGGCGATATCCAGCAACTCGGAGCCATTGACCTTCACCGAGCGGACCTGCCGTCCGAGGGGGCGGGGGTCCCCCGGCGCTGACCAGTCGTCGTCGGGGTAGCGGACCTCGCGGTAGCGGGTGGCCAGGACGACCTTGGGGCCAACTGCCGCGACCGACTCCTCCGACAGTGCCTTGGCAGCGGCCGCCAACCACCCCGGCCCGGCAACCGCGTCGTCGTTCAGGAAAGCCAGGATCTCCCCGCTCGACGCGGTGGCACCGGCGTCAGCCGCCGGGGCGAACCCAGTATTGGACTCGAACCGGAGCACCCTCGCGCCGGCGTGGCGGCCGATCTCAGACGCAACAGCTCCCGATGAGCCGTTGTCCACCAGCACGACCTCGTCGGCCTGGCTGCTCAACGAGGTCAGGCAAGGGCTCAACCATTCGCCGGGACGGTAGGAGACGACAACGACGCTGGCCTTCAAGCGCCTTGCCTCAGACGGCCGTGTCGCGGGTCGTTCCGGCAACCCGGCGTGCGATGTCGTCCCAGCTCGTGGCCTCACTCACGGGAACGACGGTCATACCGGCGCCCTCGAGCCGCAGGGCGGTCGGCGGCTCGGAGAAGGTACCCTCGGCGCCGTCCAGCTTTTCGTCAACAAGAGCCACGGTTCGTCCTGGCCACGCCCTGGCGAGCCTTTCAATTCCCCCCAGAAACGGCGCAACGGTGCTCGGGGGCGCTGTCCCCAGTGCGCTCGGCTGACCAGGTACCCAGGTAACTACGGCGTCATAGCCGCCTCGCCACCTGTCGAGGCTGCGCAGGGCTGCGTATGAGATCGGCTGGCCCGCGTCCTCGAGGCACTGCGAGGGCCCCAGGGACGGTTCCTCGCCGGGGATCTCGGTAACACCGCCGAACTGGTCCAAGGATGCGAGGGGCTCCAGGGCGGCAGCCAGCTTGGCCGGTACCCCTATGAGGGCAAGTTGGGGCCGGGTGCGCCACGCGGGGCGGTACCGGAGAGATCGCCGCAGCAGCTCCTCGAAAACGACCGCCGCCCTGTCCGCAACAGAGGCCCAAGACGGTGGCTCCATGTTGGTGAGCGCCGTGAGCCTCTCACGGAACGGTTTGTCAGTAAGGGCGCGCACGATGGCGGCGGCGATCGCCCCGGGATCGGTTGGCTCAAAGCGGGCCTCGCGGGGGAGGATCTCGCGCAGCGACGAGTTGTCGCCGGCGATCGTGGGAGCGCCACACGCCAGGGAGTCGATCACCGGGAGCCCGTAGCCCTCGTACAGGGATGGGTAGACCGCCAGCTCTGTGGACTGGAAAAGGGCGACCAGCACCTCTTCTGGTACGAAGCCAGGTATGAGCACCCGCCCTTCCACGCCCAGCTCCTTTGCCATTACGAGGTAGTGGTTGCGCGTTAGGGGGGGAGCCTCACAGACGATCACTAGCTGGTGCCGCTTCACGAGCTCCGAGGGCAGGGAGGCGTAGCCCCTCACCAGACCGTCGACGTTCTTGCGCGGGTTGAACGCGCCGTTGTAGACGAGGAAGCCCTCTTTCAGCCCTTTGACCCCTTTGCGCGCCACCTTGAACGCCTCTTTGCGGGATTCAGGGCGCCGGAACACCGGTGAGGTCCCGCCGCCAACTACGGTGACGCGTTCTTCGGGTACCCCGAGCAAACCGATTGTGTCCTGCTTGGTCGAAGCGGACAAAGTCAGGATGGCGTCCGCTTGGCGGACCACCTCAAGACAGCAGCGCCAGCGCCTGCGAAGCCCTGGGTCTTGCAGGTACCAGCCAGGGAACAGCTCGGGGATGAGGTCGTACAAGGTTACGGCCGTGTACAGCCTGTGCGCCGACGCCTCGCGAGGCCAGTAGACGCGTACAGGCACCTCTGGCTCGATCACCGAGCCCATGTGGAGCACGGAGCCTTCAGCCCAATCGGGGCTGGTCGTAAGCCATTCGGCCAGGTCATCGGTCCCGTCGATCGGGCCGAGCTCGGGGTGGACGACAATCGAGCTGACGAGCTCAGGATGGTATTGCACCATCGCCCGTACGAGCTCGGTGCTGTAGCGTGCGATGCCCCTTCCGCGATAGCTGGGGCTTTGGGCCGCCACGAGGTCGAAGATGACCCCCCGTCGAGTCATGACCGCCGACGCCTCATGAGCGCGACGCTGCCTCCTCCGAGCGGCCGTGGTCGGAGCGGTCCGTCTCCAGGTGCTCCTCGAGCTCCTCCAGGCCACCTCCGAAGGACTCCAGCTCCGCAGTCAACCGTGTCAGGGTGCGGCCTAGGGCTTCTGCGACCTGGTCGGCTGCATCACCTTGCATGCGGAACATGCGCGTCAGCTCCACGTAATCGGCTCGCAGGGCATCCATTTCAGCGGAGAACCTCGTCGACAGTTCGTTCACCAATTCGCTGCCCTCGCGAATAACCGTGCCGTTCACCTCGGACCTGATCTCGACGCTCATCGTCGCCAACCTGTCGGCGAGCTCGCGCTTGGTCGTTTCGTTCACC
>Ga0209415_10002290_pt1 | contig 35934 bp, 36 predicted proteins | sample PeaSoiSIISIP2007_FD_187696 | JGI IMG/M metagenome (GOLD analysis project Ga0209415, IMG submission 187696) | Peat soil microbial communities from Weissenstadt, Germany - SII-SIP-2007 (SPAdes) (version 2) | ecosystem: Environmental > Terrestrial > Soil > Wetlands > Peat | place: Germany... | reverse complement strand
GCTCCCAGCGGCGCGATCGGCTGCGATGACGACCGCGCCGCCGGCGCGGCGGCAACCTGCTGCTTCGGCGGCGCGTCGGTCGGGGCCGCCGGTTGCTTCGCCAGATTCTTCAAAAGCGCATCGAAGCTCGAATCGTCCGGCTTCTGCTTCTGCTGCGGCGGCTTCGGCGGCTGCGGCTTCTCGAGCGGCTTGGGCGGCGCGGGCTTGGGCTCGGGCTTGGCCTCGGCCAGCTTCGGCTGGGGTGGTGGTGGCGGCGGCGGGGGAGGCGAGGGCGACGGCGCAGGCGGCGGCGGCTTCGGCGGCTCGGGCTTCGGCGGCTCCGGCTTGGGCGGCGGCGGGGCGGGCGGCTGATCCTGCGCCACCTCGTCCGGCTTCTTCGGCACGGGTGGCGTCTTGTTGACCTTGGTGGCGCGCGTCTCGGGCGCGATGTTGACCAGCTCGACCGCGATCGGCGTGTCTTCGGGCAAGGGCCGGGCAAACAGATTCGGCAGGCCCAGCACCATCGTCGCCAACACCACGACGTGCAGCACCGCAGAGAGGATGAGGCCGCGACGCTCGATCATCGTTCAATGCTGCGCCGCCTTGCTGGCGTTGGGCGGCGGCGCGCCCGGCGGCTCGGCGATCAGCGAGACCTTGGTGAAGCCGGCGGTGCTGATCAGTCCCATGACTTCGAGCACGCGGCCGTAATTCACCGAGCGGTCGCCGCGCACGTAAATGCTGGCGTCGGGATTATTGCCCGTGATCGCCTGAAGCCGCGGGACGACCTGGCCGACATTGTCCACGACGGTGTTCTGGAGATAGATCTGCCCCTGCGCGTCGATCGAGATGACCAACGGCTCCTTGGGCTCGCTGATGGTCGGCGCCTTGGTTTGCGGCAAGTCGACCGGCACGCCCACGGTCAAGAGCGGCGCCGTCACCATGAAGACGACGAGCAGCACCAGCATCACATCGACCATCGGCGTGACGTTAATCTCGCTCATCGGCCGGTAATGGCCGGCCCGGCCGTTGCCGTTGCCGTAGCGGTAGGCGCCGCCCGGAAGATTGAGCGCCATTGCTCAGGCCTTCTCGTCGAGCTGGCGCGACAGGATGGCGCTGAACTCGCTGGCGAAGCCTCCGAGTCGGCCGGCATAGCGCCCGAAATCGGTCGAGAACTTGTTGTAGGCGACGACCGCCGGAATCGCCGCGACGAGGCCCAATGCAGTCGCGAACAGCGCGTCGGCGATGCCCGGCGCCACCACCGCGAGGCTGGTGTTCTTTGCCGCGGCGATCGCATTGAAGCTGTTCATGATGCCCCAGACGGTGCCGAACAGGCCGACGAAGGGCGCGGTCGAGCCGACGGTGGCGAGAAACGGCATGAAGCGCTCGAGCCGCTCCATTTCGCGGCCCACCGTCACGCTCATGACGCGCTCGATGCGCTCCTGCAGGCTCGCCTTAATCGAGCTGCTGCCGAGCAGGCCCTTGGCGACGCTGCGCCGCCATTCGCGCATCGCGGCGGCGAACACCGCCGACATCGGATCGGCCGGCCGCGTGCCGACGCGGTCATAGAGATCGTCGAGCGAGCCGCCGGACCAGAAGCTCTCCTCGAAATGCTCGGCGTCGCGGCGCAGCCGGCGCAGCTTGGCGAGCTTGTCGAAAATCACCGCCCACGACCAGAAAGAGGCGGCGAGCAGCAAGAACAGCACGGCCTTGACGAGAATGTCGGCTTGCAGGAACAGCGTGATGATGGAGAGATCGTGCGGCGCGGCGATGGCGCCGAGCGCCACCGGGTCGAGTACATTACCTTGCATGGGCGGTGACCATCCGATCGTTTGACGGGTTGAGGGTTTGAAGCGCCGCCCTGAGAGCGGGCGGGATTCGGGTCGGCCGGCCGGCCGGACCGACGCAGGCGATCGCTATATCGACGCGCACGAGCGGCACATCCTCGCGCCGCACTTCCTGCACCAGGTCGAGCGCGGCGCCGGTGCAGCCGACGACGCGGGTGACGACGACGAGCGCATCGTCGAGCCGCGCCGGCGCCAGATACTCCGCGCTCAGCCGCCGCACGACGAAGGCGAGGCCCGCCTCGGCGCGCTCGCGCGAATGCTCGACGCCCAAAAGACGCATCATCTCGGTGCGCCCGCGCTCGATGAATTTGAGGTAATTGGCGTAGTAGACGATGCCGGCGGCGTCGGTGTCCTCGTAATAGACGCGGACGGGATAGCGGTGGACGCCCTCGGCGATGAGGCCGGCGCGCGGCAACTCGGCGCTCACGGCCGCACCTCTTCGTTGTCGCCTTCCGCGAGAAGGTCGAGTTGCGCCGCCTTCGGGCGCAGCGCTTCGAGGCCGAGATAGCCATAGACCTGCTCGGTCACGAGCCGCCCGCGCGGCGTGCGCTGCACGAAGCCTTGCTGGATGAGATAGGGCTCGATCACCTCCTCGATGACGTCGCGCTGCTCGCCCAGCGCCGCCGACACGGTCTCGACGCCGACGGGTCCGCCGCCGTAGTTCTGCGCGATGCACAGGAGATAGCGGCGGTCGATGGCATCGAGGCCCTTGCTGTCGACCTCGAGGCGGTGGAGCGCATCGTCGGCGATGCGGGCGTCGATGCGCGTCACCCCGGCGACGGCGGCGAAATCCCGCACCCGTCGCAGCAGCCGCGTCGCCACGCGGGGCGTGCCGCGCGAACGGCGCGCGATCTCGGCGGCGCCGCCGGCATCGAGATCCATGGCGAGGACGCGCGCGCCGCGGGCGACGATCTCCAAAAGCTCGGCCGGCTCGTAGAAGATCAGGCGCAGCGGAATGCCGAAGCGCTCGCGCAGCGGCCGCGTGATGAGGCCCGAGCGCGTCGTCGCGCCGATCAAGGTGAAGGGCGGCAGATCGATGCGCACCGAGCGCGCCGCCGGCCCCTCGCCGATGATGAGATCCAATTGGAAATCCTCCATCGCGGGATAGAGAATCTCTTCGACCGCCGGGGTCAGGCGGTGGATCTCGTCGATGAAGAGCACGTCGCGCGGCTCGAGATTGGTGAGGAGCGCCGCCAAATCGCCGGCGCGCTGGATGACCGGGCCGGAGGTCGCGCGGAAGCCGGCGCCCAGCTCGCGCGCGACGATCTGCGCCAAGGTCGTCTTGCCCAGGCCCGGCGGCCCCGACAGCAGCACATGATCGAGCGCCTCGCCGCGCGACTGCGCCGCGCGGATGAAGATGCGCAAATTCTCCCGCACCGGCAGCTGGCCGATGAAATCGTCGAGCACCGAGGGCCGCAGCGAAATCTCGGCATCGTCCGTGCGCGGCTCGGCGGCGAGGATGCGCGGCGCGTTCACCGGCCGAGCTCCCGCAATCCCGCCTTGATCAGCGCGTCGAGCCGCGCCGCCGGCCCGAGCCGGCGCGCAGCGGCGCTGACGGCGCCGAAGGCATCGCTGCGCTGGTAGCCGAGATTGACCAGCGCCGAGATGGCATCGGAAGCGGCGACGTCGGACGGGGCCGGCGCGCTCGCCGCCGGGCCGAGGACGATGCCGCCGACCTTGTCCTTGAGCTCATTGACAATGCGCTGGGCGAGCTTGGGGCCGACGCCATCGGCCCGCGCCAGCGCCGCCTTGTCCTGCGCCATGATCGCCCGCGCCAGCGCCTCCGGCGCGAGCGCGCCGAGCACCGCGAGAGCCAGCCGCGCGCCGACGCCCTGCACCGTCGTGAGCATGCGGAACCAGTCGCGCTCCGCCTCGTCCGCAAAGCCATAGAGATGAATGTGATCCTCGCGCACATGGGTCTCGATGAGGAGGCGCAAGGGCTCGCCCCGCCCGGGCAGCCGCGCCAAGGTGCGGCTCGAGCCGAACACCAGATAGCCGACGCCGTTGACGTCGAGCACGACGCTGTCGGCTGCCACCTGATCGACCTGGCCGGCGAGCATGGCGATCATCGCGCTGCCCTCGCCGCAGGGGACAGGGTTGTTGGATGCGACCACGCCCTCAGCGTCGCGGCATGATGCGCATGGCAGATGGCGACGGCGAGGGCGTCAGCGGCATCGGCGCTGTCGAGCGCGCAGCCCGGCAAGAGGCGCCGCACCATCATCTGGATCTGCGGCTTATCGGCATGGCCGACGCCGACCACCGATTTCTTGATGAGGTTGGCGGAGTACTCGTGGACGGGAATGCCGCGCTCGGCCGGCGCGAGCAGCACGACGCCGCGCGCCACGCCGAGTTTCAAGGTCGAGGCGGGGTTCTTGTTGACGAAACTCTCCTCGACCGCCGCCGCGTCGGGACGGTAGGCGTCGAGCACGGCGTTGAGGGCGCGGAAGAGATCGCTCAGGCGCTCGGCGAGCGGCCGGCCCTGGCGCGAATGCGCCACCCCCGCGGCGACATAGGACAAGCGGTTCCCGACGGCATCGATGACGCCCCAGCCGGTGTGACGCAAACCCGGATCGAGTCCCAGCAAGCGCATCGCGAATCTTCAGGCGGAGAGTCGCGCCATGATTTCGTCGGAAACCTCGAAATTGGCAAAGACGTTCTGCACGTCGTCGCTGTCTTCCAGAGACTCCAGGAGTTTGAACAGCGCCTCGGCGGTCTCGCCATCGACCGGCGTGAGGCTGCGCGGCCGCCAGACGAGCCGCGCCGAGGCCGGTGCCCCGAAGCGCCCCTCGAGCGCGTCGCGCACCGCGTTGAGCGCCTCGGGCGCACAGCTCACGACATGCTCCTCGGCGCCGCTCTCGACGTCGTCGGCGCCGGCCTCGACCGCCGCATCGAACATCGCCTCGGCCGAGGCCGCCGCCACGGGATAAGTCACCTGCCCGCGCCGATCGAAGAGGAAGCTCACGCTGTTGCTCTCGCCGAGATTGCCGCCCGCCTTGGTCAGCGCGGCGCGCACATCGCTCGCGGTCCGGTTGCGGTTGTCGGTCAGCGCCTCGACGATGATGGCGATGCCGCCGGGGCCATAGCCTTCGTAGCGCACCTCCTCGTAATTCTCGCCGTCGGCGCCGCCGGCGCCGCGCTTGATCGCGCGCTCGACCGTATCCTTGGGCATGTTCGCCTGGCGCGCCGCCAGCACCGCGGCACGCAAGCGCGGGTTGGCGTTGGCATCGGGCAGCCCGGTCCGCGCCGCCGTCGTCAATTCCCGGATGATCTTGGTGAAGATCTTGGCGCGCTTTTTGTCCTGCGCGCCCTTCCGGTACATGATGTTCTTGAATTGGGAATGACCCGACATGGCCGATCGGCAATCCGTGTGATCCGGGCCCGGACCATACCACATCGTGTGGAATCGCGGCCATCGGGCTCGCGGCGACGCGCTGGAAAACCGTGATAATCCGCCAATATGGCAGCATTGCGGCGGTCGCATCGGCGCCGCGTGCCGGGAAATTGCGCTCAGCGCGCGGCGAGTCGCGGACCGGCGCAGCGCTCCGTCATTTCGCCATGACCGGCGCCAGCATCTCAGCCGGCCAATGCGGCGCGAGCCGGCCGCCCAGGCGCAAGGGCGCGATGCGGCGCGCGAGCCCGGTCGCATCGTCGGTCTCGACGACGACCCCGCACAAGGTGGCATCGCCGTCGGCGACCTCGAGACGCTCGCCCGGCATCTTGCTGACGAAGCGCTGGATCGCCGCCTCCTTGCGCATGCCGATGACCGAATCGTAATCGCCGCACATGCCGGCATCGGTCATATAGGCCGTGCCCTGCGCCAGGATGCGATGGTCGGCGGTGGGCACGTGACTATGGCTGCCGATCACTGCCGAGGCGCGGCCGTCGCAGAAATGGCCCATTGACCCCTTCTCCGACGTTGCCTCGCCGTGGAAGTCGACAAGAATCGCGGCGACCGCGCCGAGCGGATGCGCGCCGAGCAGCCGGTCGATTGCGGCGAAGGGATCGTCGATCGCGTCCATGAAGAGCCGCGCCATGGCGTTGACGACCAAAATCTTGCGGCCATCGGCGAGCGCGTAGATGCCGTGCCCCGCGCCCGGCGTTCCCGCCGGAAAGTTGACCGGGCGCAGCAGGCGCGGATCGCCGTCGATATAGGCGATGATCTCGCGCCGGTCCCAGACATGGTTGCCGGTGGTGATGACATCGACGCCGCTGCCGTAAAGCTCGGCGCAGATCTTGTCGGTGATGCCGAAGCCATGCGCCGCGTTCTCGCCATTGGCAACGACGAAATCGAGGGCAAGCTCGCGGCGCAGGCGCGGCACATGCGCGACGACGACATCGCGTCCGGCGCGCCCGACCACATCGCCGCAGAACAAAAGCCTCATTGCGCGATCGTCATCCGAGGAAGCAGAAGAGAGGATGGAGCCGCCTCGGCCGTCGGTATGTGCTGAACCCTCGTGGCCCGCTAACGCAGGTGGGAGCCGTAATATCGAAGCCAAGGCTTCGACAGGGACAGCCCCCGAGGTGTCGATATCGGCCCCGGGGTATCGTGCGACCTAACGCACCGCGCAGCCCCATCCTCGCGGCTAAATCTGGGGTGTTTCGAGGCGCGATGCAACCGCCTCGATGCGCTGGGCCAGCCGCTCGATCCCGGCGGCGACCGCGGAACCGTCGCCAGCGGGCGGCGTCGGCGCCGGCCGCGACCCGCGCCGCGCCGCCTCGTTGGCCTCGGCCAGCTCGTCCGCCAGCGTGAGCGCCACGAGCACAAGCAGCCGCGCCTCGCCGGCCTGAGCGAATTGCTGGGCGAAGCCCGCGATCCTGCCATCGATGAGCCGCGCCAGCTCGCGAATGCGCTGCTCCTGCCCGGTATCGCAGGCCACGGCATAGGGGTGGCCGTTGATGGTGATCGTGACCTGAGGCATCAGCCCTCCAGCACCCGGTTGAGGCGCCCGATCACGGCATCGAGCCGCGACGCGACGCCCTGTGTCGTGTCGGCGAGCGCGGCGTAATCGGCCTTGACCGCAGTCTCGCCGTCGGCGGCCCGGCGCGCCGCCTGTTCGAGCCGCCCCACCGCCTGCTCCAGCCGGCGTATCGCCTGTTCCATCTTGGTCATTGCTCCCCCAAGCCTCCGCCCGCCCACCATAAGGTCGTCGTAAACGAATCGTCAACGCGTGCCGGAGAAGATAGGGATTGGTAACCATGTTGGACGCATGGTTGCGGCAACGGCGAAAGAGGAGGCGCTGGCGATGTCCCTATCCGCAGCCACCTGGGAGCTCGATCGGCCGACGCTCGCCCCGCGCACGACCGGCGATGCGACGGCCCAGCTATCGGAGCGATCGCCCGCCATGGCGCAGCCGGCGCGTGAGCCGCATTCACCCTCCGGCACGGCCCTCCGCGCTTCGCGCCCGACGCAACGTAAGTTCGCGCCCTGGCCGCCGTCGAAAGAAACTCCGCCGCAGCAAGCGCCGCAGAATCCGGCGCGGCCGGCACGCGCCCGTTCTTACGCGCCGGGGTTCATCTATCGCTCGCCGCGCTATGCCATCGCCGCTGCCGCGGTTGCGCTCGTCGTCGCGCTCGGCACCATGACTGCTCATCTCCTGACGCCTCGCGACGATACGGCCAGCGTACGCCAGGCGAAGTTTTCGGCAGCGCCAACCACCGTCCCGCCCGAGATCGCTTCGCCCGCGCCGCCGAGCGATGCCGTCGCGACCGCCTCTCCGGCCAAGCCGGAGCCGCCGGCAGCCGCACGCGCGCGGGACAGCGCAACCGCGCCATCGCCGCCCGCTGCTCCCGCCGCCGTGCCGTCGAATCCTGCGACAACGCCCGCGCCGGCACTGCCCACGGCATTGCCGCAGATCGACAAGATTGCGGCCGCCGAGGACCACGTTCCGGCCGCTTTTGTTCCTAACGCGGCACCGGCGCAGCCCGCCGCAGCCACGCCCGGCGACACCCCCACGCCAGCTTCACCAGCCGCCGCTACGCCGACGCCGCAGACGCTTCCTGCGTCGATCGCGGATGCCGCCCCGGCGAGCGCGGCCGCTCCCTCTATCACCGCCAAGCCATCGTCGGTGCCCGCTTCGCCCGCGCCTGCCGCGGTGACGCCGGATGCCGCCGCGGGCGCGCCCGCGGCACCGGTAATCGCGGCCAAGCCATCGGCTCCGGAAGCGGCCAAGCAATCCGCGATCACCGCCGCGCCGCTGCCGCCGCCTGCGTCGAAGGAAGCGGCGAGCGCGAATGACGATGCCGCACCTTCCGTCGTGCCGGTCGAGCCGGCGAAGAAACCCGCGGTCTTGCCGCGCAAGCTGGTGATGACGAAGCCGCCGGCCGTGCCGGCGCCAATGCTGACGCCGCCGCGGACTCTGTCGCCGGCCGTCCCGAGCCCAGCCTTGCCGCCGCTCGTCGCCGCGCTCTCGCGGCAAGCCGATGCGGGCGATGCGGTGGCGCAGTATCGCCTGGGCGTGATCTATGCCTTGGGCCAGGACGTGCCCAAGGATGATCGGCATGCCGCCGCCCTGTTCCGGGCCGCCGCCGAATCCGGCATCGCCGAGGCGCAGTACAATATCGGCCTGCTCTATGCCGACGGCCAAGGCGTGCCGCGCGACGCCAGCGAGGCGGTCCGTTGGTATCGCCGCGCGGCGGCACAGGGAAATCCGAACGCGGCCTTCAATCTGGGCGTCGCCTATGGCAACGGCAGCGGCGTCGCCAAGAGCATGACCGACGCGGCGCAGTGGTTCCACATCGCCGCCGGCGCCGGCGTCGTCAACGCGCAATTCAATCTCGCCTTGCTTTACGAGCACGGCGAGGGGCTGCAGGAATCGCCCATCGAGGCCTTTGCGTGGTATGCCGCCGCTGCGAGCCGCGGCGACCAGATCGCGGCCCAACGTCGCAATGTGCTTGCCGCCGGCATGTCGCCCGATCAGCGCAAGCAGGCCGCTTCCCGCGCCGCCGAACTCGACCGCATGATCGGCACCGCCGGCGCGAGCAAGCCCTAGGCTAGGTCAGCCGTCCCGCCGCGACCCACCAGCGCGGTTCTTCCCGACGCAATCGGGCCGCGGCGGCGGCGGCGGTCGCGGCGGTGGCGAACAGCGCGAAGCAAGTGGCGCCGCTGCCGCTCATGCGCGCAATGCATGCGCCCTCGGCCGCCGCAAGCCGCGCCAGAACGACGCCGATCTCTGGCACCAGCGCGATGGCGGCTGCAGTCAAATCATTCCGTCGCTCGGCCAGGAGCGCGGCCAGATGCGCCGCATCGGCAGGCATGGCGAAGCGAGCCGGCGCGGAAAAATCGCCGCGGCGGCTTTGATAGACCGCCGGGGTCGGCAAGGCGATCCCGGGATTGGCGAGCACGACATGGGTCGCGGGCAAGGGCGGCGCCGGCTCGACCGCATCGCCGATGCCGCCGAGCCATGCGGCGCGGGCGTCGAGACAAACCGGCACATCGGCGCCGAGCCGCGCCGCCAGCGCGGCGAGCGTGCCGCGATCGAGCGCCCCGCCCCACAAAGCGAGCAGCGCCCTGAGCGCCGCCGCCGCATCGCTCGAGCCGCCGCCGATGCCGGAGGCGACCGGCAGGTTCTTGACCAAGGTCAGCGCCGCGCCGGGCGAGCGCCCGAGATGGCGAGCGAGCAGCAATGCGGCGTGCCAGACCAGATTGTCCTCGGGCTTCCGAGGCAAGCCTTCGGCGAAAGGGCCGGCCAGCGCGAGCCCGAGCGCCGCTGCCGGCGCCGCGCGGATTTCGTCGCCGATATCGGCGAAGGCGACCAGGCTATCGAGCAGATGGTAGCCGTCGGGCCGGCGCCCGATCACATGCAGATAAAGATTGAGCTTCGCCGGCGCCCGCTCAGCGACAATCATCGCCGCGCGGCTCAGCCGCCGCTCACCGTCGCGGGCTCGCCCAAGCCGCGGTTGAGCTTGAGCTCGATGTTCTTCCCTTCTTGCGCCTCGGGGCCAAAGAGCAGGGCGCGCCGCCATTGATAGCGGGCCTCGACGGGGCGGCCGGTGCGCCAATAAACGTCGCCGAGATGATCGTTGATGGTCGGATCTTCCGGCAGCAGCTCGATCGCGTGCTCGAGAAGCTCCGTCGCCTTCGACATATTGCCCAGTCGATAGAAGGCCCAGCCGAGGCTGTCGACGATGTAGCCGTCCCTCGGACGAAGCTGGACCGCGCGTTCGATCATCTTCAGCGCTTCGGACAAATTCTCGCCCTTGTCGATCCAGGAATAGCCGAGATAGTTCAGCACCAGCGGCTGATCGGGCTCGAGCTCGAGCGCGCGCTTCAGATCGGCCTCGGCACGCGCCCATTGGTTCGAGCGCTCGAGCGCGACGCCGCGGGCGTAGAGGATGCGCCAGGAACTCTTGTCGATGGTGGCGAGCCGCGCTACGGCGGCATCATAGGCGCGCACTGCCTCGGCGAACTGATTGTGGCCGCGCAGGATGTCGCCGAGCTCGACGAGCGGCTCGGGCCGCATCGGCCGCTCGTCTGCCATTTTCTGCAGCTCCGCCTTCGCTTCATCGGTTTGGTCGAGCGCGTCGAGCGCGAGCGCGACGCGGAGCCGCGACGCCCAGTAGAGCGGCGAGGCCGGATCGACCGAGCGGTAAAGCGCCAGCGCCTCGGGCGTGCGGTTCTGCTCCTCGCGGATCTCGCCGGCAAGGAGCTGAGCAAGCGCGAAACGCGGCTCGAGCTCGAGACAAAGCCGCACGTAGATCAGCGCTGCATCGATCGTCTCGCGGCGATTGAGCAGGCTCGCGAGATCGAACAGCGCCTCCGCGGCGCCCTGGCGCGGCGTAGCGATGATGCGCGGCGGCACGGTGCCGGCGGCGATGCGCTGGAGCCCGGTAGCCGCCGCGTCCGTCTCCGTGTCGGAAGCGGCGTAGCGCTCATACAAGCGCCCGGCTTCCGCGCTGCCGCCGTGACGCTCGAAAAAATTGCCGGCGACCTCGATGACCCGCCATGTCGGCTGCGCCTCGCCGGCGACCAGCCGCTTGTAGGCGGAAGCGGCTTCCTCGACGCGATCGGCGTAATCGTCGATGAGCGCCAGGTGAAGATCGCGCAACTGCTCGAGCCCGCGCAGGCTGCCGATCTGATCGAGCGACTTTTGCGCGGCTTCGGGATTCTGCCGTCCCAGCGCGATCCAAGCGTCGAGCAGCGGCATGGCAAAGCGCTCGGCGCCCTCGCGCGGCATCGCCGCGGCGAGCCGGGCCGCCTCGTCGAACTTGTCGTCCTTGATCGCCTCGGTGAGCAGCACGAGCCCGGCGAGCCCGGATTTCGGTTCGATTTCGATGAGGCGGCGCGCCAGCGGCACCGCCTCGCTGATCTGGCCTTCGGAAACGCGCAGCACGAAGGTGCGGCGCGCCAGCTCGAGATTGTCGGGATCGCCGACCAATGCCCGGTCCATGAAGCGCGCGGCGTCGGTGTAGTCGTGCTGATCTTGGGCGTGGCGCGCGGCCAAATAGCTGCCGAGCGCGCTCATCGGCTTGCTCGCGGCATCGGCGCTGTCCGGAGCGCGCCCGGCATCGGCGCATGCGGCCAGGCCCGCCAGCACCGCCGCCAGCGCCAACCCGCGCCGAACCGCCATCCCGAATCTCATCTCTCCCGCCTCACCATCGCCCGCTCGCTCCTGCGAGCGTCCAGTCTATCACGATCACTTTACATATTCGGATAATTGGGACCGCCGCCGCCTTCCGGCACGACCCAAGTGATGTTCTGCGTCGGGTCCTTAATGTCGCAGGTTTTGCAGTGGACGCAATTGGGCGCGTTGATCTGCAGTCGCGGCGTCCCGTTGGCGTCCTTGACGATCTCGTAAACGCCGGCCGGGCAATAGCGTTGCTCCGGGGCATCGTAAAGCGCGAGGTTGACGTCGATCGCCCGCTCCGGCACGGCGAGCCGCAGATGCGGCGGCTGGTTCTCCTCGTGGTTGGTGTTCGAGATGAACACCGAGGAGAGGCGGTCGAAACTGACGACCCCGTCGGGCTTGGGATAGGCGATCGGCTCGGACTCGCTGGCGGGCTTCAGCGCGAGATGATCGGGCCGCTGGCGAAAGGTCCAGGGCGCCCGGCCGCGCAACAGCAAAGTGTCGAAGGCGGCATAGGCGAGGCCCACCCACAAGCCTCGGCGGAAGCCCGGTCGGATGTTCCGCGCGGCGCGCAGCTCGGGCCAGATCCAGGATTGCTCGAGCGCGCGGCGATAGTCGGCGCCGAGGTCGCCGGCGAGCCGCCGGGCGACGATCTCCGCCGCCAGCATGCCGGATTTCATCGCGGTGTGGCTGCCCTTGATCTTGGGCACGTTGAGGAATCCGGCGGCGCAGCCGATGAGCAGCCCGCCCGGAAAGTCGAGCCGGGGAATCGCCTGGAGCCCGCCTTCGTTGAGGGCGCGCGCGCCGTAGGCGATGCGCCGCCCGCCGGCGAATGTCGGGCGGATCGCGGGGTGCGTCTTGAGGCGCTGGAATTCCTCGAAGGGATTGAGGAAGGGATTCTCATAGTCGAGACCGACGACGATGCCGACCGCGACCTGATTGTTCTCGAAGTGATAGACGAAAGAGCCGCCATAGGTCTTGGCATCGAGCGGCCAGCCGACGCTGTGCAGAACGAGGCCCGGCCGGTGCTGGGCCGGATCGACTTCCCACAACTCCTTGAGGCCGATGCCATAGGTCTGCGGCCCGACCCCATCGCGCAAGCGGAACCGTTCCATAATCATTTTCGCGAGCGAGCCGCGGCAGCCCTCCGCGATCAGCGTCTCCTTGGCGCGAAGCTCGACGCCGGGCTGGAAATTGGCGGTCTCGGCGCCGTCCTTGCCGATCCCGACCGCGCCGGTGGCGACGCCGCAGACCCGGCCCGCTCCGTCGTACAGCACTTCGGCGCCGCCGAAGCCGGGATAGATCTCGACCCCAAGCGCCTCGGCCTGGCGGGCGAGCCAGCGACAGAGATTGCCAAGGCTGATGACATAGTTGCCGTGATTGCGCATTTGCGCCGGCGTCGGCAGCTTGAGCGCTCGGGTTTTGCCGAGCAACAGGAAGCGGTCCTCGGCCGCCGGCGTGACCAGGGGCGCGCCGTCCTCGCGCCAACGCGGCAGCAGCTCCGCGAGCGCGCGTGGATCGAACACCGCGCCCGAAAGGATGTGGGCGCCGACCTCGGAGCCTTTCTCGATGACGCAGACGGAAATCTCGCGCGCGCTCTCGGCCGCGAGCTGCTTCAGGCGAATGGCTGCCGCCAAACCCGCCGGCCCCGCGCCGACTACGAGCACGTCGTACTCCATCCGCTCGCGTTCCATGATGCGTCCTTGAGATCCGCCGCCGAAATTCGCACTATAGTTAATGAGCACCAAAGAGCCAGGGGGCGTGGCGCATAGCTCCAAAGCCGCGACCGAGCTGCTGCGCTGGTACGCCGCCATGGGCGTCGACGAGGCAATCGCCGACCGTCCGCAGGACCGGCTTGCCCCGCCCGTCGCCGCGCCGGCGGCACCGGCGGCGCCCCGGCCCGCTCCGCCGCCGTCGCCTGCGCCGTCGGGAGGCGCGCGCGCCGCCGCGCAAGCCGCGCAAACGCTCGCCGAGCTGGAGCTGGCGGTGGCCGGTTTCGAAGGCTGCGCCTTGAAACGCACGGCCACCCATACGGTCTTCGCCGACGGTATCGCCGGCGCGCCGCTGATGATCATCGGCGAGGCGCCGGGCGCCGACGAGGATCGGCTCGGGCGGCCCTTCGTCGGCCGCAGCGGGCAACTTCTCGACCGCATGCTCGCGGCGATCGGCTTCGATCGCCGGCGCAACGCCTACATCACCAACGTCCTGTTCTGGCGTCCGCCCGGCAACCGAAAGCCCACCAACGAGGAGATCGCGACCTGTCTGCCCTTCGTGTGGCGCCATATGGAGCTGCTGCGGCCGCGGGTGGTTTTGCTGTGCGGCGGCACCGCCACCGCCGCGCTGCTCGGCCGCGCCGACGGGATCACCCGGCTCCGTGGCCGCTGGTTCGAGCTCGCGGTCCCCGGCCTCGACGCAGCCGTGCCGGCGCTCGCCACCTATCATCCGTCGTTTCTGCTGCGCGCCCCCGCACGCAAGGGCGAGGCCTGGCGGGACCTCCTCGCGGTGCAGGCCAAGCTCGAATGCCTGGAATAATCCACAAAATATCCACAAGAATTATTCGAGCACTGACAACGAGATAGCAAATCCTCGGGAATCTCGATCAAATTTTACCTTGCCCGGGCCGGCCGGATCGCCTATTGCCGTGCTTATGCGGGGACAGGGAGGGGTAACCCGGTCTGGCACGAACTGGTCGCAGCGCTGCGCGATTATTGCAGTTGCTGCGGGAATGCTGGGCCCGACGCCTGTTGCGGCGACCGATGAGCTGCACGTTGCTGCGCTCACTCCGGATCGCCCAAGCCTCACCGAGGCCGAACTGCCGAGCGTATTAAGCGCGCCGGATATCGCGCGCTATCGCCGCATCTTTGCACTTCAGGACCGTCATTTGTGGCGCGAGGCGGATGGCGAGATCGCCACGCTCGGCGACACGCTGCTGCTCGGCCCCGTCCTGGCCCTGCGCTACGCCGACCGGCACTACCGGGCGAGCTATGGCGAACTCGCGAGCTGGCTCGCGCATTATCCCGATGAGCCCGAGGCGAGGACATTCCACGCCCTGGCCCTGACGCGGCGGCCCGAGGGCGCTGCCCCGCCGACCAAGCCGGTGGCAGCGGTCCGGCCCCACCTAAGCGAGACCCGCGAGGCGCCGGCCGCGAGCGGCGGCCGTTTGGCGGATCTCGCTATCGAAATCCGCACCGTCGCCCGGAGTGAGCCGCGGCGGGCGGAGCTGATGCTCGATGGCCCGGCGGCGCAGCAGCGGCTCGACGGCCGCAACCGCGCCGCGCTCAAGATCGACATCGCCGCCGGCTATCTCGCCGCTGGCGAGGTGCACAAGGCGCTCGACATGAGCGACGCCGCGCAGGGCGAAGCCGACGAGGCGACCGATCATTGGCAGGCCGGGCTCGCGGCGTGGCAGGCGAAACGGCTCAATGAGGCACGGCAGCATTTCGAAGCTCTGGCGCATAGCGGCCAGTCCTCGTGGACCACCTCGGCCGGCGCGTTTTGGGCGGCGCGGGTCGAGCTCAGGGCGCACCGCGCCGAGCATGCGGCCTATTGGCTCGGCATCGCCGCGGAACAGCCGCGGACATTTTATGGCTTGCTCGCGCGCCGTCTCCTCGGCGTCGATCCCTATCTCAATTTCGCCGCCGACCCCTTCACCGAGTTCGACGCGCGCATCGTGCTGGGGACCGAGGCCGGGCGCCGGGCGCTTGCGCTCCTCGCCGTCGGCCAGCGCAGCCGCGCCGCCACCGAACTGCGCCTGCTCGCGGCGCGCTCCGACACTTCGGTCGTCGAATCGATCGAGGCGCTCGCGGACCGCGCCAATCTGCCCGGCCTCAGCCTGCAGCTCGCGGGCGTGCTCGCCGACAGCGACGGCCGCAATCACGATTACGCGCTTTATCCCGTGCCGCGCTGGCAGCCGCATGGCGGCTTCTCGGTCGACCGCGCCCTGCTGTTCGCGCTGATGCGCCAGGAATCGCTGTTCCTGCCGCGGGTCAAGAGCAATGCCGGCGCTTATGGGCTGATGCAGCTCATGCCGGCGACGGCGCGCTCGATGGCGGAGCAGACCGGCGAGAGCCTGGGCGACCGCCGCCGCCGCGTCGAGGAGCAGGTTGCGCTCGGCGACCCCGAGCTCAATCTGACGCTGGCGCAGAAATACGTGGAAATCTTGCTCGCCGACCAGCGCATCCGCGGCAATCTCCTGATCTTCGCCTGCGCCTACAACAGCGGCCCGGGCACGGCGCTGCACTGGCGATCGGCGGAACCCGAATACGGCAGCGATCCACTCCTCTTCCTCGAGAGCATCCCCTCGCCGGAGGCCCGCATCTTCAGCAAGCGCGTGCTCACCAACTACTGGATCTATCGGCAGCGGCTGGAGCAGCCGACGCCCGATCTGGACGCGCTTGCCGCCGGCCATTGGCCGACCTATACCGCGCTCGACGGTTTTCCCGAGCCGGATCGTCGCCATGCCGAAAATCGATGAGTCTCGTGCGTTCCTCCCGGTCAATATCGCGGTCCTCACGGTTTCCGACACGCGGAGCGAGGCCGACGACAAATCCGGCAGAACGCTCGTCGAGCTGATCGGCGCCGCCGGCCACCGCGTCGCCGCGCGCCGCATCGTGCGCGACGACCAGGACGCGATCGTCGCTCAGCTCCGCGCCTGGATCGCCGATCCCGCGATCGATGTCGTGATCTCGACGGGCGGCACCGGCGTGACCGGCCGCGACACGACGCCCGAGGCCTTCCATGCCGTCTATGAGAAGGAGATCGCCGGTTTCGGCGAGCTCTTCCGCTGGCTCAGCTATCAGAAGATCGGCACGTCCACGATCCAGAGCCGCGCCACCGCCGGCGTCGCTGGCGGGACCTATCTCTTCGCCCTTCCCGGCTCGCCCGGCGCCTGCCGCGACGGCTGGGAGGACATCATCAAGCACCAACTCGACAACCGCCACCGTCCCTGCAATTTGGTCGAGCTGATGCCGCGGCTTCAGGAGCATCTGGCGGCCGGCGAGTGAACCACCGTCCGCGCCCGGCGAATAGTTCTTGATTTGTTCCTGGGGATCGTCCATTGTCTGATGATGGACGAGGTGCTTGCGGATCGGCCGCGCAAGGGCCGCGGCGCCCTAAGCAATGCGAGCGGGCGGTTCGAGCCGGAGATCAAGGTTCGGATCGATGACGGCTGGGGCAGCGAGGACCCGCCGGCGCATCCGCTCGACACGATCCTGGCGCGCGACAGCGCCAAGACCATCATCACGCGCAACGATTCCCCCGACGTTCCCTTCGAGCAGTCGATCAACCCCTATCGCGGCTGCGAGCATGGCTGCATCTATTGCTTCGCGCGGCCGACGCACGCTTTTCTCGGCCTGTCGCCCGGCCTCGACTTCGAGAGCCGCATCTTCGTCAAGGAGGACGCGCCAGCGCTGTTGGCGGCGGAACTGTCGCGGCCGGGCTATCGCTGCAAGACCATCACGCTCGGCGCCAACACCGATCCCTATCAGCCGGCCGAGCGCAAGCTCCAGTTGACGCGGCGCATCCTCGCGGTGCTCCGAGAATTCCAGCATCCCCTCTGCATCGTCACCAAATCGGCGCTGGTCCAACGCGACATCGATTTGCTCGCGCCGATGGCGGCGGATCGGCTCGCCGGGGTCGCGGTGTCGTTGACGACGCTCGACCGCAAGCTCGCGCGCAAGATGGAGCCGCGCGCCGCGACGCCGGAGCGCCGGCTCGAGACCATCGCGGCGTTAAGCAAAGTCGGCATTCCCGTTGCGGTGTTGGCCTCGCCGATGATCCCCGCGCTCAACGACATGGAACTCGAGCGCATCCTCGAGGCGGCGGCGGCGGCGGGCGCCAGCAATGCCGGCACCATTCTGCTGCGCCTGCCGCTGGAGCTCGCGGGACTCTTCGAGGAATGGCTCGAGACCCATGTGCCCGATCGGGCCAAGCATGTGATGTCCTTGATCCGCCAGAGCCGCGGCGGCAAGGCCTATCAGTCGCAATGGGGCACGCGCATGACCGGCACCGGGCCTTACGCCGAGATGCTGCGCATCCGCTTCGATCGCGCCATCCGCCGGCTTGGCCTCAACCGCGGCCGCGTCTGGCAGCTCGACACCACGCGCTTTCGCCCGCCGCCGAAGCAGGGCGATCAGCTCAGACTGTTTTGATTTAAGTTCGAGCGGCGTCGCGGTCGAGGTGTGATGCCGCGGTGGAAACCGTGGAACATTCGCGCGCGCCGAGAAATCGCCCTTGCCTTGGTGCTGTCGCGCGTGTCTTCTGCGGGCCATGCCGGATTTCGCCCTCGAGCGACGCTGCGACGGGTTGGTCTGCGGCATCGACGAGGCGGGGCGCGGGCCGCTCGCCGGGCCGGTGGTCGCGGCCGCCGTCATTCTCGACCGGCGGCGGCTGCCGCGAATCTTGCGCGACGAACTCGATGATTCGAAGAAGCTCGCGCGCGAGCAGCGCGAAGAATACGCGGCGATCCTGCGGCGCAGCGCGCCCTTCATCGGCATCGGCGCCGCCAGCGTCGAGGAGATCGAACGGCTCAACATTCTGCGTGCGACGCTCATCGCCATGCGGCGGGCCGTGGCGCGGCTCGGCGTCGCGCCTGCAATCGCGCTCGTCGACGGCGACGTGCCGCCGCCGCTCGCCTGCGCGGTGCGCATGGTGATCGGCGGCGACGGGCTGTCGCTGTCGATCGCGGCGGCTTCGGTCATCGCCAAAGTGACGCGTGACCGGCTGATGCGACAGCTTGCCCAGCGCTACGTCGGCTACGGCTGGGAGACCAATGTCGGCTACCCCACCGAGGCGCACCGCGCGGCCATCGCGCGGCTCGGCCTCACGCCGCATCATCGTCGCGGTTTCGGCAGCTGCCAGCTTTCTCTTGAATTCGAGTCGAGCCAATCCCTATAAGATCCTGACTCGAAAGATGATTTTATTGACATCACGACTCGGGCCCGGCATACTGTCGCGTTACACCCGGCGGAGACGGCATGGGGGATGCCAACGGGTTTGGCGGGGAGGTGCTGGTCGGCGATTGCGTCGAGCTGATGGCGCGGCTGCCGGCGGCATCCGTCGACCTCGTCTTCGCCGATCCGCCCTACAACCTCCAGCTCAACGGCGAGTTGACGCGCCCCGACAACAGCCGGGTCGATGGCGTCGATGACGAATGGGACAAGTTCGCCGGCTTCGACGATTATGACGGCTTCACCCGCGCCTGGCTCGAGGCGGCGCGCCGGCTGTTGAAGCCGAACGGCACGCTGTGGGTGATCGGCAGCTATCACAACATCTACCGCGTCGGCGCCATTCTCCAGGACCTCGGCTATTGGGTCTTGAACGACATCGTCTGGCGCAAGGTCAATCCGATGCCGAACTTCCGCGGCCGGCGCTTCACCAACGCGCATGAGACGCTGTTGTGGTGCGCGCGCTCGCGCGAGGGCCGCTACACCTTCAATTACCAGGCGATGAAGTCGCTCAACGAAGGCGTGCAGATGCGCAGCGACTGGTTCATCCCACTGTGCGGCGGCGCCGAGCGGCTCAAGCGCGAGGACGGCCGCAAGGCGCATCCGACGCAGAAGCCGGAGGCGCTGCTGCATCGCATCCTCATGTCCTCGACCAATCCGGGCGATCTCATCCTCGACCCGTTCTTCGGCACCGGCACGACGGGCGCGGTGGCCAAGCGGCTCGGGCGGCGCTGCGTCGGCATCGAGCGCGACGCCGACTACGCGCAGCTGGCGCAGGAGCGCATCGCTGCAATCGTGCCCGCCGCCACCGATCTCGTGATCAGCGAAGCGCGGCGCGAGGAGCCGCGCATTCCCTTCGGCGCGCTCATCGAGCGCGGGTTGCTGCAGCCGGGCGAAGTGCTCTTCGACCAGCGCCAACGCTGGACCGCGCGGGTGCGCGCCGACGGCACGGTGATTTCTGCGGGTTCGCGCGGCTCGATCCACAAGGTCGGCGCCGAGGTGCAGGGCGCGCCCGCCTGCAATGGTTGGACCTTCTGGTATGTCGAACGGAAAGGCCAGGCGATTCCGATCGACCTCTTGCGCCAGCAGGTGCGCGGCGAGATGGGGTGAGCTGGCAGCGCCCGGCGCGGGACCAGCTCATCGTGCTGGCGAGCATCGCCGGAATTCTTGCCCTTGCTTGGATCTATCTCGTCGAGACCGCCCAGGACATGACGGAAATGGCCGAGATGCTCGATGTCATGCCGGAAATGGCGGGCATGCCCGGGATGGCCATGATGATGACGCCGCAGAGCGCCTTCGGCGCGCCCCAGCTCATCCTCAACGCGACCATGTGGGTCATGATGATGCTGGGCATGATGCTGCCGAGCGCGGCGCCGCTCATTCTGCTGTTCGCGGCGGTCGAGCGGCGCCAGCCGGCCGGACCGTCGCTTTACCGAACCGCGGTTTTCACCGCCGGATACCTCCTGGTATGGAGCGGCTTCGCCGTGGCGGCGACCACGGCCCAGGCATTCCTCGCCAAGATGTCGCTGCTCGCCAACGACATGTCGATCTCGAACGCGCTTTTGGGTGGAATCCTCTTCGTCGCCGCCGGGATCTATGAATGGTCGCCGCTCAAGCGCCGCTGCCTCACCCACTGCCAGAGCCCGATGGCCTTCCTCCTCGGCCGTTGGCAGCCGGGCGCCCTCGGCGCCTTGCTCATGGGCGTCGAGCACGGGGTTTATTGCCTCGGCTGCTGCTGGGTGCTGATGCTGCTGCTCTTTGCGGTCGGCGTGATGAATCTTTTATGGGTCGCAGCGCTCACTGTGCTCGTGCTGCTGCAGAAGCTGGCACCGGGCGGCATGATCTCCGCCGCCGCGACCGGCGCCGTCATGGCCCTATTCGGGCTCTTCCTGATCGGGCAGGCGTTGGTCTCGTAGCGCTCGTCGCGTGGGCGATCACCTTCTTCATCAGGCTCGGCAAGGCCTGGTCCGGGAGCGCCTCGGGCGCGATCCATGACAAGCCGCGCACCGCTCCCCGCCGCGCCGCGCCGGCGAGCACGACGAGTTCCAAATGGAAATGGGTGAAGCTGTGGCGCACCACGCCGGGCAGGAGCCGCCAGCGCGCCGCCACCGGCGCTTGCGCCACCGCTTCTTCGGCGCGCCACGGCACGGCGCGCCAGTCGGTCGAGGGCACCTCCATCATGCCGCCCAAAAGTCCATTCTCCGGCCGCCGGCGCAGCAGCACCGCGCCGTCGGCGCGCACTGCCCAGAAGGCGACGCCATGCCGCAGCGGTTTCGCCTGGGCGGCGCGCCGACGCGGCAGGGTTTCGGCAATCCCGGCGATCCTGCCGCGGCAGGCGCGGCGCCAGGGACAAAGCATGCATTTCGGCTGCTTGGGCGTGCACAGCGTGGCGCCGAGATCCATCACCGCTTGGGCGTAATCGCCGCTCCGCGCGGCCGGAACGAGGCTCGCCGCGAGTCGCCGCAACTCGGGCTTGGCCTGCGGCAGCGGCGTTACGATCGCAAAGAGCCGCGCCATCACCCGCTCGACATTGCCGTCGACCGCCGCCGCCGGCTCATCGAAGGCGATCGCCGCGATCGCCGCGGCGGTGTAGTCGCCGATGCCCGGCAGCGCGCGCAGCAGCGCCGCGCGATCGGGGAAGCGCCCGCCGTGACGCTCGGCGACGGCGCGGGCGCAAGCGTGCAGGTTGCGCGCCCGCGCGTAATAGCCGAGGCCCTGCCAAGCGTGCAGCACATCATCGAGCGGCGCCCGCGCCAGCGCAGCGAGATCGGGCCAGCGCGCGATGAAGCGGGCGAAATAGGGTGCGGCGGCCGCGACCGTGGTCTGCTGCAGCATCACCTCGCTGAGCCAGATGCGATAGGGATCGGGCCGCTCGCCCGGCCGCGCGCGCCACGGCAGATCACGGCGGTGCCGGTCGTACCAGGCGAGCAGCTCGGCGGCGCGCGGCTTGCGCGCGCGCACCACGGCAGGACGGGAGGCAGCGGACATTCGACGGCCGGCGCGATCGCCGCTACCATGACACGCATACGCCGCACAGGCGAGGAGCAGATTGGTGGAAAAGCGACGCGGCAGCCTCCGCGCGATTGCCGCCGAAGTTCCGCGGATCGCGGCGCCGGTGCTGGGCAAGCGCGGCTTCGCCGAGGGGCAGCTCGTGGCGCAATGGCCGGACATCGTCGGCGCCGATCTCGCCAGCCGGGCGGCGCCGGACAAGCTGAGCTTTCCCCGCGGCGACCGGCGCGACGGGACCTTGCGGCTGCGCGTCGTCTCGGGCGCAGCGACCGAGGTGCAGCATCGCAGCCCCCGCATCCTCGAGCGCATCAACGCCTTTTTCGGCTACCGCGCGGTGGCGCGCCTGGCCCTGGTGCAGGGCCCGCCGATGCGGCCGGCCCCGGCGGGTCCGCCGCCGCCGCGGCCGCTCGCCCCGCCGGAGCGCCAGGCGCTTGACCGGCGCCTCGCCGCCATCGAGGATCCCGCGCTCCGCGAGGCGCTGCGCGCCTTGGGCGAGGCGGTCATCGGCACGGCAAAAGGGTGACGCCCAGGCCCCGCCGCGCCGGCAAACCGGCGACCTTGCATTACCGGAGAACTGGTCCTAGCATCAACATCTGGTGGGTTGGAGAGCGAGGATGCGTAAGATATTGTTGGCGGCGGCAGCCTTGGTCTGGGCGCTCCCGATCCTCTCGGCGTCCGCCGCCGCCGGCTCGGTGCCGAGCATCGCGCCGGACGATCAGATTTTGGGCCAGCCCAACGCGCCGGTGACGATCTTCGAATACGCCTCGCTCACTTGTCCGCACTGCGCCGAGTTCGATGCCGAGACCCTGCCCAAGATCAAGGCCAACTGGATCGACACCGGCAAGGCGAAGCTGGTCTTTCGCGACTATCCGCTCGACCAAGTGGCGCTGCGCGCGGCGATACTCGCCCGCTGCGCCCCGCCCGAGCGCTACTTCGCCTTCATCGACGCGCTTTTCCAGAGCCAGGCGAATTGGGCGTCCGCCCGCGATACGCGCGAGGCCCTGGCGCACATCGCCCGCCTCGGCGGCATCGGGCCCGACCAGTTCGACCAGTGCATGACCGACCAAAAGGCGGCGGACCGCGTCGTCGCCGAGCGGCTGGTGGCACAGGATCAGTATGGCGTCGATTCGACGCCGACCTTCTTCGTCAACGGCACCAAGGTGGTCGGCGCGCAGCCTTATGACGCCTTCGCGCAGTCGCTGGCCGCGGCCGCGGGCGAGCCCGCGCCAAGCGCCAGTGCGACGCCGCCGGCACCAGCCGCCGCGATGCCGGCGACGCCGCAGATTCCCGCTGCCCCTGCCCCGGCGCCGGCACCATCAACGGCGGCCGGCTCCGGCGGCCTGTGGGACACGATCGTAGCGAAAGTGAAGAGTTGGTTCGGCTCGCATTGAGTTTCGCCCTCTTGCCCATCGAGTGAGGCGCCGTGCATTTTTCCAAACTTCGGCTCGTCGGCTTCAAATCCTTCGTCGATCCGACCGACCTTCCCATCGCCGCCGGGGTCACCGGAATCGTCGGACCGAACGGCTGCGGCAAATCCAATCTCGTCGACGCGCTGATCTGGGCGATGGGCGAGACCTCGGTCAAGCGCATGCGCGGCGGCGAGATGGACGACGTCATTTTCGGCGGCACGACTCAGCGGCCGGCGCGCAACCTCGCCGAGGTCGTGCTGTCGCTCGACAATCGCGGACGCGGCGCGCCCAAGCCCTATGACGATTGCGACGAGATCGAGATCGTCCGCCGCATCGAGCGCACCGCCGGCTCGGCCTATCGCGTCAACGGCCGCGAGGTCCGCGCCCGCGACGTGCAGTTGCTTTTCGCCGACGCCGCATCCGGCTCGCATTCGGCGGCGCTGGTGAGCCAAGGCAGGGTCAGCACGATCATCGGCCAGAAGCCGAGCGAGCGCCGCGGCCTGCTTGAGGAGGCCGCGGGCATCACCGGGCTGCACTCGCGGCGGCACGAGGCCGAGCTTCGCCTCAAGGCGGCCGAAGCCAATCTGCTCCGGCTCGACGACGTGCTGACGGCGCTCAATGTGCAGCTCGAGGGCTTGAAGAAGCAGGCGCGCCAGGCGCAGCGCTATCGCCGCCTGTCCGACCACATTCGCCGAGCCGAGGCGGTGGTACTGCATCTGCGCTGGCAAGCGGCGAGCGCCGAGCTCGATCTGGCGATCGAGCGGCTGCACGCAGCCGAACGCGCCGTCGCCGACCGCACTGCCGCCGCGCTCGCTGCCGAGCGCGCCCGCGAAGCCGCTTCCGGCGAGCTGCCCGCGCTGCGCCAGGCCGAGGCCGCGACCGCGGCCGAGCTGCAACGCCTGACCCTGGCACGCCAAGCCCTCGAAGAGGAGGAGCGCCGCGTCGCCAGTGCGCGCGCCGCAGCCGAGGCCCGCCTCGTCCAACTCGCCGCCGACACGGCGCGCGAGGACGAGCTTGCCGCCGATGCGAGAGCCGCCCTCGCCCGTCTCGAGGACGAGCGCGCCACGCTCATCTCGGCGCAGGACCAGGAGGCGGCAGCGCAAAGCGATGCGGCGGCGGCGCTCGCCTTGGCTCTTCAAGACGTCGCCGCGCTCGACGCCGAGCTCACCGCCCTCACCGAACGGATCGCTGCCGAGGATGCGCGGCGCAATGCTCTCATGACGCGCCGGCGCGACGCCGCGGAGCGCGAAGCCCGTCTCGCCGAGCGGCAGCAGGAATTGGCGCGGCAGCGCGCCGCGCTCGACGCCGAGTCCGTCTCGGCCGAGCGCGTCGCGGCTCATGCCGAAGCCGTCGAAGCGGCCGAGGCCGCGGTCGAGGACAGCCGCATCGCCGCCGAAGCGGCGGAGACGGCGCTCAGAGAGGCACAGGCGGCCGAGGCCGCGGCGCGGGCGCCGCTCGAGGCCGCCGAGACGCGGCGCGCCAAGCTCAGCGCCGAGGCGCAGGCCCTGACGGAATTGCTCACTGCGGCCGGCGACCGGCGCTGGCCGCCGATCCTCGACAGCTTGCAGGTCGAGCCCGGTCTCGAGGCCGCGCTCGGCGCGGCGCTCGGCGACGATTTGACCGCGCCCCTCGACCGCGCGGCGCCGACGCATTGGCATGCGCTCGAGGATTACGCCGAGGCCCCGAAACTGCCCGAAGGCTCGTCGCCGCTTGCGGCGCACGTCTTGGCGCCCGCGGCGCTGGCGCGGCGGCTGGCGCAGATCGGGATCGTCGAGGACGCCGCTGCCGCTGAACGTCTCCAGCCCGAGTTGCGGCCGGGCCAGCGTCTGGTCAGCCGCGACGGGGGCTTGTGGCGCTGGGACGGGCTGCGCCGCGCCGCGGGCACGCCGACCTCGGCCGGGCAGCGGCTGCGCCAGCGCAACCGGCTGAGCCAAGTCGAAGACGCGCTGCGGACCGCCGAGGCCGAAGCGCAAAGCCTCATCGCCGCCTTCGAAGAGGCGCAGTCGCTGAGCCGCCGATGCGGCGAGATGGAGCGTGCCGCGCGCGAGACCGCGCGCGCCGCCGTCGGCGCCTTGGCCGAAGCGCGCGACCGCGAGACCACCTTGGCGCGGCAGGCCGCCGCCATTGCCTCGCGCTTCGCCGCGCTCGACGAGGCAGCGGCGCGGCTCGCCGGCGATTTCGCCGAGACGAGAGCCGAAGGCGAGGCTGCCCGCGTAGCGCTTGCCGATCTGCCTGACCCGGCCGCGGCGCGCGAGGCGGCGGTTTCCGTCCGCACACGGCTCGCCGAATGCCGGACATTTCACTTGACCTGCCAGAGCGAGCACGACCGGCTCTTGCGCGAGGGCGCGGCGCGGCGGCAGCGGATCGCCACGATCGCCGCGGAATTCGACTCGTGGCAGGCGCGCGCCGAGGCGGCGGCGCGGCAACGCGCCGCGCTCGAGGCACGGCGCTTCGACCTCGAAGCCGAGATCGCGGCGTTGAGCCGGCGGCCGGCCGAGATCGCCGCGCAGCGCGAGGCGCTGGCCGAAACCATCGCCCAATCGACCTTACGCCGCAATGCCGCCGCCGACGCGCTCGCCGCCGGCGAGACTCGTCTCGCCGAGGCCGAACGCACGCAGAAGGCGGCCGATGCCGCGCTCGCCAGCGAACGCGAGGACCGCGTCCGCTGCGAGGGCCATCGCGACCAGGCGCTGGAATCCCGGCGCACGCTCGCGGCGCTCATCGCCGAGCGGCTCGATTGCGCGCCCGAGACCATCCTCTCTGCGGTCGGCATCGAGCCCGACGAGACCTTGCCGGCGCTCGCCGACGCCACGGCGCGGTTCGAGCGGCTGACGCGCGAGCGCGACAATATGGGGCCGGTCAATCTGGTGGCCGAGGCCGAGGCGGCCGAAATCGAGGAGCGGCTCGGCGTGCTCACCCGCGAGCGCGAGGATCTGACCGGGGCGATCGCGCGGCTGCGCCAGGGCATCGCGGCCTTGAACCGCGAGGGGCGGGAGCGCCTCTTGGCCGCCTTCGCCGAGGTCAACGATCATTTCAGCAAGCTCTTCGTGCGGCTCTTCGGCGGCGGGCATGCCCATCTGCAACTCGATTACGGCGAGAGCGAAGATCCGCTCGAGGCCGGGCTCGAGATCATGGCGAGCCCGCCCGGGAAGAAGCTCCAGGTGCTGTCGCTGCTCTCGGGCGGCGAGCAGGCGCTCACCGCGCTCGCGCTGCTCTTCGCCGTCTTCCTCACCAATCCCGCGCCGATCTGCGTCCTCGACGAGGTCGACGCGCCCTTGGACGACGCCAATGTCGACCGCTTCTGCCGCCTGGTGCAGGAGATCGCGGCGGCCTGCGAGACGCGCTTCCTCATCATCACGCACCATCGCCTGACCATGGCGCGGGTCGATCGGCTGTTCGGCGTCACCATGGCCGAGCAGGGCGTCTCGCAACTGGTCTCGGTCGATCTGCAGCAGGCGGAGCAGTTGCGCCGCACGGCGTGAGCCCGCTCGGCTGCCGCGCACGCGCCGCGGCCTTCGGTCGCTTGACACACCATTGACCCGCGCTTAAGGTGCGCGCCGTTTCGCGGGGGATTTCTCAATCTTTGCGAGCGGTTCGCCGATGAGCGACGGCGGCGCGAAAGAGCCTCTGCGGGATCTCGGGCGGCGCATCGACAAGGCGCGGCAGGCCCATCCGGAGAAGGCGTCCCAAGGCGCGGGGCCGGACGGCCCGCAGACGTTCGGCACGGCCTTGGCGTTTGCCTGGCGCATCGGCCTCGAGCTGGTGATCGCGGTGATCGTCGGCACGGGCATCGGCTGGGCAATCGACCGCGTGCTCGGGACCCGGCCGTGGGCGATGATCGCGCTGTTCTTCCTGGGCGTCGCCGCGGGCATGCTGAACGTGTGGCGGACGGTCGTGGGAATGGGCATGGCGGTGGGCTATCGCCGGCGCGACGAGAGCGGCGGCGCCGGCGGCGGCCTGGCGCCGAAGGACGAATGGGACGACGAGGACTGACGTGGCGATCGAGCTTCATCCCCTGCAGCAATTCACCATCGACCGCATCATCCCCTTGCACATCGGCGGGATCGACGCCTCCTATACGAATTCGGCGCTGCTGATGACCATCGCCGTGGTGCTGGTCACGGCGCTATTGGTCCTCGGCACGCGGGGCGCCGCGCTGGTGCCGAGCCGCTGGCAATCCATCGCCGAGATGAGCTACGAGTTCATTGCCGGCATGATCGAACAGAACGTCGGCAAGGAAGGGATGGCGTATTTCCCCTTCGTCTTCACGCTCTTCATGTTCGTTCTGTTCGGCAATCTCTTGGGGCTCGTCCCCTACAGCTTCACCTATACGAGCCACATCATCGTCACCTTCGCGCTGGCGGCGACGGTGTTCATCGGTGTCACCCTCATCGGCATCATCCGCCACGGCTGGCATTTCCTCAGCCTGTTCGTGCCGCACGGCGTGCCCAAGGTGCTGCTGCTGCTGCTCGTGCCGATCGAGCTGCTGTCCTATTGCATCCGGCCCTTCACCCTATCGATCCGGCTCTTCGCCAACATGCTGGCCGGGCACACCATGCTCGCGATCTTCGGCGGCTTCGTCGCGGCCTTGGGCCTCCTCGGCATCGTGCCCTTGGGCGTCGATGTGCTGCTCATTTTCTTGGAGCTGCTCGTCGCGGTGCTGCAGGCCTATGTCTTCACCATCCTGACCTGTCTCTATCTGGCCGACGCCATCAAACTCCACTGAGCCCCCTGCAACATCCATCGAGGGACAAAGACATGGATCTCCAATCCGCCAAAATGATCGGTGCCGGTCTCGCCTGCATCGCGCTCGTCGGCGCCGGAATCGGCATCGGCAACGTGTTCTCGGCGCTCATCAACGCACTCGCCCGCAATCCGGCGGCGCAGGTGACGCCGTTTGCGTTCCTGGGCTTCGCGCTCGCCGAGGCGACCGGCCTCTTCGGCCTGGCCATCGCCTTCCTCATCCTCTTCGTGTTCTGAGTCCGTGCCGCAGCTCGACGCCCACACTTTCGCGCCGCAGCTAATCTGGCTCGCCATCACCTTCATCGCGCTCTATCTGCTGATGGCGAAGGTGGGACTGCCGCGCGTCGGCCGTATCATCGCCCGGCGACGCGAGCGGATCGAAGGCGACATCGCCAAGGCGGGCCAGCTCAAATCCGAGGCCGAGGCGGTCATCGCCGCCTATGAGCGGGCGCTCGCCGAAGCCCGGGAAGAGGCGCAACGGACGATGCGCGAGACGATCGAGCGGCTCAACGCCGCCGCCGCCGAGCGGCAGAGCAAACTCGCCGGGCAGCTCGCCGCCGAGACCACCACGGCCGAGCGGCGCATCAACGAGGCGAGGACGGCGGCGCTCGCCAATCTCGGCGAAATGGCGGCCGAGGTGGCGCGCGCCACGGCCGTGAAGCTCACCGGCGCCGAGATCGATCCCGCGCGCGCGCGCGTCGCGGTCGATGCGGTGCTGCGGGAGCGGGGCTGATGGAAATCTTCGCCGACGCCGAATTCTGGGTGCTCGTCGCCTTCGTTGTGGCCATCGCGTACCTCGTCCGCAAGGCGACGCCGCCGATCACCGGCGCGCTCGACAGCCGCGCGGCCAAGATCAAGGCCGAGCTCGACGAGGCGCAGCGGCTGCGCGAAGAGGCGCAGCGCCTGCTCGCGGAATATCAGCGCAAGCAGCGTGACGCGCTCAGCGAGGCGGAGGCGATCATCGCCCATGCCCGCGCCGAGGCCGAGCGCGCGGGCGAGCGCGCGGCGCGCGATCTCGAAGCCTTGCTCGAGCGGCGCCATCGTCTGGCCATGGAGAGAATCACGCTCGAGGAGCAGAAGGCGGTCGCGCAGGTACGCAACGCCGCGGTCGACATCGCCATCGCGGCGACGCGCCAGATGCTGGCGCAGGAACTCGGGGCGGAGCGCCGCAGCGCACTCATCGACCAGGCGATCGCCGCCCTGCCGCAAGCGCTGCACTGAGCCTTTCTCCCCGCGCGCTCTGGCTCACCCCTGGCCGAGCGCCTCTTCCGGCGCGACATAAGCGAGGCCGAGATCGCGGGCGACGGCGGCGTGGGTGATGTGGCCGTGATGGACGTTGAGCCCGGCGCGCAGATGCGGGTCATCCAAAAGCGCGCGGCGCCAGCCCTTCTCGGCCAGCGCGAGCATGAAGGGCAAGGTCGCATTGTTGAGCGCGAAGGTCGAGGTGCGCGCCACCGCGCCCGGCATGTTGGTGACGCAGTAGTGGATGACGCCCTCCTCGACATATGTGGGATCGGCATGCGTCGTCGGCCGGCTGGTCGCGAAGCAGCCGCCCTGGTCGATCGAGATGTCGACGAGCACCGCGCCTGCTTTCATCCCGTGCACCATCTCGCGGCTGACCAATTTCGGCGCGGCGGCGCCGGGCACCAGGACGGCGCCGATGACGAGATCCGCCGCCAGCACCTCGCGCTCGATGTTCTCCATGGTGGCGAAGAGCGTGTGCAGCTGCGAGCCGAACTGCATGTCGAGCGCGTAGAGCCGGGCGAGCGACTTGTCGATGACCGTGACATAGGCCTCCATGCCCATCGCCACTCGCGCGGCATTGGTGCCGGCGACGCCGCCGCCGAGGATCACCACTTTCGCCGCAGCAACGCCGGGCACGCCGCCCAGGAGAATGCCGAGCCCGCCCTGCTCCTTCTCGAGGCAGTGGGCGCCCACTTGAATCGACATGCGGCCGGCGACCTCGCTCATCGGCGCGAGCAAGGGCAGACCGCCGCGTGAATCCGTCACCGTCTCATAGGCGATGCAGGTGGCGCCGCTCTTTAGGAGCCCGTCCGTTTGCGCACGGTCGGCGGCGAGGTGAAGATAGGTGAAGAGCACTTGGCCCGGCCTGAGGCGCTTGATCTCCTGGGGCTGCGGCTCCTTCACCTTGGCGATAAGCTCGGCCGCGGCGAACACCTCCTCGGCCGAGCCGAGCCGCGCGCCCGCCGCCGCATAGGCCGCATCCTCGAAGCCGATGCCCGCGCCGGCGCCGCGCTCGACGATGATCTCATGACCGTGATGAGTGAGCTCGCGCACGCTCCCCGGCACCAGCCCAACGCGGTACTCCTGCGTCTTCACCTCTTTGGGAACGCCGATGAGCATCGCTCAGGCCGCGGCCTTCAGCACCTCGCCGAGCGTGCCGAAGATCGTGTCGATATGCGACTTCTCGGCGATGAGCGGCGGCGACAGCGCGATGATGTCGGCGGTGGTGCGGATCAAGAGGCCGCGCTCGTAGCATTTGAGGAAGACATCGAAGGCGCGCGCGCCGGGCTTGCCGGCGAGGGAGTCGAGCTCGATGCCCGCGACCAGGCCGAAATTGCGCAGATCGATGACATGCGGCAGCCCCTTGAGGCTGTGCACCGCATCCTCCCAATAGGATTCGAGCCCTTTGGCGCGGGCGAAGAGATTCTCGCGCGCATAGATCTCGAGCGTCGCGAGCGCGGCCGCCGCGGCCAAGGGATGGCCGGAATAGGTGTAGCCGTGCGGCAGCTCGATCGCGTTCTCGGGGCCGGTCATGAAGGCGTCGTAAATGCCGCGCCGCGCGACCACCGCGCCCATCGGCACCGTGCCGTTGGTGAGGCCTTTGGCGCACGTGACCATGTCCGGGATGATGCCGAAGCGCTCGACGGCGAAGCTCGCGCCCAGGCGCCCGAAGCCGGTGATGACCTCGTCGAAGATGAGGAGAATGCCGTGCTTGTCGCAGATCTGCCGCAGCCGCTCGAGATAGCCCTTGGGCGGCACGAGCACACCGGTCGAGCCCGCGACCGGCTCGACGATCACCGCGGCGATGGTCGAGGCGTCGTGGAGGGTGACCAAGCGCTCCAGCTCGTCGGCGAGATCCGCGCCCCATTCGGGCTGGCCGCGCGAGAAGGCCTGCTTCGCGCGGTCGTGGGTGTGCGGCAGATGATCGACGCCGGCGAGCAGGGTGCCGAAGAGCTTGCGGTTGGCGGCGATGCCGCCGACGGAAATGCCGCCGAAGCCGACGCCGTGATAGCCGCGCTCGCGCCCGATGAGGCGGGTGCGCGCGCCCTCGCCGCGAACGCGGTGATAGGCGATGGCGATCTTGAGCGCGGTATCGACCGCTTCCGAGCCGGAATTGCCGAAGAAGACGTGATCGAGATCGCCGGGCAACAAGGCCGCGACTCGCGCCGCCAGCTCGAAGATTGCGGGATGGCCCATCTGGAAGGCGGGCGCGTAGTCGAGCTGCAGCGCCTGGCGGTGCACCGCCTCGGCGATCTCGCGCCGCGCATGGCCGCAATTGACGCACCATAAGCCCGCCGTGCCGTCGAGGATGCGGCGCCCGTCGGCGCTGGTGTAATGCATGCCTTCCGCCGCCACCAAGAGACGCGGATGCGCCTTGAACTGCCGATTGGCGGTGAACGGCATCCAGTAGGCTTCGAGATTATTGGGCACGGCCGCCCGAGGCGCGTTGTCATCCATCATCGCTGCCATCCACTCCTTCGCTGCGGCAAGCCTAACACGCCCTAAGGCGTGACGGCAGAGGACTCGACCGGCGTCTTGGCGTCGAGCGCGCGCACCACCGCATCGGCGAGCTCGAGCGAGGCGGTGAGGCCCGGCGATTCGATGCCATAGAGGTTGACCAGTCCGGGCACGCCATGCTGCGCCGGACCCTGCACCAAGAAATCGGCGGAAGGCTCGGCGGGACCGCTGATCTTGGGCCTGATGCCGGCATAGCCCGGCTGCAGCGCGCCGTCCTTGAGCGCCGGCCAATAGCGGCGGATGGCGGCATAGAAGCGGTCGCCGCGCTTTGGCTCGACGGTATAGTCGATGCCGTCGATCCATTCGGTGTCGGGGCCGAAGCGCGCCTGCCCCGCGAGGTCGAGCGTCAAATGCACGCCCAGCCCCGCCGCCTCCGGCACGGGATAGACGAGATGCTGGAACGGCGCGCGGCCCGAAAGGGTGAAATAGACGCCGCGGCAGAAATAAGCGGGTGGAATGGTGTGCTCGGGAACGCCCGCGAGCGAGCGCGCCAGCGCCGGCGCCTCGAGCCCGGCGCTGTTGACGAGCAGCGCGCAGTCGAGCGTCATCGATTCGGCGCCGCCGACCGCCAGGGTGAAACCGTGTCGCGCGACCCGGCCGCCCAGGACCGGCGCGCGCAGCACGATGACCGCGCCCGCCGCCGTGGCATCGGCCTCGTAGGCGAGCATCAGCGCATGGCTGTCGATGATGCCGGTCGCCGGCGACAAGAAGGCGGCGAGGCAGGCGAGATTGGGCTCGAGCGCCCGCGCCTCGGCGCCCGCGAGCCAGGCGAGATCCTCGACCCCGTTGGCGCTCGCTTTCGCCATGACGGCGCGGAGCGCGGAGATCTCTTCCTCGGTGACCGCGACGATCAGCTTGCCGATGCGGCGATGCGGCACGCCGCGCTCCGCGCAATACTCATAGAGCCGCTTGCGCCCGACGACGCAGGAGCGCGCCTTGAGGCTGCCTTGCGGATAATAGAGTCCGGCATGGATCACTTCGCTGTTGCGCGACGAGGTATGGGAGCCGATCCAGCGCTCCTTCTCGAGCAGCAGCACGTCGCGGCCGGCCAAAGCCAAGGCCCGCGCCACCGCCAATCCGATGACGCCGCCGCCCACCACCACGCATTCGACCGCTTCGGTCATCCACCGTTCCGCTTGCCGGCGCGCAATCCTCCCCGATCATGCGGCGCGAGACAAGCGCCGGGATTGCCAGGGTTGCGCGGTTGCGCCACATTCCGCAACGCCATGAAAGCGGCCGAGCACATCCTGGTCGTGGACGATGAGCAGGTGGGGCGGCTGTGCCGCAGGATCGAGCTCGATCCGGAGAAGCCGATACTGATCGAGACGGGGCGCGGCGCCGGCGATATTTTCACGCCGCCTGTCGAAGTCCTCTGATCCGCGAGCCGCAGCGCCGCGGCAGTCAAGGAAGCCATGGTCGCATCGCCACGTTCGGACGGCGGCCGCATCGCGCGGCGCGAAGCCATCTATCCCTATCTCCTGCTCGCGCTCTGCATGCTCTTCTGGGCGGGGAATTGGATCGTCGGACGCGCCGTCCGCGACACCATCCCGCCGGTGGCGCTGACCTTTTGGCGCTGGGTCGTGGCGGCGCTGGTCTTGGCGCCCTTCGCCTTGCCGCGGCTCAAGAACAGGGGCGCGGCGATCCGGCGCGGCTGGGTCCCGCTGTTGCTGCTCGGCTTCGTCGGCGCCGGCTTGTTCCAGGTGCTGATGTATCTGGGGCTGCATTACACCGAGGCGGTCAACGCCACCCTGATGAACTCGGCCGCGCCGCTCTCCATCATCGCGGTGGCTTGGCTCATGGAGGGCGAGCGGGTGACGTGGCGCCAGCTTGCCGGCATGATCGTGTCGTTCTGCGGCATCATCGTCATTCTCAACCGCGGCGACCTCACCCGGCTCGCGCGCTTCCACTTCAATCCGGGCGACCTCATGATTCTGGGCGCGATGGCGATCTGGGGCGTCTATGCCGTGCTGCTGCGGCGCCGGCCCCCGGGAATCGATTCGCTCGGCTTCATCTTCATCATGGCGGTGCTCGGGATCGTCGTCCTCGCGCCGGCCTATCTCGTCGAGAGCGCGTTCGTCAGCCCGTTGCGCCTGAGCTGGGCGATGGTCGGTGCCATCCTCTATACCGGCTGCGTCGCCTCGGTCTTGGGATATATCTGCTGGAACCGCGGGGTCGAGCTGGTCGGGGCGAATCGCGCCGGCTTCACCATGCACCTGATCCCGGCTTTCTCCACCATTCTCGCCGTCGTCATCCTCGGCGAAAAGGTGCATCTCTTTCACGGCGTCGGCATCGCCATGATTCTCTTCGGCTTGTGGCTTGCGACCAGCGCCAAGGGGCCGGCGCCGCGCCTCACGGCAGAATCGCGAAGACCCGCGCCGGAAAGCCGGATCCGTCCTTGATGTCGGGCCAGGAGACCGAGACCAGCGCGCCCTGTTCCGGCACCTGGTCGAGATTGGCCAAGAGCTCGATCTGATAATGACCCTGGCCGAGGATGTAGCTCTCGAGCGAATAATCATCCTTGGTCGTGGCGATGCCGGGGTCGGTGTCGGTGGTCTCGTGGCCCGAGGCCGTGATCTTGCGGGTCTCGTAGAGGAATTTGAGGGCCAAATAGCCCCAGCCGGGATAATGCGCGACGCCCTGGGCATCGACGTTCTGCATCGCCGCCTGGTCGGGCCAGCGCTTCGACCAATCCGTGCGCATCGCCACGAAGGCGCCCCTGGGAATGCGCCCATGCTTTGATTCCCACGCCCTGAGGTCGGCGAGCGTCAGGGTGTAGTCGGGGTTCTTCGCGGCCTTGTCGTGCACGTCGATGACGACCAACGGCAGCAGCATCTGCTTCACCGGAATCCGGTCGGCCGTCGCCATGCCCTGGTGGAAATGCGCGGGCGGATCGACATGCGTTCCCCATTGCCCGACATGGCAGAAGAGTTCGGCGCGGAATCCGTCCTTGTCATAGTCGTAGAGCACCTGGCGCGTCATCGGCTTGAAGCCCTTCCAATGCGGAATCTCCGCATCGAAGGGGTGGGTGAGATCGACCCACGGCTTCGCCTTGAGCGTGTCGTAGATCCGCCACAGACTCTCGGCCCGCGCCGAAGGCGCCACAATCACGCTCGCCGCCAGCACGACGAGCACGCCCAGCCTCGCCCTCATCAGCCCCTCCCTAATTTCACGCCTTGCCGTAGCCGCCGCCGCCCGGCGTCTCGATGACGAAGACGTCGCCGGGCCCGACCGCGACCGCGTGCGTCGCGCCGAAATGCTCGATGCCGCCGTCGGCGCGCTCGACCCAGTTGCGCCCGACGGCGCCCGCCGCGCCGCCGGCGAGGCCAAAGGGCGGCACGCGCCGGCGGTTCGACAGGATGGCCGCGGTCATCGCCTCGCGGAAGCGGATGCGCCGGACGACGCCGGCGCCGCCGTGCCAGCGCCCGCGCCCGCCCGAGCCGCGGCGGATGGCGAAGCTCTCGAGCAGCACGGGGAAGCGCCATTCCAGCACCTCGGGATCGGTCAGCCGCGTGTTGGTCATGTTGGTGTGCACGGCATCGGTGCCGTCGAAGCCGGGCCCCGCGCCCGAGCCGCCGCAGATCGTCTCGTAATATTGGCTGCGCTCGTTGCCGAAGGTGAAGTTGTTCATCGTGCCCTGCGCCGCCGCCATCGCGCCCAAGGCGCCGTAGAGCGCGTCGGTGATGCATTGCGAGGTCTCGACATTGCCCGCCACCACCGCCGCCGGATAGCACGGGCTCAGCATCGAGTGCTCGGGGATGATGATGTCGAGCGGCTCGAGACAGCCGCCATTCAAAGGTATCTCGTCCTCGACGAGCGTGCGGAAGACATAGAGCACCGCCGATCGGCATACCGCGGTCGGCGCATTGAAGTTGGTCGGGCGTTGGGGGCTCGTGCCGGTGAAGTCGATGGTGGCGCGGCGCGCTCCCTTGTCGATGGCGACGCGGACGCGGATGACCGCGCCGTCATCCATCTCATAGGCGAAGCTGCCGTCGCCGAGCCGGTCGATGGCGCGGCGCACCTGCTCGGCGGCATTGTCCTGGACGTGCCGCATATAGGCCTCGACGGCGGCCAGCCCGAACTGCCGGACCATGCGGTGCAGCTCTTCCTTGCCCTTGACGCACGCCGCTACCTGCGCCTTGAGATCGGCGACGTTCTGCGCCGAATTGCGCGAGGGGTAGCGGCCGCTCTCGAGCAGCGCCACGGTCTCGGCCTCGCGAAAGCGGCCGGCATCGACGAGCAGGAAATCGTCGATCAGCACGCCCTCTTCCTCGACGCTGCGGCTTTCGGGCGGCATCGAGCCGGGCGTGATCCCGCCGATATCCGCATGATGGCCGCGCGCCGCGACATAGAAAAGAACCGCGGCCGCTTCATCGTCCTCGGCGAAGACCGGCATGATGACGGTGACGTCGGGGAGGTGCGTCCCGCCATTGTAAGGCGCGTTCAGCACATAGACGTCGCCCGGCTTCATGCCGCGCCCGTCCGCGCCCCCGCCGCGCGTGCGGATGACGGTCTCGACGCTCTCGCCCATCGAGCCCAGATGCACTGGGATGTGCGGCGCGTTGGCGATGAGCGATCCGGTGCGGTCGAACAGCGCGCAGGAGAAGTCGAGCCGCTCCTTGATGTTGACGGAATAGGCGGTGTTCTGCAGCGCGACGCCCATCTGCTCGGCGATCGCCATGAA
>Ga0209415_10002288_pt1 | contig 35953 bp, 30 predicted proteins | sample PeaSoiSIISIP2007_FD_187696 | JGI IMG/M metagenome (GOLD analysis project Ga0209415, IMG submission 187696) | Peat soil microbial communities from Weissenstadt, Germany - SII-SIP-2007 (SPAdes) (version 2) | ecosystem: Environmental > Terrestrial > Soil > Wetlands > Peat | place: Germany... | reverse complement strand
TGGTCTGAACTTTATGCTGTAAAGCGGACAGATCGTGTGTGAATAAAACCGGACATCTTGACTTGTTAGCAACAGGCCTGGGTCGTAAATCCGGCTCTCCGCAGGAATTCGTAAGAGTGGCCATTCTACGCGGCTTTCATGATTCTATGAACTACGACGAATTCGAGGTTGGCCACGGCCAGGCGTTTGGCTTTCAGCAGCAGGTATCGCAGGTTCTTGTTGCATGGCGAGTTTATTCGATCAGTCGGTGTACCCTGCGTTCCTCGTGGAGTCCGACGAGCCGCCAGGCGAAGAATTGACTGACCTCAGGCGCCCCATCAATGCGGACTTAAAGTGCTCCCCTTCCTAGCGATCGAGCCCAGCTTCTTCGGGATGACAGTTGAACTGATATTCCGTTAGGATGCCTGAGCCAATCCTTCCGGTGGCGCTGGGGGGCAGCGGCGCGAGGGCTGGCGAGGCATATCATCGGAGCCGCCATCATTCGGCGGTTCGGCGGAAGGTTGCCGCTGAGGAGCCTGGTGAATGAATGTGACCGGCTGTTTCCAGATCGGCGCGCCGATGAAACGAGGATGGGGCGGCTTGATAAGGCGCGCGACGAATTGTCAAACGTCGCAAGCCTTCTGGCATACGATATGTGCCGGAATGCGGTGAGTCGGGTTTCGCCGTAACAGCATCCGAACGGGCTCTCTCTTACAAATGGAGGTGAGTTTTTATGCGCGGATTTACATTTCTAGTGGTGGCTGCTGTGGCCGCAATCGGCATCACGGTTACGGCTCCCACAGCCCAGGCCCAGGTCGGTGTCGGAGTCGACATCGGCGTGGCGCCTGACTGTCCATATGGTTATTACGACGTGGCCCCCTACGCTTGTGCCCCGGCCGGTTATTACGGACCGGAATGGTTCAACGGCGGCGTCTTCATTGGCGCCGGTCCGTGGTTTCATGGCCCTGAGGGATTTAGGGGCTACGTAGACAATCATTTCCATCCGGACCATGGCTACAAGGGCGCAATGCCGGCGCGTGGCGAAAAAGCCGATGAGGCGAAGCGTGTCAATGCCGCGCATTTCAAAGGAAATGAAATGCGGGACGGGCGTGGCCACATAGCCACCGGCCGAAAGTAGTTTAGGATCGCGCCGGTGTAGCGCGTCGCAATGCAGCTGCATCAGCCGCACGACACGCTACACTAGCGCGATGCCAAGGCGCGTGAGAATGCGGGATTTTCGAAAATAGCCACGTCCACGTCGCCGAAGGAATGCAACTGCCGGTTGCCCCAACCGTCCAGTTCCGGCCGCGAGGCAAAGAAGCTGCGCCAGACGAATACGTTCTTGTCGCCGCCGTAGATCAGGAACCGCCGAGACACCGCAAGAGTGGGTAGCAGGTCAGAAGCATAGCGCTCCCCTTGCGGCGATCGCTCAAAGGGCAGCATATACGGCGTGCCCGCGATTTTGTAGACCGGCAAATAGCAGTATAGGAATCCAGGAAGCGGATAATTGGGACGCCACACCGGCGGCTTGGCCTCGATAAAGGGACTGGGCAGCAACACCGGCGTGTCCGATTCCGCCCATTCGTTGACGGTACGGGCGGCGGCGCGCCAATCGGAATTGTGATGGGCGGGCCAAGGCTTGCCGTGCCAAAGCTCACTCCACTGTCCCAAAGCGATAAACACGCACATACCGAGCACCGCGGAACACATGCGCCAATCGCGCCCTTGAAGAGCGCAAGCGGCGGCGAGCGTGGCGGTGAGAGCCGCGCCCGGCAGGGCTAGCGAGAGATAGCGGTCCACATATACGCTGTTGCCGGTGGCCAGCGAAAACGCGAACAGCGCCAGCGGATGCCACAGCCACCAGCCCAGAATCAGGACCCACGACGAAAGCGCGGGCATGCCGGTGTCACTCCATCCGGCTGTCCATCGATCTTTTGACTTGCGCAGTAGGAATACGGCAAGCAACGCCCCGCCGCCGCACTGCGCAATCAGCAGGAATTTGAGGGTGCGGCGTATATCGCGACCCGTGGGAAGATCGGCGACGACGTGCGCATGCGCTTCTCGGACCAGCTTGATCGCGTCGATGGCGACTGGGACCAGCGTGAGACCGAGCACTCCGAAGACCGCCATGGCTTGCTTCCATGTGACAGAGGTTTCCGAGCGTAGGATTCGCACCGCCGCATAGATGACGAAGATCCCATAGAAGGGCCAAAACACCAGATGCACCCGCCACAGCAATGCGGCGAAAACAATGAACAGGACGGCATCGCGCCAGTGCGCGGCATCCAGCCAGCGGACCAACGCGAAGAGACTCGCGGCGGCGGCGCAGGTTCCCAGGGCGTAGGGACGGGCGTCGGCGGCTTGGTAGTTGAAGCCCTTGAGCGCCAAACAGGCGAAAACCGCGAACCAGCCGGCTTGCGGATCAATCAGGCGCTCGGCCAGCCGCGCGATCAGCCATAGCGCGATCCCTAGCACCATGAGCGAGGGCACGCGGTACACCACTTCCGAGAATCCGAACAGCGATTCAGCGGTGCGAGGCAGCCAGTAATAAACCGTCTCGGTGACCTGCGGCGCGACCGCGAGAGAGGGATGCTCAGGGCCGAAGTGGATCACAAAGGCGCTGACCATCTCGTCGACCCAAAAGCTGGAAGGTAGCGGCATCAGCCACAGCCTTGCGATACAGAGCGCCAGCACCAGAACCAGAACGAAGGTCGAGCCGGGGGTCGAGCCGAGCTTTTCGCGCACCTACGTACGAGCGTACACCAGCCGCCGGATCGCGGGCCGCAAACCTGGTCATCCATCATCCAGGCCAGGCCATTGAGCCAGGCCATTGAGCCCGTTGAGCCGGTGCGTTCGAACTGATACCATTGTTGCCGCAGTCGAAATTGCGAAATTCTCGCGGTCCACGCCGAAGGGCGAGAGGAGAGATCATGGCGAAATCACAGAAGACCTCCGTTGGCCGTCGCGGCTTCCTGAAGAACGCAGCGGCCGGAGCCGCCGGAGCGGCGGCGCTGGTAACCACAACACCGCTGGTGGAAGCTCAGGCTCCAGGCACTCAAGCTCCAGGGACTCAGGCTCAAAATAGAAACGGTGCAGCGGCCGGCGTAGCGCCGGCTCCCACGCAGGCGCAGCTTGATCGCGATGCCGGCGATGTCCGGCCGCCCGCGATCGCGCGCCTGATCACACGGCCCGGCTCGGACCTCATGGTCGAGACGGTGAAGAAGCTCGGGATCGAATACGTGGCTGCCAACCCGGGATCGAGTTTCGAGGGCTTGCAGGAGTCCTTCATCAATTACGGCAATCCGCCGAATCAGATGCCGGAGTTCATCACGGCGCTGCATGAAGAGTCGGCGGTGACCATGGCCCATGGGTACGCCAAGGCCGAAGGCAAGCCGATGCTGGCGCTGCTGCACGGCACCATTGGAATTCAACACGCGGCGATGTCGATTTATCAGGCTTACTATGACCGCGTGCCGGTGTTGATGATCGCCGGCAACGACCCGGACTTTATTGCGGCGCATACGGCGCACGACATGGCCGGGATCGTTCGCAGCTATACCAAGTGGGACGCCGAGCCCAAGACCCTCGACGAGGCTCTGGTGGCGATTCAACGCGCTTACAACGAAGCCATCACGCCTCCGATGGCGCCGACTCTTGTGGTGCTGAGCTCCGAGCTTCAAAAGGACAACGCCCCGAACACCCAGGTGCCGAATTACAAGGCGCCGACATACGTGACCATCGACTCCACACGCGCCAGGGAAATCGCGCAGGGCTTACTCGCGGCTCAAAACCCCAGGATCGCGGTGGGGCGGCTGCGAACGCCGGAAGGCGTGAAGCGATCGATAGAGCTCGCCGAATTGGTTGGAGCATCGACCAGTACGGCGGCGACCAACGGACCGATGAGCTTCCCGCAGCGGCATGCTCTTTGCGGTCCGGGCGCGGAGACGGCTTACGACTATACTCTCGGTCTTGAGGCGGCTGGCGCGCAGGCATCCATCACCGGTCCGGCGCTGGCGAAGATTGTCCCCTCGCGGGACACCGTCAACATCGGCTTCGGCGGCATTAGTGGCGGCGGAGGCGGAAGAAATGGCGGCGGAGGTGGCAGAGGCGGACGCGGCGGCGGTGGAAATGCGAACGCGGCCCCCACCGAGGCGGATGCCGAGGCCAGCCTTCCGATGATCATCGACGAGGTGAAGCGCCAGATGACCTCGGATCAGAAAGCGCGCATTCAGGAGCGCATCGCCAAGCACACCAAGGCGAACCACGATGCTCGCGTGACCGCCATCCTGGCGGCGGTGGAGAGCAAGAAGGCGGGATGGAATGGTTCTCCCATCAGCACGGCGCGGATTTATGCGGAGCTCTGGCCGTTGATCATGAATGAGGATTGGTGCCTTTCGTCTCCCAGCGGTTTCTCCGGCGGCCATAACGCGCAACTGTGGGATCACGACAAGCCGTATAGCTACCTGGGTGGCCAGGGAGCCGGCGGTATGGGCTATGGCGCGCCGGCATCGGTGGGTGCGGCGCTAGCCGCGAAGGCTCGCAATCGAATCGTCGTAAACGTCCAGACCGATGGCGATCTCAACTATGCTCCGGGTATTCTCTGGACGGCCGTGCATCACAGGCTGCCCATGCTCACCGTGATGCACAACAATCGCGCATGGCACCAGGAATACATGTTCGTGGAATTTATGGCGGGCGTTCGCGGACGCCGCGCGAACCACGCGGAAATCGGCAGCACGCTGCGCGATCCGTTTATCGACTATACAAAGATGGCAGCGGGCTACGGGATGGCCCACGAGGCGGAACCCATCACCGATCCGACGAAGTTATCGGCGGCATTGAAGCGCGGAGTGGCTTCCGCGAAACGCGGCGAGCCCTATATGATCGACGTGATCACCCAGCCGCGGTAAGGAGTATCGGAATGAAGAGAAATTCTAGTGGCCACTGGTTTGTGGGGGCGGCGCTGGTCGCGCTGACGGTGCCGGTTGTGTTTCTGAACGCTCAGGGCGGTGGCGGCGGGCGCGGCGGCGGTAAGGGGAATGCTGCACCCGCGAACGTCCCGGCGCCGACCAGTCCAGTCACCGGGAACGCGGTAAGCGGGAAGGGGCTGTTTTACGCCTACGGCTGCTATGCCTGCCATGGCTACAACGGCGAGACCGGGCGGGCGTTCGTAGGACACTGGGGAAACCTGGGGACCGAGCAGACCTTCCTTACTTTCCTCCGCGGCCGTGTGAACGTTGCGCCGGTTACTCCATCGACGAACATGCCCAACTTCAGCGAGGCTAGTCTGTCCGACAAGCAGGCGAAGGATATTTATGCCTACATCCGGACGTTCAAGAGCTCGGCGCCTGCCGATTTGAAGGATGCTCCGGCGCTGAGCGCCATCGTCGAGGCGGCGAAGCAGGATAAGAAGTAATCGTTCGTTTACCGGAAGGTTCGTTACCGCTCCTTGACAGTCGCGGCTCGGAAAGTCGCGGTTCAGTTCGCGGGAAAGGATCACTTTCACAATGTCGAAATCGAAGAAGAGCTCCGTTGATCGCCGCGGTTTCCTGAGAGGCGCGGCCGCAGGCGCAGCAGCGCTGGTTACGCAGGCTCCGGCGGTAAGAGCGCAGGATCAAGCGGCTCCTCCTGCTCCGGCAGGCCGCGGAGGAGGCCGTGGCGGCGGAGCCAACCAGACGGCGCTGGCGCGAGAAGACGGCAACGCCCGTCCCGCCGCGACTTCCCGCATCGTTGAACATCCCGGCTCCGACCACATGGTCGACGTGATCAAGGCCATGGGCATCGAGTACGTGGCGTTCAATCCCGGATCCAGCTTCGAGGGCCTCCACGAATCGCTCATCAACTACGGCAAGAACACCATGCCGGAGATCATCACCTGCTGCCATGAAGAGTCGGCGGTGGCGATGGCCCATGGCTACGGCAAGATCGAGAACAAGCCCATGCTGGCCCTGCTGCACGGCACCATCGGCATCCAGCACGCGGCCATGGCGATTTACAACGCCTACGGCGACCGCACGCCGATCCTGATCATGACCGGCGCGGCCGACTCCGCGGTCCCGGCCCACGATGCGGTGGATATGGCCGCCATGTGCCGCGACTTCGTCAAGTGGGATCATCAGCCCGACAACGTGACCCAATTTGCGGGAACCGCAATGCGCGCCTATAAGCTCGCGGTAACGCCTCCGATGGCTCCGGTGCTGCTGGTAATCAAGGCTCCGCTGCAGCAGGAACCGATGCCCGCCAACGGCTTGAACGTGCCCAAGCTGGTGCTGCCGGTCTTCCCCAGCGCGGATCTGGCCATGGTGCGCGAGATCGCCAAGGGGCTGGTCAACGCGCAGCATTCGCACATCAGCGCCGGAAAGATGGCGCGCAGCCAGGAAGGCATCGACCTGCTGGTGAAGCTGGCGGAGCTGACCGGATCGAGCGTTGCCGGCGTTGGTGAGCGCATCAACTTCCCCTCCCGCCATCCTCTGGCCGGCAACGGCGACACCAGCGTTCCCGTGGACTTCAATCTGAATCTGGAAGGTGGCGGTGGGGGCGGTGGTGGCCGAGGAGGACGGGGCGGAGGCGGTGCTGGAGCGGCAACCGGCGCGCCGCGCACCTACGCCATCACCTCGGCTGAATTCCTGGCGACCCACAACTACAACATCAACCGCAATGCGCCCACTGGCGACGTGGTGATCGAAGCCGACGCGCAAGCCTCGCTGCCGGCGATCATCGAAGAAGTGCAGAAGCTGCTCGCCTCCGACAAGAAGAATACGATTAGCGATCGCATCAAGAAGCATTCCGCGGCGAATATCGAGGCGCGGGCTCGAGCCATCGATAGCGAGAATCTGGGGTGGAACGCCAGCCCGGTGTCGCTCCAGCGCCTGTGCGCCGAGCTGTGGCCCTTGATCGAGAAGGAAGACTGGTCGCTGGTCTCGCCGCAGGGATTCATCGGCAACCTACCCAACACGATGTGGAACATGAGCAAGATCTACCACTACATCGGCGGACAAGGCTCCGGCGGAATGGGCTATGGCGCTCCGGCGGCCGTTGGCGCGGCGCTGGCCAATAGGAAGTACGGCCGCTTGTCGGTCAACATCCAGACCGACGGCGACATGAACTACGCTCCGGGCGTGCTGTGGACCGCGGTGCACCACAAGGTTCCGTTGCTGACGATCATGCATAACAACCGCGGCTACCACCAGGAAGTGATGTTCATCGAACAGCAGTGCAGCATCCGCAATCGCGGTGCGGACATGGCGCACATCGGGACACGGTTGATCGAGCCCAACATCAACTACGCCACCATGGCGAAAGCCTACGGCATGGAAAGCAAGGGGCCGATCGAGGACCCCAAGGATCTGGCGGCGACGCTTAAGTGGGGCGTCGATCTGGTGAAACGCGGCCAGCCGGTGATGATCGACGTCGTCACGCAGCCTCGGGCATAGTCGAGCAGCCGGGCGCATAAGGGAGAATACACGTGAGCAAGATTTCACTTTTCGTCGTAGCGCTGGCAGTGGCCGCGGGTTTTTCCACGGCCATGCTGGCCCAGCAAACCCCCAGTCCCGCCGCTGAGCTCAAGGGCGACGCGGCCAGAGGCAAGGATTACTTCATGAAGTACACTTGCTACGGGTGCCACGGCTTTTCGGCGCAGAATGGACCGGGACGGAATCGCCTGAACCCGATGACGTTTACCGTGGCCGGGTTTATCGGCGCGGTGCGCGCCCCCGGCAACAATCAGATGCCCACTTACTCGGCGAAGGTGATTTCCGACCAGCAGCTGGCCGACATCTGGACCTACGTCAAGACACTTCCGAATGCTCCCGCGGCCAAGGACATCCCGCTGCTTCAGCAGATCAAGCAAGAAGCGAGCAAGTAAGCCGGCTTTCCGTCGCCGCTGGTCCAAGTGGAATCCACCCATTAATTTGGGGATGGTTTCTCCACTTGGTCGATAACCAGCACTTTGACGGGGCCTCGACCTGACTCGAGCTTTAGCCCCAACTGCTCCTGTAGGGCATTGAAGATGGTCGGTTCCATATCGGTGTCCGGCAGCCGCGCTCCGCCCAGATTGTCATCTAGCCCGGGGATCGTTGGATCGATAGCCCACCTGAGATTCAGATCAAATCTACCGGTTAGTCCCGTCTTATTGAGTACGGTTCTATTCAATTCGGAACTAGATAGGCTCTCCGCCAAAGCATCCAGACTAATGCTCTTCCCTTCCAGTGTTCTCTTCAAGCCGATAGCGCCAGTACGCGGATAGCCACAGAAAAAGACCGGGGGTCGGACCTCGCCGGGAGCTGGTTTTGGGAGCGGCGCCGCATTAGACGCAAAAGGAGTGCAATCGCCCTCTTTCGCTGGCGGCAGTTTCACCCCACTTTTTGCGACCGTCAGTTCATATACGGGAAGTTGTTGAGTCTCGCGATGAAACTCTAATTTAAAGCGATCTTCGAGAAGCGCTTGCAGCATTGGGCCCGCCATCTGATTAGCTGGCGTCTTGCCATCCGTCGTAGCCTCAATGTCGTAACGATCGGCAAACGATTTTCCTGCCACTTGTTCAGCTCGGAGTCCGTAGGCAAATGCCACAAGATCTTGCACGGAATAATAGGTCATCATCAGTCTCCCAGGCAAAATTTGCGCGTACGGCCCGCCGCCCCTCGTATTGGGCTTCACTGTTGCAACTTCGAATGTTGGGCCCACTGCCGGCACGACAGCCTGCTTCTGTGCAAAACCGAAATTAGACATCATTAGAGCCGCCAGACTCGACACACGAATCACCCATATCCCGCTTAGACTTTGTTTCAAAGACATTGTGCGCATTCCTCTAATATTCTGACGAGGGCACCGAGTCGAGCGTTGGGCCGATTCCCTTAATGGGCGGCGTGTTCGTAGGCTTCCACTTGGCGCGCCAGGATGTCCAGCGGCACGCTGCCGGTGTCAAAAACGACATCGTGAAACTCGCGGAGCGAGAAACGGCTGCCCAGCGCCTGACGCGCCTTCTCCCGGAGCTCGACGATCTTCAACTGCCCGATCATGTAGGAGCACGCCTGCCCGGGGTAAACCACATAGCGCTCGACCTCGCTGGGCTCGATGCCGTAATCGATGGCTTGCTGGCGGGTCCAATGTTTGGCGTGAATGCCGGTGTCAACGACCAGCCGGCGGGCGCGGAGCAACGCCGCGTCGAGCTGGCCAAGCTGACCCTCCAGGTCGCCTTCATACCAGCCGGATTCGGAGGCTAGGCGCTCGGCGTACAGCCCCCAACCCTCGGTGAAAGCGGAGATGCCACCCAGGGCGCGGATCTGGCGGAAGCGCGGCAGATCGTGGTTCTCCACTTCAAGCGCGATTTGAAAATGGTGCCCGGGAACGGTTTCGTGGTACACCAGGCTGCGCAGACCGAACTTGGTCATGCGGTCCGGCCGCAGCGGGATTTGGAAGACGCCGGGACGCGAGCCGTCGGGCGCGGGAGCGTTGTAATTGGCGGCGGCGTTGGCTTCGCGGAAGCGCGGAAACGGCTGGGCGATCACGGGCGATTTGGGCGTCTTGTCGAACAGCAGCGCGGAACGTTTCTCCGCATCGCGGAGGATGCCTTCGACATCCTTCATGATGAGCTCGCGGCCGGCTTCGGTTTGAGGATAACCGAGGTCCTGTTTCAGCTTCTCGATGCGATCGTTGACCGAACCTTGCGTGCGGCCCAAGCGCCGCAGAATTGCGTCCATTTCGCCCTCGATGCGGGCAACCTCCTTCAGGCCGATTTCGTGGATCTGGTCGGCGGTGAGATCGGTTGTGGTGAAGCGGCGGAGGAAGTATGCATAGGCTTCAGGGCCGCCTTTGAGGCGCCCGATTCCGGCGTCGTCGTTGGAGCGCGGAAGTTGGGATTCGAGCAACGCGATGGCTCGCTTCCAGGCCGGGTAAACCTGCGCCGTCACGATCTTTTCGGCCTGGGTCTTCAATTCGGCGCGGCGGGCCTCGGGAATCTTCGCGCCTTCCATTTTCTGCACGAAAACGGCCACGAACGGATTCTGTGCCGGAGCCGGATCGGCGAAGCTCTGCATCTGCTTGATGGTGGCTTGGAGGATGAACTTCGGCGGAATGATGTTCTTGGCCGCGAGGCGGCGCGATTCCGCGATGGCTTCACCCATGCGGGCGGGAACTTGGCCGAGCGCCGCAATATAGTTGGCTGCGTCCTTTTCATTCGCCAGCGGGTGCCGGACGGTCATGGCTTCGACCACATTGATATTGACGCCGTTCATCTGCTGTAGAGGGAAACTGTAATCGAGGTACGGTTCTTCGGCGGCGGCGATTTCCAGTTGCCAGCGCATGACATCGGCCGACAGGCGCTGCGCTTCCGTCATCTGAGCGCGATCGAGCTTGGCGAGCCCGGCGAGACCCTTGCGCGCGAGTTGAATGCGCGCCTCGCGGTAGGCGCGGGTTTCCGGCGTCAGTTGGCGCTCCAGGCGGTCTTGCTCCTCTCCGGTGAAATAACGCGCGGAGGTCGCCAGACTGGGGTTACTGCGAACCCATTCATCGGTGAAGTCGCGGAAAAAATCGTTGACGCTGCTCTGCTGGGCGGGCAGGGCGAGCAGCGCGAGGAACACTCCGGCCAAGCACATCGCCAAGCGCTTCATGCGGACGATCATAGCACCCAGTGGGGCAGGTCTCCGACCTGCCATTTATTGCTTGTCGAACACGACCACGGAGCTGGAGGTTTGCTTGCCCTGAGCGTCGAACGACTTCGTGGTCTCGGTCATGGTTTTCCCGTCCTCGGAGACCTGGTTCACTCCGGTTGCGGAATCTTCCCGTTCTGCCGGTCCGTCCATTCCAACGTATTCGCGTCTTTCCTGATGAACGCGACCGTCCGCGCGGGCTTGGTTCCAGCGCTCAAGAACTCACCCAGAGTACGCGGCACATAGACCAGGTATTCCTTGCCGTCGTACTTGGCTGCCGTGAAAGTGAACCCCGCGCCGTTCGGTGTAATCGTGACGATGGTGTGGAGCATCAGCCCGCCGCCTTGGTCCCGATATTCGCGTACGGAAATGACGCCCGGCTGGAGCGTCCCGGACTTTTCGAAATTCCGTTTCCACGATCCTAGGAAAGGGTTCGTCCCGGCCGCCGGAGCCTGAGCGTGAAGCGCGACCGAGCATAGCAGCGCCACGACCGCGAGGCGTTTCATGGGCACGATCATAACACCGGCTTAGGAAAGATGGCGAACCGCATCCTCGACTCGCTTCGCCTCCGCCGCGTAGTCATCGCCTTCGAGCACGAGAGGCGCTCCGAACGTCACTTTCGACGGCGCATGCGTGGGCCAATGAGCATCGCGATGGAAGACCCGCTCCAGTCCTTGAAGGTGCACCGGCACCACCGGAACCCGCGCGCGCGACGCCAGCATCGCAACACCCGGACGGAACGGCAGGAGTTCGCCGGCGTGGGTGCGGTCACCTTCGGGAAAGATCAGCACGCACAAGCCTTCGTCGGTAAGCGATCCCATATAGCGCAGCGTGCGCCGCGCGCCCATTTCCCGCTGCGGCAAGGGAAACGCATTGAAGAACAGCGTCGCAGAGTAGTATTGTAAGCCGCTGGTGAAGCGCTTCCAGAGCGAATAACGATCCGGATGAAAGTGCGGCTCGAACCATTCTTTGGCCATAGCCGGCGCGAGGCGGGTGCGCCATTCCGGAGGGAGCGCGCAGAGAATCGCCGGAACGTCCATGAAGCTCTGATGATTGGGGGCGAAGATTACGGGAGGTTGCAAACCCTTCAGATTTTCGATGCCCGCGACGGAGATGCGCGTGTAGTAGCGCGTGAGAGGGCGCACCAGCGTGGCTTGCGCCGCGCGGCGGACCCATCGAGCCCACCAGGATCGGTTCCACGCCGGAAACTCAAGCGGGACCTCTCTTTCGCGCGCCCCTTGGGCGGCGGGCGCGGCCTCGGCTCGTGTATTCAAATCCGGTCTGGTCAAATCCGCGACGGTGCGGGCCGCGGTGAACGAACTCTCGTCGATCGCGGTGTCGAGCTGCTGCTCCATCTCCATCTGGATTTGCACGCGATCGAGCGAGCTTAGCCCCAGCTCATCCAGAGTGGTCTCAGGCGTGATGGTGCGATCGGGGGCGTAGCGCTGAAGCATCGCTATTACACCGCCGCTCGAAGGCGCCGCCGAACGAACGCCGCCCGCGATGCGTTGCCGCACTTCCGCGCGCTTCAGCTTGCCGGTGCCGGGGGTGCGCGGCAGATCCTCGCCTGACGGCCAAGCTGAGACGGCACGGATCTTTTGATGATCCTCCAGCTTCTCGTTGGCGCGGCGGACGATTGCATCCATATCGGCTCCCGCTTCGGTGACCAGCACGGCATGCACCCGATCCGGTCCGATCACGGCGCAGTCGCGCACGCCGGGAATCGTTCGCAGCACGGCCTCCACGTCCTCCGGAAAGACCTTGCGCCCATCCGGGAGCACGATCATCTCCTTCTTTCGTCCGCGGATCGTCAGGCGGCCTTCGGCATCCATTTCGCCGATATCGCCGGTGCGGAGCCAGCCGTCATCGAGCGATTCGCCCTCGCTCTGGCCGAAGTAACCGCGCGACACGTTGCCGCCGCGCACCAGCACCTCACCGTCATCGGCCAGACGGATCTCGACGCCGCCGACCGGCGTGCCCACACTGCCCCGGCGGGTATGAAAGGGATGGTTCAACGTCACGATGGGCGCGGTTTCTGTCAACCCGTATCCCTGGATCACCAGGAAGCCAAGGCGCAGGAAGAATTCCTCGACGGCCGGGTCCAGCGGCGCGGCGCCGGTGATGAACGCCCAGAACTTCCAACCGAAGGCGCGATGCACCCGGCGGAAGCGCCACCAGCGGAGGATCCAGTGCATTTTCTCCGGCAGATCTTTGTTTGGTTCAATGCGGCTTTCGGTAAATTCGTGCAGGATGTAATCGCGCAGCACTTCCAGAATTCTCGGCACCGAGACCAGTACGGACACTCGCCGCGAGTGGATCTGCCGCAGGATCTCCTCCGGATGGTAAGACTGCTGAAAAACCACGGTGGAGGCCAGCAGAGGCGGAATAAACGTCGCCATGGTCTGCCCAAACAAGTGGCTCAGCGGCAGCAAGTTGAGGAACCGCACGGGATGGAAAGGGCGCTCATATTTGCGATATTTCTTGATCTCGTTCTCCACCGGCACAATGTTCGAGAGGAGATTGCGGTGGGTGATGATGACGCCCTTGGGCTCGGCCGTCGCGCCGGAGGTGAAAACGATCTGGGCGATGTCGTCGGAAACAATGTCAACGGGCGCCGAGGGCGCGGGCGCCTGCGCCGGCCATTCGAAGTCCGCCAAGCGCCATGGGTCGGCGATCGCGCTCTCGCTCACGGAATCGCCCGTCAGAATCGCGCGAGCCTCCACGATCCCCGCGATCCGCTTCACGAAATCGGCGGAGTTGCGGAAGTCGATCGGAACGGCGATCACGCCCTGGAGCAGGCATCCCCACAGCGCGGCTACCCACTCCGGGCGGTTCTCGGACCAGAACATAATCTTCTGGCCTTTGCCGATGCCCTGCGCGCGCAGCTTCGCGGCGAAACCCCGCGCGGCCCGGGCCACCTCCGAGTAGGTGCGATGATGTGTCCGGTAGCCGTCGTCCCAGACCAGGAATTCTTCGTTCAGCGCTGCAAAATCGGCGAAGAAATCGAGAAGCGTTTCGCGGGGCATTATTCCTTATGACGCATCTAGTCGGAAATCGCCCATTCGCCGGGAATGATCGGGCGCGTGCGCGGCAACGTTCCACGGTACGCCAGATAGCCCATGCCAGCGAGAATGCCGGCGAAGACGGCAAGCTTGATTGCGTCCCCCTCAGCCGTCCGGGGCAGGATTTTCCAAAGCAATCCCAGCATGGGCTGCGCCGCGCATACGGCCCACACGGTGCCGTAGAAATAGCGGCGCTCAGTTCCTTCGCCTCTCGTCGAGGATTTCACGCGCGGCAACCATCCCAAAATGCCGCACAGGATTACCGCTCCCGCCAGCGGAAAATATACCGCGTCGTAAATCTGCCGCAACCGCCAGAGGCCGGTGGCCAGGGCATAGATCAGCCCCGTGAGGTTTAAAATCGCGAAGCTGAGGAGATCGCTCCACGCCATGGTGTAGCAGATGCGGCGGTAGATCGGATTGGGCTTGTCTTCGGTGAAGCGGAGAATGTACGGCCTGGGTTCGACGCCCGGCAGTTGCCCGAACCAACCCGCCAGGCCCGTCCCTATGAGGACGAAGGCGAGCCACGCGGCCATGCGCGTATCGAACCCGCGTTCGAACAAGTCGAATGTCAGCGGTCCGGGGGCGATGAAGAACACGAAGATCCAGATCGGCCAGTGCGCCAGGCGGTAATGCGGTTTGTTGCGCTCGCGGAAATGCGGAGGCTTGTGATGACGCTGTTCGGGGCGGGGAGCCACAGGTCCGTTATAGCATCCCGCGCAGTCGCGCAAGTTCTGCTACACTCCACGCCTGCGCCGGACAGCCGCGGGCGATATGCGGTTTTTCGGCATCGTAAATCTCCGGAACGGATCCCAAACACGGCCCGCGCGTGACAGCGTCTTCAAATTGTTCCACAAGCCTTCGGGAATACGCCAGCGTCTCCGCCGTCTTTCCGAACGCGCACAGATACGCGTCGATGAAAGGCCCCATCAGCCACGGCCAGACCGTGCCCTGATGATAGGCGCCATCGCGCTCGCGCGGTCCCCCTTGGTAGTGAGGCTTGTACTCGGGATCGCCGCGATCGAGGGTACGCAGTCCTACCGGCGTGAGCAACTCGTGCTCGACGATTCGAACCACCGCTTGCTGTTGGTCACGTTCGAGAAGGTCGTTTCCCAGGCTTACCGCGAAAATTTGGTTGGGGCGGAGCTTCGATACCGGCCCGTCCGGCGCCAGAACATCGTACAGGCACTTCTGTTCCGCGTTCCAGAATTTTGCGCGAAAGCTTTCGCGGACGGCGAGTGCCTCGGTACGAGAATCGTCGTCGCCCCAATCGGCCATGAGGCACAGCGCTGCATGCCAAAGCGCGTTGATCTCCACCGGCTTGCCGTCGCGGGGTGTCACCACCCAGTCGCCGACCCGAGCGTCCATCCAGGTAAGCTGCGTACCCGGTCCGCCGGCCCGGAGGAGACGATCCTCGGGGTCGACGCCAATTCCATACCAGGTTCCGCGGCGGTGCCATTCCAGAATGTCCTTCGCGGCGGGATAGAAGACCTCGGTGAGGAACGCCCGGTCCCCGCTGGCCGCCGTCCAAGCTTGGACCCAGGCACGCATGGCTTGAAACATCCACAGCGTGGCATCCGCAGTGTTGTATTCAGGAGTTTCTCCGGCATCGGGAAAACGATTGGGGATGATGCCTTGATTGCGCCGATTGAGGAAGCCTTCGATGATTTGCCGGGCTTCCTCGAGACGCCCTTGCGCGATCAAAAGGCCAGGGAGGCTGATCATCGTATCGCGGCCCCAATCGGTGAACCAGGGATAGCCGGCAATGATGGTGGGACTTCCGTCGGGGCGGCGCACCACGAAAGGATCGCGCTTGGCGGGGGGCTCGCCACTTGGGTTCGTACCGTCCGCTGATCCGCAGATGGGGGTCCACTCCCCGGGCTTCAAATTCAGCAGGAACACGCCGGGCGAATATAAATCTTCACGGAAATCGAGGCCGCGGTCGAGCTCTTCCAGATATTCGACGTTGTAATACCAGTGGGGATCTTCGGTCCAACTAGCGCTGGTGTGGAATTGCAGGGTCCGGCTGGTCCAGTTTCCGGCCCGCTGCAAAGAATGATATTCGCGGTCCGCCAGAAACGGCCGGACGTGAAGCGTCAGCGCTCGATCCGAGCGATAGCGGATCACCACTGCCTGCGCGTCCTCAATCAAGTAGACCTGCTTTTCGAGCCGGACGCCGCCGATGCCGTAAATCCAAGTCGCGCACGGCTGCGGCCGGAATTCCTCCAGCAGCTCGAAGCCTCGCGGCGTAACTACGCCCGGATACTGGCATGCGCCGAGCGCAAAGGACCGGCCATCCGCAACGGCCTCTTCTTCCACGCGCGCGAAAAGCACTCGCCGGCCGAAGCCCGGACCCACAAACGCTACCAGCAGCGCGTGATAGCGCCGCGTGTTCACACCCGCGACGGTTCCCATGGCGAAAGAGCCGGTCCCATTGGTCTCCAGCCATTCGAGCTTTGAGGACTTCGCGAAATCTTGGCAAACGGCGCGGCCGACAGCGCGAGGAGTCGTCACTTCTTATTCAGATCGCGGTGCGTTTCTTTCGCGCGATATCCGGCGGCGGCTAACCGCTTGCGGATTTCACTCGCGATCATCACGCTGCGGTGGCGTCCCCCGGTGCAACCGAAGGAGATGGTCAAGTAAGACTTGCCTTCCGCGATGTAGTGCGGCAGCAGATACACCAGCAGATCGGAGATGCGCTCGATGAACTCCGTGGTTTGCGGAAACGACCGAATGTAGCGGGCTACGCCGGGGTTCTTGCCGCTTAAGGACTTGAACGCCGGAATGTAGTTGGGATTCGGAAGAAAGCGAACGTCGAACACCAGATCGCTGTCGGCGGGCACGGCGTAGCGGAATCCGAAGCTGGTGACCTGAATCAGGATCTCCGGCTTACGCTTCTGCCCGTGAAACGCCCTGTGGATGGTGTCGCGCAGTTCATGGACATTGAACTTGCTGGTGTTGATGATGGGATCGGCCAGACGCCGGATGGGCGCCAGACGCTCTTTCTCTCGGCGAACGCTCAACGCGACGCTTTGGTCCGCGCCCAGGGGATGAGGGCGGCGGGTCTCGCTGAAGCGGCGGATCAGGGTGGCGTCGTCGGCTTCCAGAAACAGCAGCCGCGTGGGAACCTTGCGGCGGATACGCTTGTACAATGCCGGAAAGCGATCCAACGCGGAGCCCTCGCGGATGTCGATGACGATCGCCGCCTTGCGGACGTTGGGCACCGCCTCGGCCAACTCGGCGAACTTCGGAATCAACCCGATGGGAAGATTGTCCACCGAATAATAGCCCAGGTCCTCCAGCGCCTTGAGCACGGTCCCTTTGCCGGACCCGCTCATGCCGGTGATGATCACCAATTCGGTCTGGCTGGGCGCCGCGCGGGAGGACTTGGGCATTCGCCGCTATTTTAGCGATTTCCGCCCCCGAAGGGGCTCTTTTGAGTATCGCGGGTCAACCTTCGATTAAATCGAAATTCCCGTCACGGCGGCGCACCAGCACGGAAACTCGTTCTTTTTCGGCATCGCGATAGACCACATAATCGCGATCCTGCTCCATTTCGAGCATCGCTTCATCCAGGGTCATGGGTTTGCGGCTGTCATGATGGTTCACCCGAAAGACGTTGACCGGGGAGCCGCTACGCGCCGATGCTCCATCGCCGTCTGTCTTTGCGCCATTTGTCTTTGCTTTGTTGCCTTTGGAGCTTTTGGCTTGGGCGCTCTTCAGGGGCGCTTCGGCTTCCTTGGCCGAGCCGTCCTTGCGGCGCTCCTGCCACTTGCCACGGTTCTTCACCGCTTGCGTTTCCAGCTTGTCCACTGCCTCAGAAAGCGCGGTGAACAGATCGGCGTCCGAGCCGATCCCCACCAGTTGATGATCGTAGAACTGAATGGTGACTTCGGCCTTGTGCAGATGGCGCACCGCGGTCACGACCACGTGCGCTTCCAGTTCTCCTCTTTTCTCAAGTAGCTTCGACAACTTCGCGAACTTCGCGTCCAGCTTGCTCTGAAGCCGGACAGGTAGTTCCTGCTTGATGCCTTTATAGCTGACTTTCATGTTCCCTCCGCGCGTTTTGGCTAAAGCTTTCACTAAGAAGCTAAGCTCGCACCCGCCTCTGGTGAGTCGACGGAATCCGCATGTCTTCGCGGTACTTGGCAACCGTTCGCCGCGTGACTTCGATTCCCTCGGCCTGCAACAGTTCGGTAATCTGCTCATCGGTAAGAGGGTGCGCGGTGTCCTCGTCTTCTATCATCTTTTTCACGCGCCGCTTTAGGATCAGCAATGGAGTGGCCATCCCGCCCGGCCCCTGCACCGCTTCGGAGAAGAAATAGCGCAATTCAAAAACACCCTGTGGAGTGTGGGCGTACTTGTTGGAGACAGCTCTGCTGACCGTGGAGGGATGAACCCCAATCTCCTCAGCGATCTCCTTGATCATCATGGGCCTGAGCTGATCGATGCCGCCTTCCAGGAAATCCGACTGCCGCCGCACAATGGATTGACAGACCTTGAGGATGGTGTGCTTGCGCTGCTCGATGTTCTTCATGAGCTGAATCGCGGAGGCATAGCGGTCCCGTACATAGTTCCGGACGTCCTTGCTGGGCTCCTGGGTGCGGTCCAACATGCGCCGGTACTGGGGGTTTAGACGCAGGGTCGGCAACTCGTCGTCGTTGAGCTGAATCAAGTAGCCGTCGCTGTCCTTGGAAATGTAAACGTCCGGTTCCACCTGCCGGGCGCCAGGACCGGAGTAGCGCAATCCGGGCTGGGGGTCGAGATGGCGGATGACTTCGATGGCGATCTGGATGTGCTCGAGGGGGCGGTGCAGGACCTTGGCCAGTTCTTTGATCTGCCGCGATTCCAGCAACTTCAGATGATCCGCGACGATCTGCCAGGCCACGCCGCCCTTGGCGTTGCGGCTTTCCAATTGGATCAGCAGGCACTCCCGCACATCCGCGGCCCCTACACCGGCCGGATCCAGGGAATGAACTACCTTGAGGCCTTCCTGGACATCGGCGGGACTGCATCCGCCCCCTTCCGCGATCTCATCCAGGGTAACCGTCAGGTAGCCGTTTTCATCCAGGTTCCCGATGATTTCCTCGGCGGCGTTGCGGACCTGATCGCTGAGCGCGACCAGCGCCAGCTGGGAGCGCAAATGATCCGACAAAGTCACCGGCGAGGACAGGAAGGTTTCGAAGGATGGTTTTTCGATGTTCTCCGAAGCGGGGCTCTTGAAACCGGGATCCAGATAATTGTCGAAGTAGTCGCCCAGATCGATTTCATCGAAAGGATCGGCTGGCGTCTCCGGAGTCTCGGGAAGTGGAGAAGCTTCAGGCAGCGCGGCGGCATCGGCGGCGGCGGGCTCGGAGCCGTCGAATGAACCTTCAACGAAGGAACCCTCAGTGAAGGAACTTCCGATCTCAGCGGTTTCGCCGGCGTCGACGTCAACTGGGCCCGCGGTGGCTTCCAGGATGGATTGATCCGCCGGTTCACCGGAGCGCTCCGCCTCGGCTTCGAGCAGCGGTTGCAATTCCTCGGGAGTCAACTCCTCGCCGCCCTCGACAGCTTCCTCGAGGACCGGGTTCTGAGCGATCTCCGCGGAGATCATATCTTTTAACTCCAGCCGGTTCAACTGGAGCAGACTGACCATTTGTACTAACCCAGGCGTCAGCGTCTGCTTCTGCTGAACCCGAATCTGAAGCCGGGGTGACAGCGAACTCATGGCTGGTTCCAGTTTATCACTGGCGGCGGGGTGCTTGGCTACTTTTGAGACGGGGTGGCGGGCAGGATCGGAGCACGTTCTAGTTGAAGTACTTCCCGGCCAGTTCCGGATCCGCCGTCAAGGCCCGGCTCCAAACCTGATGCGCTTCGTCTTCCTTGCCCGTCGCCTTCAGGGCGTGACCCAGGTTGAGAAGGGCTTGTGAAAAATCGGGTTTGATATCGACGGCCGCCTGGTAGCATTGCGCCGCCGTGGCTTCATCGCCGGTGGATTGCAGCAGGAGCCCCAAGTTGAAAGACAGCTCCGGGGAGCGCTCGCCCAGCGCCAGAGCCTTCTGATGCAGTTCCCATGCCACCTTCGGATTTTTGCGCTCGATGGCGATGGCCGTGAGGGCGCGCAAGGCGTCAGTGTTGCCCGGCTGCAAAGCCAGAACCCGATTGAAGGTCTGGTCCGCGCCTTCTAAATCCTCGAACTTCCAGAACGCCAAGCCAAGATTCAGCAGCGCTTCCACCCAATCTCTGCGCTTCTTGAGGCACATCTCAAAGCTGTCCACCGCGCTGGCGAACTCGCCGCGCTGCAATTGCAGGAATCCAAGCCGGAACGCCGCATCCTCCCAATCGGCTTTCAACGCCAACAACTTCTCCAGTAGCTGTTCGGCCTCTTGGGCGTTGCCCTCGCGCTCGGCCAACAGAGCCAGATTCCACAATACGCCGGGCGTGTCGGGAGCGCCGGCAAGGGCCTTTTCGTGGGCCCGGCGAGCGCCGGCCAGATCGCCCCGCTCCTGCAATACCGCGCCCAGGTTCGCGTTTGGCTCTGGCGCGTCGGGGCGGAGGCGAGTGGCCTCGCGATAGGCGTTGCCGGCCTGTTCCAATCTGCCGGTCTTCTGATACGCGAGACCCAGATTGACCCAGCCTTCGTAGGAGTCGGGCGCCGCTTTTACAAGCTGCGAGCTATGTTGCACCGCAGCGCTGTAATCTCCGCGCAATAAAGCCACCCTAGCAAGACCCTCCAACGCGTGCCGCGATTGCGGCCGAATCTTCAGCAGCCTTTCCGATAATTCCTTGGCACGATTATCGTCCTTGCGAGCCGCGGCGATTGCAATCATGTTTCCCAACAGCTCCGGGGAGTTGGCATTGCCGGGAAGCAGCTTGCGGTAGATTTCTGAAGCTTCGTCAAGGCGACCGAGCTGATGCAGAGCGACGGCTTTGCCGAACAGCGCGCGATCCTGATTCGGACTGTCCTGGAGCGAGCGATCGAAGCACACCAGGGCTTCCTCGGGTTTGCCCAGGTGAATCAGACACATGCCCCGTCCGGCTTGGGCTTGCCAACGCTTGGGATCGAGACTTAAGGCCGCCTCAAAAGCTTGGGCGGCTGCCTCAAACTTGGATTGCCGCTCCAGCGTCAGGCCCAGGTTGTAGCGGGCGGCGATCTGGTTCGGGTCCGCCTCCAGCACCCTCCTGTAGCAGCGCTCGGCTTCTTCCCATTTCTGCTGTTCGAAGCGCAAGTGGCCAAGCGCGGAGTGGACTTCCACCGGATTCTCTCCGCGACCCTCCGCGCCCTCCAGCTCTTTCACCGCGTCGTCCAGACGCCCCGATGACGCCAGCTTGACCGCCACCGCCAAAGCGCTGGAACTCGCCGGCCGCTTCGGTTTCGAAGAGGTCTCGGCGGCGTCGCCGCGCATGAGCCGCTCCACCAGTTCGTCGTCGATGAAGAAAATGTGTTGTCCGTTGGCGTCCGGCATTCCCGATCTCCTATCGCTGTATCAATGGAATCACGTTCAGCGTGTCTTTGAGCTTGGCGCTGTCGCCGCTGTCGTAATACAGGCCGACGCCTCCGGCGCCGATCTGGCTGTCGGTCCACTGGTCGACCTTTTCATCCTGCACCCAGGTGGTGAAGCGGCTGCCAACCACGTCCATGCGGACCTTATACATCGTGTCGAGGTGCGCCTTGATGGCCAGCGGGATTTGCGTTCGGGGCTGTTCCTGGCCGTCGATCACCGCGAAACGCACCAGCGCCACCACGGGTTCCCGCCCGGGAGCCACCACCTGAATCTTCTCGACGTAAAAACTCTTGTCATTGGCGCGGAACACCCAGCCCAAGGCGCCATGCTCGATTTGTCCTTCAAACACCATCCGGTAGTCGCGCAGCGTCAGCGAACCTCGTAGCACGTCCACGTGGCGGCCCTGCTGCGATCCGGCGCGGTCGGCGAACCAATCCTGCGCCCAACCCGCGGTGTTGGCCAGGGCCGAACCCGCTTCCACCATTTGCGGCTCGCGGTCGGCTGGCGGCGCGACCTTGGCCGCGCCCGATCCGCGCGAGGTCAACATGATTCCACCCACAACCAGCGCCAGGCAGGCCGCTACCGCGCCGATCCGCGCGATGACCGGTAAACGGGTCCAGAAATTCTCGGAAGGCTGGAAAGAGAGCTTGGGAAGGCCCAGAAGGTCCGGCTCCTCCTGAACCGATACAGGCGCGGTTGGGGCAGGTTCCTTGAAAGGGGGCACGATAGGAGCGGGCACAACGCGAGATTTCGCCGCGGCGGGAACAGGCGCGGGCGGTCTGATCTCGACTGGCGGCGAAGCCTTCGGTTTTTCCGCCGCCGTCTCTTTCAAGGGGGCCGCTGGAGGCTCCTTCGCCGGTGTCGGCTTGGCCGGCTCCATTTGGCGGACCGGGTCCTTCTGACGCGCCGGGAGTTCCTCCTTCACGCGCACCGGCAGAATGCGCACCTCGGACCGATTCGGCTTAAGTTCGGCCGGACGCGAATCGCGCTTTTCGGGAACGGGAATCGATTTGACAGGCCTACTCGGGACGATCTTATCGTGGCTGCTTGGTGGGACCGCCGCGGGGGCTGTGACCACCTTAGGCGCGGGGCCCAGCACCATGGTGGGCCGTAGCGGCAGGCATGCCTCGCGAGGAACTTGAACGTCACCACTCCGGAAGACAGCCGAAGTGAACACCTGCACCGGTTTGCCGCGCGCCGGCGCCAGACCGTGCAATGTTACGGGCGCCGGTTTGGTTACGGCGGGAGGAGTGGGCTGCGCCGGAGCCGCGATCTCCGAAGCGGCCGGAGCCTGGGCTTCGGGCTCGGCTTCGACGGTTTCAAGTACTACTGCTGTTTCGGGCGCCGTCTCCACTGTCAACTCCGGCTGGCTTGGCGGAAGCTCCACGGGTTCCTGACCGTTCGACGAGTTGACTTGCACTTGTGCGGTCTTCAGAGCGTTGAACTCGGCCGTCGCGGCGATTTGCTCCATGAAAACTGGATCGATGTGTACTGGCTCGAAATGCAACGGCTCCGGACGGAAGCCTTCGCGCGGAGCCGCCTCGATTGGAATCGGGCCTACGCGCATTGGTTCCGGACCGGCGGATCCGATGGCCTGGGGCACTTGATTCGCGGCCTGGGACACCTCATTCGCGACCTGGAGCACTTCATTCGCGACCTGGAGCACTTCATTCGCGGCCTGGGGCACTTCATTCGCGGGAGGACGCTGCTCCTCACTCGCGCCGCCTGGGGCGGCTGCCTCCCAGCCGGTCACCCCAAAATCCAAACGAGCCAGATCGCCGAGCGAAATCTCGACGTCGCTTACAATCGCCGGAAGGTGCTCTTCGGAAAACTGCCAGAGGCCGGGCGCGTTTTCAGGAGGCTGCGCGGAGGCGAAGTTCATTTCAAGCGGCTCCCGCACGGGGTCGAAGCCGGTTTCAGTTGCGGGCCGTAAACGGATTTCCGCTTGGGGCACCCCGTGCACGAAGTCACGCAACTCCAAGCCGCGTTCGTGCGGCGGCGTTTGAAAATCGGCCAGCGTAAATAAACTCAGCTCGATACGTCCAGCCGGACCCAGGCGGTCATCCACCGCTTCCGGCGGTAGCTCTTGGAGACGCGGCAGCGCCGGCCCCGGAGTGGACACCAGGTTCGTGGCCGACTCGATGATCGCGGCCGTTTCAACCACGGAGGCAACCGGAAATTCAAGCAGGAAGCTGGACATGCCCGCCGGCGCAGTCTCTTCGACTCGCGGTGTCTCCTTGACAGGGGTGGCGATCTGAGCGGCAACCGTTGCCGGCTCAGGATCTAAAACCGCAGTCTGCTTCGGCGTGTCGGCCTGCTTCGGCGTCGCGAGGACGGCCGATTCCACTGGTTTTGCGATGCTGGCGGAGGCGAGCGGAGTCGAAACGGCCTGAGCCGTGGCGGGTATCTCCTCGCGCCCCATCCTCTCGCGCCGCTTGAGTGCCGGAGACTCGGGCTCGGCGGCCTTGTTTTCTTTCGGATTTGCCCCGCCGGTTTCTTTCTCCTGGGGGGAGTTCGCTTGCAAAAGGCGATTCAGCGCCAGTTGCGTGTACTCCTCCTGATACCTCTGGCGATGCGCGTCGGAGCAGAACTCGCCGCCCCTTAACCGTTTGAAGAGCGCGAGTTCCTTCCCGCAGTACAAGCACCGCATGCTGACTTAATCGTCCCTTTATCTCCGATGCTAAAGGGTACTCTTAGTAGTTTCCATGCGGTAAAGCACTTATGTAATGTTTTTCAGGCCACCACCCTACTGATTGTTAAGTGCAAAACCTTACCCCCAGGGTATTTCGGTGACCTCACTACAGCGAATACTTCGATGTTCCATCTAATAGGAAGAACCGGAGCCCGTAGTCGGGCGATCCTCCTACGCCCGCTCTACCGCTATTCGTATGCACGGGAGCTAAAGTTCCTGCCTTACCCGCCGATAAGATGCTTTCTAAGTAATGGCGCCAGGGTCGGCTGCGGCCAGCGCAAATATTTCGTATCACAGGTTGTAATCCGAGGAGGCAAGCGATGGCCAAGGGCGAAGCTTTGAAGGCCCAGATTGAAGCGCTCCGGAGCGCGATACCGGAGTTGAAGGGCGTGTTGCTGGCGTCCAACGAAGGACTCCCGATCGCGCACTCACTTTCGAATGGGGCCGATCCCAATCGCGTAGCGGCAATGGCGGCCGCCGCGTCCAGCTTGGGACGGCGTATCAGCGACAGCATGAGCGCCGGAACGCTGGGAGAGGTTTCCATCCAGGCCGAGGAGGGCGCGCTGTTCGTTTACTCGGCCGGAAACAAGGCCGTGCTGGCGGTGGTCAGCCCGCAAGGCGGCAACGCTGGCTTGATTCATCTGGAAGCGCGTAGCGCCGCTAAGGAAATCGGCGACTTGTTCTAACGTGGCGCAGGCCTGTGGCCTGCGTTTCACGCATTGTTAAACCGGCTGCTCCGGCTTCTTCCTCCTCTTCTTTTTGGGCAGGCGGCTCGCCGTTCGGCGCGCACGATGAAACGTCACTGCAAACCGGTGCGCCTCATCGCGGACCAACTGAACCAAATGCAGGACCGGCGAAAAACGGTCCAGCACCACCGGCTCCTGCTCCTGCCCGTACACGTAAATCCATTCCTCGCGCTTGGCGATCGACGCCAAAGGTTGATCCGTGATCCCCAGCTCCTCTAACGCGGCCGCGGCGGCGTGAAGCTGTCCCAATCCTCCATCCACCAGCACCAGGCCCGGACGCGCCTTGCCTTCGGTTTGTAATCGCGAATAGCGCCGGGAGATCACTTCGCGCATCGAGGCGAAATCGTCGTTGCCTTCCACCGTGCGGATAATGAACTTGCGGTAGTCGGACTTCTTCATCTTTCCGTCTTCCCACACCACCATGCTGGCCACTTTGTCGGTGCCTTGAATGTGGGAGATATCGAAGCACTCGATGCGGCGCGGCGCCTTTTCCAGGTTGAGCGCGTCTTGGAGAGCCTTCTGAATCGCTTCCGACGAAGGCTTTAGAACGCGGAAGCGCTGCTCGAAGCTATGCTGCGCGTTCGATTCCACCAGCGCCAGCAGAGCCTTCTTGGGGCCGCGCTGCGGCGTGTGGATTTCCACTTTACGCCCGCGCTTCTCGCTGAGGATCTCTTCCAGCGGCTCGCGATCTTCAAAGTCCACGGGAACGTGGATGAACGACGGAATATAGGGCTCGTTCAGATACACCTGCTTTAGCAGGGAAGACACGAACTCCTGGGGATCGAACGCCATCTGGTCTTCCCAGTAAAAGTCCCGCCGGTCCACGATATGGCCGTGGCGCAGATGGAACAGGTTCACGGCGACCATCGGCGGCTCTGCGTAATAAGCCAGAATGTCGGTGTCGCTGCCTTCGGCGGCAGCCATTTTCTGCTTTTCGCCCATCTCTTCTACAGTGCGGAGCAGGTCATGCAACGCGGACGCTTCTTCGTAACGCATGGCCGCGCTAGCGTCTTCCACGCGCTGGCGCAGCTCCTTCGCCAAGTCCTTGTGCCGTCCTTCCAGAAACAGGCGTACGTCGCGCACGGCCGCCTGATACCGTTCGTCGGTGGTGAGCCCCTGGACGCATGGCCCCTGGCAGCGATGGATGTGATATTCGAGGCATGGGTGCGTGTGGTTCCGCGTCAAATCCACGTTGCAGGACGGCACCAGGAAATGCCGGTGGATAAAGTGCACCAGCCGGTGCGCGAGATTCCCGGGAAAGTACGGGCCGAAGTAAGTCGAGCCGTCCTTGCGCAGCCGCCGCGTGACGTACACGCGCGGATACCGTTCGGCTGTGAGCTTGATGTACGGGTATGTTTTATCGTCGCGCAGCAGAATGTTGTAGCGCGGCTTCCACTGCTTGATCAGATTGTTTTCGAGGGCCAGCGCTTCCTTCTCGTTATCCACGCAGATGAAGTCGATCTGGCGCGCTTCGTGGATCAGGGTTCCGGTTTTCGAATCCGCCAGGCGGTCGTCATTGAAGTAGCTGCGGACGCGGCTGCGCAGATTCCGGGCTTTGCCTACATAGATCACCGTGCCGTGGATGTCTTTATAGAGGTACACGCCGGGAAGGAGAGGCAGCTCGGCGGCTTTGTCGCGAAGGTCAGACAGCGGATCTATAATTTAATTGTGTCACGCTCGCTCGTAGTGACGTTATGTGTCGCGTATATGTTGAGCCTGCCGCTGTGGGCGCAGCAGCCTGCGCCGTCTGCCCCTGCCGCTCCGCCATCGTCGCCCCCATCGTCGCCGCAGGCCCGGCCGGAAGCCCAGCCTCAGGAAGAGGAACCGCCCGAAGAGGATCAGTCCTTCAAGCCCAAGGTGTACGACTTTAACCCGCTGAAAGCCACCGACAGCATCAAGGTCGGAGACTACTACTTGAAGAAGGGCAATCTCTCGGCGGCTAAAGGCCGTTACAAGGACGCGACCCTCTACGATCCTGGTTCGGCGGAGGCGTTCGCGAAGCTGGGTGAAGTCACGGAGAAGTTGCACGACTTCGCGACCGCCCGCGACGCCTACGCCAAGTACCTGGAGCTGGCGCCCACTGCCAAAGATGCCGAGGCCATCAAGAAGCGCATGGAAAAGTTCCCCGCTTCTTCCAAGGTCTCCGCCAAGAAATGACCGACAAAATCGTGATCCTCAGCGCCTGCGACTCCGAGGAGCAGGCAGTGCGCTTGGCTCGCCATCTGGTGGAGCTGCGTTTGGCCGCATGCGTCAACATCGTGCCCGGCGCGCGCAGCGTCTACCGTTGGAAAGGAGCTGTTGAGGACGCCTCGGAATGGCTCCTGGTGATCAAGTCCCGACGGGATCTATTCTCTTCGATCCGTTCCGAGCTCGCCAAGCTGCACTCCTACGAAGTGCCGGAACTGCTGGCTCTGCCGGTCGTCGAAGGGGCGGATGGCTATCTGGCGTGGATGGACCGTGAACTGGCGCCCGAGGACGACGCGCACTAAGCTTTGCGGTTCTCCGCGCGAACAATCAATGGCCTGTGAGAAGAATTTGGACCATGATGCGCCAAAGGAGAGTGAACCGCAATCTACTATGATGAAATCAGATGCTTGATCCTGGGCTTCAGGTCGCCGTTTCCATATGCGTACCTACTCTCGCGGTTCTGGTTGGCATCCTTATCAACAATTCGCGCCATAGCGACCTCCGTTCCCACATGGACGCGCGGTTTGACAATATGCGGGGGACTTGGCGCTCGGAATTACGCCGAGTTGAGGAAGTTCGACGCGCTCAAGCACATCGAGAAGGACTGAGCCTCTCGGTAATTCAGCTCAGCTTCCGGACCGGCTCGATGTCCGTGGGAAGGTCCTTCAATTTATCGAGCGCCCGCTGCATCGGCGGCCGAAGCACGCCTAACTCGTCCAACATCTTCTTGGCGCGCGCGTAATCGCCGGTCGCTTCGATGTCCAGAAGATCGTGCACTAAGTCGCGAACCGCTCCCTTGATCTTCGCTGGATCCACCGAGAACGTCCCGTCCGCTCGCGCCACGAACGCGCCCTTGTCGGTCAGGTAATTGAACTGGAGCGCCATGCCCTTGCCGTGCGCTTCATGCACTCCGAATCGTAACGTGCGGAAGCTCGACGCCAGAAACGTCGTATACAACGGTTTTTCGGCTTCCGGCAACAGCTTGTGATCGTAAAGATACTGGAGCATGAACAGCCCGGTCACGTCCGCCTTAGCTTCCTCGATCGCCGAATACAACTCCTTCAGCGCCTGCCGCACGCCGTTCTGCGGCCCGATGCCATGCGTCATCTCGTGCGCCAGAATGTGCGTGAAGAACGCGTCGAATTTCAGATCGCCCCGATCCGCCGGCGAAAGTACGCGCGCGGCAATCGGCTCAAGAATCTTCGAAAACTTGGCCTCCTGCACGTTCTTGAGCATCACCCGCTTCGATCCCATCGCCCGCACGATACGCTCGTCGTTGGGGAGATTGAAGGCAGCCGTGCGGACGCCGTGCGCTCCGTCGCCGGCCGCCAGAATCTCGTTGACCACGCGAATCGGCGCCAGCGAGCCGATCTTGGGATTGCGGTACTTGGCGTCCAGCGGCAGATTATTCTCGATCTCCTGAAGATGATCCGCGAACATCTTCAGCTTGGCCGTCTCCTGTTCATCGCGTAGCGTCACGTAAGCTTCAAACGCGGCCTTGTATCCGAACAGGTCGTCGTTGTAGGTTTCGTACGGCCCGATGGTCACGTCGACGGGCGCGTCGAGCTGCATCCATGCCACGTCGCTCGCATAATAGTCGTTGCTCAGGAACGCCTGCGCCCGCAGATGCAGGAAATTCTTGAGCGAGGCGTTGGGCATCGCTTCCGCCGCCTGATTGAGAAGCGCCGCCGCGCGCGTCAGATCGCGCGAATATGCCTGATTGTAGGGAACGATCGAGAGGGCCTTGTCAGCTCCGCGCCGGATCACTGTAAAAAATCCGGTGGCCTGCTCTTGCTGGGCTTGTGGAAGCTTCTTTAGCCACGCTTCGAACTCCTCTTTCGTCATGTCCGGGGGATAGAAGTTCGCACCCGGAAGCTTCTGCGGCGGCACATCCGGCACGAACGCCGCGTGATTGTCAAGATCGGACCAGGGTCCGTTGTTGATCAGGTAGTAGTGATAGCGGGCCTTGCCCAACGGCGACGGATCTTTCGCCAGCTTGTCCTTCAGCGCCGCATTGCCGCTCCACAGTTGCTCGCGAAAAATCTCGTCGATCACCTCAGCGGCGTCAATCAACTTTGCCAGAGCCTGCTTGTCCCCGGGCTGAAGCTTCGAGGTATCGGCGGTAACCGGCGCGGGCGCAAACCGAGCGATCATGCGGTTAAGCTCGGCCAGATCGGGAATGGCGGCAAGTGCGATTGTCATCGTGAATAAGAGCGGAACCCAGCGTGGCATGCGTAAATTGTATAAATCTACTGTATCGAAAACGCCGGCAAGAAGGTCGGCAGTCCGTTGCATGCAGCCTGCGCTACATTATTGGGAAGGAGGGAAAACTATGCGAGACCGCAAACTGTCGATCCTGGCAGCCTTGATGCTTCTGGCGGTGACTACGGCGTTCGCCGCGGACGTCACCGGCACCTGGACCGCTTCTTTTGAAACTCAGGTGGGCACGCAGAACTACACCTACACTTTTAAAGTCGAAGGCGGCAAACTGACCGGAACCACCAAGTCGAATCTTTCCGAAACCGCTAGCGCCATCACCAACGGTACCGTCAACGGAGACGACATTTCTTTCACCGAGAAACTCAACTATCAGGGGATGGAGTTCCAGATTCCCTACAAGGGCAAGATTTCGGGCGACGAAATCAAGTTCACCCGCACCGTGGTCGAGGGAACGCCGGAGGATCTCGTCGCCAAGCGCGTCAAATAGCGCCTGCGGGAAGGGAATGCGTAGCGTCCTCGCCATCGTGCTCTCGGCGTGCTCCTGCGCGGCCTTTTTCTGCGTCCCCCTGCGGGCCGATTACAGCTATCAAAGGCGCATCCAGATCACCGCGGGAGAGTTGTACGATGCCCTCCGCGCGCTGGGTCCGCGCACGCCCGGAATCCACGATCCCGTCGCGACCACGAATCTCATAAAAGGCAATCGCATGGCCCTGATCGTCAAGGGCCACACCACGGTCATTGACCTCGCGGCGGAGACCATCACCGAGATCGACTTTCCCAAGAAAACCTACTCGGTGATTCCCTTCGCCCAGATGAAGAAGCTCCTGGAGGATGCCGCCGCTCACATCCCGCGTGAGACCAGCTTCAAGGTTTCGGTGCAGAAGCCGGGTCCGGCGAAAGTCATGGGCATTCTCAATGCCTCGGAGACCGCCATCGCCATCGAGGGAGCGAGCGGCGACGAACACATAGCCGTCGATTCCTGGATCGGCATCGTCCCCGGCTACGACCAGATGATCGACTTCGACCGCAGGCTAGCGGACAAACTGGGCTACGCCTTCGCCTCGGGGATGGCGCAATTGGCGCTCAGCGCGCCGCAGACCTTGGAGGGTTTCGGCGAGGCGGCCAAGGAGCTGAATAAAGCCACCGGAGCGCCGCTTTTGACTACAATAAAAATCTCCCGGGCCGGTGGAACTCTGGCAGAGGTCTCCATCCATCTCGACAACTTCGGCGGCGGAATTCAGGATGGAACCAGGTTCGATCCACCGGCGGGGTTTAAGAAAGTGGACGCCGCGCCGCCGGGGCCACCGAAATAAAAGGTTGATGGCGCTGGATCAGCTCTTTCGCGTTCCCTACTCCAGCGCGAATACCCAGACAGAGCCGCCTTCCGGCACGGAAGGGACTCCGCTCACTGTCCGCTGGATCGTGCCATTCATACCGTTCGCATCGCCGCCCCAACCGGAGAGCACAGCGATATACTGCTTGCCATCGACAAGATATGTCGTGATGGGAGCCTCGACGCCGCTGCTGGTCGGAAACTCCCAGAGCACTTTGCCGTCTTTCGCGTCGAACGCGCGGACCATGCGATCGTTGGTGCCGCCGCTAATTACCAACCCTCCCGCTGTGGCGAGCATCGCCCCCCAATTCGGCGATTTCGCGAACGTATGCGTCCAGACCTTTTGACCCGTATCCACGTTCCAGGCTTGCACCTCGCCAAAATGATCGGTGGACGGCGGCGGCACGGGAGGGCCACCCATATTTACACCCGCATAACCTCGGCCCGCAACGTAGGTGAACTCTCCCTGGCCGATAATCGAGCCACAGACGTTGTCATTCGCGGGGATATAGATCATGCGCGTCTGCGGGCTGTACGCGATGGGAGGCCAGTTTTTGCCTCCAGCTGTACCAGGACAGAAGTCGGCGCGCTTGCCGGTTCCTGGTTTGTGCGCGGGATCGACATCGGGCCGTCCAGTAACAGGATCGAGACTGCGAAACACATTTTGATACACGTACGGCTTGCCCTCGACGAACTTGATCGCGCCGCCGTTGCCCCGATCCAGGAACCACAAGTAGCCGTCGCGCGCGACGTCGATCAAACCTTTCACGGTGCGCCCGTTGCGCTGATAATCGATGAGCAGCGGCGGTGAAACCTCATCCCAATCCCACGATTCGTTCTGTGCGTATTGAAAATATCCTTTGATCGCGCCCGTCGCCACGTCCAGGGCCAGCGTCGAGGAGGTGTACAAATCATCGCCAGGACGCTTATCGCCCATCCAAGGCCCGCCGTTGCCGGCTCCCCAATAGGCTGTGTTTGTGTCGGGATCGTAGTTCCCCGTGACCCACACGGAACCGCCTCCGTGTTGCCATTGATCGCCGTCCTTCGGCCACGTCTCGCTACCCGGCTCGCCCGGTGCGGGAACCGTGTAGGTGCGCCATAGCTCCTTGCCGGTGTCCGGATCGTAGGCGGCGACAAACCCACGGATGCCGGTTTCGCCGCCCGACACTCCCACCATGACCTTGCCGCCCGCGATCAGCGGCGCGAGCGTCATATAGTAAGCGGCCTTGCTATCCGCAACCGTGGTTGTCCATACCGGGCGGCCCGTTTTCACATCCAGCGCCACCAGCTCCGCCTCGCCAGCGGCGTAATATACCTTGTCGCCATATAGCGCGACGCCGCGGTTCACGTCATGCAGAATCACGGCGCCTTGCGGCCGTGGCTTGCGATAACGCCACAGGATATCGCCGGTCTTCGCATCGAATGCAATCACCTGACCGGTCGGAGTCGATACGAACATCGCACCGTTGTTGACCAATGGAGCCGCTTCATGCACGCGCGATTCGCCGGTGATCGTCGACCAGACCAGGCGCAGCTTCGACACGTTCGTCGTGTTGATCTGATTGAGCGGGCTATAACCCCAGCCGTTATACGTGCGGCGAATCATCAGCCAATCGCCGTTCGCCGGGTTCTTCAAACGCTCAGCCGTGACGGGAGAATAATTCTGCAAGAGCAGAGGAATGGGCGCCGGAGCGCCCCCTTTTCCTTTCTCTTTCTGTTGTTGGGCGCGGCTGGAGCTTTGTGTCGTCAACAAGCCAACGCTGATTCCCAGCGCGATCACGAGACCGCTCATCGTAACTTTTTGGAATGCGGAAGGGCGCACGTACACCTCCTTAAGGCAAGAAATCATCATACACCGCGCCGTGGCCCGCGGATTCCACCGGGGCTGCCGACCGAGTATTTCACGGACCTTATTGATTGGTGTATGCTTGGCGCAATGCTGTATCTGCAACTTTCTGGACACTACAACCTGGAACTTCGAATCCGTCGACGTTGCGATGCGCTCCTCACTGTTACTCTCGTCATTCTGGGTACGCTCTTCGCACCAACTTGTTTGACCGCTCAGTGGCTGAATTATCCCACTGCGGGAGTGCCCCGGAAGGCGGATGGCAGCGTGGACATGTCGGCTCCCTCCCCTCGGATGGCGGACGGCAAGCCCGACTTTTCCGGAATCTGGACGACCGCGGAGCCCAATATTCGCCGATCGGGGGGCTTGTCGACTCCCAAGGAGGTCGCAGGTCCAAGAGATCCGCAGAGTACCAGCGACAGTCCCGCTGATGCGAGTAAAATCACGGCCTCGCGCCAGATGGCGAATATCGGCGTCGACCTTCCGGGAGGGTTGCCCTACCAACCTTGGCTTGTGCCAATCGTAAAGGAGCGCACCGCCAACGACGCGATCGACGACCCCCACATCAAGTGTTTGCCGGATAACTTTCTTCGGGCGTACGGGCTGCCGCATTTGCTGAAGTTCGTCCACACGCCGGGTCTCTTGGTGGTGCTCAATGAAATGAACGCTGGATACCGCCAGGTATTCACAGACGCGCGACCGCTGCCCGAAGATCCGACCCCCTCGTGGCAGGGATATTCGTCGGCAAGATGGACGGGCGATACCCTGGTGATCGATACGATCGGGCTGCGTGACGATACGTGGATCGATTGGCAGGGAAGCGTGCTGACCCAAGCAGCAAAAGTACGGGAGCAGATCCGGCGCCCGGACTTCGGACACCTCGAAATTCAGGTTACCGTCGACGATCCCAAGGCCTATACCAAGCCGTGGACCGTCATATTAAAGGAGCGCATCGTGATCGACACAGAGTTGATCGATGAAATCTGTTTGGAGAATGAGCAGTCTCTCAAACACCTGAAGTGATTTCTCGCCGCGCTTGCGGCAGCTTGACATGGCTCCGGTTACTTGGCAGGATCACAACATGCAGCGCGTATCTGTTCGACCAGAGCGGCGATCCGCTTGCGCCGGACTGCGCCTCTTGTTCCTCGCAACGGCCACCGCCAGTCTCGTGACCGCTCAGACCAGCACCCAGCGCCGGACCGTCTGGGACGGCGTGTACACGGAGGCTCAAGCCGCCCGTGGCCTGATGGCCTTCGGCCAAAGCTGCTCGGGTTGTCACGCGCTTGCGGCAGAAGGCAGGGCGCCCCTCGTCGGCGATCCGTTTTGGAAGAGTTTCGCGCAGAAAACGGTCGCCGATCTGTTCGAGTTCGTCAGGGCCAACATGCCGAACGGCACTCCCGGTTCGCTCAGCGAGTCCACCTACTCGGACATCGTCGCACTCATGCTGAAATCCAACGGCTTTCCCGCGGGAAGCACCGAGCTTGGGCGCAACTCCATCGCGGGCGTGCAGATTGTCCCTAAGGACGGAAGTACGGAGCTCCCCGCCAACGCCTACGTTCGAGTGGTCGGCTGTCTGGCCCGCAGCGGAGCGGACTGGGTGGTCACCAGCGCGACAAACCCGGAGCGGGGGGAACGCGTTGTTCCGGGCGGGGAAGACGCGACGCGGCCCCTCGGTAGCCGTACGATGCCGCTCAAGTTCGTAGTGACTCACCTGGATTCGTTGGCCGGTTCGCGGGTCGCGGTGAGCGGGCTGTTAATTGGCGCCGACGGCGCGGACGGCATCAACGTAACGGCGGTGAGCCGCGTCGCCCCGAAGTGTCCCTAACGGTTTGAGGGTGCGCCCTTCTTCGTATCGCTGAGGCTTACCTAGAGCTCGACTCTGCCGGTGCTCGCTGGGAGACTCTCGATCTCCGCGCCGCCCACATGCGCCAGCGCCAGCAGCAGGTTCGAGGTGGGCGTATCCTTCGCGACGATGTGCCGGTTGCCTTTGAGCCGGCCGCAGCCGCCGCCCACCATCACCGCGGGTGGATTATTCCGATCGTGCGCGTTGCCGTTGCTCATGCCGCTGCCCCAATAGAGAACGGCGTGATCCAGGAGCGTTCCATCGCCATCCGGCGTCGCCTTCAGCTTATCGAGGAAATCCGCGAACTTAGAGATTTGGTACGTGGCGATCTTGGCATACTTCGCGAGCTTCTCCGGATTGTTGCCATGATGCGAGATGGTGTGGTGCTGCTCGGGAATGCCGATGTGCGGGTACGCGCGGTCGCTGGCTTCATGACCGGTCATGAACGTAAAGACGCGGCTGATGTCACCCTGATACGCCAGGTGCATCAAGTTGTAGGTCACGGTCATGTGATCGTCGAACGCTTCCGGCAAGCCCACCGGAGCTTCCGGATTGCCCGTGATTGTACCCAGTCGGGCTTCCATCCGGTTAAGCTGCTGCTCCACATCACGAATGTTGCCGAGATACTCGTCGAGAATGGCGCGATCGGGCGCTCCCAGCGAGCTCTTCAGTTTCGCGGTTTCCTCGGTCACTGAATCGAGCAGGCTCTGCTTCTCCTTGAGGCGGGCAAAGCGCCGCTCCTTCGAATCCGTCTCGCCGAACATCCGCTCAAAGGTAACGCGCGGATTGATCCCCACCGGCAGCGGGCTCGAATCGTCGCGCCATGCGAGCGTATTGAAGAACGTGCAGGCGAAACCATCGCAGGCCCCCACGGCGGTGCCCATGTCCTCGGTGCCCACTTCGATGGACCGCAGCGGCGTATCGCCCGCCACTTGATCCGCAATGTACTGGTCGATGGTTTTTTTCGATTCGATTTTTCCGAAAGCGTCTGATTTTCCGTCGGAGCGGCTGTTGGCCGGCCCAAGACCATTCAGGAACGCCGAACTGGCTCCCAGATGGACCGATGAGCCCCACGGCGCCTTCATCTTGCTGACAGTGACCAGTTGATTGCGGAACTGCTCCAGCGGCTGCATCACCGGCTTGAACTCGAAGTCGCTCCCCTCTTTTTCAGGATGCCATGTGTCGGGCCACACTCCACACGGAAAGTAGACCGCGCCGAACCGGAACGGCGTGGTCGGCGCCGCGGAGAGCGCCGGTATCATGGCGTCCAGGAATGGCAGTGCGACCGTGGCGCCCAAAGTTCCCCGCATGAACGTGCGGCGTGAAAGGTGCTTCTTCGTGATGATCATGGCTGCTCCTTCTTAAATCCTACATTGTTTGCTTGTGTATTGTTAGCTTGTCCAATGGTGCCCGTGCCGGCCGGCCCGCCGGCCACTTCAGCCGGTTCCAATTTGGTGCGCATCTGGAAAGGCGCGCTCTCGACAATTCCCATCACTATGGAAGACAACCGGTAATCGTTCTGCGCGGCCTTCTTCTCGATCCGGCGAACCACCGGCATGTCGCTCGGTTCCAGTCCCCGGCCCAGCGCGTAGGTCAGCATCCGCTCCGTGATCACGGTCACGAAAGCGTCGGGCCGGCTCAGGATGGCCTCTCGCAGCGCCGCCGGGCCGTTGATATTCGTTCCGTCCGCGAGCGTACCTGCTACGTCGAGCGGCGCGCCATCGGGGCCGGCGGCGCGCCACTTCCCCACGGAATCGAAGTTCTCGAGGGCGAAACCCACGGGATCGATCACGCGATGGCAGGACGCGCAGGCCGGGTTCTTCCGGTGCAATTCCAACTGCTCGCGAACTGTCTTCGGAACCGCCGCCGCCCCCTTATTGCTTTCTTCAAGCGTGGGGACATTCGGCGGCGGAGG
>Ga0209415_10002287_pt1 | contig 35958 bp, 44 predicted proteins | sample PeaSoiSIISIP2007_FD_187696 | JGI IMG/M metagenome (GOLD analysis project Ga0209415, IMG submission 187696) | Peat soil microbial communities from Weissenstadt, Germany - SII-SIP-2007 (SPAdes) (version 2) | ecosystem: Environmental > Terrestrial > Soil > Wetlands > Peat | place: Germany... | reverse complement strand
GAGAAGGGGCTGCGGTTCGCGATTCGCGAAGGCGGCCACACCGTCGGCGCCGGCGCCGTAACCGAGATCATCGAGTAACCCATGCCATCCGGAGAAAAAATTCGCATCCGTTTGAAAGCGTACGACCACCGCATCCTGGACCAGTCCACCCGGGAGATCGTGGACACCGCGCGCCGCACCGGCGCCGAAGTGGCGGGGCCGATTCCCCTGCCGACCACCATCAACCGCTGGACCGTGCTGCGTTCGCCGCACGTGGACAAGAAATCGCGCGAGCAGTTTGAGATGCGCACGCACAAGCGGCTGATCGACATTCTCGATCCGACGCCGGACACGGTGGACGCGCTGATGAAACTCGATTTGCCCCCCGGCGTGGATGTGGAGATCAAGGCGTTTGGCCGCGAGCACGCGGTGAAGTCGTAGAGATCGCAGATAACAGATAGAAAAGAGACGAGCGACGCACATGGCAGTCAACGGAATTCTCGGAATCAAACTTGGAATGGCGCAGGTCTTCGGCGGCGACGGCGCGGCCATCGGCTGCACGGTGCTGCAGGCCGGGCCGTGCGTGGTGGTGCAGCGGCGCACGAAGGAAAAAGATGGTTACGACGCCGCGCAGCTTGGCCTGGTGGAATTCGTCAAGCCACAGCGGATCAACAAGCCGATGGCGGGCCATTTCAAGAAAGCGGGCGTCGCGCCGCTCAAAGTTCTGGGTGAAATCCGCATTGACGATTCCGCGGACGACACCAAGGCGGGCGATCGCGTGTTGGTGGATCGTTTCGTCGAGGGCGAACTCGTGGATGTGCTCGGCGTAAGCAAGGGCAAGGGTTTCGCGGGCGGCGTGAAGCGCTGGCACTACGCCGGCGGCGACGCCACGCACGGCTCGATGTTTCACCGCGCGCCGGGCGGAATCGGCGGCAGCTCGTTTCCGTCGCGCGTCTGGCCGGGGCAGCATTTCCCGGGGCACATGGGCAGCGATCACGTGACCGCGAAGAATCTGCGCGTGGTCAAGGTGGACACGGAAGAGAATCTGCTGCTTGTGCGCGGCGCGGTGCCGGGGCCGAGCGGCACGTACATCGTGATCCGCAAGGCCAAGAAGTCGAAGAAGAAGTAGGCCGCACGAAACGATTTCGGAAGGAAGCGACGACGATGCCGGTTGTGGACGTAAAAAATCTCGAAGGAAAAACGGTGGGCCAGGTTTCGCTGGCGGACGCCGTGTTCGCCGCGGAAGTGAATTCGCACCTACTGCACGAGACGGTGCGCTGGTATCTGGCGTCGCAGCGCGCGGGCACGCACAAGGTCAAAGGGCGCGGCGAGGTTTCGGGTTCGGGCAAGAAGTTGTGGCGGCAAAAGGGCACGGGCCGCGCGCGCGTGGGTTCGATTCGCAGTTCGATCTGGCGCAAGGGCGGCACGGTGCACGGGCCGACGCCCCGCAGTTACGGCTACCGGCTGCCGCGCAAGGTGTTCCTCGGCGCGCTGCGTTCGGCGCTGACCACGAAACTCGCGGACGAGAAGCTGACGGTGGTGGAGGGCTGGTCGCTCGCGACGCACAAGACGAAAGAGTTTCGCCGCGTCCTGGACAAGCTCGACGGCGAGACCAAGACGATTCTCCTGGTGGACGGCGTCGCGAATCGCAATCTTGAGCTCGCGAGCCGGAATCTCGAAGGGGTGAAGCTGGTCACGCCGCGCACCTTGCAACCGTACGATCTGCTGCGGCACGACCGTCTGGTGCTCTCGAAGGATGTGGCGGTTCGCCTCAGCGAATCGCTGGGACCGAATCGCGCGGCGGCCAGCGGCGTCGTGCAAATCGAAGGCGCGCCGGCGGTTCCCGCGGCGCCGGTTGCGGCGGAATCGAAGCCGAAAGCAAAAGCGGCTGCGGCTCCCGCGAAGGCCAAGAAAGCGGCCGCGCGCAAACCGGCAGCCGGCGAAAAGAAGAAGAGCAAGCCCCGCAAGTAGGGGCGCGACGGATTCCGAGAAGAGAGACAAGGACACGCGATGGCGCTTACGGCATTTCAAGTGATTCGGCGGCCGATCATCACCGAGAAGGGTCTCGGCGTGAAGGAGACGCAGCATACGGTGGTGTTCGAGGTTGCACGCGAGGCCACCAAGACGCAGATCAAGGAAGCGGTGCAGACGGTTTTCAAAGTGAAGGTCGCCGGCGTGCGCACCGCGATCTTCCACGGAAAGTTCCGGCGGCGCGGCCGCGCGGAAGGTCACCGGCGCGACTGGAAGAAAGCCTATGTGAAGCTCGCGCCCGGTGAAAAGATGATCGAGTACGCGGAGAATCTCTAGTCCCGAGATTCGGCGCCTGAAGGGGCGCGGCAGGGAAAGGCAGACGGTCATGGCACTGAAAAGTTTTCGGCCTTATACGGCATCGCGGCGATTCGCCACGATGCTCGACAAGAGCGAAATCACCAAGCAGACGCCGGAGAAGTCGCTGGTCAGCACGCAGAAGCGCACCGGCGGCCGCAGCAATCGCGGCGACATCACCATCTGGCACCGCGGCGGCGGCCACAAACGGCAATACCGCGCGGTGGATTTTCTGCGCGAGAAAAAAGGCATTCCCGCGAAGGTGGCGGCCATTGAGTACGATCCGAACCGCTCGGCGCGCCTCGCCTTGCTGCACTACACGGACGGCGAAAAGCGCTACATCCTGCATCCGGTGGGACTCGAAGTGGGCATGACGGTCAGCACCGGCGAGGGCGCGGACATTCTGCCCGGCAACGCAATGCCGATCCGGTTCATTCCGCCCGGCACGCAGGTGCACAACCTGGAGCTGGCGCCCGGCAAGGGTGGGCAGGTGGTGCGCTCGGCGGGCGGCTCGGCGCAACTGCTCTCGAAGGAAGGCGAAATCGCGCTGGTGAAATTGCCTTCAGGTGAAGTTCGCAAGTTCATGTTGGATTGCATGGCCACGATCGGCCAGGTCGGCAACCTCGACCACGAAAACGTGACCTACGGCAAGGCGGGCCGCACGCGCTGGCAGGGCGTTCGCCCGACGGTGCGCGGGGTGGCGATGAATCCGGTGGACCACCCGCACGGCGGCGGTGAGGGCCGCGTGAAGGGCAATCATCCGCAAACGCCGTGGGGCTTTCCCACGCTGGGCGCAAAGACGCGCCGCAGCAAGCGCGGCGAGCGGATGATCGTGCAGCGACGCAAGCCGTAACGAAGCACGGCGCAAGACAGTTCTTGCGGACGGACTAAAGGAAGCAGGAGAAGCAAAATGCACCCGACGCGGCGGGTTCGAGAGAGACTTACGATGAGTGCAACGAGACGCAGATCCACACGAAGTTCGGCCCGCCGTTTGACGCGGCCGGCCAAGCGCGCCCACGCGGCCGCTCCGGTCAAACCGGTGGCGCGGCCCGCGCCGCAGCCGCCGCAACAGCTGTTGTACCGGTTTTGCAAGCCCGGCTGGGCGGTGACAGTGGAAACGACACCTCTCGCGCAGGGCACGCGTTTTGTCTGCCCGTTCTGTCCGCTCTCGCACCGCGTGCCGGGGCCGGTGCGCGGTTTTCGCAAAGTGCGGCGCGCGCAATGGATCAAGTTGCGCCGGGTGGAAGGATAAGGATTTCACATGCCACGTTCGCTCAAGAAGGGCCCGTTCATCGACGACCACCTGCGCGTGAAGGTGGAGGCGTTGAACGCGCGCAACGAAAAGAAAGTGATTAAGACGTGGTCGCGCCGCTCCACGATTTTGCCGGAGATGGTGGGCCACACGATCGCGGTGCACAACGGCAAGAAATTCATCCCCGTGTACATCACCGAACAGATGGTGGGGCACCACTTGGGCGAGTTTTCCCCCACGCGCACGTTCAAAGGCCACGCGGTGAAGGCCGCGCTCGAACGGGCGGCGGGACTCGCCGGGGCTCCGGCGGGAGCGCCAGGCGCGGCAGGAGCGGCGCCCGCGGCGGGCGGCTCGGCTCCAGCGGCGGCGCCGCCAAAGGGATAGACGATGGCGACCGAACAACACTCACACGCGGCCTCGGCGATCGAAGCGCACGCCATGGCCCGGCACGTCCGGATGTCGCCGCAAAAGGTGCGGCTGGTGGTCGATTTGATTCGCGGGCAGCGCGCCGAGAATGCGCTGCAGATTTTGCGCTACACCAAAAAGCGCGCGAGCCGCGACGTCGAGAAAGTGCTGCGCAGCGCCATCGCCAATGCGGAGCGCAAGGCGGAAGACGCCGGCGCGTCGCTCGACGTGGACGAGCTGTTCGTGGCGCGGTGTTTCGTGAACGAGGGGTCGCGCTGGAAACGGCTGCGTCCCGCGCCGATGGGCCGCGCGTTTCGCTACCAGAAGCGCACCTGCCACATCGTCGTCGGGGTGGCGGAACACCACGTGGCTGCGAAGGAACGCGTGGCCGCGGCCGTCGCGGAAGCGGAATCGGAAAAGGGCGTGCGCGGAGCCGTCAAGAAAGCGCGCAAGGCCATCACGGGCAGAGCGAAGCCCGTGCGCAAGCCGAAGAAAGAGAAGTAGGAGGCGACTTTGGGGCAGAAGACTCACCCGTACGGGTTCCGGCTGGGCTACAACAAACCGTGGAAGTCGCGGTGGTACGCGGACAAAGAGTACGCGGACTTGCTGCACGAAGACGTGGTCCTGCGGCGGCAGTTGAAGGAACGTCTGAAAGCGGCGGGAGTGAGTTCGATCGACATCGAGCGCGCCGCGAACAAGCTGGTCATCCGGCTGTACACGGCGCGGCCGGGGATCATCATCGGCCGCAAAGGCGCGGAGATCGACAAGCTGAAGAACGAGATTCAGAAGCGCACGCGCCGCGAAGTGCACGTGGACATTCTCGAAGTGCATCGTCCCGAACTCGACGCGCAACTGGTGGCCGAGTCCATCGCGCTGCAGCTCGAAAAGCGCGTGGCCTTCCGGCGCGCGATGCGCAAAGCGGTGGACTCCGCGCTGCGCTTCGGATGCAAAGGGATCAAGGTCCGCGTCGCGGGCCGCTTGAACGGCGCCGAAATCGCGCGAAAAGAATGGTACCTGCAAGGGCGGTTGCCGCTGCAGACGCTGCGCGCGGACATCGATTTCGGGTTCGCCCAGGCGTACACGACGTACGGCGTGATCGGCGTGAAGTGCTGGATTTACCAGGGCGAAAATATCCCGCAGCGCGCGACGCACGCCGGGCAGCAAAAGGGTCAGGCGCAGCCGGCAGCGGTCTAAGCGCCCGAACGCAAGGACGACGACGATGTTGATGCCCAAGAAAGTGAAGTACCGCAAACAGCAGCGCGGCCGCCGCAAAGGCAAAGCCTGGCGCGGCGGCGATCTGGCGTTCGGTGAATATGGCTTGAAGGCGCTCGAAGCCGCGTGGATCACCGACCGGCAGATCGAAGCGTCGCGCGTGGCCATCACCCGCTTCATCAAGCGCGGCGGAAAACTTTGGATCCGGATTTTTCCGGACAAGCCGTTCACCAAGAAGCCTGCGGAAACCCGCATGGGCAAAGGCAAAGGCGCGCCGGAACGCTGGGTCGCCGTGGTGAAGCCCGGCCGGATCATGTTCGAGATGGCCGGGGTGGATTTGGCCACCGCCACCGAAGCGTTGAAGCTGGCGTCTCACAAATTGCCGATTCCGACTCGCATTGTGAGTCGCGCGGGGGCGCTCTGATGCCGCGACACGGAGAAGGCCTGCGCGAGCAGGACACCAACGAGCTGCACGTCCGCGAGAAGGAATTGACCGAGCAGTTGTTTCGGCTGCGCTTTCAACTCCGCACGGGCCAGGCGGAAGCCGTGACGAAGTTGCGCATCGCCAAAAAAGATCTCGCGCGCGTCAAGACGCTGCTGCGCGAGCGCGCATTGAAGGAGTCGCATGGAAACTGAGTCGCCGAATTCGCGGCGGCCGCGCCAGCACCTGACGGGCGTGGTCACCAGCGCGAAGATGCAGAAGACGATCGTCGTCAAAGTGACGCGTTTGGTGCGGCACAAGCTCTACCAGCGCGTGATCCGGGTCACCAAGAAGTTTTACGCCCACGATGAAGAAGGCGCCGCGCAACAGGGCGATACGGTGCGCATCGTGGAGGCGCGGCCGCTGTCCAAGCTGAAGCGTTGGCGGCTGGACGAAGTGGTGGCACGCCGAACGAAAGTTATTTAGCGCCGCGGCGCCGGGAAGCGCCTGTGAAGCGCCCCCAGAATTGAAGGAGCACGGCAATGGTTCAGATGCGAAGTTGGTTGACGGTGGCCGATAATTCCGGCGCGCGCCGGCTGATGTGCATTTTGCCGCTCGGCGGCGACGTTGGCAGCCGCGCGGGATTGGGAGACATCATCACGGCCTCGGTAAAGGAAGCGGTTCCGGAGAGCGCGGTCAAGAAGGGCACGGTGGTGCGCGCCGTGGTGGTGCGCACGAGGAAAGAGCACCGGCGCAAGGACGGCACGTACATCCGCTTCGACGACAATGCCGCCGTGCTGATCAACGAGGCCAACGAGCCGGTGGGGACGCGCGTCTTCGGGCCGGTGGCGCGCGAACTGCGCGAGAAAAAATTCGCCAAGATCGTTTCCTTGGCGCCGGAAGTGTGGTGAGCGGGATGGGCCGAATCGAAATCGAACCGAGCAGCTCCGGGCTCCGCAAGGGCGACGAAGTGCGGGTCATGTCCGGCCGCGACAAAGGCAAGACCGGGCGCGTGCTCTCGATCGATCCGCGCACGCGGCGAATCACCGTCGAGCACGCGAATATCATCAAGCGGCACACCCGCGCCGACTCCTCGAAGAACGTGAAGGGCGGCGTGGTGGAGCGCGAAGGCTCGATAGCCATCTCGAACGTGATGCTGGTCTGCCCGGCGTGCAACAAGCACGCCCGGCTTGGCCACAAAGTGATGCCGGACGGAACCAAGGTCCGCGTCTGCCGGCGTTGCGGCACGACGCTGGAAAAGTAAGGCGAGGAACAGAAGAAAAATGGCAAGCAGACTTCAGGAACGTTACAAAGCGGAAACCGTCCCGGCGCTGATGAAGCGTTTCGGTTTCAAGAACGCCATGGCCGTGCCCAAGGTCGCGAAAGTGGTGGTGAACATCGGATTGGGCGAAGCGAGCCAGAACGTTAAGTTGCTGGACGTGGCCGCGGTCGAGCTGGGCCAGATCACCGGCCAGCGGGCGGTGATCACGCGCGCGAAGAAGTCCATCGCGAATTTCAAGATCCGGCGCGGAATGCCCATCGGCTGTTGCGTCACCCTGCGCGGCGACCGCATGTACGAGTTCTTGGACCGGTTGTGCAACGTGGTGCTGCCCCGCGTGCGCGACTTCAAGGGGCTGCCGCCGAATTCCTTCGACGGCCGCGGCAATTACACGCTGGGGCTGAAGGATCAACTGGTGTTTCCGGAGATCGATTACACGCGCGTGGACAAGATCAAGGGCATGAACATCACCTTGACCACCACCGCGAAGAACGATGAAGAAGGACGCGAGCTGCTGCGCCTCTTGGGCGTTCCGCTGCGCGCGGCGTAGAGGAGAACCGATGGCGCGAACGTCTCAATTCGCAAAGATGCGCAAGAAGTTGAAGTACAAGATTCGCATTCGCAACCGCTGCCGCGTGTGCGGCCGGCCGCGCGGCTACATCCGCAAGTTCCAGATGTGCCGCATCTGTTTCCGCGGCTTCGCGCTCAAGGGAGAGATCCCCGGCGTGGTGAAAGCGAGCTGGTAAGGACATGCAGACCGATCCGATCGCCGATTTGCTGACGCGCATCCGCAACGCCGCGCGCGCCAAACACGCGCGCGTGGATATCCCCGCCTCCAAACTGAAGGTGGAGATCACGCGGATCCTGAAAGAAGAGGGTTACATCTCGACCTACAAGCTGGTCGAGGAAAACAAAACCCGCCGCGTCCTGCGCGTTTTTTTGAAATATACCTCCGACCGCCGCAGCATCATTACCGACCTGCGCCGCGTCTCCCGCCCCGGCAGCCGCCGCTACAGCGGCGCGGTGGGCATCCGGCCCGTGGTGGGTGGGATGGGAATCAATATTCTGACCACGCCGAAAGGCGTGATGACCGGCCGCTCGGCCCGCAAGGCCGGCGTGGGCGGCGAAGTTCTCTGCGAGGTCTGGTAGCCGACTATGTCGCGCATTGGCAAAAAACCGATTGCAGTTCCCTCGGGCGTGAAAGTGCAGATCCAGCCGACGCAACTGGACGTGCAGGGCCCGAAAGGCAAAATGACGGTGGGGATTCCCCGCGGAATCACCTTCGAGCAGAAGGGCAGCGAGCTGCACGCGATTCGTCAGACCGACGAGCAGCGCGCGCTGCACGGACTCGCCCGGGCGCTGGCGGCCAACGCCGTTCACGGCGTGACGGAAGGGTTCCGCAAGGATCTCGACATCGTGGGCGTCGGATATCGCGCGGAGCTGAAGGGCAAAATCGTCTCGTTCAGCCTGGGCTATTCGCACCCGATCGAGTTCCCGATTCCCGAAGGGATTCAGATTGCGGTGGAGAAGCAGACGCACTTGAGCGTTTCCGGCGCGGACCGCGCCAAGGTAGGGCAGGTGGCGGCGAATCTGCGCGCGTTGCGTCCACCCGATCCCTACAAGCAGAAGGGAATTCGTATTTCGGGCGAGCGGCTGAAGAAGAAAGCGGGCAAGGCCGGCGCGGCGAAGACCGGCGCTTAGAGCGAGGAGAATCAGCGTGGCAACGGATCCAGTTCGTAATCTTTCGCGGAACGCGCACCGGCAGCGCGTGCATCTCCGCGTGCGCACCCGCGTGAACGGCACGCCGGAGCGCCCGAGACTTTCGGTGTACCGCTCGGTCGGTCACATCTACGCGCAAGTCATCGACGACCGCACGGGCAAGACGCTGGTGTCCGCCAGCTCGATCGATAAGGAGACGCGCAAGGACATCAACGGCGGCGGCAATATCGCCGCGGCCAAGATCGTCGGGCGCAAGGTCGCCGAGCGCGCCAAGGCGGCGGGCATCGAATTGGTGGTGTTTGACCGCGGCGGATACAAGTATCACGGCCGGGTGGAAGCGCTGGCGCAAGCCGCGCGTGAGGCGGGGTTGAAATTCTAGTTATGTCAAAACACATTCTACGAGAGACGCTTTCGGTTCGCCGCCCCATCGAGATCAGTGCGAACAATTTGAAGGATCAAGTGGTGGCCATTCAACGCGTCACCAAGGTCGTCAAGGGCGGCAAGAATCTCAGCTTCTCCGCGCTCGTCGTCGTGGGCGATCAGCAGGGACACGCCGGATTCGGCATGGGCAAGGCTCGCGAAGTGCCCATGGCCATCCGCAAGGCCATCGAGCAGGCGAAGAAGAATTTGATTCAACTGAACATTAAGGGGACCACGATTCCCCATCAGGTGACGGGTTTCTACGGTTCGGGCCAGGTGTTGCTGAAGCCCGCCGCCGACGGCACCGGCATCATCGCGGGCGGGCCGGTGCGCGCGGTGATGGAGGTCGCGGGGATCAGCAACGTGCTGACGAAGTCCATCGGCACGTCGAACCCGCACAACGTCGTGAAGGCCACCTTCGACGCGCTGTTGCGCTTGAAGGATGTGGCCAAAGTGGCGGAGGGCCGGTCCAAAACCGTCGAGGATATGGCGCACTAGCGCCGGAGCGATTTTTCGATGACCGAGAAAAAATCAAAAACGGTGCGGATCAAGTGGGTGGTCAGCTTCATCGGCTGCCCCCAGGGAATGCGCCAGGCGATTCGCGGTTTGGGATTCCGCCGCATGCAGCAAGTGGTGGAGCGGGAAGATACGCCGTCGGTGCGCGGAATGATTCACAAAGTGCGCCATCTGGTGGAAGTGCAGGAATAGGGAAGGGAATTCATGGGCGTCAAACTTTCTAATCTGGGGCCCGCGAAAGGCTCGCGCCATCGCAAGGTGCGCGTCGGGCGCGGCATGGGCTCGAAGCTCGGCAAGACCGCGGGCAAGGGAAACAAGGGACAGAAATCGCGCAAAGGTTATTCGCGTCGGCCCGGGTTCGAGGGCGGCCAGATGCCGTTGCACCGGCGGATTCCGAAGCGCGGCTTCCACAATCCGTTTAAGCGCACGTTCGCCGTGGTGAATGTGGAAAGCCTCAACGGTTTTCCCGCGGGCGAGACCGTAACGCCCGAGTTGCTTCTGGCCGTGGGCCTGGTGCGGCAAGCCGCCGCCAGCGTCAAGGTGCTGGGCGAAGGCGAATTACAGCACGCTCTGACGGTGCAAGCGCACGCGTTCAGCAAGTCCGCTGCGGACAAGATTACTCAGGCCGGTGGGAAGGCCGAAATTCTGTCATGAACCAATTTTTTGAAGCGTTCGCCAATATGTTCCGTATCCCGGATCTGCGCAAGCGGATCCTGTTTACGTTGGCGATGCTGTTTGTCTACCGGCTCGGCGCGTTCCTGCCGACTCCGGGCATCAACACGGATGTTTTGCAGCAGTTGTTCAACCAGAACCAAGGCTCGGTTTTGGGCATTATCGATCTGTTCAGCGGCGGGAATTTCCGTAAGTTGACGATTTTTGCGCTGGGCATCATGCCTTACATCACGTCGTCAATTATTTTGCAGTTGATGACGGTTGTTTGGCCGTATCTCGAGCGGTTGCAGAAAGAGGGCGAACTCGGCCGCCGCAAGATCACGCAGTACACGCGCTACCTGACGATCATTCTCAGCGTCGTGCAGTCGCTTTCCATCGCCTTCACGCTGCAGCGTCAGGGCGGTCCGGGCAATCAGCCGCTGGTCTACCACCCCGGCTGGAGTTTCACGCTGATGACGGTGCTGACGCTCACCACCGGCTCGTGTTTCATCATGTGGCTGGGCGAACAGATCAGCGAGCGCGGCGTGGGCAACGGGATGTCGCTGATTATTTTCGCGGGCATCGTCGTGGGCTTGCCGCGCGGCGTCGCCGATCTCTATCTGAAAGCGCGCACCGCGCAATGGGGGCCGTTCACGGGCCTCGCGATCATCATGTTGCTTGCGGTCATGCTTGCCGTGATCGCGTTCATCGTATTCGTCGAAGGCGCGCAGCGGCGCATTCCGGTGCAATATGCGAAGCGCGTCGTCGGCCGCAAAGTGATGGGCGGGCAGATGACCTATCTGCCGCTGCGCGTAAATTCCGGGGGCGTGATCCCGCCGATTTTCGCGAGTTCGCTGTTGACGTTCCCCGGAACGTTGAACTTGTTCCTCGGGAAGAAATACGTGCTCTTTGACAGCTTCGCGAAGAAGCTGGCCTGGGGCGAGCCGCTCTACACCCTCGTCTACGTGTTGCTGATTATCCTGTTCGCATTTTTTTACGTCGGGATCGTATTCAATCCGACCGAGCTCGCGGACAACATGCGCAAGTTCGGCGGCTTTATTCCCGGCATCCGGCCGGGACGCAATACGTCCGACCACATCAACAAGATTCTTCGCCGGCTGACGTTTGTCGGCGGCGTTTATCTCGCGGCTGTCTGCTTGCTGCCGGAATGGTTTATCACTGGAATTCATTTGCAGCATCTGCCCGGTAGCCTTGGGAGCTGGTTTGACGTTCACATGTGGCGGTTCGTGCTGGAAGGTCTGAATGTCAATTTCTATTTCGGCGGCACGTCGCTGCTCATTGTCGTCGGCGTGGCCATGGACACGGTGCAGCAAATCGAAGCGCAGCTCGTCATGCGCAATTACGAAGGTTTCGTGAGGAAGGGCAAGATGCGGAGCCGGAGGTATGGCTGACGCAACGCCGGCCGAAGGGCTGTTCGCATCGCGCCGCGCGGTGATTCTGTTGGGCCCTCCCGGAGCCGGAAAGGGCACGCAGGCCCGGTGCTTATCCGAACGGTACGGGGTACCCTCGCTGTCGACGGGAGCGATGTTTCGGGAGCAGGTGGAGCGCGGCACCAAGATGGGCAAGGAGGCCCAACCCATCCTCGCGCAGGGCGGTTTGGTGCCCGACGAAATTGTCCGGGCGATGGTGGAGGAATGGATCACCAGTCCGGATTGCGCCAATGGATTCATTCTGGATGGTTTTCCGCGGACGCTGCCCCAGGCGATCGCGCTGGACGGAATCCTGAAGGGGCGCGGCTTTCCGAAGCCGGTTGTTTTTTTTCTGACGGTGGAGCGATTTAGGCTGCTGCGGAGATTGACGGGGCGGCGCACGTGCAGCATCGGCGGAGAGATTTACAACGTTTACGATCTGCCGCCGAAAGTCCCCGGGCGCTGCGATGTGGATGGCGGCGAACTGGTGATGCGCGACGACGACCGCGAAGAGGTGGTGCGTCCACGGCTGGAGATGTACGACCAGCGCACCCGGGCGGTGGTGGATCACTACAAGCAGCTGGGCTTGCTGCTGGAAGTGGATGCGAATCAGGACCCGGGTCTTCTGACCCAGACTCTCTTTGAGATTCTGGGCCCGGCGCGAAGAGAATGATTGTTTGCAAGTCAGCGGCAGAGTTGGAAACGATGCACCGCGCGGGCTTGATCGTGTGGGGCGTGCTGGACTCGCTGCGCAAGATCGTTCGGCCGGGAATGTCCACGCTGGAGCTGGACGAGATCGCGGAGCGAGGCGCGCTCGAAAAGGGAGCCCGGCCGGCCTTCAAGAATTACCGCGGCTATCCGGCGTCGCTCTGTACTTCGCTGAACGAAGAGGTGGTGCACGGCATCCCTTCGGGGAAGCGGCGCTTGCGGGAGGGCGACATTCTCTCGCTGGATTTCGGCGTCGAGTTGGAGGGGTATTACGCGGATGCGGCGGTCACGGTTCCGGTCGGCGCGATCCGGCCGGAGGTCGAAAAGTTGTTGAACGTGACGCGGACGTCTCTGGATCTGGCGATTGCCAAGGTCAAGCCGGGCAACCGGCTGGGCGAGGTTTCCGCCGCCGTTCAGGGATTGGTGGAGAAGAACGGCTTTTCGATCGTGCGCGAATTCGTGGGCCACGGCATCGGGACGCGCATGCACGAGGAGCCCAACGTGCCGAATTACGGCGAGGCCGGGCACGGGCCGCGTCTGCAAGAGGGCATGGTGATCGCCATCGAGCCGATGGTGAACGCGGGACGTCCGGAAGTGCGCGTTCTGGATGATGGCTGGACGGCGGTCACGGCCGACGGCAGCTATTCGGCGCATTTCGAGCACACCGTGGCAGTCACGGCGAGCGGACCTTGGATTTTGACCCGGCCCCGGGAAGCAAGCGGCTCGTCCTGGTGAGCCGGGAATTGGAGTCAATTTGAAGCGACCGCGCATCGAAAAGAAACATGCGGACTCCGGCAATCCGAAGGAGGACGCCATCGAAGTGATGGCGACCGTGATCGAGCCGCTGCCGAATGCGATGTTTCGCGTGGAGCTGGAGAACAAGCATCAGGTGCTGGCGCATATTTCCGGAAAGATGCGCAAGAATTTCATCCGGATACTCGCGGGAGACAAGGTCGCGGTCGAGCTTTCGCCTTACGATCTCACTCGTGGGCGAATCGTGTACCGGTACAAGTAGGGTCGGCAGGGGGCAAGAACATGAAAGTGCGGGCGTCGGTAAAAAAGATTTGTGACAAGTGCAAGGTGATTCACCGGCGCGGCGTAGTTCGCGTCATTTGCAGCAACCCGAAGCACAAGCAGCGCCAGGGTTAGCCCCTGGGCGGACGCCTGGGGGTAGGCCCCGGGGGCACAAGGAGCAGGAATGGCACGTATCGCAGGTGTGGATTTGCCGCCGCAGAAGCGGCTCTGGATCGGATTGACCTCGATCTACGGCATTGGGCTGAAGCGCGCCCAGGCGCTGGCCGCCAAGGCCGGTGTTGAGCCAACCAAGAAAATCAAGGACCTGACCGAGGAAGAAATAAACCAGATCCGTCAGGCCATTGAGTCCGAAGGGCGAGTCGAAGGGGATCTCCGCAAAGAGAACCAGATGAATATTCGGCGGCTCATCGAAATTCAGTGCTACCGCGGCCTGCGTCACCGGCGGAATCTCCCGGTTCGCGGACAGCGCACGCACACCAATGCCCGCACGCGGAAAGGTCCGCGCAAGGGCGCCGTCGCAGCGAAGAAAAAAGTCGCCGCGCGTAAGTAACTAATTTTCTGGAGAGGGTAACCGAGTGGCCAAAGAACCGACGCAAGATGCAGGCGCGCCAGTAACACCGACAAAGCCCGCCAAGCATAAGAAGGAATTCAAGAAGAAGCGCGAGCGGCGCGTCGTGCCGCACGGCGTGGCGCACATCCAGGCCACCTTCAACAACACAATCGTGACCATCGCCGGGCCCGACGGCCGCGCCGTCTGCTGGTCCTCGGCGGGCGCGATCGGCTTCAAAGGTTCGCGCAAGGGCACGCCGTACGCCGCTCAACAAGCGTCGATCGCCGCGGCCGGCGTGGCGCGCGACCAGTACGGAATGAAGAGCATCGAGGTTCGGGTGAAGGGGCCGGGCTCGGGCCGCGAGTCCGCGGTTCGCGCGCTGGCGGCGGCGGGGCTGCACATCGTCCACATCAAGGACGTGACGCCGATTCCGCACAACGGCTGCCGGCCGCCCAAGCGCCGCAGGGTCTGAGGCGGCGCGGAAGAGTTCGCAGTTCACAACGGGTGCGGGCTCTACTTGGAGCCCGCCACAATAAGGAGAAACGTCGTTGGCAAGACATCGAGAAGCAGTTTGCAGGCTGTGCCGCCGCGAGGCGCAGAAACTCTATTTGAAGGGCCTCCGGTGCTTCACGGAGAAGTGCGCGATTGAAAAGCGCAACTTCGTCCCCGGCCAGCACGGGCAGTCGCGCCGCGCCAAAATCCAGGGCTACGGCCTGCAGTTGCGCGAGAAGCAGAAGGTGAAGCGTACCTACGGATTGCTTGAGCGGCAGTTCCGCACCTACTTCGAGAAAGCGGAGCGCACGCAGGGGCCCACGGGCGAGAATCTCATCGTGATGCTCGAGCGGCGCCTGGATAACGCGGTATGGCGCATCGGCCTGGCCAGTTCGCGCTCGCAAGGGCGGCAGCTCGTGCTGCACGGCCACGTCCGGGTCAACGGGAAGAAGGTGAACGTCCCGTCGTACCTGGTCAATGTGGGCGAGGAGATCAGCCTCAAGGAAAACATGCACCAGAACGCCATGGTTCTGGAGGCGCGCAACGTCGCGCAAAGCCAGAGCGGCGTGCCCTGGCTGGAGCTGGACCGCGAAAAATTCAAGGCGCGCGTGGTGGCGCTTCCAAAGCGCGAGAACGTGCAGACGCCGCCGATCAACGAGCAGTTGATCGTCGAGTTGTACTCGAAGTAGTTCGGGCGGCGAGACAAAGCTTTCGAGCCCCGCTTTGCGGGGAGGAGGACTGTGACGATGTGGAAAGGCTTTCAGAAACCAAAGCGGCTGGCGGCGGAACTCGAGTCGCTCACCGATAAATACGGAAGATTCTCCGCGCAGCCGTTTGAGCGGGGCTGGGCCACGACGGTGGGGAATTCCTTGCGCCGCGCGCTGCTCAGTTCGATCGAGGGCGCGGCGATCACGGCGGTCAAAATCGAGGGCGTGCTCCACGAATTTTCCTCGATTCCCGGCGTGGTTGAGGACGCCACCGACATCATCCTCAACTTGAAGCAGATCCCGCTCAAGCTCAACAACGATCAGGCGAAGACGATCTATCTCAATGTCGAAAACCCCGGCGTCGTCACGTCCGCGATGATCGAGGAAGACACCGATTTTGCGGTGCTTGATAAGACCGTCTACATCGCGACGGTGAGCGAGGGGGGCAAGCTGCAATTCGAGATGCGCATCAAGAACGGGCGCGGGTACGTCGCGGCCGACCGCAATTTCGACGAGGACCTCCCCATCGGCTACATCCCGGTGGATTCGGTGCACTCGCCGGTGCGCAAGGTCAACTATGCGGTTGAAGCGGCGCGCTTGGGACAGATGACCGACTACGAAAAGCTTTCGCTCGAAGTCTGGACCAACGGCGCGATCACGCCGCAGGACGCCATCGGCCTCGCTTCCAAGCTGGTGAAGGATCACATGAGCATCTTCATCAACTTCGAGGAGCAGCCGGAGATCGCGGAAGAGGCCGTCGAATCCTACAACGACCCGCGCGTCGAGCACCTGGATCGCTCCGTCGAGGAGTTGGAGCTTTCCGTCCGCTCTTACAACTGCCTCAAGAACGCGAACATCCAGTCCATCCGCGAGCTCGTGCAAAAGAGCGAGAACGAGATGCTGAAGACGAAAAACTTCGGCCGCAAGTCGCTCAACGAGATCAAGGAGATTTTGCAGAAGATGGGCTTAAGCTTGGGGATGAAGTTCGACGAGCACGGCCGCATCATCTGGCCGCCGCTCCCGAGCCAGACCGCGCCGCCCACTTCGGAGGAGACGGCGGGTCTTTAATCCCGCTTCGCCCCTGACATGCGACACCGTAACGCAGGCTCAAAACTCGGACGCAACCCCGCTCATCGGCGGGCCACGCTGCGCAACCTCGTGACCAACCTCATCGAGCACGAGCGCATCACCACCACCATTACCCGCGCCAAGGCGGCGCGCCCGCTGGTCGAGCAGATGATTACGCTCGGCAAGCGCGATTCGCTGCATTCCCGGCGGCAGGCGGCTGCCTACCTGATGACGCCCTCGGCGACGAAGAAGCTGTTTGCCGACATCGCGCCGCGCTTCTCCGATCGCTCCGGCGGGTACACGCGCATCATTCACGCGGGCTTCCGTTTGGGTGACGGTGCAAATCTTGCCATCCTCGAACTGCTCGGCTCAAAGCTCCGCAAGAAAGAGAAGAAGGAGAAGCCGGGTAAGGCCGAAGCGGAACCGGAAGAGACAGAAAAGGAAACGGCGGAAGCCAAAGCCTAGATACGCGCTCTATCGATTCGCTTTGAATTTTGCGGCCGTCCCGATTCGTCGGGGCGGCCGTTTTCTTTAGGCGGGGTCCGGTTTTCTTACGCGAACAAACAAATAGGCTGTGATCTGTGCGAGCGTCGCGCCGGAGACATCAATCATCACGTCGTAGGGAGATCCGTGACGGCCCGGGACGAAAAGCTGGTGTAATTCATCCGTGCAGGCGTAGGCTCCCGCGATGCCGATCGCCGTGAGCGCCCATTTCCATCGCAATTCTTTGCGCCCCGCTCGCAATCCGTGCAGCAGCAACAGACTGAAAACAAAGTATTCGGTCACATGCGCGCACTTGCGAATCAACTCGTGCAGCAACATCAGCGTATCGTGGGATGCGAAGGGCAGTAGCCAGAACAGGACCGGATAGATGAGATTCAGGGTCTTCGCGGCGGAGAACTGGCTCGTGGACATCAAGAAAATCACGCCCGCCCACACAATTGTGGGCAGCCACGCGAGCCATCTTTGCTTGCTGGTAGGCTTCACTCGATTTGATAGTTCGGCGCTTCGCGCGTGATGATGACGTCGTGCACGTGGCTTTCGCGAAGCCCGGCCGAGGAGATGCGGATGAAGCGGCCTTTCTCCTGCAGTGCGGCCAGCGTCCCGGCGCCGGAATATCCCATGCCGCTTCGCAACCCGCCGATCAACTGGTCCACCAAGCCCGAAACCGGGCCCTTGTACGGAACGCGGCCCTCCACGCCCTCGGGAACGGATTTTCCCGCGGGTGCGCCTTCCTGCGCGTAGCGATCGGCCGAGCCCGCCTCCATCGCGCCGAGCGAACCCATGCCGCGGTAGGATTTGAATGTTCGCCCTTGGTACAGAATCGTTTCTCCCGGCGATTCTTCGGTTCCAGCGAGCAATCCGCCTACCATCGCCACGGAAGCCCCGGCCGCGATTGCCTTCGTAATGTCGCCGGAATACTTGATGCCGCCGTCCGCGATGATCGGCACGCTGGCCTCCTTCGCCGCGCGCGACGCTTCGAGTATCGCCGTGATCTGCGGCACGCCCGCGCCCGTCACCACGCGCGTAGTGCAGATGGAGCCGGGCCCGATGCCCACTTTGAGCCCGTCGATGCCCAGCGCGATGAGGTCGCGCGCGCCGTCATACGTCGCGACGTTGCCCGCGACGAGTTGTGCGTCCGGCAGCCGCCGCTTGATCGCGCGGATGGCCTCCATCACGCGCTCCGAATGCCCGTGCGCCGTGTCCACCGCGAGAACGTCCGCCTTGAACCGCGCCATTTCCACGGCGCGCTCCAGAAAATCGCCCGTGGCGCCGATGGCCGCGCCCACGCGCAGGCGGCCTTGCTCGTCGGAAGCGGCGCGCGGGAAGTCCAATTTCTTCTGGATGTCTTTTACGGTGATGAGCCCCTTCAGGTGGTATTCCTTGTCCACCACGAGCAGCTTCTCGATGCGATGCTTTTGCAGGATGCGCTCGGCCTCTTCGAGCGTGGTTCCCACTGGGACCGTCACCAGATTTTCCTTCGTCATGATGTTGCTGACCGGCTGGTCGAGGTTCTTCTCGAAGCGCAGGTCGCGATTGGTCAGTATGCCGACGAGGACGGGGCCGCGCGTCACCGGCAATCCGGAGACGTGGTAGTTGTGCATGATGTCGAGCGCGCTGCGCACGGTCTGTTCCGGGGCGATGGTCACCGGGTCCACGATCATTCCGCTTTCAGAGCGCTTGACGCGGTCCACTTCTTCGGCTTGGCGCTCGATCGGCATATTGCGGTGGATGAATCCGAGCCCGCCTTGGCGCGCCAGCGCAATCGCCAGGCGCGATTCCGTCACCGTATCCATTGCCGCGGAGACCAACGGAATGTTCAGGGGAATCTTCCGCGTCAACTGCGTTCGCGTATCGACCTCGGTCGGAAGCACGGCCGACTTTCCCGGCAAGAGCAGCACATCGTCAAATGTGAGGCCCTCGGCTATCGTGGCTTGCATTCCGGCTCCTTCACCGCGGAGAAACAGGCGCTACAAACGCCACAGCCCAGCGGCCTTGCGCTGGGCTGCGAAAGAATCCCTTTTGAATTGCGAGAGCACTTTGCGTGCATATTTAATTTTAGGCGGCGCGGGGAAGCAGGTCAAGCCGCAGGGCTCGCGGGTCGGGTGGAAGAATGATTGGTCAGCCGCGAGCTCGCGGCTTGGAAAAACCGTTCCATCGCCAATCCACACGTCCGCCCGGCCGCACGGGTCGAGTATCATAGGTGCGCCAACCCATGCACCCCTTCGAACCGCATCCCCTGCTTCGCAACGCGCACGCCATGACGATCGCTCCCGCGTTTTTGCGGAGGCGTTATCCCGGCTTGCCGCCGGCGGAAGCGCGATACTTTGAAATCGAGCCGCCCCGCGGGGAAAGGTCCGGCACGTCCTTGCGCGGCGACGCGAACTGGCAACCCGATCGTCTCCAGCATCCGGTGCTGGTGCTCGTTCATGGGCTCGAGGGATCGAGCGACTCCAGCTACATGCTGGGAATAGCGGAGAAAGCCTATCGCGCCGAATTCAGCGTGATCCGCATGAACCAGCGCAATTGCGGCGGCACGGAGAAGCTTACACCCACTCTTTACAATTCGAGTCTCTCCGGTGACTACGCCGCGATCCTGCGCGAACTTATCGACCGCGACGGCTTCACTGAAGTATTCTTTTGCGGGTACTCGATGGGCGGCAATCTGGTGATGAAAATGGCGGGAGAACTCGGAGATGCCGCGCCTCCGCAGTTGAAAGCGGTGGGCGTGGTTTGTCCCGCCCTCGATCTCGCAGCGGGCGCGGACGCGCTCGCCGAGCCGCGGAACTTCATTTACGAAAGGCGATTTGTCGGCAGCCTGAAGGCCCGCGCGCGAAGAAAAGCCGCTCTGTTTCCAGCCGCGATCCACTTGGATGGAATCGAAAAAGTGCGCACCGTGCGCGAATTCGACGAATTCATCACGGCTCCAAATTGCGGCTTCCGCGATGCCGACGACTATTATTTTCGCGCCAGCGCTTTGCGCTCCATCGCCAGCGTCCGAGTGCCCACCCTGATGCTCGCGGCGAAGGACGACCCAATCGTCCCCTACGCCACGCTCTGCGTGCCGGCAGTACAGGAGAATCCGCACATCACGTTGGAATTAACGGAGCACGGCGGCCATTGCGCCTACATCTCACGCCTGCCCGCCGTGGCGGGCCGGCCCGGCCCGGAGCGCTTCTGGGCCGAAGCGCGAATGGTGGAGTTCTTTCTCTCGCACGCGAATTTGCGGTCTGGTCCAAACCTTACTCCCTGACGCCCTCGGAATCTGCGTGGAGGGCCCGGCTAGTGGGCGATGCCGGCGTCCGTAAGTGCCTTGTCCAGCCGCTTGACGAGATCTCGCGTGGCGTCCGCGTACTCGCCCTTCGGATCGAGCCGCAGGTACTCGTTGAATTCGTGGTAGGCATCTTTGCCGTTTCGCTCGCGGAGCAAAATATTGCCCATCACCAGATGCGCGGCTGCTTTCGTGGCGTCGAGGGAGAGCGACTTCCGCGCGTGCGGATCGGCATCCTGCCAGCGCCCGAGGGACCAGTAGGTCCAGGCTAATTGGTATTGGCCCTCCGCGGAATCCGGATCAAGTTCCAGTCCCTTGAGCAACGGCTCTTCCGCATCGCTAAATTTTTTTTCCGCATTTAGGCATGTGCCCAACGCCAGATATGCCGGTCCCAGCTTGTCGTTATTCGCGATGGCCTTGTTCAAAGCGTCTTCCGCATCGCCCCACTTCTGATCGTCCATGTAGGCGGTGCCGAGCAGGAAATTGGCCAACGGATAATTGGGCGCAATCTGAATGGCTTTCTTGAAGGGCGCGATGCTGTCCTTCGGTTTGTGTTCATCGAGCAGAAGCTTGCGCCCCTTCTTGTATTCGCTTTGGGCCTCCGGCGGCGCCGCCAGGTCCGCCGCAGAAACCGTAGGGTCGAGACTGCTTGGCCCCGACGGTGCGCCGTTCGGTCCCGGCGCGGGCTTCAGCGTGAACACGAGATACGCATGTGGGAACGTGTCCAGGTCCACCTCTTGCGTCGCGTCCAGATACCCCGGCGAGCTTACCGTGACCGTGAAGCGAGCTTTCGCCAGCGAATCTACGTGGAACTGGCCTGAGGCGTCGGTCTGCACTTGCGCACCCGCGCCGCCCAATTCGTTTTCGGCCTTGACCATTGCCCCTTGAGCGAACGGCGTCCCGTCTGAGTGTCGCACCTGCCCCCGAAGGCTCGAAGACGCCGAGCCTGATCCGGGCGCGCTGTCCGTCCCGGATTGCTGGCTCGCAGCGATCGAATGGTTGGCTATCAATGGTAGGGCGGCGGCCAGAAGGACGACCGGCCATAGCCGAGCATTCATGATCACACCTCGATCCAGGACTGATACTCCCCGTTCTTGCATCCGAAGTCAAAAAAAACGGGGAGAGTGGTTGCCCACCCTCCCCGATTGAGAGTTGTAGAAAGTTGGAGGCGACTAGAACTCAAACATCGCTGATAATCGCGCAGAGAATGGGTTGACAAACGTCAGCGGTTTTCCGAAGTCGACGTTCGGAACTCCAAACGACAAGTCATCCCATTGTTGAATGAGAATGTTTCGTCTCGTATCAGCGATGTTGAGGAGATCCAACCCTACCTTAAGACTGTACCTGTCGCCAAAGTGGAACGGATACTCCAAGTGAGCGCCAACCGTCCCCGTAACGGGCCCGAATCCCTGGTCGCCACGGCCAAACAGAGGCACTTCACCAGGGTTTTGGTACGCTTCTTGAGCGACAAGCGTCGTCAGTGGCACGCCGGATTCGACGTTGAGGCTGCCTCCAAACACCATGCCTTTAAGGGGGCTTCGGTCAAGCACGTAGGACGCGAACACATTCACAACGTGTTTGCGATCCGTGTTCAGAGGTCCGTTTCCTTGCTGCTGGCCGAGCAGCCCTAGCTTGCCGGGCAGCAGGTCGTAAAGGGAGCTGATGCCCGGATCGCTCTGGCCGTTGTCATTCCGGAATGCCCCTTCGTAGTTTCCGTGGAGCGTCGAGACCCGGTAGTTGGCCACCATTTGCCAATTGTGACTGAACGACTTGTTGACCTCGAATTCAACTGCGTCATAGATACGCGCCACATTGTTGTAGCCATTCGGCTTCCCTATGTTCAAATCCACCCCGGGTTGCCCGCCGAAATCTGCATTGGGCAATGTGTTACCGGAGGAGTCTGTCCAGGGGTTCTCGTTAATGGCCGGAAAACACGCGCTCCCAACGACTTGCCCGAACGTGTTCTGAATGTTGAGAGCGAAGGGCCCAGAATTGCCATTGAGATCGAAGCAGCTGCTCGGCAGATCGGCCGTTGTCACTGATGTCCCTTGGCCAAACGCAATTTCGTTCGCGGTTGAGTAGTAGTGGGAAGTCGCGCTTGGGTTGCCGATTAGATATTGATACGAGCCGGCACCCGCGAGGTACTGCTCGACCGACATTCCGAGCATGTCTTCGATAAGCCTCTTCATTCGGCGGTCAACGAATTTGGCGCTTGCGCTGATTCCGCCACGAAACTGGTGATCAACCCCCAGGACAAACTCATCCGTGTATTCGCTCTTTGTCCCTGGTGAGAACGGCTCCGTATCCAAGACGTTATAGACGATGCCGCCGGGCCCTCCGACCGCACCGGTGAGCAGGTGCGGAGCATCCATGACCGGGATAACGCCACCCGTCGAGTTCAGTGTAGCTATCCTCTGTCCACTCCCATTGATCGTGTACGCCGGTGACCAGAACGCCTCAAGGACGTCTTCCTCCCCTCCAAGTTCACGCACCGCAAAGTCAAGCGGGAGGATGTACGTGTACCGTTGGAAGTGGGTGTAGATCTTTGTTTTACGATCTCCCTTGGGATCCACGATGAATCCGAAGCTCGGAGACCAGTTATCGTTTAAGAGGAGGTGCCCGCCGCTGCTCCCCGCGCCGCTGCCCGTCATCCTCTGCTGTTCCCACCGCACGCCCGCTTGCAGCGTAACGTGCGTGCCGATCTGCCACGAGTCGTTGATATACGCCGCGTGGTATTTGCCCGTGCTCGTTGTGACTCCGCCATCGTAGCGTCCGCGGACCTGATTCAGAAACACGGGTTCTAGAGCACTCGAGCCTCCGGCGCCGTAGCCCGGCAAATTCATCAGCGGGCACAATGAGCAACTCGGATCCACTTGCAGCTGAAGTTGGGCGTCCGCCATCTTGCCGACCGCAGTCGGATCTACATACGTTGGGGTGCCACCGGTCTCGTTTGTAGCCGGAAGAGCAAACTTCGGCCCTGTATTGACCTGCACATCATCGTAAGTCGGGAACAACCAGTTGTAACCAACACTGATTGTGTGCTCGCCGCCAAAGTGCACGATCTTGGACACGTCGAAGGTGATCCCTTTGGTGCTTGAGGTGTAGTTGTCCTCGAAGCCCAGCCCCCCTTCGACGTACGCGCCGATTTGGTTCTGCACTCCCAGCGTCTGCGTAAGATCATAAACTTGGTACGTGTTCGGAGACGCCGGAATGTCGCTGAAGCGGTTCCAGTTCCAGAGGAATGCGAAATCCACCAGCAACGACGACCCGAATGTGCCGTCGTATCGCGTCGCCCAGCTCCGGCTACCGAGGGACAAATGCGAGTCAGTCGTGGTGCTTTCCGTGTTCAACAGCACGGTTGAAGGTGCGACGCTCGTGGTACCCGGATCCCCGAAGACCGATGATTCGACCGTGTTCTTGTCGTTCAATTTGAACGTCAGCTTCGCCGCATACTGCTGCGTAAATTCATATTGCGTGAACGGTGCGAGCGTCACGTAGTTGGAGTTTCTGGCCGCAAGATCTGCCGGCGCCCAGCGGGTCAGATCATCCGTCGGATCGTAGGTTCCGAAGAAAAACAGATGCTTGCGCAAACCCGGAACGTAACCACCCAGCTCGAAGTCGCCTTCATACGTTCCAGTGTGCAGTCGCTTTCCTTGCAGGTTCGCAGGGTTAAAGTTGTCGTAGTTCTGGTAGAGGTCAGACATGCTGAGCGTCTGAAGATACCCTCCGACGACGCCGTGCATTTCCGTGCCGCCTGACTTCGTCACCATCTGGACCAGACCGCCAGTCGAATGCCCATACTGCGGTCCAAAAGCAGCCGTGTTCACCTGCACTTCCTTGATGAACGACAGGGTGATTCCTGTCCCTAGAGCTCCGTACACGCGTGAGAAAACGCCCAAGCCGCCAAACGTCGGGTCATTCAGCGTCACCCCGTCGGCGACATAGAGATTCTCCAGTCCCGAGGATCCCGATATGGCAGGGTTCGAGCTGCCCGTCCCCAAGCCCGAGACAACACCAGGGCTCATATAGAAGATTCCAGCGACACCGCGTTGTAAGGGAACATTCTGGTAAAAGGTGTCCGGAATGTCTTCGTGTATCGCTGCTGACGTCGTATCAACGGTAAAGGTGGGCGCAACGACTTCGACCGTCTGGGAGATATCTCCGGGTTCAATTACTACCCGAATGCTCACCATCCTGTTGATCAAGACCTCGGCATTGTTGACCACCGCAACCTTGAAGCCCTGTTTCTGTACCTTGACTGAGTATAAACCTGGTATCAGCGCCGAGAAGAGGAACTCGCCGTTGTTGTCCGTTTTGCCCGTCTCATTTCCGATCGGGCCCGTAATAGTAACCGTCGCGTCCGGAACAGACGCATTGGTCGAGTCGTAAACAACCCCGCCGAGCGCGCCGCGCGCAGATGTGTCTTGCGCGAAAGCAGGTGCCGCGAAAATCACACAAACGATCACAAATGCAAATAGAAAAGCAATAGACCACTTCCTCTTCATAGGAAATGCTCCTTTTGCTGACGAGTTACTAGATTCGGTGCTTCATCCCACCACAAGGGCCGGGCAAGGGCCCCGCGCACTCCACCACCCCGGAGCCGCGCAATGCTATGAAATTCCCTGCATCATCAGTGCCAAAACTGAATTGCGTTTGGTTCCTGCTAAGTGCATGTAAATGAATGAGATAAATAATACAGACGAGCAGATTTCGAGAGTTAGCCGGCCGGCAGTTCCATAACTTGTAGAAGATTCAGCCGCAAATACACTTTCTGGAATTATCCGAAGAACCTAAAGGAACCCCACAGGACCCTAATTCGGCGCACTCGGAGTCTGATCTATGTACTCTCGTCCCAAATGTGCCAGTTCATCGGCCTTCTTAGTGTTTCCCATCCGGCGGTAGTAGCCGGAGAGCGCAAGAAATAGCGGGCCGTTTGCTGGCCGGTTTGGCAGGGCTGCCTCCACCACGGATATGGCTTTCTGCGGATCGCCCGTCTTGTCAAAGCTATCGGCGATCTTCAAAACTGTCTCCGAGTCTGTTGAGTCGGTGATCCCCGCTTGGCTGAACAGATTCACAACAGAGAGAAAGTCCTGCTTCGCAAAATAAAACTCTACTAATCGGGACCGCGCAGCCTCGCGCCCACGATCCTTTTCCAGGGCTCTGCGAAACCAGATGAGCGATAGCTCGGGCTGGCCCTGCGCAACGTGACACAATCCGCGCTCTTCGTCCGATGTCCCCTTCTGGAGATCGAGGAGCGTGTCGGGATCGGTTACGTCCCAAGCGCCCAGTGATGGGGCCCCGGGGAAAACCTTAAAATTGAGGGTTCCAAACGGCCGATCCGTCAGCCCGGGCCGGCTCAATGAAACGCTCAGCATGTAGTTCCCGGTCGGCTGGTCGGCGAGAGGAATGCGCTTTCCGTTCACGAGTGAACCGGAGACGTCAAATTGCTCCATCGGAATCTCATCCTGCAGGGTCCGATTGCCGACGGCAATGGATGGCCGACCGACTCCATACGTAATGTCCAGCTTTTGGCCGATGTAATTATGAGGATCGGTTGGCGAGGCCCATATCTGATAGACGACCTGAAAATTCTGTCCATCGGGGGAGTAGTTGAGCTGGCTCGGCGTCAAAGGATCGAAGTGGACGCCGCCCATCACGAAAGGAGTCACATCCGCACGATCCGGGTCCACGCTCTCTGCTCTGGAAAAGGGAAGAATATTTGCAAGGATCATCTGATTGCCCGCAGGGAGTGCTGGCACCACTACGTCCCTCTCGGCGTGCAATCCTGTCTTCTTCAACCAGTTGGTTAGGAGAATGTCCAAGTGGTATCTGCCCGGCGGCAACGGCAGCGAGCCTTCATATCCAAAGACTTCGCTCTTGATCCGGTCATATGCGTCCTTTTCCAACGTGTCTGAAATGGACTTCTCGTAGGTGAAGATCGATTTATTGTCGGAAGTCAGTACCCGAACTCGAACCTCGATCGAGTAGTAGTCTTTCCCGGCGGTGTTCTGGCCGATGCTGAAGTCTTCGGGGTGGGCCAGCCGGATGAGAAAATCGCAGCGCGTCAAGCCGGTCGAATCGCGCACGGGTAAAGTGAGAATTTCCAGGTTCTGGCTCTCGACGATCACACGCGAAGTCACACTTTCCAGATTCTCCCGCCTGCGGTTCAATTCATCTTTCGTGATGGGATTGTTCGCTAACCCCTTGATTGTGCCTAGCAGGACGTCCGACTCCAGGCTGACTTGGAAATTCGTCGTGTCCACCGGCTCGCCGGGCAGAAGACTCAGGGTGGTTCGCGCGACTTCCGGACCCAACGAATCCATAATCGTCTTGTAGGACGCCGCCGGATCGTTGATCGTCTCCACACCGGTCACCAATTTGTCGGGGCCGTTCATAAACGGACTGTACAGTTTGAAGTCGCCGATGTTTTCTGAGTCGTAGAAAACCACATAAAAATAGGACGGTAGTGCCGGGCTAATTCCCTGATAAAACCAGATCTCCATCGGAAAGAGATTGGGCGAGTTGTAATATTTTGCTCTCTGTTCCGGTGGGCCCAAGGTTATGTAAACCCGTCCTCGATCCGTACGCCATCCCTCGGTGTTCGCTCCAGCCGCGAAGTTCTGATCGGCGAATGCGATTCGCTGGTAAATCTCGTCTTTGTAGGCATTGTCGGGCGAGCCCGGCGTCGGATTGCGAATTTCCCAGAATTGCTGAATGAAATTGTCCCGTTGCTCATTCGATGTGAGCTTCAGAAACGCCGCCTTTTCCTCGTTCGTGATGATATAGGCGACGTCGCGCTCCAGCCAATCGCGATACTCTTTTGGGAGATTCTTGAGATTGTCGGCGCGCGCCACGCTTCCCGCGCAGAGAATCAGGGAGAACAGCGCCACGAGGATCTTATGCAAGCCCAATGTTCGCATGGGTGAACCTTTGCCGGCCGGGAAAAACCCAATGAATCTTAGACTTCGTGGCAATGCCGGGTACATGGTATCAAGCCACCAGGATTTCATGGTATCAACGCCTCTCCGCTTCGGCAACACGCCGCGCCGAGGTTCGCTCTCGCCGCGCGGCAGAGTTCTTACCTGCGCACCGGTTGCCTAAAGGCTCGACACGCGTCGCCGCTGGGCCTAGCGGCCCACTTTGCGCGCGGCGCGCGCGGCAAGGTACAATAATAGATTGATGCGCATTCCGCTCCACACGTTGACGCGCGCTGCTGGATTTTCTCCTCCGGCAACCAGGAGCCGTACTCGTTTTGAGTCGTCTCTGGAACGCGCTTCCGCAGGCATTTGATGCAAATCCAAGACTCGATAAACAAGATCCTCGCTCGTTTCATCGGAACCAAGGACGAGCGCGACATCAAGAAAATCCAGCCGGTGGTGGACGCGATCAACGCGCTCGCCCGGGAGTATGAACTTCTCAGCGACGCCGATCTCGCCGCGAAGACGCCGGAACTCCGCGCGTTGGTACAAGCGGGGCTGAAAGATCTCGACCCCGAAGATCCTCAGTACAAAGTGCAGCTCGCCGCGGCGTTCGAGCCGGCGATCGTTCCGGCGTTTGCGGCCGCACGCGAGGCCGGGCGGCGCGCGCTCGGCATGCGCCATTTCGACGTCCAGTTGATCGGCGGAATTGTCCTGCACCAGGGAAAAATCGCCGAGATGAAGACCGGCGAAGGCAAGACGCTCGTCGCCACGCTTCCTGCGTATCTCAATGCGCTGGGCGGACAGGGCGTGCACATCGTCACCGTAAACGATTATCTGGCTCGCCGCGACGCCGAATGGATGGGCCCGATCTATCGCGCGCTGGGCCTCACCGTCGGCGTGATCGTTCACGATCTCGAAGACGTGCAGCGCCGCACCGCCTACGCCGCCGACATCACCTACGGCACCAACAACGAGTTCGGCTTCGACTATCTGCGCGACAACATGAAGTACGATCTCGCCGATTGCGTCCAGCGGGGCCACTCCTTCGGCATCGTGGACGAAGTGGACTCCATCCTGATTGACGAGGCCCGCACCCCGCTCATTATTTCCGGCCCCGCGGAAGAGTCCACGGACAAGTACTACCGCATCGACAAGATCATCCCGAAATTGATTCAAGATATCGATTACACGCTGGACGAAAAGCATCGCACCGCCACGCTCACCGAGGAAGGCTTCAGCAAGTGCGAGCGCCTGCTCGGCATCGTCAATCTCTCGGATGCCTCGAATATCGAGTTGATGCACCACGTCTATCAGGCGCTCCGCGCGCACACGCTGTACAAGCGCGACGTCGACTACGTCGTCAAAAACGGCGAAGTCATCATCGTGGATGAGTTCACCGGGCGCGAGATGCCGGGCCGGCGCTGGTCGGACGGACTGCACCAGGCCGTCGAAGCCAAAGAGAGCGTCAAGATCGAACGCGAAAATCAGACGCTGGCCACCGTCACGTTCCAGAATTATTTCCGCATGTACAAAAAACTCAGCGGCATGACCGGAACCGCACAGACCGAGGCCCCGGAGTTCGACAAAATTTACAAGCTCGAGGTCTGCTCCATCCCCACCAATCGCCCGCTGCGCCGCCATGAATTTGCCGACGTCGTGTACCGCACCGAGGGCGAAAAATTCGTCGCCGTCGTGGACGGCATCATGCAAGAGGATGGTTCGCTCGCGAACGGCATCCGGCAGATTCATGCGTCCGGCCAACCGGTGCTCGTGGGCACAATTTCGATTGAAAAATCCGAGCATCTCGCCGAATTGCTGCGCAAAGCCGGCATCCCGCACCAGGTGCTCAACGCCAAGCAGCACGAGCGCGAAGCGAAGGTGATTGCGCAAGCCGGCCGCAAGGGCGCCGTCACCGTTTCCACAAACATGGCCGGCCGCGGCACGGACATCCTGCTCGGCGGCAATCCCGAAGCCATGACGCGCGAGTATTTCCTCAAGAACAAGCTCGCCATTCCTTACGCCGCGGCTCCAGCCGTGATCGGCGCCGCCGGCGAGCAGGCTTCGAACGGCGCACCGGCGCCGAACATGGTGCTCTTCCAGCACGAAGGCAAGATTTTCCAGGCGCCGCACGACCAGTGGAAGCCGGTCTACGATCAGTTCGCGGACCAATGTAAGGGCGAGCACGACGAGGTGATTGCCCTCGGCGGACTCCACATTCTCGGCACCGAACGCCATGAAGCCCGCCGCATTGACAATCAGCTGCGCGGCCGCGCCGGCCGTCAGGGCGATCCCGGCAGTTCGCGCTTCTTTCTGTCCCTCGAAGACGATCTATTGAGGATCTTCGGCGGCGAGCGCGTCAAGGCCTTGATGTTCCGGCTCGGGATGACCGAAGGCGTGCCGATCGAATCCAAGCTCATCACCCGGCGCATCGAGACCGCGCAGATGGCCCGCGAAGCGCAGAATTTCGAGGCGCGCAAACACCTGCTCGAATACGACGACGTCATGAACAAGCAGCGCGAGACGATCTATTCCATTCGCCGCGCCGCCCTCGAAGGCAAGGATCAGAAGCAATACGCCCTGGGAATTGCCGAAGACATCGCCATCGAGATGGCGGAGACTTTTTGCCCCGCGAACGAGCACCCCGAAAAATGGAATCTCGCTCAATTCGCCGGCGAGTCGCTCAGCCAATTCGGAATCGATCTAAAGGCTGTCGGGCTCGACCCCTCACAGCTGAACCACGCGGAGCTGGCGGAAGCGTTCGCCGGCAAGGTCCAGCAGCGCTACGAGGAAAGAGAAAAACATTTTGGCCCCGAACTCATGCGCTGGCTCGAACGCCGCATCATCCTCGATCGCGTGGACACGCAGTGGAAGGATCACCTCCTCACCCTCGACCACTTGAAAGAAGGAATCAATCTTCGCGGCTACGGTCAAAAGGATCCCCTCGTCGAGTTCAAGAAAGAAGCCTTCACTCTCTTTGAAGACATGATGGGCCGCATCGATTCCGAAACGATCCGGTATCTCTTTTTGGTACAGCCAACCCGGCCGGAGGACCAGGCCCGCGAGATTGAGCGCCGCCAACGCCGGCAGCAACAGGAGTTGCAGTATCAAGCTGGGGCCGCCCAAGCCGAAGCTCCCAAGCCCATCCGCACGGGCGCCAAAATCGGCCGAAACGATCCTTGCCCTTGCGGCAGCGGCAAGAAGTATAAGAAATGCTGCGGAAAGGCGGCCTGAACTCGTTTTGAGGCGCCTTTAGCCCTCACTGTACCGATACGGCACATGTTGACTCCGCGGAAAACTCCTCGGCCATTTAGCATGGACACTTGATTCCCGCCCCTGCAAAATGAAACTGATTTAGGCGTGGGTGGGAACAGTATTGGGAGGGTCGTTCTAATGCGTAAGATTCTTATACTCTGCGGGGCCATGTTGGCACTCTCCATGACGGCCGCCGCACAAGATTCCACGGCGACAATCGCGGCGCCCAGCCCTGCTGGCGCGCCTGCGACTCCGAAGCCATCGAGCTCCGTCGATGAGTTCAACCGGCAAATCACTATCAGCTACGAATTTGTGGGGTTCCGGAATGTCGCCGGCCTGACTTTCCACGGAAACGGCGACAATGTCGACTTCAATTGGTACGTAAACAATTGGCTCGGCGTTGAAGGCGATGTGGCAACAAACTTCGGCATGACGCCCCTTCAGCCCTTTCCTAAGGGCATCTCGGATGACAACGTTTTCTTCGGTGGTGGAATTCGCTACGGCTACCGTCGCAATCACAGGATCGAGCCTTGGGCACACGCGCTGGTCGGTTACCAGGAGATCATCTTCACCCAGGTGAGCCCCACGATCAGTCACGATAAGGGCGTCGGGTACGTCGTGGGCGGCGGCCTGGATTACAAACTGGCCCCGCGCCTCTACCTCCAAGTCGAAGGCGATTACTTGGGCACGCATCTGGCTGGAGCCAACCAGATCAACTACAAGATCGATTGTGGCGTCGCGTTCAATTTCTAGTTTCACGGCGGCCCACGTTTCGGATCGCCCGACGAAGCCTCTGTCCTCCAACAGTTAAGCTAGCGATCGCTATGCCGCAGCGGGCCGGGGAACACCCTGCCCGCAACGCGCCGCGAGCTTTGCGACTGTTCTCGTCTTGGCCTGAACGGAATTGAATCGCTTGTGCGGCCTTTCCCACCCTGGCTACTTTTTATCCACTACGGTTTAGATACGCGCCAAGCCGTGCTCCGGAATTCCCCTAAATCCAGCATTTGCAATTCGCGTCGCGTCACCAGTAGTGGCAGCCTTATTGCACGTAATTCTGCAACGGATTGCGGAGAAGGTGTGTCATGGAAGGCGTCGCGCGCTGCCGGACAGAAGGTTGTATCAAACTGGTATTTCCCGCACTCTTGGGGGAAGGCGTGTGCATGGATCACTACCTCGAACGCGTCTTCCTACAGATTGGAATGGCGATGGAGACGTGCCAGCAGGGGCGCCCCTTTGAATCCGGGACCTTTGATTGGCTTCTCAGCCAGGGCGAATTCGCCGCCGCCACGCTGGCCAACAAGAATTCAGGGGCGACTTCGCTGCATCGCACGCGACTGCTCGAGATGCTGCTTTGCCTCTCGAATCTGAATGAGTACGTGCGGCACCATTCCGTCGTGCTCGCCGGGCGCGAATGAGCCCGATAGATCGGCGTCCTTTTAGAAATAGCGTCGTCATTGTCAACGCCGCGCCTCGGTAGTAGCGTAAACGGAGGTCGCTAGGGCCTTCGTAAGTTGTGGGGTCGCAATCTCGTTAGAGAGTCGCCGGCCGATGGCCGAACCCAAATCATCTTCCGATCGTTTCCATCCCGGAATGCCCAACATCCCCGGGGTTGGCCGGCCAGACCACCTACCGGTCCGAACCGCAGCGGGGCCCTTTTCCGCTCGAGGCCTTCGTCTCTTGCTCCTGATTGGACTGCCGTTGCTTGTTTGCGTTGGAGCCATCGTCTGGATTCACAGCGTGCGAAGTCGGGTGAAATCGCAGACGATCTCCCAGGCCGATCCACATGATGTGCTGGAGGGCGCGCCTCCCGTCGAATCCATGCAGACGCCTGCGGAAGGGAAACCTTCACGCGTCGGCCCTGGCCAGATCGCGCGCCTCGATGAGCTCGCGAAACCCTGGTCCTCGGTGGCCTTCACGTTTGTTCGTCCGGATACGCACGAGGAGGTGCCGGCTCTCGTCGTGCGACTTCCCGGCGCGGCGGGCAGCACTGGATCGTACTGGGCCTTCTCAAGCGTGGAGCCGTACGGAAAATGCGATCTCGTCTACCTGACCGATACGAAGCAGCTCGCCAGCCAATTCGGCTTTGCGGCGAGTCACCCGATGGTCGCAGACCCTTGTGATGGCGCCGTCTTCGACCCGCTGGGAATGGGAGCGCGGCCCGACGGCAAATGGATTCGCGGCGCGATCGTGCAAGGCGGCGCGCTCCGCCCGCCGCTGGCAATCGAAGTCAGCGTCCGCACCAATGGCCTCTACGCCGACCGCATCGAGTGATGCATCTCTTCGTTAGTGTTCTTGAAGTGCCAGGGCGGCGTCTTCGGGGGCCAAGTTGCCGACCAGCAATCGCCGCAATCTTCCTCGCTCATCGAGATCCATCTCTGCGAATTCAAATCCCAGTCCTTGCGCGCGCGCGTCGCGCATAACCACTTGCGCGCGAATGGGATGCAACGCCGATCCCAGCTTCAAGGTCACCAAAGTCCCCGGATGCATGTGGCGTTCGCCGTTGGCGATTCCGCCGCTCAAGCTCAGCCCGCGCACCTCGAGGCGATGCGCTTCGTGATCGGCCGTCGCCACTGCGACGATCGGCGTCGTCAGGCGGACGCGGGAATATCGCCGCTGGCGGAACCGGTCGGTTCCCGGCGCGAAATCGAGCGGCGGGAAGGACAAGTCTTCTTTACTCAGACCGCTGCTTTCGGCCAGCGCTTGGGCCGCCGCGGGCTCAATCTTGGCCAGCGACTGCATCGCGGCAATTCGCAATTCGGCGTGATGGGCCCACCGCCAGGCCCTTCGAGACCTGACGAATTCTTCCAGCAGGCCCGCCGCCGCAGAAAGACGCAATCGGCCCAGCGCCTCAATCGCTTTAAGACGCAAGTAGGGGCTCCCTGAAGCCGAATCCGCCCCGCTCACAATGTGCAGCAAAGTGTCCGCGCTGGTGGCATCGCCGCTCAATCCGGCTTCATCCACCGCAAGGGGACGCAGAATCGGCTCGAGATGATTCAAAAGAGACGCCAGCAGCCATCCGCGCTGTTCCGCGCCGCCGAAGGAAAGGAGTCGCACGAGCCGATCCTGGCTCACACGCGGCCACTCGCGCAGTCGCTCCGGCAGCCACCGTTCGATCGCTTCCGGATCAAGGTTGCTTAAGAGCGCGATGGATTCGGTCGCCTCCGCCGAGGTTCCCGTCCGCAGCGTTTCACGCAGCAAGGAGAGGCCTTCATTCCCGATCGCGCGGGCCAATTCGGCGAGTTGCCGCGTCTCTTCGCGATGCCCGCTATGATTGAAGCGCACGATCAGGCTCTCGAGAGTGCTGCGCGGCATGCGCTTCAGCACGTCCACAGCGTTCATCGGTTCCGGGTGGCTGTGAATGCAATCTTCGATGATATCCGGAAGGCGTTTTTCGATTCCGATGCGCGGCCGCAGTGCCTGCGTGACGGAAGGACGCTGATTTTCCACGTTGTCGAGCGAATCCAGCGCCTGGAGCAGGCCGGCGTAATTGCGCCGCGTGCCCGCTTCCTGTCCCATGCGCACGAACGCCGCGCCCACCAGCCCTTGCACCTCGGCATCGCGCTCGAGACTCAGCTGCGTGCCGCTCTCGCGGACGGCCACGATCAAGGCGTCCCCGTTTTCGTCGCCGTAAAGTTCGGCCAGTTCGGTCAAGCCGATGGCGGTTCGGCGGCGCGCTTCCGCCTCTTCGTTCTGTATGCAGGAGGCGTAGGTGGCGAGGATTTCCGCGGCCAACTTGTGGTCGCCGCGGCGGCGCAGTTCGTCCACGTAGAGTTTGACGTTGCGCGGAGGAATGCACCACGCTTCGGGCGAAGTCAGCACCGTGCGCTTGCCGTTCTCGGGAACCGCCGCCCAGAATTGGCGATCGAGCAGTTCCGTATGCCCTTCGATGAATAGGCCCGCTTCCGCCATCTTCTCCTCGTGCGAGCCCAAAATCGAGCGCAGCGCCTCGATCTCCTGGTTCATCTTGTCCAGCATCTCGCGCACGGCGTTCACGCGGACTTCGCCCCGCTCGTAGCGCTCCAGCGCGAAGCGGATCGCCAGATGTTCCGCCACGCGCAAGAGCGCAGGCTTGCTGGGCGACGCCCCTTGGGATTTGGAAGCCAGCGATTGCAGCGCCTGACGCAGCACATCCCGTGATGGCGCCGAGAGCTGCTTCACACCTTCCGAGAGTTGCAGCTTGATGCCCGGCTCCGATGGATTCGCAGCGCTGCGGCCCATGTGGCCGAGCACGCGGAAAATATTCAGCACTTCTTCTTCCTGCACGGCCCATCCCGCGGCGCCTCCGCCGGCCGCAGCGCTTCCGGGCCCCTGGGTCGCAATCGCTTCTGAGCCACCGCCGACGGAATTACCGGCCGCAACGCCGGGCGCGGACCCTTGATTTTCCGTGCCTCCGGCGGGACCGCTGCCGCTTCCCGCTCCGGTTCCACCCTCGCCCGTCCCGAATCCGCTTCCAAAGTTTCCCGTGCCGCCGCGCGATCCTTCCGCTGCCGCGATCAATTGCAGAAGTTTTTGCGGATCGTTCAGCAAATCCTTTAGTTGGCCGACGTTCCCTCCGAGGGCCTTGGCCGTGAGTTGCGCGGCCGTGCGCACTTCGCTCATGCTCTCGTCTTCCGCCACGAAGCGGACCTCATTCACGCGAATTCCGGGGCTGCCCGCGATCGCGGTCTTCAGTTGCGCCGCAAGGTTTCCGGGTTTTGCGTTGCCCGTCGTCGGGAACGCGCGCACGAATTTCGCAAGTTCCTCCTTCGTGATGCAGGGCGCGAACTGGATGCTGGCGAGTCCGGCGGAAGAGAGAAGTTGCGCGAAGCTGCGCTCGGCCGGCGTCGCGTCCAGCGGCGCGCCGTCGAGCAGCAATTGCGTGCCGCTGGCCCCCAGCAGCAAACCTGTCTGGCTATCGGCGGGCACAGCCGCATGCAGTTCGTCCCACGCGGTGGTAAATTGCTCGTTGGTGCGAACGTGGTCAAAACTGTAGAGGCGGGCGAACTTCAGCAAAATGTTAAAGCTCCGCACGAAGGCGCGCGCGGAGGTGGTCTTGGCATCGTCCGGCATGGTTTCCACGCGGTCCGGGCCGAAGGGTACGTCCAGGGCCGTTAATTAACGCTAGCTTTCCTGCTGTGTTCGGGCAATGGTACTGGACGGTTGCTGTGGCCAACTGCCAAACTCCGCCCCATTAGGACCGGCATTCTCCTGGCTCGCCGTTCGCCCGCCGCGGCGGGCTCTCGGTGAACCGAAGCCTGGCGGCTGCCTACCTAGCCCTTGCAAATACAGTGATACGGAGATGGGGAGAAAGACGCAAGCCGCGCCGGAGCTTCCCGCCCTAAGCCGACTTCGCCGTCACCGGAAACATGTGCCAGAACACAGCGATAAGGATGCCGTAATACAGAACGACCACAATCAATCCAACGGCAAATGTCTTGCCGAACTTGTGCAGCCCGGCGTATTCGCGTTTCCAGCGGTACGCGCAGCCCGCAATCATCACCACGCTTAGAATCGCGATCACGCCCGCCATCAAACTCACGTCGTTCGTCGGTCGGTGAAACTCGACCAGGCGTAGAACCTGGCGTGCCCCTCCGCCCAGCAGGCCGGTCGCGTACGTCATCGCCAGCCAGACGACCGGCGCCAGCATGCCGAGCATGTAGGCGTAGCGTTCCTCAAAGTAAAACAGCATGAGGATAATCACCAGGTAGATCAGTGATTGGTAGAAGTGGAGCAGGAAAAACTGCGGCTCCAGATTGGTAAGGTAAAAAAACGACAACATCAGAGCTGCTGCAAGAGTGGCAATTCCGCGGTGTTGCATGGGCAACTCCTCGCTTTCGGACGACGTGGCCGAAATCCGCTGAGTTCT
>Ga0209415_10002286_pt1 | contig 35973 bp, 34 predicted proteins | sample PeaSoiSIISIP2007_FD_187696 | JGI IMG/M metagenome (GOLD analysis project Ga0209415, IMG submission 187696) | Peat soil microbial communities from Weissenstadt, Germany - SII-SIP-2007 (SPAdes) (version 2) | ecosystem: Environmental > Terrestrial > Soil > Wetlands > Peat | place: Germany... | reverse complement strand
GCCGGTCCTAAACACACGAACGACCGGCGCTGCCGGCCGGTCGTTCGTGGCCGCCGCGTCCTAGTGAGAGGGAACCAGGAGTCGGGCGGGGCTCTGGCAAGGTAGCGCGCTTGCGGCGCGCCGCCCGGAGCGCCTCTCACCCGGCGCTGGTGAAGTTCCTTCCCCCTCGCCGCGCCGCGGCGGACGCCTGCGCGCGTGCAAGAATCGAAATTGGTCCCCCATTCCTAGCGCTACAGCGCAACATCTGAGAGAGTGAGGCGTTCGATCAATCAGAGATGGCAAGCCCTCGTCAGACCATTCGCCTAGCAGGCGACCCGGCAACCGACCGGACGCCAAGCCTGCCCAGACTCGTGCATCTGGAGCCGATCGCTCTCGCTGAGCGCGACGTGCGCGCGAAGCGTCCGCCGCTGCTCTCGTTCCTCCTGCGCTGGGCGACCGCGCGGCGCTTCGTGCGCATCGCCGTGCTGATGGCGCTCGACTTCGCAGGCGTCTTCCTCGCGATCTTCACGGCGCTCGTGTTCAAAGACGTCGTGCACGGCCAGGCGCGGCTGTACTCGCAGGCCTTCCACCAGACGCGCACGATCGTCGCGTTCGCCTATCTCGTGACCGTGCTGCTGTTCGCGCGCTCGGACATGTATGCCGACCGCGGCGCGCGCCCCGGCTTCACGCGGATCCTCGCGACGCTCTTCCAGGTGACGGTCGTCGCGGTCGTCTTCGCGGTCGTCAGCGGCGCCAACCACTTCTCTTCCTACTACATCTTCTACGGCTCGTTCTTCTTCGCGCTCGTCTTCCTCAGCGCGTTCCGCCAGGCGTATGAGCGGGCCTCGGGCCTGTTGCTGCGTGCTGCGGGCTACCGTCGCCGCGCGGTGCTGGTCGGGAGCGGCCAGCACATCGAGGCGGTGGCGAACGCGCTCGCGGCCGCGCACGTGCCGGCTGTCGAGATCGTCGGCTTCATCGCGCGAGCGCAGCCTCCGGGTCACAACGGCCTGCGCTCGCTCGGCTCGCTCGGCGACCTCGACCAGGCGCTCGGGCAGAGCCGCGTCGACGAGATCATCGTCGTCGATCCGGACTTTCCGGAGCACGAACTGCTCGAGCTCGTCGACTCCGCTCACAGCCACGGCGTGCGTGTGATGATCGCGCCCTCTACCGCCGAGATCCTCGTCCACCGCGCCGAGTTCGTGCCGGGCCAATCGGTGCCGCTGTTCGAGCTGCGCCCACCCGTCTTCGAGGGCGTGGACTTCTTCGTCAAGCGGACCTTCGACCTCGTCGTCGCCTCGCTTCTGATGGTGGCGCTGAGCCCGATCCTGATCGCGATCGCGATCGCGATCAAGCTCGACTCGCGCGGCAAGATCATCTACCGCTCGATCCGGCCGGGCGTCGGCGGTGTGCCGTTCGCCTGCATGAAGTTCCGCACGATGGTCCCGGGCGCGGACTCGCGCCAGTACGACCTCGAGCAGCGCAACGAGGCCACCGGCGCGCTCTTCAAGATGCGCGACGACCCGCGGCTGACCCGCGTCGGGCGCGCGCTGCGCCGCTTCTCGCTCGACGAGCTGCCGCAGCTCGTCAACGTGCTGCGCGGGCAGATGTCGCTGGTGGGCCCGAGGCCGCTACCCCAGCGCGACTTCGAGAAGCTCGAGGCGTGGCACCTGCGCCGCTACCAGGTGATGCCCGGGATGACCGGCCTGTGGCAGGTCTCGGGTCGCGCCGAGCTCGACTTCGACGACCTCGTCCGGCTCGACTTCCTCTACCTGGAGCGCTGGTCGGTGTTCCTCGACCTGGCGATCCTGGTCAAAACACTCCCCGCGGTAATCTGGGGACGCGGCGCGTACTAGCCGGCTGGGTATGAGCGGCCGCGGCCGCGGCATACACGCTCCAGGTCGCGCCCGCGGCATCGCGCCAGCTCCATTGCAGCGGCGCCGGCGCCGGTCGTGCGGCGGCGACGCCCGCCTCGAGCAGGCCCGCCATGTCTCCGCGCGGGACGAAGGTGGCGCGGGGGCCGAGCACCTCGCGCAACGTCGGAGCGTCGCAGGCGACGACCGGCGTGCCGCATGCGAGCGCCTCCACCGGCGGCAGCCCGAAGCCCTCCTCGTCGGAGGGGAAGACGAGGGCCTGCGCGCCGCTGTAAAGCGCCGCCAGCTCGTCGTCTGAGACCTGCCCGGTGAGGGTCACGTCGGGCAGCTCGTGCGCCCACTGACGGGCCGGGCCGACGAGTACCAACGGCATCGCCCGCGGCGCCTGCGCGAGCTCGGCGACGCGCTTTCGCCGCTCGGGGTGGAGCATGCTCCCGACCCACAGCAGGTAGCGCTCGGGCAGCCCGTAGCGCGCGCGCACGGCGGCGATCTCATCCTCGCCGCGCGGGTACATGGACGCTGCGGCCGCCTCGGGGATCACCTTGATGCGCTCGCCGTCGATGTCGAGGCGCTCCCGCACGTCGCCGGCGACGACCTCGCTCGGCACGATCACGCGCTCGGCGCGCTGGACGGCGAGGTAGCGCAGCCGGAAGCGCATGCCGCTGCGCAGGTACTCGGCGTGGCCCTTGAGGTTCACGAGGTCGTGGATCGTGACCACCGCGGCGCACGGGCAGCGCAGCTGCGCGCCGTCGAGCCAGGGCGAGTGGAAGACCTGGCTGCCGCGCGGATGGTGGGTCTCGGTGATCGTGTCGCCGGCCTCGGCAGTCTGCTGGAGCCCCTCGAGGATGCAGCGCACGTAACGGCCGATCCCGCGCGGGTCACCCTTCGCTCGGCTGTCGTACGCGACCCTCATGCGCTTGGTTCCCCTCGAGGTTCGGAGCGGGCAGACCAACGGCCACCCAACCAACGGCCACCCAAACGGGTATTGGAGCCACTGTACATCGGATCTCGGCGGCGCAGGAATTGATTTCCTACCCGGGACCGTGGCCTATTTCGAACGCCTCTGGAGCGAGCTCCCCGACGCGGTGCCGGAGCATTTCGAGCGCCGGCGCGACTTCCTCATCGCCACGCTCGAGCCGGGGTCGAGGGTTCTCGACGTGGGCTGCGGCGCCGGCTGGTTCTGCGCGGCGCTGGCCGACGCCGGCTTCGCGGTGGCCGGCGTCGACGTCGCGAGTGGGGCGATCGCGCGCGCGCGGGCGCGCTGTCCCGACGTACAGTTCGAGGTCTCAGGCGAAGGCGGCGAGCTGCCGTTCGCGCCGGCGGCCTTCGACGCGGCCTGGCTCGGCGAGGTGCTCGAGCACGTCCAGGACGGGCTCGGCCTGCTCGCGGCGGTGGCGCGCGTGCTGGTGCCCGGCGGGCGGCTGATCGCCTCGACTCCCGACCACGGCCGCGCGCTGCGCCTCTGGCTGGGGCTGAGCGCGCGGGCCTTCGAGCGACACTTCGAGCCCCGCTCGGACCACGTGCGCTTCTTCACGTCGCGCACGCTGGGCGAGCTGCTCGAGGCCGCCGGCTACGAGGAGCCCGAGATCCACGCGCGGCGTGGTTCTCTATTGGCTAGCTCGCGGGCGGCTCGATGAGCTGAAGCGCGACGCCGGCGGACGTCTCGGGGCGCGTCCAGAGGGCGCGCGAGGGCCCGGTGCTGACCGGGTCGGTCAGCTCCTCGCGCCGGTCGGGGGTGCAGAAGCGCACGCCGCTCGCACGCAGCGTGGCGGCGAGCGCCGTCAGGTCCGCAACGCGAAACGCGACGTGGTCGATCCGGCGATCGGCGCCGTCGAGACGGGGGTCGAGCAGCGCCGCGTCGGTGAAGGTGAAGATCTCCAGCGTGCCGGTGCCCTCGCCGAGGAATGTCGCCCTGATCGCGTACTGCTCGAGCTCGGAGTGGCGGGCGATCGGGAGACCGAAGCAGGCCTGTGCCTCCGCGACGGCGGCGTCGATGTCGCGGACGAGGAAGCCGACGTGATCGAGCGGGCCGAACACGGCGGCCGATCCTAGACCATGCGGGCGCTCGTTCCGCCGCCGTGCAATGCGCGTGGCCTCGCACCGGCCCGCTGGTGCGCAAGACTTTGGCGGTGACATTGGCAGTCGACCTGGGGGGCGGCCGCTCGCTTCGCGGCCTGGAGGACGACGACGCGGAGGAGCTCTTCGCGCTGATCGACGCGAATCGGGCGCACCTTGCCGCCTGGATGCCGTTCGTCGGACAGACCCGCGGCGTCGTCGACTCGCTCGCCTTCATCCGTGCCGCGGGGCGCCAGCACGCGGAGAACCGCGGCATGCAGCTGGCGGTGCTCGCGGACGAGCGCATCATCGGGGTGGCCGGCTTCCACGCGATCGACTGGAGCCGCCGCCAGACGAGCATCGGCTACTGGCTCGCCGCCGAACAGCAGGGATCGGGCACGATGACGGTCGCCGTCGCCGCGCTGCTGGACCACGCCTTCGACACCTGGAAGCTGACCCGCGTGGAGATCCGCGCGGGCGTCCTCAACACCCGTAGCCGCGCGATCCCCCAGCGCCTTGGCTTCCGCGAGGAGGGCGTGCTGCCCGCGGCGGAGCGGATCGGCACGCGCGTGATCGACCACGTCATCTACGCGATGACCGCGCGCGAGTGGAAGCGTGCGCGCCAGGCGGCGCGCCGCTCGGTCACTTGAGCGTCGCGAGGTACTGCCGCAGCTCGTCCTGTTTCTGGGGGTCCTGCGGGTTCAGGTAGAGGTTCTCCGCGAGCGCATGCTCGCCGATCGAGGCGTCGGCGGGCGGCAGGACGCTGCCGTAGGTCGAGTCGTATTCGAACAGGGCGAGCCAGCTGGCGGAGTTGGACGGCTGCTGGGCGACGCTGTTCTCGAGCGTCTGCTGGGCGAGGCGGTAGCGGCCGTCCTGGGCGTAGGCGTAGCCGAGCTCGGTCTGGGGCGAGAGGTCGAGCGGGTCGCGCGTGACCGCGGTCTGCTCGTCGGCGATCGCCAGCTTGATCTGGCCGTCGCCGAGCGCGAGGATCCCGGCGTTGTAGGCCTGCTCGGAGCGCAGCGGCTGCCACTGCGACCAGGCGAGCACGAGCGCCACGCCGATCGCAAGAGCGGCCGTGGCGGCGGCGAGCGGCGAGCGCCCTAGGCGAGCGAGCGAGAGCCGGCCCGCCGCCAGAGGCTCGATCGTGGCGCCACGGCCGGCGACCCAGCCGGCGCACAGCAGCGCGATCACGGCGTCGCCGGGCACAAACCAGGTCCAGTCGACGGCCGAGTGCACGGCGAAGGTGACGACGAGGGCGATCAGCGTCAGCATCCCGATCCGCTCCGCCGAGGCACCGCCGGGGGCGCGGGCGCGGAACGGGCCGCCCGCGCGGACCGCGGCGACGCACCAGAATGCCGCCATCGCGAGGCTGAGCGCGAGCCCGACGAGACCGAGGTCGGCGAGCGTCTGGAAGACGTAGCCGTGGGCGTTGACCGCGAGCGCGGGGCCGGTCATGAAGCGCTGGTCGGCGACCGGATAGGCGCCCGCGCCGGTCCCGAACGCCGGGTTGGTGTTGAAGACCTTGATCGCGTAGCTCCAGTAGAGCGCCTGCTGGCTGCCGGCGGAGGTGAGGCGCCCCGCGGTGTTGCCGGGCTGCTGGGTGGGGCTCGTCAGCTGGTGCCAGCCGTGCGAGATCTCCCCGAAGAAGCCGCGCGAGCTGTGCGCGAGCGCGGCGACGCCGGCGAGCGGGATCAGCGCGAGCATCGCCGCGACGGCGATCGACAGCGTGCGCCGCCGCGCCGCCGACAGCGGATTGCGATCCGCCGCGAAGCGCTGAGCGACCGCGGCAACGAAGCTGACGAGCACCGCAGCGAGCAGCAGCAGCCCGAGCCGGTGCCCGGGACCGATCCGCGCGGCGAGCGCGACGTTGTCGTCGGCGAGGGCGGGCTGGCGCAGCGTCCAGACGACGACCACCGCCGCCGGGACGCCGGCGATCGCGAGCACCGCCAGCGCGCGCAGCCGCAGCGGCACGAACGCGAACCACACCGCCGCGCCGAGCACCGCCGCCAGCACGGCGCCGCGTGAGTACGACAGCACGAGCGCCACCAGCAGCAGGCACAGCGCCGGCGCCGCGAGCGCGTTGAGCACGCCGTGCCCCTCGCGCCGCGCGCCGAGCCACAGGCACGGCGCGATCCCGAGCGCAGCCGTGAGTCCGAGCGCGTTCCAGTAATCGAAGGGGATCTGCAGGCGCGCGAACTCCTGCGGCGGCGTGGCGTCGAGTGACGCGGGGAAGACCTTGCTCACGAGCCCGTAGAGGCAGACCGCCACGGTCGCGATCAGCACGCCGGCCAGCACGCTACGCCAGCGCTCGCCGACAAGGTGCACGAGCGCGATTGCGCCGGCGAAGGCGGCCGCGTAGGAGAGCGTGCGGTTGGCCTCGAGCCACGAGTTCGACGGCGCCACCGACCAGTCGACCGACAGCGCCGTGTAGGCCGCGAGCGCGAACAGCGCGATCGCCGCGGCCACGCCGAGGATCTGGACGCGGCCGCGGGCCTCGAGCGCCGCGGCGAGCGCCACGAGGACACCGCCGCCAAGCGTCAGCGCGATCTCGACGATCGTGGTGGACTGCAGACCGCCGCCGAGGTAGCTGCCGCCGGTGCTGACGGCGGTGGCCTGTGCTCCGAAGCAGATCGCGGCGATCGCCGCGGCGATCGCGATCCCCAACCACGAGTCGGTGGCCGCGCGCGCCAGCGTGGCGGCGAGCGGCGAGCGGTCGCCGCGCCGGCTAGCGGGAGCGGCGTGCGCGGACAACGTTGTGGAGCGCCCGCCCGCTGACCGCCACGACGGCCGCGAGCAGTGCCGCGAGCACGATCGCCAGCGGCGTCGGCAGGGTTGACAAGAAAGACGCGCTGTGGGTGACGACGGCGCCAGGGGTCACGGTCTGCCCGCTCGGAAGCTTCAGCGGCGAGCCGCCCTCGCTCTGCAGCCGATCGACGCGGTTTCTGATCGCCTTCTGCCCCTGCTTGACGATCACCGGCTTGGACGGTTTCGTGACCCTTCCGACCTTGCTCGGGATCACCGAGTGATGGGACGGGACCTTGGGCGGCGTGCCGAGCGATTGCTTGTGGATCGCCGCGATCAGCACGTCGGCGCAGCCGGTGTATTGCAGCGCCTCGGCCTTGACGTCCTTGAGCGCCGTCTGCAGCACCTTGAGGCTGTAGTGGCCCTTGAGCGGGTCGTTGGTCGCGCAGTCGCGCAGCGCCGCCCTCACGCTCTTGTTGAAGGGGCTCGTATGGGCGTATGCAACCGCTGTGCCGGCGAGAGACCACGCTGCCAGGACGGCGATGAACACCCGCGCAGGCCGCGAGGTCATTGTGTGAAGCTACCAGCCGTCGCTGAGGGCGAAGCAGAAAATTTCAGCGCCTGCACGAAACCGTCGGCCCAGGCGTCGAAGGTGTAGGCGCGGACGTCCTCGCGTCCGGCGGCTCCGAGCGCGGCGCAGCGCGCGCGGTCGGCGGCGAGCGCGCGCAGTGCCTGCGCCAGCGCGGCCGGATCGCCGGCCGGGACGATGACGCCGTTGCGCCCGTCGCGGACGAGGCCGCCGGCGGCGGCGCCGACGGCGGCGCTCGCGATGATCGCTGTTCGCTGGTTCATGGCTTCGTTGACGACCATCCCCCACGGCTCGATGAAACGCCGCGTCACGATCGACGGTACAAGCAGAACGTCGCTTGACCCGTAGAAGTTGCGCAGTTCCGCCGCTGCCAGCAGTCCGGGGGCGACGATACCCGCGGGCAGGCCCGCATGATCGCCGACCACCGTGAGCGTTCCGTCGACGGCGGCCTGCTGCCAGGCTGCGATCGCGACGGCGAGTCCCTTCTCGCGGGCGGGGCGGCCGACGAACAGAGCGGCGAAGCGGTCGCTGCGGCGCGGCGGCACCGGCGCGCCCCAGAACTCGTTGTCGACGGCCTGGGGCGCCACGAACACGCGCGTCGCGCCGTGGCGGCGGACGTAGGCGCTGACATGTTCGCCGTAGGTGACCACGGCCGCCGCGTCGCGGTAGATCCGACGCAGCAGCGCCAGCGCCGCGAGGTGCGCGGCGGTGCGCGGCGTGCGCCAGAGCGCGGCCCAGAAGATGAACGGGACGCCGCCACGGCGGGCGGCGCGCCAGGCCGCGGGCAGCGCGACGCGGCCGCCGGTGCCGACCACGACGGCGCGGTAGGCGCCGGAGGCGACGAGCGCGCCGACCTCGCGCTGGTGCACGAAGCGGTGCGGCAGCCCGGCGGGCGGCGGCAGCGGCGCCGACCCGTGCTGGTGGGGGCCGCCGTAGAGCGCCAGCTCGATGCCGGCGCGCTCGTGCAGTCGCGCGAAGGCGCCGGCCCGGTCCGCCGGTACGTGGCCGGTGACGAACAGCGCCGGCTTCATCGCAGCGCCTCCTCGTAGGCCGCGAGCGTCTGCTCGCCGCAGCGCGGCCAGGTGAACTCGCGCTCGACGGTGGCGCGCGCGCGGGCGCCGAGCGCGCGACGGGCGTCGCCGTCGCCCAGCAGGACGCGCAGGCGCTCGGCGAGCGCATCCGGGGAGCGGGGCGCCACCAGCTCGATGCCGTCGCCGGCGGCGACGATCTCGGCCGGGCCTGGCTCGCCGGCGCAGCCGATCGCGGGGATCCCCGCGGCCATCGCCTCGATGTAGGCGACGCCGAAGGCCTCCTCGGTCGAGGGCATCACGAAGCACCAGGCCTCGCTCGCGCGGCGCGCGGCCGCCGCCGGCGGGAGTTGGCCGGTGAACTCGACGCGATCGCCGACGCCGAGCTCCTGCGCGCGCCGTTCGAGCGCGCCGCGCTCGGGCCCCTCGCCGATCACCAGGTAGCGAACGCCGGGAAGCTTGGCGAGCGCCGCGAGCACATCGGCGTGGCGCTTGCGCGCGACCAGGTGCGCGACAGTGACGATCAGCGGCGTGGGAGCCTCGCTCCCGGGTGCCGGCGGAAGGTCGGTGCCGAGGTGGACGACGCGCGTGCGCGCCGCGCCGTGCTCGCGGGCGAGGCGCTCGATGCCGCGACTGTTGGCGAGCACCAGGCGCGCCGAGCCCAGCACGCGATCGACGACGTCGCGTCCTCCCGGCGCCCGCACGCTGGTCCAGAGCACGTCGCCGCCGTGGACCGAGACGACCAGCGGCGCGCCCGTGGCGGTGCGCAGCACGGCGTCGCCGGCGGGAACCGCGTTGTGGGCGTGGACGAGGTCGAAGGGACCCTCCCGCTCGAGCGCGCGCGCCAACGCCGGCGCTGCCCACGCCCCCCAGCGCGCGTAGGCGCGCCCCCGCGGCGGTGAGACGTAGCGGAGGTAACGGACGGCCAGGCCGTCGGGGTGCGCGATGGTCGGCTGGCGCGCCAGCGCCCATAGGCCCTTCAGCTCGCGCCGCGGAGGCACCAGGCGGTGGAGCACGAAGACCGAGACCTCGACGCCGGCCGCTGCGGTCGCGAGCGCCTGGCGATGAGCCCAGACGCCGAGCACCGGGTCGTGGTGGCGGGGGTAGAACTCGGCGACGACGGCTACGCGCATCGGCGATGCACGGCCAGCGTACGCTGCGACTCGCGCACCGGCAGATAGGGGTGCTCCGCGAGGAACGCCCGCGCCGCGGCGATCGCCTCCTCGCGGGCGTAGGCCGACGCCGCCGGCGCGGCGAGGTGCGCGACCGGCAGCAGGTCGATCAGGCCGATCCGCCAGCCGTGCTCGCGTGCGAGCCACGACCAGTGCGCGTCGAGGCCCCAGCCCATCCCGACCGCCGGGAACGGCAGCAGCGCCGCGTAGGTGTCGCGGTGGAGCGCCGTCAGCGGCCCGATCTCGACGAACGCCGTCTCGCGTGCGACGGCGCCCCACTGGCGGCGCGTCAGCCGCCAGGCGGCATGGGAGCGCAGGCGGTGCGCCGGTGCGGCGAGGCGCAGGCCGTAGCGCTCGGCGAGGTGCAGGAAGGGGGCGAGGAAGCCCGCCGGCAGCCTGACGTCGTCGTCCATCAGCAGGATCCAGTCGAAGCCCTCGAGCTCGACGCCCTCGAGCAGCAGGTTGAGGTTCGCGAACTTCTCGAGCTCGCCCGGCGGGCGCTCGAGCGCGACGACCTCGCAGGCGGAGCGGCGCAGCTCGGCGACCGCGTCGTCGTAGAGCGCCCGGTGTCGCTCGCGCACGACCGAGAGCACCAGCACCCGGCGTGCCAGCCCGCGAGCGGCTCGGCGCGCGCGCAGCAGCTGCCAGGCGCCGCGCGTCGCCGCGGCGCGGTCCTTGAGCTCGCGCAGCGCGTCCCGGCGCCCGCCGACCGTGCCGCTCTCGCCCGAGAGGAAGTCGGCGGCGTCGTCGCCGCGAACACGGTCGTGGCGGGTCTGGCGCGCACGCGCAATCCGCCCGAGGCTGTGGGCCGCCATCACCGGCCCGTTGTCGCAGCGGCGGCGCAGCGTGTGCCAGAGGCAGCCCGCGAGCACGCGCAGCTCGCGCTCGAGCGTCGGCGCGCGTCCCTGCGCCTCGTCGTATGCGCGCGCCTCGCGCCCGCGCGCCATCGCCACCGCCATCAGCGCCCGCGGCGTGGCGTCCGCGGCCACACGGCGGTGGTCGAGACCGGCCGCGGCGATGTAGCGGATGCGCCCGCCGGCGCGCAGGTGGCGTTGCTCCCACTCCTCCTCATCGCCGCTCCAGACGCGGCGGTGGGGGTCGAACGTGCCGACCCGATCGAGCGCGCTGCGGCGGATCGTCAGGTTCGCGCCCCAGGCGCGGGGCACGTCGCGGTCACGGTCGCCGTAGTTGGTGTGCGTGATCGGCGGTCCCTCGCGGCCGCAGACGCGACGCTGCGTGCCCTCGAAGCGGGCGACGATCGGGCCGGTGAAGACGCCGACGTCGGGTTGGGAGTGCGCGGCGGTGATCAGCGCTTCGAGCCAGCCTTCGTGGACCTCGACGTCGTCGTCGATGAACGCGAGCAGTTCGCCGGTGGCCGCCTCGATGCCGGCGTTGCGGGCGGCGTTGAGGCCGCGCGGCTCACCGAGTGACACGTAACGCGCGCCGAAGCGCTCGGCCAGCTGAGCGTTGCGCTCGAGCCGCCCGTCGTCGACGACGACCAGCTCGGCGCCGGCGCCGGCGCCGGCGCCGGCGGCCTGCGGGGCGACCGCGGCGAGCGCGACCTCGAGGTAGTCGGGCCGCGAGCGGGTCGGGATGATGATCGAGACGGACGGGGGCATCTTGCGTCAGAGAGTCTAGGAGCGCGTTGTGGTGCTGTCGGCACGCTACGTTTGCCGTGACCGTGATCCTCTTCCTGCACAACCGCTACCGCGCGAGCGGCGGCGAGGAGCGCGCCGTCGCGGACTTCCTGTGGCTGGTGCGCGAGCACCTCGGCGAGGAGGTGGAACTGCTCGAGCGCGACTCGGCGCTGCTCGGGCGCGCTCGCGCGGCGGCGGGGATGGCGGGCGGGGGCCTGCGCCCCGACGAGGTGGCGGCGGCAGTGCGCCGCACGCGGGCGCGCGTGGTGCACGCGCACAACCTGCACCCGGCCTTCGGCTGGCGCGCGCTGGCGGCCGCGCGCGAGGCGGGCGCGCGCGTGGTCGCGCACCTGCACCAGTATCGCCTCGTCTGCGCCGTGGGGATCTGCTTCACGCACGGGCGCGAGTGCACGCGCTGCCACGGTCGCAACACTCTGCCCGGGGTGCTGCGCAACTGCCGCGGCGACGCCGCCGAGGCGCTCGTCTACGCGGGCGCGCTCGCGCTCTGGCAGCGGCGGCTGGCGGGCCTGATCGACGCTGCGATCGTCCCCAGCGAATTCGCGCGCGCGCGCCTGCGCGAGCTCGGGGCGCCGCTGCCGGCGGCCACGCACGTGCTGCGGAACCCGGTGCGCGCGTTCGCGGAGCGCTCGGCGGCCGCAGCCGGCGGTTACGCGCTCTTCAGCGGCCGCCTCGAGGCGGAGAAGGGGCTCGGGGTGGCAGTCGAGGCTTGCCGAATCGCCGGGCTGCCGCTGACCGTCGCCGGCGAGGGCTCACAGCGCGAGCGCTTCGCGGGAGCCGCCGGCGTGAGCTTCGCCGGTCACGTCAGCGACGTGCAGCTCGATGTGCTGCGGCGCGGCGCGGCGCTCGCGCTGATGCCGTCGCTGACGGGCGAGAGCTTCGGGCTGGCGGCGGCGCAGGCGATGGCGGCGGGCGTGCCGGTCGCCGCCTCGGACATCGGCGCGCTGCGCGAGCTGGTGCCGGCGCAGTGGCGCTCGCCGCCGGGCGACGCGCCGGCGCTGGCGGCGACGATCGCCGCACTGCGCGAGGACGCGGGCGCCGGCGAGAGCGCGCTGGCGCGGGCGCGCGAACTGCTCGACCCGGCCAGCCTCGCCGCGACGCTCGGGAGCATCTACTCGTAGGATCCGCCCGCGATGGACGCGATCGTCACCCGCGGCGCCGGCTGCGGCTGCTGCGGCTCAAGCCCGATCCGCCTGCAGGCGAGCGCGGCGGCGGCGCGGTGAGTGCGCGCCGCGCCCTGATCACAGGCGTCAGCGGCCAGGACGGGTCCTACCTCGCCGAGCAGCTGTGCGCGGAGGGCCTCGAGGTGCACGGGACCGTGCGCTCGCTGGCCGACCGCGACAGGCCGAACCTCGAGGCCGTGCGCGGCGAGCTGCGCTTTCACGCCGGCGACCTGCTCGAGCGGGGCACGCTGCGCGCGATCGTCGCGGCGAGCGTGCCGGATGAGATCTACCACCTCGCTTCGCCGGCCTTCGTGCCGCATTCCTGGACGGCCGTCGCCGACACTCTGCAGGGCGCCGCGACGGTCGCCGCGGAGCTGCTCGACGCCGTGCGCGATCACGCGCCGGAAGCGCACGTCGTGCTCGCGACCTCGCGCGAGGTCTTCGGCGCGAACGCGCCGAGCCCGCAGCGCGAGGACACCCCCTGCGCGCCCAGCTCTCCCTACGGCGTGGCCAAGCTCGCGGCGCACCAGCTGGTCGGGCTGATGCGCGCCCACAACGGCCTGCATCTGTCCTCGGCGATCCTCTTCAACCACGAGTCCCCGCGCCGCAGCCCGCGCTACATCTCGCGCAAGGTCACGGCGGCGGCGGCGGCGATCAGCCGCGGCCGCCAGCACGAGCTGGCGCTGGGCGACACCGGGGCGGTGCGCGACTGGTCGGCGGCAAGCGACATCGTCCGCGGCCTGCGCCTGATGGCCGCCGCCGAGGAGCCCGGCGACTACGTGCTCGCCAGCGGCGTTGGTCACACCGTGCGCGAGCTCGTGGACGTCGCCTTCGCCTGCGTCGACCTGCAGGCGGAGACCTACCTGCGGACCGACCCCTCGCTCGTGCGCCCGCCCGAGCCCCAGCCTGCGATCGGCGATCCGACGCGCGCGCGCGAGCAGCTCGGCTGGAGCGCGCGGACGAGCTTCGAGCAGCTGATCGCCGGGATGGTCGCCGCCGACCTGGCGGCGCCGGGGGAGCCGGCGCCGACGGCGTGAGCGCGGGCGCTCCTGCGCGCGCCGCCGGCCACGAACCGCAGCCGGCGCATCCGCAGCGGGCGGGCCCGCCGTCCTCAGGCGACCGTGATCTCGCTCGCCAGGTAGACGTCCTGGATCGCGTTCAACAGCTCGATGCCCTCGGTCATCGGGCGCTGAAAGGCCTTGCGGCCGCTGATCAGCCCGGTGCCACCCGCGCGCTTGTTGATCACGGCGGTGCGGACTGCCTCGGCGAGGTCGGTCGCACCGGATGACGCGCCGCCGCTGTTGATCAGCCCGGCGCGCCCCATGTAGCAGTTGGCGACCTGGTAGCGGCAGAGGTCGATCGGGTTCTCGCTGGTCAGCTCGGAGTAGACGAGCGGGCTCGTCTTGCCGTAGTCCTTGCCCAGCGCCGTGTAGCCGCCGTTGTTCTCCGGCAGCTTCTGCTTGATGATGTCGGCCTCGATCGTCACGCCCAGGTGGTTGGCCTGGCCGGTCAGGTCGGCGGAGACGTGATAGTCGACGCCGTTCTGCTTGAACGCCGGGTTTCGCAGGTAGCACCACAGCACCGTGAACATGCCGAGGCTGTGAGCCTCCTCGAAGGCCTGGGAGATCTCGACGATCTGGCGAGTCGACTCCTCGCTGCCGAAGTAGATCGTCGCGCCGACGGCGACCGCGCCGAGCTCCCAGGCGCGCTGAGCGCTCGCGAACAGCACCTGGTCGAAGCGATTGGGGTAGGTCAGCAGCTCGTTGTGGTTGAGCTTGACGATGAAGGGGATCTTGTGGGCGTAGCGGCGGCTGACGGCGCCCAGCACGCCGAGCGTCGAGGCGACGGCGTTGCAGCCCCCCTCGATCGCCAGCTCGACGATCGCCTCGGGGTCGAAGTAGATCGGGTTGGGCGCGAAGCTCGCGCCGGCCGAGTGCTCGATCCCCTGATCGACCGGGAGGATGCTGACGTAACCGCTGCCGCCGAGGCGGCCGTGGTTGAACAGCTGGGCGAGGCTCCGCAGCGTCGCGTTGCTGCGATCGCTGGCTGCGTAGACGCGGTCGATGAAGTCCGGTCCGGGCAGATGCAGGAGCGAGGAATCGATCGTCGTCGAGCTGTGCGAGAGCAGCTCGTCCGCGTGCTCGCCCAGCAGCTCGGCGATGCGATCGAGGGTGAGCGAGGGATCGGTGATGCTCATGCTCCGAGCCTAGCGCGTCGGCGGCGGCGGCGACACGCGGCGGTCACGATCTGATCACGTTCTGCGAAGGTGCCCGCGTCATGACTGCTCGCCGGCGGGACGCGTGGACGTGGGCGATCGTCGCCGTCGTGGTGGCGGGCGCCGCCGTGCGCTTCGCGACCCTCGACGTCCAGAGCATGTGGCTGGACGAGGCGGTCACGCACTCGCTCGTCACGCGCTCGTTCGGGGCGATGCTGAGCGCGATCCCCCACTCGGAGTCGACGCCGCCGCTCTACTACGTGCTCGAGTGGGCGTGGGCGCGGGTGTTCGGCTCAGGCGCCGTCGGCCTGCGGTCGCTCTCGGCCCTCTACGGCACCGCCACGATCGTCGTGCTGGCGGCAGTGGCTGGCCGGCTGGGCGGCCGCCGCGCGGCGCTCGCCGCGGCGGCGCTCGCAGCCGCCAACCCGCTGTTGATCTGGTACAGCCAGGAGGCGCGCGCCTACGCGCTGCTCGTGTTGCTGTGCGCGCTCACCGTCTGGTGCCTCGTGCGCGGCGACTGGCGCGGCTGGGCGCTGGCTGCCGCGCTCGCCCTTGCGACCCACTACTTCGCGGTGTTCGTCGTGATCCCCGAGCTGCTGTGGCTGGCGTGGCGTCACGCCCGTCGTTCGCGCCCGGCGGCGCTGTCGATCGCCTTCGTCGTCGTCGTCGGCGCGGCGCTGCTGCCGCTGGCCGTGAAGCAGGCGTCAGCCGATCGCGCGCGCTTCATCAAGTCGAGCGCGTTGGGGAGCCGCGCGAGCGCCATCGTCAAGCAGTTCCTCGTCGGCTACGCGACGCCTCACGCGACCGTGCTCACGATCGTCGCGGTGCTCGCCGCCGCAGGCATCGCGACCGGCCTTCGTTTCGCCGATCGCGGCCAGGCGGCGCTCGCGGCGATCGCCGTCGGGGTGCCGCTGGCGCTGGCGCTGTTGGGGATCGACTACGTGATCACGCGCAATCTGATCGCGGCGATGGTGCCCCTCGTCGTGCTGGCGGCGGTGGCGGCCAGCCGCACGCGGGCCGGGCCGGTCCTCGTCGCGTCGCTCTGCGCGGCCGGCATCGTCGCGTTCGTCGGCGTCGAGACCACCCCTGCGGATCAGCGCGACGACTGGCGCGGCGTGGCCGCGGCGATCGGCACCCCGACGGCCCGACCGCGGTACATCGTCGTCGATCCCTCCGACGGTCCGCCGGCGCTCGAGCTGTACCTGCCGCTGCGCCGGGTGCCCGGCTCGAACGGGACGCTGTTGCAGGCGCGCGAGGTCGACGTCATCGACGTCGCGCGCGATCCGCCGGTGCCGGGGGTCTCGGCGGCGATGGCCGGCTTCACGCCGAGCGTGATTCACACCGACACCTACACCGTTGTGCGCTACATCGCGCCCACGCCGACGCTCATCTATTACTCGCATCTCGCGGCGGCGGCGCTGCTCGCCCGCGCGGGTTCGAGCATCCTCACCGACCGCTAGAGCGCCGTGGCGCGGGCGGCCGCGCGCCGGCGCCGGTCGCCGCTAGCTCGACAGCAGTGCCAGATCGGCGTCGACCATCATCCGGATCAGCGTCTCGAAGTCGGTCCGCGGCTCCCAGCCGAGGAGCTCCGTGGCCTTGCTGTGGTCGCCGATCAGATGGTCGACCTCGGCCGGTCGCGCCAGCGACGGATCGATGACGACGTGGCTGTCGGGGTCCACGCCCGCGTGGTCGAAGGCGATCCGGACGCAGTCGCCGACGGAGTGCGCGATCCCCGTCGCGATCACGAAGTCCTCCGGCTCGTCACGCTGGAGCATCAACCACATCGCCTCGACGTAGTCCTTGGCGTAGCCCCAGTCGCGCTCGGCGTCGAGGTTGCCGAGACGCAGCTCCGACGCCATGCCGAGCTTGATCGCGGCGGCGTGCCAGGTGATCTTGCGCGTCACGAACTCGAGCCCGCGGCGCGGGGATTCGTGGTTGAAGAGGATGCCGCTGGTCGCGTGCAGGTCGTAGCTCTCGCGGTAGTTGACGGTGATGAAGTGCCCGTAGGCCTTGGCGACGCCGTATGGCGAGCGCGGGTAGAACGGCGTCAGCTCGGTCTGGGGGACCTCGCGGACCTTGCCGAACATCTCGCTCGAGGAGGCCTGGTAGAAGCGGGCCTGCGGGCACACCTCGCGGACCGCCTCGAGGATCCGCGTGACGCCGACGCCGCTGAACTCGGCGGTCAGCGTCGGTTGGGTCCAGGAGACGGCGACGAACGACATCGCCGCGAGGTTGTAGATCTCGTCGGGGCGCGCGGCGCGCAGCGTGTCGACGAGAGAGCTCTGGTCGAGCAGGTCGCCCTGGTGGAGGGTGATGCGCGCGCGCAGGTGCTCGATGCGGTCGAAGCGCTCGGTCGAGGAGCGCCGGACCATGCCGTGGACCTCGTAGCCCTTCTCGAGCAGAAGCTCGGCGAGATAGGAGCCGTCCTGTCCGGTGATCCCGGTGACCAGTGCGGTCGGGCGGCTCACGGCGCGGCCGCCTCGCGCTCGCGCTCGCGCTCGCGCAGCCAGCGCACGGTCTGGGCAAGTCCGTCCGTCAACTCGATCTCAGCCTCCCAGTCGAGCAATCGCTTCGCCTTCTCCACCGATGGCCACCGCCTCTGCACGTCGACGGGAAAGCTTGGCAACTGCTCCAGAGCGAAGCTGTCCGGGTCCTCGCCGCAGGCCTCCCAGATCCGCCGCGCAATCTCGGCGACGCTGAGCTCCTGCGCGGCCGAGATGTTGAAATCCTCGTGCAGGCCGGCTGGCGAGCGCAGCGCGGCGAGCACGCCGGAGGCGATGTCGTCGACGTGCGTCAGCGTGCGCGTCTGCGTGCCGGAGCCGAATATCTGCAGCGGCCGCTGGCCGCTGAGCACCTTGCGGATCAGGTCCGGGACCGCGTGGGCGATGCCCGGCTCCTCGGCGGGATGCTCGCCCGGGCCGTAGGCGTTGAACGGGCGGCAGATCGTGAACGGGAGCCCGAACTGCTCGTGCGCCGCACGGCAGTAGACCTCGCCGGTGAGCTTCGAGAAGCCGTAGGCCGAGCGCGGCGGCAGGCAGTCGGGCAGGTGCTCCTCCGGTGTCGGGAACACCGTCGCCCGCTCGAACACCATCGAGCTCGAGATGTAGAGGAAGCGCTCGACCCGCTCGGCGAGGGCGGCGCCGATGACGCCGTTGTAGAGGGCGTTGTTGACCTCAGTCAGGGTGTAGGGGAGGCGGTGGAAGTTGGCGATGCCGCCGACGATCGCGGCGCAGTGGATCACATGGCTTGCGCCCGCCACCGCCGCTCGCGCCTGCTCGGGGTCGCGCAGATCCGCCGTCTGGACCTCCGCGCCCTCGCGGATCCACGCCGGCGCCTCGCGCTCGTCGCAGACGCGCACCTCGAACTCGGGGTCGCGCAGCAGCGCGCGCACGATCGCGCCGCCGACCATGCCGGCGCCGCCGGTGACGAGGACTCGGCTCACGGCGGCTCACCGGCGGCACCCAGCAGCTCGCCTACATAGGCGAACAGCTGGCCCGAGCCCCAGCAGTCCCAGGGGTCCGCGATCAGGCAGTCCCGGCTCGCCCCGGCGGCGATCGCCGCAAGCGTCGCGGGGGTGCGGAAGGCGGAGTGGTTGGTCGCGACCACCACGGCGTCGGCGCCGCGGACCGCCTCGGCCAGCGATCGCGTCGAGGTCGGCACGTGGGGGTCGTGCACGGAGACCTCGGCGAGCTCGCGGTCGAGCAGCCGCACCAGCTTGTGCGAGAGGCTGTCGCGCTCGTCGTCGGTGTCCGCCTTGAAGGCGAGGCCGAGCACGCAGACGCGACGGCCCTCGAGCGAGCCGATGCGCCGGCGCACGCCGCGCACGAGGAACAGCGGCACCGACTCGTTGACGCGCGAGACGGCCAGCAGCATGCCGGGCGCGTTGGAGCGCTCCTCGGAGAAGGCGAAGTCCTTGCGCAGGCAGGTGCCGGCGGTCATGCCCGGCTTCGCGATGCCGCCGCGCGGATAGTCGCGATTGATCAGCTCGATCACCTCGAAGACGTTCGCGTCGTACTGCTCGCAGTCCATCATCAGCAGGTTGGGCAGCGCGAAGGTCGAGTAGCGCAGGATGTTGGTCCAGATCTTCGCGAGCTCCGCCTGCACCGGCGTCGTCTGCACGATCGGCGCGCCAAAGACCGCGAAGAGGTCGCCAACGACCTGACCGCTCTCGGGGCTGACGGCGCCGATGATGCACGGGAGCGAGTGGATCTCCTCGATGAACCGCCCGGCGGCGATCCGCTCGGGCGCGTGGGCGACGTGAAGCTCGCGACCGACCTCGAGCTTGGTGTTGCGGCGCAGGTGGGCGGCCACGTAATCGGTCGTGCCGGGCGCGACCGTCGAGCGCAGCGTCACCGACTGGCCGCTGACGAGCCCGCCGCTGAGCTGCTCAACGGCCTCGCGGATCTGGCTCATGTCGATCTCGATATGCGAGAACGACGGCGTGCCGAGGGTGATCACGATGTGGCGCGCCGCAACTGCGTCGCGGATCGTCGGCGACAGCGCGAGTTCGTGGCGCTGCAGCAGCTCCTGGGCGCCCGGCTCTTGGAAGGGCATCTCGCGGGCGCGCAGGGAGGCCAGCCGTTCGGCGTCGTTGTCGATGCCGAGCACGCTCAGGCCGTGGTCGGCGAAGCAGAGCGCGAGCGGCAGCCCGACGCGCCCGAGGCCGACGATCGCCACGTCGTAGTTCATTCGGGGCGGGAGGTTATTGCGTCGAGGCGGCGCCCACAGCCGCAGCGGCGACGCGGCTGCGGCGGCGGCGCGGCGAGCCGAGTCCCCGGCGACGGCGACAGCCGGTCAGCTATTCGGCGCGCCCCTCGAGCTCGCCGCGCAAGGCGGCGAGCTGGCGCGCGAGCTCGACGCGTTGAGCGTGCTCCGCGTCGCCGCGCGCGCGAGCCTCGGACAGCAGCGCTCGCAGGTCCGCGTCGTCCGCGTGCAGCTGAGCGACGTTGCGCGCCAGCGCGCGCAGCTCGCGCGGCTCTGCTGGATCCAGGCGCTCGAGATCCGCCGCGGTCAGCGACACCGGGCGCGGCCGCATGATCACCAGGTCGTGCGAACCACGGATCAGCGATCCGTCCGGGTGGCGGCTCTCGCGGATCTCGAGGATGTCGAAGGCACGCCCCCAGTGTTCGCGGATCCACCAATGCGAGTGGAAGACAGTGGGGCCGCCGCCCTCCCAGTCCTGCCCGTGCCGCAGGACGTTCATCCCGATCGCGTCCTCCTCCCAGGGGCCGCCGCCCTCCACCTCGATCATCGCCTCGCCGAGGACGGTGACCGCGAGCAGGCCGTCCGGCGCCAGCACACGGCGCAGCTCGAGCAACCAGCCGGCCCAGCCCTCGGTGATGTGTGTGAACACCGAGACGGCATAGGCGAGGTCGAACTGCCCGTCGCGATACGGCAGGCCGGGCGTCTCCTCGACCCGCGCGAACGAGGCATACGACGAGTGATGCTCCGCCAGCCAGTCGATGCTCGGCCCGTCGATGTCGCAGCCAAACAGCTCGAAACGGTCGCCCTCCGCGGCGAAGTGCCGGAGGGTCTTGGCCACGCCACAGCCGAAATCGAGCACGCGGACCGGGGCTGGAGCATCCGCCACAAGAGCGGTGAGCAGTTCCTTCATGGCGATCCCGGCACTGAGGTAGCTCGCCACGACATCCGTCCCCGGGGTCCAGCCGGAACGACGGATCAGACTCTCGGGAGGCACCGGCAGCGCCCCTGCGCGGGGCGGTGCGCCCGCCAGTCGCCGCTCGATGCTCCTCGCCGGTGCCGCGAGCCGCTTGAGCAGTAACGAGGCGACGCGGCCATTTGCCGCGTTGGCGCTGGTCGGGGCCTCGAGCAAGGGGCGCAGGAGGCGGCGGACTGCCCGCTTGGACGCCGCCACGATCCGACCGCCGGCCTGCTGGGGCGAGGCGACGACGGGGATGCTGAGGTCGGACGCGCGATCCGGCTGGCCGATATCCTGGTCCGGGGGTTCGGTGGCGCCTTGGCGTCGATCGAGATCACCCACCACGCGCATTATGCCCTCGCCCGGAGGGGCCGCGCGCGCGGCTCTCGGAGTCCTCGGTGGCGACGGCCCCGCCGGCGCCGGGGTCCGCGCCGGGGTCCCGCTCAGGCCGACCGGCCGTGCCGCTCGCGCCAAGCCTGGCCGTACTGGCGTGCGAAGGCGGCGAGAAAGCGCGGGTTGTAGCGCGCGTAGCGCCGCCACAGCCGCCGTGGCTCGCGCGCGAGCCGGTAGCTCCACTCGAGGCCGTGGCGTCCCATCCAGGCGGGCGCCTGCGGCACCAGGCCGGCGTGGAAGTCGAAGGCGGCGCCGACGGCGATCAGCACAGGTGCGCTCAGGCGCTCGCGCATGCGCGCGATCCACAGCTCCTGGCGGGGCTGGCCGATGCCGACCCACACCACCTCCGCCCCCGAGCGTTCGATCCGCAGCGCGATCTCCTCGTCCTCCTCCTCGCTCAGTTCACGGAAGGGCGGCGCGTAGCCGCCCGTGACGCGAAGGCCCGGGAAGCGCGTCCGCAGCGCGACGCTGAGCTCGACTAGCACGTCCTCGTTGCGCCCGCCGTAGAGGAACGCCGGCGTCCCGCTGCGCGCGGCGTGCTCGCAGTAGGCCGCCATCAGGTCCGGACCGTAGACGCGCGTGGCGCCGGCGTGGCCGAGCGCGCGCAGCGCCCACACCAGCGGCTGGCCGTCGGGGACGACGACGCTGAGGCCGAGCACGGCCGCCATCACCGCCGGGTCCTCCTGCGCGCGCATCACGAGATGGACGGCCGCAGCGCTGAGCGAGCCGCGCGAGCCCGACGCGATCGTCGCGTCGATCCAGTCGATCACCTGCGCGTAGTCGGTGATCGCCAGCGGGACGCCGAGGATCGCGGCGCTCGGCGGCGGCGCGGGTGGCTGCTCAGCCAGCTTCGAGAGCGGGGCCGGCGGATACGGGCCCAGCATCGTCCTCGGGGGTGCTCGCCCGGATCCGCTCGAAGGCGAGGACGGCGAGCCCGCGCTGGGCGTCGACGTTGGTGCCGGCGGGGCGAAGCGCCACACCGGTGCGGCGGAAGACGGCGGCGCCGACCATCCGCTGGATCGCGCTCAGCGGCGCGTCGCCGCGGCGCGCGGCGCTCTCGGCCGGCAGGCGCATCACGAGCAGGATCGCGTCCTCGTCGGTCCACGCGCGAGTCGCCGTCGGCGCCAGCCCGTAGAGGGCGCTGTGGATGTCGGCCAACGCCTGCGCCGCGAATGCTCCGATTCGCTCGGTCTCGGCAGCATCTGCTGTTAGGTGCCTCACGCTCCTGCCCTTCGTTGCCGCGAGATTGCGCCCTGCCCCGTGAGCATCTATTTCGCGACGCTCGGGCGAAACTCGTTGGTGAGGTATCACCGAACAAGTTAGTGATCTTCTCCCCCGGATACGAGGGAATGGCGGGGGATTCGGCCACGACATCGAGATTCCTCCGTGGCTCTCGCGCCGGACGGCGCTCAGCTACGGCGTCCGCGCAGGCGCCGTGCGATTTCGACGGCCTCGCTGCGTGTCCGCACGCCCAGCTTGCGCAGCACGTGTTTGATGTGGCTGCGCACGGTCTCGACGGCGAGACCCAGCGTTTCCGCGATGTCCGCGGTGCCGGAGCCGTCGATCAAGAGGTCGAGCACCTGCCATTCGCGCCCGGTCAGCTCGCCGCCCGCGGGGCGAAGCCGGGGGCCGGGCTCGGACTGGCGGTAGAGCTCCTCGATCAGGCGCATCCCCAGCTGGCGCGAGATCGCCGCCTCGCCGGCGAGGGCTCCGCGCAGCGCGCGCGAGAGCGGGCCGATGTCGAGGTCCTTTCGCACATAGCCGACCGCGCCGGCGCGCAGCGCGCGCACGGCGGTGTCCTCGTCGTCGGTGATCGAGCAGAAGACCATCCGCGTCGAGGGCAGCTGGCGGCGCAGCTCCTTGCCGATCGCGATTCCCTCCATGCGCGGATAGCCGATGTCGATCAGCACGAGGTCGGGGTGCTCGCGGCGGACGATGTCGATCGCGTCGTCCTCGTCGGCGACTTCGGCGGCGACGACGAACTCGCCGCTTGCGGTGATCTCCTCGCGCATCGCGCGACGCGCCAGCGCGTCGCGGTCGACCAGGACCAGCCGGACAGCCTCGCGCGGTGGGGTGCGCGGTGATTCGGTGAGTGTCGACTTCGATGACATGGAACCTGATGATGCTAAGTCAGCGCGCGCGGCGCTGACTGGGGGAACTGCGGGCGGGGCGTGGTGAATAACGCGCGAAGAGCGGCGGCGGCGGTGGGGTGAGTTTTGTCACCCGTGGGGTAGTCGAAGATCACCCCACCAGGGAGGCCGTTAACGCGGACTCTTCAGGCATGACGCCGATCGCCTGCCCGACCGCCCCGAGCGGTCACCGGACCGAGACTATCGACACCGCCGGCAGCGTCAACTCGCTCGCCGCCCGCAAGCGCCAGAGCTCGGACGAGGCGATGGTCCAGTTCCGCCTGCGCAGCGCAGCAGTCGAGAGCGTGGAGGCCGCCCGCACGACCCGCCTGGCGGTGGCGCGCGCCAAGGACGGCGACCGCGAAGCGATCCGCTACCTCTACGTGCGCTACGCCAACAACATCTACAGCTACGTGGCGTCGTTGCTGCGCAACCACCACGAGGCCGAGGACGTCACCCAGCAGGTGTTCGCGAAGCTGCCCGACAGCCTGCAGCGCTACGAGGACCGCGGCGCACCTTTCTTGAGCTGGCTCGTGCGTCTCGCCCGCAACGCCGCGATCGACCAGATGCGCTCGCAACGCGCGGTCCCGGTCGCCGAGCCGGTCCTCACCGAGGCGTCCGATGACGGCGCCACCCGCGACCGTCGCGAGATCCTGCGCGCCGCCCTCGCCGGGCTGCCGGAGGACCAGCGCGAGATCATCGTGCTGCGCCATGTCGGCGGGCTCGCCCCGGCGGAGATCGCCGCACGGCTCGGCCGCAGCGAGAGCGCCGTCAACGGCCTTCACCACCGCGGCCGCCGCGCCCTGCGCGCGGAGCTGACGCGGCTGGGAGTCGCCCCCGTCACCGTCGCGGCCTAGGAGCTTCCAACGATGCCCACAGCCTGCCCCGCCACCCCCGCCGGCCTCGGCTCGACCCGCTCGCGCCGGCGCGCCACCGGCTGCGAGCACCGCGCCGGCCGCGTGGTCGGCCGACCCCTCGCCGACGGCCACCGGCGCCTGCGCTCTGAGCGCCCGCTGCGCTCCTCCCGCTCGCTCTTGCGGGCGGCCTACAGCTGCTGAACGCAGCCGCGCGTTCCTCGCGCCCCCGGCACGCTCGGCGGCGCGATCCGCCGCTCGCGCCGCGCCGCCGGCACGCCGCGCCGCCAGCGCCACTCGGCGGCCGCGAGCTCGCCCCGCACGCCGAGCAGCACGTGCGTGCGCTCGTCGCCGGCCGCCGCGCCGCTAGCGCCACTCGGCGGCCGCGAGCTCGCCCCGCACGCCGAGCAGCACGTGCGTGCCCTCGTCGCCGGCCGCCGCGCCGCTAGCGCCACTCGGCGGCCGCGAACTCGCCCCGCACGCCGAGCAGCACGTGCGTGCGCTCGTCGCAGGCGGCCAGCGCCACCAGGAAGCCCTCACCGCCGAGGCGCCGGCGCAGCGTCGCCGCGCAGGCCGTCGGCACGGAGATGATCAGGCGCCCGCCCGGACACAGCACGCGCGCCAGCTCGTGAACGCTGTCGCGCTCGCCGACGCCGGCGCGGCGGCTGTCGGCGATGACCACATCGAAGCTCGCGGTGGCGAGGCTGCGATCGACGGTCGACGCGCGCACCGCGTAGCGGCGGTCGAGCTGCGCGAGGCTCTCGAGCATCTCGAAGACCTCGCGGTCGGGGGCGATCGCGAGCACGCGGCGGCGCGCCGCGAGCACGTCGGTGTGCGCGAGCAGAACCGCGTCCAGGCGCGCCTGCGCGCGGGGGGAGCGCCGCGCCGAGCGGGTCGCACGGTCGTTCATGCGCATCAACGACGCGGGCGCGCGCGGGCTTTCAGCGGTCGACGTCCGATCGAGCGGCGGTAAACTCCCCGAAGCCGCCGCACCTGGGTAGGGCACGGCGAGGGTGGAAATCCACCCACACCGTCGTCGAGCTGGACCCTACTCTTTCGATCCAGGAATAGGAACACCGGTGATTTCCATGCTTGCCGCCTAGGTGAGTGGGGAATCCAGAACGTCGCAAGGAGCGCGATGAGCAAGCGCGAAGGCACCAACGGGAGACCTGACGAGGACCGCTCAGCAGAGCGGTTCCCCGGGGAGCTGTCCGCACACGCGGGCGGCGCGACCGCCCGCGCCGGCGCCGGGATGGTGTCACCCACCGCCAACGGCACTGGCCGTCAGGTGACCGACGAGCGGCTTCGCATCATCATCGCCGACCCCGACCCGCTGGCCCGCCGCGTGATTCGCGACTCGCTGCGCCACGACGGCGGCTTCATCGTCGCCGCCGAGGCCAAGGACGGCGTCGAGGCGGTCGAGCTTGCGCTGCACTACCGGCCCGAGCTGGTCCTGATGGAGGTCGGCATGCCGGCGCTCGACGGCATCGGCGCCTGCCGCGAGATCACCGCGAAGGCGCCCCAGGTGCGCATCGTGATGTTCTCGGTGCCCCAGGACCGCGACGTCGAGATCAGGGCGCTGCGAGCCGGCGCCGCGGGCTTCCTCTCCAAGAACGCCGACATCGAGGCGGTCGCGCGAGCGCTGCGCTCGGTCGCGGGCGGCGAGGCGGCGGTCAGCCGCTCGCTGACGCGGGAGCTCGTCGAGCTGCTGCGCAACACGGCCGAGAACGGCAGCGGCATGCGGCCGGTCAAGAGCCCGCTGACGACGCGCGAGTGGGAGGTCCTCGACCTGATCTGCGCCGGCGACTCAACGCGCGAGATCTCGGGCAAGCTGTATCTCTCCGAGGACACCGTCTACAGCCACACCAAGAGCATCCTGCGCAAGCTCGGTGTGCACTCGCGGGTCGAGGCGATCGCGGTCGCCGGTCGCCTGCGCCAGCCCAAGCTCGGCTGACTTTCGGGTTAGCGATCGGCGCATGCGCCGATCGCCCGGTCGGTGCATGCACCGACCGCTGGCGGGTGCATGCACCCGCCAGAACGGCTAGTGCTTGATCTTCAGTGAGATGTCGAAGATCTGCACGACCGGCATCGGCTTGGCGGCCGTCGCCACGATCAGCCGCACCGGCAGGGCGCCGCGGCCCTTCAGGCAGCGACCGAGCGAGCGCAGGGCTCGCTGCGGGAGACGCAGGCGCACCTTGGCGGTCTTTCCCACTGCGATCGTCGCGCGCGCGCTCACTGAGAGGCCGGTCTTGGAGAACCTGCACAGCCGTGCGCGCTGGAGCAGGCCCTGGCCCTTGACCACGCCGCCGCCGTTGATGCTGGTCGCGAGATCGCGGTACTCGTTGATCGCGTTCGCCAGCGCGTTGCTGAAGTCGGAGATCGCTTGACTGCCCTCGGTTGAGACGGGATGCGCCGCCTGCAGATCCGCCGGTCCCGCGTAGTTCGGCGAGCCCAGGCGCGCGCCAAGCGTGTTGATGAACGCCTGGACGTCCGGCGGCGGGGGCAGGTCGAGCGGGTCGGCGCGGCCGAGGTTGGCCTGGATCAGAGCCTCGCCGCGGGTCGTGAACACAGTGAAGGCGTAGACGGCGAACTTGTGCCCCTGCTCGTAGGTGAGGCCGAACTGCGAGGCGTCCAGCGACCAGGCGGAGGCGACGCCCTGCAGAAAGGTGTCGCGTTCGGACGCAAGCTGGGACTCGAGCGCTCTGATCTTCGCCTGTTGCAGCTGGTCGAGAGTGAACGTGTACACGCATTTGCCGCCGGGGCCGTTGGCGGCGTGGACGCCGCGCACCGCCGATGTGGTGGCGTCGTCACTCGGGCAGCCGACGGTGGTGTCGACCTCGCCGCTGCCGCTCGTCAGGTTCAGGGGCGTCGCGTTGATCGTCGTGTTGAACGAGCAGGCGGGCAGCGGCGTGCCCGTCGCCGGGCCGCAGACAGTGATCGGATTGTTCGCGCCGGCGCAGACCGGCAGGCCGGTGCCGATCGGCCCGCACACGTTCGGAATCTGGGGTGGCGGCAGATTGCACAGCGGCAGGCTCGTGCCGATCGAGCCGCAGGCGACGACATCGTTGTTGCCCGGGCCGCAGGTCTTCAGGCCCGCACCGCTGCCGCCGCAGACCACCGGCAAATCGAGCGGCAGCTCGCACTGCGGCAGCAGCGTCGTGGCGGGACCGCAGACCGCCGGCAGGAGCGAGCTGGACGGGCAGGTCGAGATCAGCGCCGGGTTGTTGACGCACCCGGTAGGCGCGCGCGTGCTCGTCGTCGACGACGTGGCGGTGGTGGTGGTGGCGGCGGCGGCCGTGGTGGTCGTCGTCGTCGTCGTGCTGCTCGTGGTTGTGGTCGCGGCGCTGCTCGAGGTCGTGGTCGCCGCGCTGCTCGAGCTGGTGATCGTCGTGCCGTTGCCGGTCGCCGACCAGCAGCCGTTGGTGACGCCGTTGGTGTCGGTGAACGTGCCCGACATCGAGCTGCTGTCCGGCGAGATCGTGCCGGTGAAGGAGGCGGTGTCGCCGCCGTGGGTCGTGCTGAGCGCGATCGTGTCGCCGTTGATCGAGCCGTTATCGAGCGAGAACGTGCTGCCGGCGGTGCCGGTGCCGCTGAAGGAGCCGCTCGAGAGGTCCTCGCTCGTCACATCCCAGGTCTGAGGGCCCGCCGCAACCGTGCTGCCCGCGCAGCCGTTGCCGTTGACCGTCCAGGTGCCCCGGATGTCGTGGGCCGTGCCGGCCAGCGTGATGTCGGCCAGGACCAGGGCGAGGCTCGCGGCGGCGAAAGCGAGCGCGAGCGCGATCGCGACGGTCTGCCAGGGACGCCGACGAGGGGCCCGGCGGCTTCGGCGCGGGAGCCGGTGCCTCGAGTTCCCTCTACCCAGCGCCGACATGCGCCTCATGCGCTCCCCCGGTCACGCCCGCTGCGGCGTGACACCCATCCATAGGTGGTCTGTGGTCGGCGGACAGGTTAACGCCTGGCCGCGTCTCGTGCCAAGCGGGGCGGGTCGGGTCGGAGGCCGCCAATACACTGGCCCAAATGCGTGTCGGCGTCGTCGGTCTGGAGGTACGTCGGGCTGCCGCTCCCGGTGGCGTTCGCCGCCGCCGATGTCGACGTGCTCGGCGTCGCTCGAGAAAGCCGTTGGCGATATGCGTGAGCTGACGCTTGCGCGGATCGCGGAGCTGCTCTAGATGAACGGGGACGTCACCGCGACCTCAGCGTCAGGCGACGCGGACATCCTCGACGCGGAGAGCGCGGGACGGCTGGCGGTCCGCGGTGGCGCGATGCGCATCGCCGGCTACCTCGGCGGCTCGCTCGCCGGCCTTGGCGCGGCCGCACTGCTCTACCGCCATCTCGGTCTGCACGGGGTCGGCAGGTACGGCCTGATCCTCGCTCTGGTCGGGATCATCGGGGGCTTCTCCGACCTGGGTCTCACGGTGGTCGGAGTGCGCACGGCGTCGACACTCGAGACGGCGGAGCGGACGGCGATGTTGCGCGACCTGCTCGGCCTGCGCCTGGTACTGACGGTCGCCGGCATCGTGATCATCGCGCTGATCTGCCTGCCGGTGTACCCCTCGGTGATCGCCGCCGGCGTCGCGATCGGCGGTGTCGGTCTCCTGCTGCAGGTGTGGCTTGACAATTTCATCGTCTCGCTCATCGTCAGCCTGCGGATGGGCTTGGTCGCGGCGATCCAGTTCGGCATCAACTTCGCCGCCGCCGTCCTGACGGTGGTGCTCGTGCTCGCAGGCGCGCAGCTGCTGGGCTTCGTTGCGATCTCCATCCCCGTCGGCGTCGGTGCCCTCGCGTTCGCGACGCATGCGCTGCGCGGCGAACGCGCGCTGACGCCGAGCTACGACGCCGCGCGCTGGCGGGCGATGTTCGCGCGCAGCCTCGTGTACTCCGCAGCCATCGCTGCGGCCACGCTCTACTTCTACGCGGCAATCGTGCTGACCTCGCTGCTCGCCAGCCGCGACCAGCTCGGCTATTTCCAGCTCTCCTTTCGCGTTACCACCGTGCTGACGATCGTGCCCGCGCTGCTGTCCGGATCGGCGCTGCCGATCTTCGCGCGGGCGGCGCGCGACGACGCGCAACGCCTCGGCCACGCGCTCAGCCGGGTGTTCGAGGTCGCCCTGCTGCTCGGGGCGTGGGTGGCGATCACGCTCGGGATCGGTGCCCGCTTCGCCGTCGAGCTGGTCGGTGGGAGCTCCGGTCAGCACAACTTCCTCCCCGCCGCGCCCGTGCTGGTCTTCCAGGCCGTCGCGCTCGGCGGCACGTTCGTCAGCTCCGTCGCGCAGTACGGCCTGCTCAGCCTGGCGCTGAACCGGCGGATCCTGCTGATCAACGTCGGCGGGCTGGCGGGCGCGATCGTGCTGATGTGCGTGCTGATCCCGCTCGACGGTGCTCGCGGAGCGGCGATCGCGACAATGGTCGGCGAGCTGTCCGCGGCCGTCGCGGCCTGGGTCGCGCTGTGCACCGCGCGGCCCGAGCTGCGGCCCTCGCTGCGGATCGTGCCGGGCATCGCTGCGGCCTCGCTCGCGGGCTGCGCGCCGCTGCTGATCGGCTCGCTCCCGGTGGTCGCCCGCGTCGCGCTCTCGAGCGTCCTCTTCTTGGCTGTCGTTCTCGCCACCCGCTCCTACCCGCGGGAGATCAGCGAGCTGTTGCCGAGGCGGCTGCGGCCGCTGCTTCGCGGGCGCTGAAGCCGGCGCGCTCGATCAGCGCGCCGGGCCGGTTCTCGCCCAGGCCGTGATGATCCGCGCTCCGGCAGTTCTCAAAGTCCGCGTGGAGCCCAGGGTGGCTCAATAGACTCTCGCCACGATGCGGGTGGGAGTCGTGGGTCTTGGCTATGTCGGGCTGCCGCTGGCGGTCGCCTTCGCCGCCGCCGGCGTCGAGGTGCTCGGCGTCGACCTCGACGAGGACAAGGCCGAGGCGATCGCGGCCGGACGCTCCTACATCGAGGACGTCTCCGACGACGCGCTGCAAGCGGCGCGCCCGAGGCTTTCGGTGAGCAGCGACTACGGCGCACTCGCTGACGTCGACGCGGTGCTGATCTGCGTGCCGACGCCGCTGACGTCCAACCGCGAGCCCGACCTAGCGCCGCTGCTCGGCTGCGCGCGCGCGCTCGGAGCGGTCCTGCGCGCCGGCCAGCTGGTCGTGCTCGAGTCGACCACCTACCCCGGCACGACGCGCGAGCGCGTCGCTCCGCTGCTCGAGGCGACGGGCCTTCGCGCCGGCGTCGACTTCAACCTCGCGTTCTCGCCCGAGCGCGTCGATCCCGGCCGCACCGACTACACGCTGGCGAACACGCCGAAGGTTGTCGGCGGGCTGACCGACGCCTGCGGCGATCGCGCCGAGCAGCTCTACCGGACCGTCTGCGCGGAGGTGATACGCGTCGCGACGCCCGAGGCCGCCGAGCTCACGAAGCTGCTCGAGAACGTCTTTCGCGCCGTCAACATCGCGCTCGTCAACGAGCTGGCGCTGCTCACCGACCGGATGGGGATCGATATCTGGGAGGTGATCGATGCGGCGTCGACCAAGCCCTACGGATTCATGCGCTTCGAGCCCGGTCCCGGTATGGGCGGCCACTGCCTGCCGGTCGATCCGTTCTATCTCTCCTGGCGGGCGCGGGAGTTCGACATGGCGGCGGAGTTCATCGAGCTCGCCGGCAAGATCAACCAGCAGATGCCCTACCACTGCGTCGCCAAGCTGCAGCGGACCCTGAACGACCGTGGGCAGGCGGTGCGCGGTGCGCGGATCGCGCTGCTCGGCGTCAGCTACAAGCCCGGCGTGGGCGACGTGCGCGAGTCGCCGGCGCTGAAGATCATCAAGTTGCTGCGCGAGCTCGGCGCCGACGTCGTCTACCACGACCCCTACGTCGCATCGCTCGAGGTGTTTGCGATGCGCTCCGAGCCGCTCGAGCAGGCGCTCGCGGGCGCCGATCTGGTGCTGATCGTGACGGCGCATCCCGGCATCGACTACGACGCGATCGCGGCTCGCGCGGCGTGCCTGCTCGACCTGCGCGGCGTCGTCGCCGCGCCCGGTAGCCCGCAGGTCGTGCGGCTGTGAGCCTGCGCGCCGATCCGCGCGCCCCCGGCCTGCATGTCGGCGAGGGGGTCTCGCTCGCCGATGACGTCACGATCGGCGCGCACGTGACGATCCACGACGGGACCTCCGTCGGCGCGGGCTGCGTGATCGAGGACGGCGTCGTGCTCGGCAAGCGCCCACGGCTCGCGCGGCATTCGAGCGCGCCGCGCGGCGAGCTGGCGGGGCTCGTGCTCGCCGAGCGCGTGACGGTCTGCGCCGGCGCGGTCGTCTTCGCCGGGGCGGTCGTCGAGGCTGACGTGATCCTGGGTGACCAGTGCTTCGTGCGTGAGCGCGCTCACGTCGGGGCTGACAGCGTGATCGGGCGTGGCAGCGTCGTGGACCCGGGCGTCGTGATCGGCCGCCGCGTGCGAATCCAGACCAACGTGTACCTGACTCAGGGCAGCGTCGTCGAGGACGACGTCTTCGTCGGGCCGTGCGCCTGCACCACCAACGACGACACGATGAGCCGCCACGACTCGAGCTACGAGCTGCGCGGCGCGCTCCTGCGGCGCGCCTGCCGGGTTGGCGGCGGGGCCGTGCTGGTCCCCGGGATCGAGGTCGGCGAGGAGGCGTTCGTCGGCGCCGGCGCCGTCGTCACGCGCGACGTGGCGGCGCGCTCGCTGGTCGTCGGCTCGCCGGCACGCGAGCTGCGCGAGGTCGCCGAGGAGGAGCTGCTCGAGCACTGGCGGTGAGCTCGGCGAGCGGTCGCGAGTTCGCGACAGGTGGCAACTAGACTGTTCGAACCGTGAGCTCCCGCGCGATCGCCCGGCCCAGCGCCCAGCGCCCGTGAACGGCTCGTCGGTGAGCGTCGGCGTCGTCGGGCTCGGATACTGGGGACCGAATCTCGCGCGCAACTTCTCGGCGCTGGCGGACTGCGAGCTCGCCTGGTGCTGCGACGCCGATGCCGAGCGTCGTGAGCGTTTCTCCGAACAGTTTCGCGCGACCCGCTTCACCGACGACATCGATGAGCTGCTGGGCGACCCCGCGCTCGACGCGGTCGTGCTCGCCACGCCGGTGCCGACGCACGGATCGCTCGCGGTGGCAGTGCTCGAGGCCGGGAAGCATTGCTTCGTCGAGAAGCCGCTGGCGCAGTCGGTCGCCGATGCTGAGCGCGCGGTCGCGGCCGCCGCCGAAGCGGGGCGCCTGCTGATGGTGGGTCATCTGCTCGAGTACCACCCGGGGGTGCGCATGCTCAAGGAGATCGTCGACTCCGGCGAGCTGGGCGAGCTGCGCTACATCTACGGCAACCGCCTGAACCTCGGCCAGCTGCGGGCTGACGAGAATGCCCTCTGGAGCCTGGGCGCGCACGACGTCTCGGTTGTCCTGGCGCTCGCCGGCGAAGAGCCCTACGAGCTGTCGGCGCGCGGCGAGTGCTACATGCGCGACGGGATCGAGGACGTCGTGTTCGGCTTCCTGCGCTTCCCCTCAGGGCTCGCCGCGCATCTGCATCTGAGCTGGCTCGATCCGCACAAGGAGCGGCGCTTCACGGTCGTCGGCGCCAAGCGGATGGCCACCTTCGACGACATGGACACCGAGCGCAAGGTGACGATCTACGACAAGGGCTTCGACGAGAACAGCAGCATCTACGGCGAGTACGTCGCGCGCGCCGGTGAGATCCGCTCGCCGCTGGTCCCGAACACCGAGCCGCTGCGGCTCGAGTGCGAGCATTTCATCGAATGCGTGCGCGAGGGTCGCACGCCCCGGTCAGACGGCGAGAGCGGCCTGCGGGTGGTTCGGATCCTCGAAGGGTTGCAGCGGGAGCTCGACGTTTCCCGCCGCTCAGCCGCTCTGGCGTGACGCTGCTGGCGTCCCGTCGATTCCGTGGTTGTCGCGATGCAGGCCATGTTGGTGCGTCTCAAGTCGGCGCGCGAGTAGGCCGATGAACGTTTGGGATGAGTCCGAGGAGCGAGGTACGCCTGAGGCCGCCGCCCACGACACGGCTGCGGAGGGAGAAGCCGCCGGCTGCTAGCGCGGCGCGGCCGACGGTCGCTCGGCGCTCCGATGTCCCAGCTGCGAGCGAGCACGCCGTCGTCGCAGCTCCGCTCTTTACGCGCGCCGGCTATGCGCGAATCCTGGCTGATGGGCTCGATGGCGGCTACAGCTTCCGCGCCTTTGACGACCCGTTCGACCCGGCCGGGCGGCCGGTGTGCCTACTGCGCCACGACGTCGATGCCGATCCGGGCGCGGCGCTCGAGCTGGCGCATATCGAAGCCGGCCTCGGCGTGCGTTCGACCTACTTTCTGATGTTGCGCTCGGCCGTGTACAACCCGCTTGGCCGAGCGAACAGCGCGATCGTGCGGGAGATCCTCTCGCTCGGCCACTGGCTCGGCCTGCATCTCGACATCTCGTTCATGCCGGGGGACGAGCGCGACGCGCTGGAGTGGGCGGCGCTCGAGCGCCGCATGCTCGAGCAGAGCTTCGACACCGAGGTGGGCGCCGTGTCCTTCCACCAGCCCGGCCAGAGCCCTCGGCCGCTTCCGTCCGCGTTCGATGGGATGGTGCTCGCGAGCAGCGAGCATGACCTCCCCGGCTTCTTCTACCTCTCCGACTCAAACAAGGCTGAACGCACCCATCGCGCCGCGGAGATCTTGCGGAACGCGACCGAGCCTCGGTTCCAGTTCCTCGTGCATCCAATCTGGTGGGTCAGCGACGACCCGGATGCCTCGACCGAGCACCTGTGGACGCAGGCGATCGTGAGAAACCTGGAGCGTTCGCAGGAGCAGTTGCTTGCGTGCGAGGGGGCGTTCGGCACGCCACGCCGTTTCATCATCGCGCCACGGTGAGCTGGACTGTCGCGGATATCACCGCGCTGCTCGACGAACACACCGTGGTGGTGGGCGACCCGGAGGGCAAGACGTTCACGCGCGCGGCTCCGATCGCCGACGCGGACGAGCACACGCTTGTCTGGGTCAGCCCTTCGCGCACCGACAAGCAGCAGCTCGTCGAGCAGACCGCCGCGCGGATCGTCATCTGCGACAGCGAAATCGACATCCACGACGGACTTGCCGAGTCCTGTTTTCTCGTGGTCGCGAGCCCCAGGCTCGCGATGATCAAGGTCCTCGAAGGCCTGTTCGTGGCCGCGCCGACGTGGGGAATACACCCCACCGCGGTGCTGAGCCCTGAGGCGACGATCGAAGATCCCGTGTTCATCGGTCCGAACTCGCACGTGGGCGCCAGCGTGATCGGCGCCGGGACGCGGATCCTCGGCAACGCGTTCATCTACGACGGGGTGCGCATTGGCAGGAACGTGATCATCCACCCCGGCTGCGTGATCGGCGGCGACGGGTTCGGATTCGAGCGCGACGAGACGGGTCGGCTTCACAAGTTCCCGCACGTCGGCGGCGTCGTGATCGAAGACGATGTCGAGATCGGGGCCGTCACGCACGTGGATCGCGGCACGCTCGGCGACACGATCATCCGCCGCGGCGCGAAGGTCGACAACTCCTGCCACGTCGCGCACAACGTCGAGATCGGCGAGGATTCCCTGATCATCGCGCACGCCATGCTCGGTGGCAGCACGAAGATCGGCGATCGCAGTTGGGTTAGTCCCGCCAGCGTCCTGCGCGACGGATTGACGATCGGCGAGGATTCGTTCATCGGAATCGGCTCACTCGTCGTGAGTGACCTGCCGCCTGGATCGCGCGTCATGGGTGCCCCTGCGCGGCCGATCGACCAGCAGCGCGCGATCCTTCGAAGACTCAAGGAGCTCGCCGCGGACGACGACAGCGCCGCCTAGCTTTTCCGTTACGCGACAGCCTCGCGCGCCGACGCCGATGCTGTCGGCTTGCCGCCGTCGCTGGCGGCTGCAACGGCGTCGGTGACTTCCATCGCCTGTTCGCGGCCAAGCACCGCGCTCATCGGGATCGCGAGGTGTGTGCGGGCCGCCTCCTCGGTGGCAGGCAGCTCGACCGCCGTCCGGTAAGCGCTCATCGCCGGTTGGCGGTGGACCGGTGTGCGGTAGTAGGCCTTGTTGTCGATGCCCGCGGCGGACAGCGCCTGCGCGAGCTCGTCAGCCCTCCGGTCGCGGACGACGTACAGATGCCAGGCCGGCTCGCAACCGCTCACTGCCACCGGCAGCGCGATGAGATCGCCCAAGCCGGCCGCCGCGTAGTGCCCGGCCGCCGCGCGCCGTCCGCGCGCCCAGGCGTCGAGATGGGGGAGCTGGACGCGCAGGATCGCGGCCTGCAGCTCGTCCAGGCGCGAGTTGTAGCCGATGTGGTCATAGGTCACCTTGTCGCGCGAGCCGTGAAATCGCAGCATGCGCACGCGATCGGCGAGCTCGGAATCCGAGGTGGTGATCGCGCCGCCGTCGCCGAAGGCGCCGAGGTTCTTAGACGGGAAGAAGCTGAAGGTCGCGGCTGTCCCGAGCGACCCCGGCCGCCCGGCGTCACTCGTCGAGCCAGCCGCCTGCGCGGCGTCCTCGAGGACCGCGACGCCGAGCGCCTCGATCTCGGCGACCGGCGCGACGTTTCCGAACAGGTGTACGACGATCACGGCCTTGGTTCGCGGCGTCAGCGCTGCGCGCACCGTGTCGGCGGTGACGCAGAACGTCTCGAGATCGATGTCGCAGAACACCGGGGTCGCGCCGGTGGGCGGAATCGCCTCGGCGCTCGCGTAGAAGGTGAATGACGGAACGATCACCTCGTCTCCGGGTCCAACGCCCATCGCGCGCAGCGCGATCGTAATCGCGTCGGTGCCGTTGGCGACGCCGATCGCGTGGCTTGCGCCGACATACTCGGCGAACTCCTGCTCGAAGGCGCCCACGTTTGGGCCGAGGATGAACCGCGAGTCCTCGACCACCTCCCCGATCCGCGCGAGGATCTCGTCTCGCAGCGGCAGGAGAGGGGTCTGGGTGTCAAACAGCGGGACCGGCACGGGGGACAGGATACGCGAGGGTCCCCCTGGCGCCTGGGCGCCCATCCTCAGAGGCTCTAGATTCACAGCTCGCTCAGCTTCGTAGTTGCTCGCGCGGCGACCCGGGAGCGCTGTCAGCGCGCCGTTCGATCGCCGCCTCGATCACCGCCGCGAACTCCTTGGCCGGTGCCGGCTGCGCATACCGCTCAAGGCCCCGCGGCTGGAAGGAGGCCGCAAGGCGTCCGTCGAGAGCGCTCTCCAGCGCATCGGCGATCGCGTCCGCGTTGTCGGGCGCCACGACAACACCAGTCCGCGTGTCGCGAATGATCCGAGCCGCTTCGTTCTCTGATGAGACGGCGAGAATCGGACGGTCGGCAAGCAGGTACTCCGCGAGCTTTGCGGTCACGACCTGCTGATGAGGGCCGGTGGAGATCAGGAGCAGCACATCGGCCGCCCGCTGCAACGCAAGCGCCTGCGGCTTGGGCACGAAGCCAACCTCCACCAGCATGCCTCGCACCGGCGGAGTCAAGGCGTCGAGTATCCGCCGGTCTTGAGG
>Ga0209415_10002285_pt1 | contig 35990 bp, 21 predicted proteins | sample PeaSoiSIISIP2007_FD_187696 | JGI IMG/M metagenome (GOLD analysis project Ga0209415, IMG submission 187696) | Peat soil microbial communities from Weissenstadt, Germany - SII-SIP-2007 (SPAdes) (version 2) | ecosystem: Environmental > Terrestrial > Soil > Wetlands > Peat | place: Germany... | reverse complement strand
CCCATCTCGATGAGCTGCTGAACTTCCTTCCGATCACGGTTCTTCGTCGCCATCGTTACCTCGGTGCTTCTGCCCCATTCGACGGCCGGACGACACACTGCGGTCGCCAGGCTCCCCAACCTCTCACCTCGGGATCAAGCCTTGCCGTTGGCGGACGAGCGCGTGCGCATGCTTCGCCAGCTCCACTTCGGTTTCCCAGTCGCCGACGACTCGGTGCTGCTCACGAACAATCTCGCTGGTCTCTCGCGCAACGTTGGTGTCCTGGAGATTCTTTGCGTTCGCGATGACGGTCGCGCGCGCGTCTTCAATCGACTCGTGCGCCGGCGCGGCCAGCCGGGCACGCGCGAAGGATTGGATCGCGGGAGGCATTTGCGCAAGGAATTCAGCGATGTCTAGTTTTTTTTCGCCCCGCTCGTTCACCCACATGAACTGCGCTATCCCTGCCACGATCCGTGCCGACTCGTCCTGGAGCATCGGAAGGACGCCGCGGACCTCCGGATCGTCGAGAAGAATGGGGAAATCGAGCAGCGCGCCGACGATGTTCTTGCGGGCTTCTTGTCCGGGGTTCCGGGGCCCGATCCGGGCCTCGGAAGGGCGCGGACCACGCAGGATCTGAAACGCGCGAGCCTCCGCCATGACCCGCCGCTTCAAGACCGCGAGCGCGTTCGGAGCGGAGCGCACCACATCGAGGCGGCTGGCGACGCGATCGGCGTAGGCCTCGAGCATCCCTCGGATGACGGGATCCTTCTGCCGCGCGACGAGGCGGGTCACCCGCTCGATTCGCGCCGCCTTCTCGATCGGATCCGCGCCGTTGAATGTCTCGTCGAGCTCCACGTCGATGAGGTATTCGAATATCCCGCGCGCGTTACTGACCACGTAGCGGAGAGCCTCGACCCCCTTGGCGCGAACGAATTCGTCCGGATCCGCGCGGTCAGGCAGCAAGGCCACCTTCGCGTCGAGGCCGGCCTCGTCGCACGCCTCCTCGGAGGCCCGCGCAGCCTTGCGCCCCGCCGCATCGCCGTCGAAGAGGAGCGTGACCTCGACCGCGTACCGGCGCAGAAGCTTCGCCTGGTCGACCGTAAACGCCGTTCCGAGCGGCGCGGCCACGTTCTGCACGCCGCGGGCGTGAAGGCTGACCACGTCGAAGTTTCCCTCGACGAGGATCGCTCGCTCTTCGTGGCGGATGGCGTGCCTCGCCTGCCAGAGCCCGAAGAGCGTCGATCCCTTCACGTAGATCGGGCTCTCCGGTGAGTTGATGTACTTCGCGGGCGGATCGCGCGGGGGACCGTCGTCGGGGAGCGGAGGCAGGGCGCGGCCGCTGAACGCGACGACGCGTCCCTGCACGTCGGCGACGGCGAACATCAGCCTGTGCCGAAAGCGATCGTACGAGCCGGCGCCGCTCGATCGAGGCACCGTCAGCCCAACCGTCTCCGCGATTGCCGGCGACACGCTCTGCTTCTTCAGGAACGCCGTGAGCCCTTCCCAGCCGGGAGGGGCGTATCCGACGCGGAAGGCCTGCACCGCCTCATGGGCGGGATCGAGGCCACGGCGTGCGAGCTCGTCAAGAGCATGGGATCGCTGCGGGTGCTCGCGCAGCTGCTGCTCGTAGTACGCGGCGGCCATCTGCATCGCGCCATACAGGGCCTCACGCTCCTTCTTGTGTCGGTCGATGTCGGTCGGGGTTGCGCCCCGCTCCTCGGCGATCGGGATCCCGGATCGCTCCGCGAGAACGCGCACCGCTTCCACGAACGTGTACCCCTCGACGCGTTCGAGGAAGCGGAACGCGTCGCCGCTCTCCTTGCAGCCGAAGCAATGATAAAGGCCCGTGTCCGGGTTCACGTGGAAACTCGGGGTCTTCTCCTTGTGAAAGGGACAGAGACCCACGAAGCGACGCCCCCGCTTCTTCAGGGATGGAACGCTCTCCGAGATCACCGCCGCAAGATCCGTGCGGTCGCGCACCAGCGTGATCGTGTCCTTCGAGATCATCGACGTTTCGCGGATGCGGACAGACGTCCCCCGAGCATCGCCCGGAATTTGTCACATGCGCGCCTCACGCGGTCAAGCGCGCGGCAATCTCGCCCGATCGGCACCACTCCTGTACCCTTGCTCCGGGCGGTTTTTTCTTCTTGCCGACGCGCGACCTCAGCACCGGATCCCGTGCCACGCCACCCCTTCGCATCGCGCGGGGCGCGGCGCCGTTGCCCCGGCGGGCTCCGGCGGTTGCCCTGCGCCTGGCCATCGCACGGGAAGGCATCGGCATCGAGCTCGCGAGCCCTTGCCGCGTCGGCTGCGCTGTCGTCACGCAGCTGACGGCGTCGTTGCCCGGAATGCGTTTTCCGGTGGACGTCTCGGGGGGGGTTGCCCGATTCCGACATCGATGGAGCGAGCTGCAGCGGGTGGAGGTGGAGATCGGAGCTCGCGCGCTGGAGCGCTGGAGCGCCTCCAGACTGCGGGGGCTCCTCGGCACGCACGCCCTGGACGTCTGGGTTGCCGTCGCGCGTTCGAGCGCGACCGTGTGCATCGCCGGGCTGGTGGACGCCGAAGAGCACGGCGCCATTACGCCGGTCGTGGCGTTCGATCTGCACGTGCTCCCGCTGGGGGAGGATCTCGTGCTCGTCGTCGCCGGCGCGCGGGGAGCGGACCTGCCCGCGCCAGCGACCGCAGTCGCGATCGGCTGCGTGGAGGCTGCGGTGGGCCGGGCGGCCGAACGACGGGGGGCCGAGTTCGTCTTCGCCTCCCCGGGAGTGGCCCTTGCGCGGGCGCTGCTACCGGAAGCCGGGGCGCGGGTTCCCTCGGCGGACCGCGTCCGCTGGTCGGCGGTCGCAGCGGACGGTGACTCGTGGATCCTGCAAGCCGCGCGGGACGCCATCCCGGCCGCGCCGACCGAGGACGCGGTTCGCGCCCACGAGACCGCGACGCTGCTCCGCGTGGCGGATGATCTGCTGGTCGCCGGAAACATCGTGGAGGCGCGTTCGGCATATCTCGAGGCGCTCGATCGCGCGCCAAGGCAGGGGGAGGTGGCCAGGCGCATCATCGAGATCGACGCACGAAGCCCCGGCAGAGCCGAGGCGGCCCTGGCGATGCTGAAGGAAGCGCGCGCGAGAGGCGACGGCGAGCCGCTCGGCATCACCCCCGGGGAGCTGCTCCTGGAGACCGGCGATCTCGATGGAGCCGTGGCGAGCTTCGAGCGTGTCGGCGACGCCGAGCCGGCGCCGGCGCTGGGGGCGCGGGCGCTCGAAATGGCTGCGCGTGTGGCGCGTGACGTCGAGTCCTCCGCCCGATGGCTGGACCATGCGCTCGCGAGGGCGCCCCGATCGACGCAGGCTCGCTGGGCGCGCGTCGAGAAACGCCTGGCGCTGGGCAGGCTCGAGGATGCCCAGGCGGACGCGGAGCACCTCGAGGCTCTGGCCCGCGGCTCGCGCGCCAAGCACGCGGTCTGGCTGCGCGCGGGCCGCATGTGGCAAGCGGCGGGCATCGGCGATCGCGCCGCCGCTCTGTTCGAACGCGCTCTGCGCTTTGCGCCGGACGAGCCCGCGGCGCTTGCCGGGCTCGGGGACGCGCTGGCGGCCCAGGGTCAAGCGGCACGCGGGACCTCACTGCTCGGTCGGGCGCTCTCGCTCGCAGAGGAGCGCGGGGCGCCCATGTCTGCCATCGGCCTTGCCCTCGCGCGGGCGCTCGCCGAACGGCTCGACGATCTCCCGGCCGCCATCGCACGCGCCGCCGTGATTCCGGCCGATGCGGCCGAGGCGATCCCGGCGCGCGCGCTCGAGGGCCAGTGGCGTGCCCGGCTCGGAGATCTAGCTGGCGCGGGCCTAGCGTTCGCGCGGCTGCGTGAGCTTGCCGCCAGCATCCCGGAGGGAGCCGGCGAGAGCGTCGCGCGCCCCATCGCCATGTTTCTCGTCGAGGCGGCGCGCTTCGAGACGAACCAGCGGGGCGATCCACTGTCTGCCAGGCGCCATCTCTCGGACGCTCTCAGGCTGCTCCCCCACGATCGCGAGGTGCGCAGGCTCTACCGGGAGGCCTGCGGAGTAGGCGGCCGCTTCTTCGAGGGGGCGCCCCCGCCCGAGCCCGAGGGCGCGCCGAGCGACGCGACGTCCTCACATCGTCAAGCCATCTCGTTGGATGAAGGGTTCGCCGAGGGCTCCGATGTGGACGCCGAGCGCGCCGCGCGCGTCGACGAGCTGACGCGCCGTGTTCATGCCGACCCCCGTGACGACGCGGCGGCAGACGAGCTCGCCGGGCTACTCGAGGCGCTCGGGCGCGGCCACGAGCTCCTGGCCTTGCTGAGCGCGGGGCTCGCCGACGCCGGAGTCGAGCGCCGCGCCGTCCTGGCGCCACGGGCTCGCGCCGCCCTCGAGCGCCTCGCCGGCCAGGCAGAAGCCGCGGGTCGAATGGAGGAGGCCAGGCTCTATCGCGACGCCGCGACCGCGCTTGCCGGCTAACTGGACGGCGTAGCGCCTGCGAGGGCGGCCCTCACCTCGCCCAGCGCCGTGTCCACGTCGGCGGCTTCGAGCCCGCAGCGAGTCGCCAGCCGCTCGAGAACCCCACGCTCGACGGCGCTGACGTCGTCGCTCGCCTGCGCGAGAAGCGCGGCGATTCGCACGACCTCTTGCGCGTGCTCCTTCTTGGTCACCGCCGCGCCGATGGCCTCGATGCGCCTGTCGATTCCATCCTCGGCCAGCTGGTCGGCCAGGTCGTCGACGAGCGCGACGATCTGCTGGGGTGCGACCGCGCCACCGCATGCCGCGGTGACGACTCTCTCGAAGGCCGCTCTCTCGTCCTTGTCGAAGACGCCGTCCGCGTTTGCAACCACGTAGGCCGCCTCCACGATCGCCTCGAAGAGGGCGACGGCCACGGGGTCGAACCCCGTCGGAACCGTGGCGTCCTCGGTGGGGCGCGAGCCGTACGAGGCTGCCGTCAGGTAGAGAATCGACGTGGGTTTGTTCGAGTCGAGGAGGGCGGCTCCGGACGAGGCCGATCGCGCCACGCGCGCGAGGAGGTCAATGCGGGCGTCTTTCTCCATAACGTCTCGTCTCCGCGGATCCCCGCCCTGGCTGGAGGCAGCATACCAGAACCGCCAGCGCCTACGGCACCGTGGGGGCGAGGTAGAGATCGAACCGACCGTTGACGTCGGTAAAGGCCCGCCCAATCTCGATGGCAGGCGCGGGCGCAGCGCCCGCCGACCCGGAAGGCGTCTGCGGCGGGAGCGCGAAGGCCCGCACCACGGCGTGCACGATCGGATTCGCATCGCCGAGTGACGAGACCATCTCCACCGTCGGATCGAAGAGCTGCATGCCGGCGGAGACCGGCGCGGGCACGGTGAACGCCACCGGCTGCGGACTCTCGGCCGACGTGGACGATGGCTGGACTGTCAGGTTCGTAGTGACCCAGGGCAAGCGCGTACCGTCCGCTGGACGCGCGCGCAGAATGTAGGTCCCGGGGTCCAGCGACAGAGCGAAGGATCCATCGGCCGCGGACGTGGTCTGCCCTGGACGAGGCAGACAGGACGGTGAAGAAACGGCGGTCGCGAGGGGGCCCGTGCCGGCATCCGTACCGGCGGGGATCGCGATGCACCGGGTCGGAAGCGCCTCGATTGTCGCCTGGGAGAGGGGGCGGCCGTCCGCAACGGCCGCGGTGCCGTTGACGACCCTCAAGGCTCCCGCCGAGAAGTTCATGTTGATCGAAGGCGAGGCCTCCCCGACGAGCAGATCGACGATCGTCACCGCACCCGATTGGTCGACCGGACGGACATCGACTCGATACTGACCCGGAGGCAGCGTGACCGAGTAGAGGGAGTCGCCGGTCGACGTCGATGGCTGCGCGCTCGCGGTTGCGACGAACTCGAAGTTCGTGTCGTTCAGCTGCCCGCTCTGGTCTTCGATGGCGAGCGCTTCGAACACCATGTCGGCGGCCAGCGCCTTCCCCTCGGCCGATACGACCTTGCCGCTCAGGGTGACGGGTTGCGGGAGGTCCGGGTACGTCTCCTGGGCCGGCAGCACCGCGTTCCCCGCGGGAGCGAACACTCCGGTGGGAACAACGAGTGCGCCCGGAGGAGGCTGGATGACGAGCTCGGCATTCGTCAGTGCATCGGGCATTGGCACCATGGACGTCGGCGCCGGAAGGTGATTGGTCACGAGCAGAACCCCTTGCGTGAGCTTCCCGCTCAGCGGTCGGACGTTCGAAATGGGGCGCAGAGTGGTCGCGTCCCGCAGATACGCGCTCCAGCCGTCCAGCCCGTCGGCGCGTGCGATATCGAACGTCGGCAGCGTGAAGCCGTTGCCCGTCTCCCGGGTAAGGTCGAAACTGGGGACGACGATGACCGAGGAGCTCAATGGCTGCGGCACCGTCATGACCTCGGGGGCAAAGACGCTGTCGTACGGTGCGTCCGGCACGATCGTCCGCTCGTACGTCCCTGGTTGAAGGTACGCCTGGAAGCCGAAGCTCGGTCCGCCCTGCGGTCCGGGAATGTCTCCGCCAGGGATGATGTACGGTTGCGCCTGCACCGGCTCGATCGGCAGTCCGAGGGACGTGACGTCGTCACCGAAAGGATCCTGAATCATCCGGTACGTCGCGGTGACGGGCAGCGCGGTTTGCTCGACCGCACCGATGTCGTCAACGTTGCCTAGGTTCCAGCCGACGCCGCCAGGGCACGACGAAGATTGCACGCAGAGCGACATGACGTAGCTCCCGAAGACGACGCCATCGGCATCGGTCAGATGGCCGCAGCCGGGTCGCACGCAAATCGTCGACGTGGCGTCGTACAGTCGATCGTGAGGAACGACGAACGTGCTGCTCGGCGCGAAGTACGAGTCGGACGCGAGCTCGATCACGAGAAGAACGCTGCTGAGGTCCGACGCCGGAACCACGCACGCCCCGGTCGCGTCGCACGAGGGAGCCGTGCCGCTCTGAGTGTAGGCAGAGCACGGGCTGGCGCTGCACGAGTTGACGGGCGCGCTGGGCCCCGCCGCTGGAGACGCAGGGACACCGCACGCGCCGGCGACCCCTAGCGACAAGAACAAGAGACACGGCGCCCGCCACCTCAGGGATCACCTCCGGATTCCGGAGCTACGGGAATGCCGTCGAGCGCCGCATCGGGGACAGATCCGTCGCCAGCGTCGTACGAGGGGCACTCCGCGTTGCCGTTGCTGCCCGGGTGGTATTCCCACGTAACGATGTCGCCTCCAATGCTGTTGGGCGTGTGGGGCGAGATCGCGCTGAAGCCGTTCGCGACGAGAAACTGGATCTGATGAGGGCAGATCAGACTATCGGGAGGAGCGAGCGTGAAGTCGACCAGCGTGATGCCACCGTCCGGCGGGTTCATTAAGGACCCCATGAAAAAGGGCGTGGGAATGGCCGGATAGTCGACGAAGACGTAGTACGTGAAATCGACCGGATTGCCGACTTCCACAGGCACGTAGAATTGGTCGTCGGGAGGCCATTCTGTCAGGAGTCCCTCAGGCGGCCGAACGGCGTCGTGCTCGACGGTTGGACGCTGAGTCGGTTGCTGCGGAAGATCCGGCGGCGGCGCGGTGATGCAGGCGGCCGCCATCAACCCGCCGGCGAGTACGCATGCCCCCGACGCGGCGAGCAGCGCGACTGCGCCGCACGGTCCATGTGCAAAAGTGGTCCTCGCGCGCATCGTCAGAACAAGTTTAGCCGTCCGGTGGGGATCGGGCCTCGGGGTGACGGTGGAGCGACGGCGTGCCACCGCGCGTCGGCGTACTCCCTGCTCACGGCGAGGCGAATGAGATCGGCGAGCAGCGGGAGCTCTTCGCAAAGATCACGCAGGGTGTCGATGGAGAGGCTCGCCGTCGCCCGTGGCGCCGACTCGGCGACGACCGCCCTCCCCGCGCACGCAAGATCGCCAGCCAGGAACATCCCCACCCGGCGGCCGCTCTGCTGCGCGCTGGCGACCAGTCGGTCGTAGTCCATGTTCGCCGCGCTGCCGAGCACCTCCTGCAGGCGCCGCTGCGTCCGCGCGGGCACGACGTGCCAGAACGACTCGGCGAGCCGCGCCGTGGGAGGATCGAGGCGCCGGCCGATCTCGGGGGGGCCGAACGCCGCTCGCACAGCGTCGACGACCGCTCGGCCCTCCGCCTGGGCAAGACCCAGGCGAAGGATGTTTTGCGGGAGCGCCGCGCTCATCCCACGGCCCAGCGCAAAGCGGAGCTCGACGCTGTCGTTTCGGACGTCGCCGGCCAGAACCACGGAGGGGGGGGACAGCAGCGCGACATGCGCGGCCGGCGCGCGCGCGCCGGCCCGGGAAAGAAACAGGGGAATCCGCGGCGCCGCTAGAAGGCGCATCGCGGCCTCGTACAGCCTCGCGATCGACGAGGTGGGTCCCGGAACGACGCGCTCGACCCCGGTTATTCCGTAGCTCGATGGATCACGCACGAAGACCTGCATGGCCCCATCCCAGAGCAGGCCGAGCGCCTCGCCTGCCGCATCCATGGAAGGCCGGACAAGGAGGGCGAGGATCCCCGGTTGCTCCGGCTGGGCATGAAGCGGTGGGGGCGGCAGAGGGCCCGCACCCGGGTCGAACGCGCGAATGGCGTGCTCGATCGCGCGAGCATAGACGCGGTCGTCGTCCGCAAGCGCCGCGGCGCGCAGGGATTCCAGCCGACGCAGGTCCCCCGGCTGGATCATCACCTGCTGACGGCGTAGCCGGACCATGTCAGGCACGCGATCGGGGAAAGGCGCGATCAACGGCGCGAGAACGTCGCCGGCGTCGATCGAGCCGTCCGCAAGCGCCTCCCAGAGGAGCGGCTCCGCTCCCTGCTGGTCACCTTGCTGCAGCCGGGCCCGCCCCAGAGCGAGACGAGCCCGCGCACGTTCCGCGGGCCTCGTCGCCATGCGGACCGCGGCCTCCAGGTCCCGCAGCGCGAGATCCTCGCCCGGCCCCTCCCGGGCCGGCGCCATCGGCGGCGCGGAAGTCTTCGCCGGGCTCGCGGGCGTGGCCCGCGCCGATGAATCCTCCCGCTGGCGCAGGATCGCACGCCGCCCCTGCGCTGCGGAGCGCACCTCGTCGTGCGCCTCGGCGACGTCCAGGAACTGCGCCGCGTCGACGAAGCGGTTCGCCAGGATCGCGCTATCCGCCGCGGCCAGCGCCACGTTCCCTGGCCTGCGCAGATCGAGAACGGAGCCTTGCAGCGCTGCGCGGTACATGTCCACCGCCTGACCGTGCAGACCCTTCGCCGCAAAGCGCTCCGCCAGCCCGAGGGAGACGAGCGGATGCGCGCCGACCACCTCGCGGGCGGCCTCGAGCTCCCGGAGCCCGGCTTGTCCGCCCTCGACGGTCTCGAGAGCCTCGGCCAGAAGAAAGGCCCGAAGGGCGATGTCGTCCCTGCTGAGCGCCTCACGGATGCGCCCCAGGTCCTCGATCGTGCGTCGCGCTTCCTCGGGTGTGCCAGCGCCACGGATGCGATACTCGAGTCCACGAGCCAGCAGTTGCGGCGTCGCTCTGTCGGGCGTAGCAGCAGCGGCGCGCTGGGCACGCTCGAGGGCACGGTCGGGATCGCCCGCGCGCGCCGCGGCCTGCGCGGCCTCCACCAGCATCACGCTTCGGGCAACCGGGTCGGCGTGGACGGAGGACCCGGTCGCGAGGGCGTCGCCGAGCTCGACGTCCCCGCCTGCGGCGCGCGCGGCGTCGATGCGCAGAGCGAGCGCCTCGGCGTGGGCCGGCTGCCTCGCAAGGACGCGGTTCGCGTGCTCGAGCGCGGATGCGGGGTCGCCCGCCGCGCGCGCGGCGCGACCGGCCCTGAGCTCCAGCTCGTCGCGTTCCGCTCGGTCGGGCTCCACGGCGGCCGCGCGGCGCCAGAGCGGCGCGGACTGCGCGTACTTCCCCTGGCGCTCGAGAAGATCGGCCAGGTAGCGAAGCGCGCCCGGGTTGTTGGGCGACTCCCCGAGCAGGAGAGCGAGCTCGTCGCACGCGTCGCTCTCGCGCCCAAGGCGCTGCTCGAGGATGGCCGCACGCCGCAGGCGCACGGCGCGAAGCACCTCGGGCGCCCCCGCCTCCTGCCGAAGGCGGTCGGCTCGCCTCGCCAGATGGTACGCGAGCTCGCCGTAGTCCCCGCGCGCCGACATCGCCGCCTCGACGGCGCGATCGGCCTCGTCGTCGCCCTCGTCGAGAGCGAGGACCTGCCTCCAGACCCTCTCGGCTGCGTCGGCGTCGTTCCGGCGCGCGTGGGCCCGCGCGAGCCGCTTGAACACCGCGCCCCTACCCACCGAGTCCACCCGCCGTGCGATCTCTTCGAGAGCCACGACGCCGGTATCGGCATCGCCGGCGATCTCCGCGAGCCGCTCGAGGACACTCCATCGCTCGAGCGACGCTGGGTCCAGCTTGCATGCCTCGAGCATCGCCCGGACCGCACCGGCCATGTCGTCGCGGCCCTCGCGTCGCTGCGCGATCTCGCTCCAGCGATCGGCCCTATCGGCCGGGGACGATACGTCGCTCGCCGCTTCCTGCTGGACGCGCGCCTCGATGTCGGCGCTTCTCCCCCCGGCATCGAGCGCGGCGCGGAGCTCCCCCTCGATTCTGGCCCGGCGATCTCCATCGGCCAGCTCCGCCGCTCGCTCGAAAAGAGCAGTCGCATCTTCGTACGCGCCTGCGGTCGCGTGCTCGCGCGCCGACGCGAGCAATGCCTCGACGAGCCGCTCACGAGGGACGCGCGCATCGAGACGTTCGCGCAGCTCCGGCGACGCTCGGGCTGCGGCGTCAGCCTCGATGACGAGCGCGTCGTCGTCGGGGGCGCGTCGTGCGGTCGCGACGGCGGCGCGTGCTCGAAGAGAGTCGTCGCCGATGGCCGACGCGATCGCCGACAGGACGCGGAGCGCGGCGACCCCGGCGTTGGAGTGCGCCGCCTCGGCGCCGTCGAGCAGCGAAGCGAGCCTGCCCTTGGACCTCGGCACGGCGGCCAGCGTCGAGGCCCTGGGAATGAGGTCCGCGAACTCGTCGATGTCCGGGTCGCACGCGAACGCCCGCTCGAACGAGGCGAGGGCGGCGTCCGCGTCCCCGAAGAGCTCGAGCGACACGACGGCGAATGCGATGGCGACGCGTGCGCCCTCCGGCCCATCCAGGCGCTCGAGGATCGCGTGCGCCGCACGGCCGATCCGCATCTCGAGGATGTCACGCTCCTCCGGTCCGAGGCGCAGCTGATCGCGCGAGGCGTCGTGGAGCAACGCGACCGTGGCCACACTCGGTGCCCCCACGGCGGCGCGAAGGAGCACGTCGACTCTGCGGCGGATTGCATCCTCGCCGGTCCCCGCGATGCTGGCCGCTCGCAGCAGCCACGAGGACCGCATGTCCGCTCGGTCGAAACGCTCTGCGACCTGCTCCACCGTCCTCATGGCGTGGGCGTGGTCGCCGGCCCTCTCCGCGGCGCTCGCCAGGAGTTGGAAGCTGGAGCCCTCCGAAGGCACGGCATGAAATGCGAGCGCAGCGTGCTTCAGCGCGAGCTCGTGCTGGCCGGAGCGGCCGAAGAATCGGGCGCCGCGGTAGTGCGCCGCTCGGCGACCGAAGCGGCCTAGCGCGCGAAGCGCGACGGCCTCATACAGGTCCGAAAGCGCGAACAGATCCTCGGCGCCGTCCGCGGCGCGCTCCGCGAGCTCCAGAGCCGCCGCGTCCGCCGGGCACCGCGCGACGCCGCGCGACGCCATGGCAAACGCCATCCGTCGCTGTCCCATGTGGAGGGCCGCGCGAGAGGCGTCGGCCGCGATGGCGGCCGCGGTAGAGCCGTTCTGCTCTGCGTCGATCAACCCCGCCAGGTATTCGGAGGCGAAATCGACTCCTGCGAACGTCACCAGGTCGAGCGTGAACGTGACGTACTCCGCGATCGGGCCCACCTGCGCCGCGTTGCGCCAGGCCTCGATCGCGCGCGTCCGATCGTCGGCGAGATCCCAGAAGGCCGCTCCCAGATCGCGCCACGCCCAGGCAGCCTCCACCGCATCCACCGACTCGCTCGCGAGCCTGGCGCGCGCGGACAGCGCCCAGAGAAGTCCGTCGGGCGCGGCGGAGCCCGCGAGCATGTTCAGGCGCTCGTCGAGGGTCGGGAACGTCACGCCCTCGTGAACGGCGCGGGAGAGAGCCCGCGCCTGGCCCTCCGTGTCGCCAAGCCGTTCCCGGAGATCGGCGACCGTGCCGAACAGGGCTCCGCGGTCCGCTTCTTCGTCCGTGCACGAGAGCCATCGCTCGAGGACGGCCACGGCGAACGCTTCGTCCGACGCGAGGCGCGCCACATCGAGCATCGCCTCGCGAAGGGCCGCCACCCTGGGTCCGAGCACGTCCAGTGCGCGGCGCGCGAGCACCGCGCCTCGCTCCGGATCGAGCCGGGCGAGCTCCCGCAACGTGGTGGCCAGCGGCGGCGCCGTCCACGTCGTCGGCAGCGGTTGCATGAGGATCCACGCCAGCACGTCGGCAAGTCGCGATGCATCGCCCGCGCGCTCGACGAGGACCAGCAGCCTGGCGATGGCTTCCCGATCGCCCGGACACACGCCCGCTCGCCGCCGCATCCAGTCGATTGCGGGGCCTGATTCGCCCAGATTCTCCAGCGCCGCCGCGAGGCTGGCGCACCATCCAGGCCGCGGTCCGACGAGCGCGATGGCGCGCTCGAACGCGGCGGCGGCAGGTCGGTCCCTGCGGCCCGTGACGGCATCGGCGAGCGTGGCGGCGCACCGCGCGCTCCGATCGTCGGCCTCCGCCGCGAGCGAGGCGGCCCGTCGTGCAGCGTCCAGGTCACCCGCCGTCGCATGGCGATCCGCGGCTACCGCCAGGACCACCGCGCGCACCGACGCCGATGCCGTCACCGCGACGCGTTCGAGCGCGACCCCGAGGGCCTGCGCATCGGAGCCCAGCGCCGCTGCGGTCCACGCCCTCGCCGTGGCCGCCCGCGTGTCGGAGCCGTCGTCCACGGGCTGCCCTTCCGTCGCCAGGCGTGGGAGGGCAGCACCCAGCCTGGCCACGAGCTGGGCGCGCCGCTCCCCCGCCCCCGGGGTCGCAGCGACCGATGCGACGAGCGACGCGAGCGGATCCGGACTCCTGTCGCCGACCACCGCGTCCGGCACTCGCTCCGGCCGGATGAGGGCGCGAAGGCTAGCCAGCGCTTCCTCCGAGGCGGGGTCCGCTGCGAGCGAAGACACGTACGCGGCGGCCGCTCGTCCCTCGTCCGCGAGCGGACCGCCGCACAGGCGGCCGAGCTCGAGCAGCAGCATCGCCTTGGCCGACGGATCGTGGGTCCGGGCAGCGCGCACCTCGAGACGCGCGGCCACGGCCTCGAGCATGCCGACGTCGAGGAGAACGGCGTCGAACGCGGCCCCTTTTTCTCCGTCGAGCTCGGAGTCGAGGAACGCATCGAGCGCCACACCGAGAGCCTGGGCCGGCCCGGCGGCGCGCGCCGACACGAAGCGTCGGTCGTTGATTCGCCGCCGCCGCTCGTCGCCCTCGGGGAGAGACTGCGCGACGGCACGCCAGACCTCGTCCGCGGCCTGGGGACGTCCGCCCCGATCGAGGGATTCGGCGAGAGCCGCGGCCGCTGCCTCGCTGGAGCCATCGGCCGCGATGGCTCGCCAGAGGTCGTCCGTCGCAGCATCGTCCTGGCCGAGAGCCTTGCGACGGCGAGCGCCATCGACGTACGCCTCAGCCGCCGCCTGGGGGCCAACCGACGCCGCCGCCCACCCCGCGAGTCCTGCATAAAGCTCCGGCGGAAGCGGGTCGGGGGGGTCCACGGACCCGGCAGCGGCGAACGCCCTGGCTGCTCCCGCCGCGTCGCCGGCCCGAGCTTCGAGAACTCCTGCCCGGATCAGGACGTAGGCGGCATCGCCCTGGTCGACATCCGGCAGCGACGCGATCGGCTCGAACATCGCCGCCGCGCGCGCGGGCTCGCCCAGGCTCTCCAGCCACGCAGAGACGTCCCGACGGAGCTCGATGTCCTCTCCGAGCAGCAATGCCCTCAACCCGAGCTCCACGGCCTCGCCTAGATCCCGATCGCGGGACGCGAGCCAGCGAGCCAGCCGCGCCGCGCACGCGCGAGAAGCCTCGGGATCGTTGGCGGCGCGCGCTTCGTCCAGACGAGCGCGCATCCACGCTTCCTCGGCCCGGGCCCCCGTCCTCCGCGGAAGACTGCTCGCTGCCACCGGCGGCAACGAACCCTCGGGCGCCTTCCATGCCGTCCACACGGGGGGCGGCAACGTTGCACGCCGCGGCTCTTCCCCGGGGAGCGCGGCGCGGGGGTCCGGCGGCATCATCGGCGCCCCGATCGTACGTCAGGTCCTAGCGAACCGTCAGCCCGAACGCGAGCGCGCACACCGCGTGCTCCCCGGACGCCAGCGGGCCGACGCTGGAGACGAACGCTGCGAGCTCCGCGGGAATCGTTCGCTGGAGAACGGTCGCGGTCGCGCGCGACTTCTGGGAATCGCTCGGCGAGTCGTCGTCGACCAGCGTCTGGAAGAACCCCGCTGGTTCGTCGGCCGCGCCGACGCGCGCGTCTGGCGAGAGGCCAGCCAGCTCTCGTGTTCGCTGTACGGCATCACGCAGGCCTCCGAGCTCGTCGACGAGCCCGTTCGCCTTGCCGTCGCGTCCGCTGAAGATGCGGCCCTCCGCGGACGCCGCGACGCGGTCGATGGGGATGCCCCGTCCCTCGGCGACGCGCGCGAGGAAGAGATCGTAAATTCCGGTCATCGACTCGAGGACACGAGCTCGCGTGGCGTCGTCCCACGGGACGAAGAGCGAATCGTAAGCCGCCCGGGCGGCCGCTTGCGGGTCTCCCGTCTTGCCGGGGAACGTCTCTGCATGGACGCCGATCTTCTCGAGCGCATGATCCACGGCGATCTTGCCGCCGACGACGCCGATCGATCCCACGATGCTGTCGGCATCGGCGAAGACGACCGAAGCCGCCGACGCGAGGTAGTACCCGCCGCTCGCCGCCATGTCGCCGATGCTCGCGACGAGCGGCTTCTTCGCGCGGATCCGCATGAGCTGGTGCCACAGCAGGTCGCTGGCGAGCGCGCTGCCGCCGGGCGAATCGATCCGGAGCACGACGGCCTTCACGTCGTCGTCCCGCTCGAGACGCGCCAGGACACGCGCGAGCTTGCGCTCGACGATCCCCCCGCCGTCGCCGATCAGCCCTGCCCCTTCGAGCGAGATCGCGCCGGTCGCACGAACCAGAGCGATCGGCGCGGGCCCGAACGAGTCCCCGGCGAAGTCCCTGAGCAAGCTGCCGAGCTGCCCTTCGACCCCCGCTGGGGCCCCGCCTCCCAGTCGCAGCTCGACGCGGGATGCGCCCGCGGTCTTCTCGAGCGCGGCGCGCGCTTCGTCGAAGTACCCGACGTCGTCGATGAGGCCGCGGGCTCTGGCGCCCTGGGCCGTGTACGGTCCATCCTCGGGCGCCGTGGGGGCGGCGCCCGGCCGCCCACGCTGCACGCCGTCGAGCCAGACGGCGCGCATGTCCGCCAGCGTGGCCTCGAGCGACTCGCGGGCTTCCGGGCTCGGGCCGTCGCGCGTGAAGGGCTCCTCCGCCCCTTTGAACCGTCCGACCTGGAGGAAGTCCACGTCGAGCCCGAGGTCGTCGGCCAGCAGCCGGTGGAAGTAGACCGTTTGCGCCGCGAGGCCGATGGCGTCCACGCTGCTCGCGGGGGACGCCCAGACCCGCGAGCACCCCTGCGCAGCGAGGCCCAGCGTCCCATTGGAGTAGTCGTCCGCGTGGCAAAAGACGGGCACCTTCGCGCGCAGCGTGCTCAGGATCGCGCCGACTTCGGTCGTGCGCGCGAGACCGATCTGGGCAGCGCCCAGCTTCACCAGCACCCCACGCAGATTCTCTCCGCGGCCAAGGCGCTCCGCCTCGCGGACGAGCTGGTCGAACGATGGCCCGCGTGAGCCGATGCCGAGAAACCCGCTCGGAGGCTGCTCCGGGACTCCGTCGGACAGATCGAGGAGCGCAATGAAGGGCCCTGAACGCTCGCCGCCACGCGAGCCCGAGCCGTTCGTGACCACGCGCGCGCGTCCCTCGCAAGCCAGCGCCCCGAGGAGCAGCGGGCATGCGAGAACGACGGCGCGGTTCATTCGCCGGGCTCGTCCGATGTGCTCGACGAACCGGCGCTCTTCGAAGGAGTCTGCTTGGCCCCCTGGGACGCGGCGGCGGTGGTTGCCGTCGACGCCGGGGCTGGCGGCGGCCCTTCGGCGCGCTGCTTGAGATAGGAGGGATACGTGCCTTCCGGGAACCGATCGATGATGTCCTTGTACGCACGCACGGCCCCTGCGTGATCCCCCATGACCCACTGGGTGTCCGCCACGCCGAGCAACGCGGGAAGGTACGATGGATTGACGTTGATCGCGCGCTTGTACGAGGCGATCGCTCCGCCGCTGTCCCCCTGCGCGCGGGCCACGTCGCCGAGGCCGCAGAGGGCCTCGGAGTCGCTCGGATTGCGGGCCACGATTCCGCTGTAGATCTGGCGTGCGCGATCCCAGTCGCCCTTCTTGATCGCCTGCGAGGCGGCCTGCATCCCGACACGCGGATCCGAAGGAAGCGCGTCTCCTCCCCCGGCGCCCGGCGCGGACATCGCGGGCGCAGGCGTCGCGACGCCCGCGGGCGGAGGCACCGCTTGCGTCGGCGGAGCGGCGTTGAGCTCGGTCCGGGCCACCGGGGCGGTCACGGCGCCGGCGTCGACGCCTGGTTTTGCCTGGGTTCTTTCGATCAGCGCGCTCAGGCCCGGAAGCAACGGATAGAGGCGCCCTAGTGCATCGAGCTTCGCGAGCTCGGCCCTCGCCCCGGCGACATCGCCTGATTTGGCCATCGCATAGACAAGGGCGGCCCGTGCACGACCGGCGTTACCCTCCCCCGCCGCAGCGAACTTCAGCCTCTCGATGACCGTGGTCCAGAGCGGCTCGGGCTCGGCGAGATCCAGCGCCGCCAGGACGTAGGCCGTCTCCGGCTGGGAAGCCTGGGCGATCACTTTCGGCACGTATCCGCGCGCCACGTCGCGTTCCCCCGCGAGCCGTAGAGCGTCGATCCTCGCCCGCACCGCGGCCACGTCCGAGGGAGCGATGGCGAGCGCCGCCTCGGAAGCACGCTGGGCCCGGGCGACGCGTTCGTCGAGCTGAGCCTTGGTCGGCCGGATCTCGTCGTTCGCCCCGGGCGGCAAGAGCCGGAGCTTCAGCCACGGGACGTCCGCTTGCGCGGACGCCAGTCGCGCCTGGTCGAGCAAGACGTGAGGATCACCCTCTGCGAGCGCGCTCGCCTTGTCGAAGTCCTCCTTCGCCAGGTCCAGATTCCCGTCCGCCATGGCCGCCTCGCCCTGCGACAGGAAGGCTTGGGCGCGCGGATCCAGCTGCGCCGCTGCGCCCGCCGTGCGACCGACGAGATAGGGTCTCGCCACGGCCCATCCGACGACACCCACCGCGAGGACCAGCACGAGCGCGACGACCCAACCTCCTACCCTGCCTCGCCGGGGCATCGAATAAGGCTCGTGGGACGACGGGATCGATGGCCGCATGTCCTGCGGCTCGAAATCGGCCGCGGACTCCGGCCTGTGCGCCGGCCGCGTCGGTGGCGGCATCGACGGCACGCCCTCCGCGCTCGGAGGGCGCATTGGCGGGGGGGGCGGCCGCCGCGTGCTCGGCTCCGGCTCCATCGCGATGCTCATCGGGGGCGGCGGCGGCCTCGCGACGGTCGAGACGATCGGTTGGGGATGAATTGGAGGCGGATTCGGCGTCGCGGCCTGCGGCGGCGCCGCGGTTCCGGTCGCCGGCGGCCTGAGCGTGTCCATCTTGCGCCGCGGAGGTTCGACCGCCGATCCGTATCCTTGGCGCGGCGGCCGTGAAACCACCACCGGAATGGTCGGCGTCCGGGCACGGGGGGGAGGCAATGCTCCGTCGTCTCCGTGCCACGAAGGTGAGCGTCCCATGACAGGGCGAGATGCGGGCGTCGGGTCTGCGTGCCCCATGGGCGGCGGTGGCCGGCTGGAGGTGCGGCCCTGAAAGAACGGCTCGAGCTCAGCAATGGATCCGAGCGCTCGCGGCGCCGCGCCGGCGCGCACGAGCACGTCGCCGCGGGAGACCTGTTTGGCGAGGATCGCCCGCTGCAAGTCTCGCAAGCTGCCGAAGCCGAGCTGCCGACCGTCCGCGGCCGTGACGAGCCACTGGTCGCTCGCCCCGTTTCCCTGAGCGCCGCGCACCTTGAATTGATGGCCGCAGTTCGTGCAGCGCACGGTCGTACCCCGCCCGCTGACGAGTGCGTCATCGAACTCGTACTCCGTCCTGCACCTTTCGCACTGAACGTCCATCGGTTTGGTCGCCCACCGAGCGCCGACCTGTGAATCGGAAGCAAGGTTAACACGCGCGTTCCGGCGGTGTCGATTCGCCCGCAAAAAGCTCGCTGGCGCGGCAGGCTGTACCGGCTGCCCGGATGCCGAGTCTTCTTGCCCCGGAGGGCGGACGGTCGTTCCATACAGGCGGGGCAGGTCGCCCGGCCCGCCGTCGCGAGGGGCGGCGGAGCCTCGAGCCGCACACGGTGAAGGATCGTGACCGATCGGCTCGTGAACCGCAGTGCACAAGGCGGCGACCGTCGCGTTCGCCGCCGCGCCGGGCAGCTTTTTTGCGAGGGCACGTGCGTTGCTTAGGCAGAGACGGTTGCTAGAATTTGGCCGCCCGCTCGCGAGTCAGGGGTGGGAAGGAAACGGTGAGGGTCATGAAGCGTGCCTTGCTTGCGATCATTGTCCTTGGCGTCGCCTCCGTACTCGGTGGTTGTCCGGTCTACTCGAATTCCGGCAACTACCGGGTCTGCAACTCCAGCGGATGCTTCGACTGCCCCGACCCCGGCTACTCCGGCATGTGCATCCCGTGGACGTGCAACACCGACGCAGACTGCGGCAGCGGCTACGCGTGCAGCGGCGGCGGCGAGTGCGTCGCGGGCGGAGGCTCCCCTGCGGCGCCCTCGGACTGCGGGTCCTCTCCGTGTCCGAACGGCACGGTGTGCAAGCTGGCCGGGGGTACGGCGCAGTGCGTGCCCAATCCGGGCGAGGAGGACGCCGCGTTCTCGTGTGACGAAGGCGGCTGTCCTCCACCAGAGAGCGATGGTGGGCCTTATGTGAGCGAGGCCGGCGAATGGGTCGACTCGTCCGTCGATGCGGGCGGGCCGTTGACGGACACCGGGGTGGTGATGGCGGATGCGAGCGAAGCGTCGGCGCCCTCGTTTCCCTGCAACGCCAACGGTGACTGCGCTCTCGGCGACACGTGCATCGACGGCCAGTGCGTCCCCCAGGGGAACCTGTGCTCGGACGGGACGCAGTGCGTGGTCACCGGCGAGTCGTGCGTGAACGGGATCTGCCTGCCGACGTGCAACGCGGCCGCGCCGTGCCCGACCGGCTACGACTGCAACCTGACGCTGAAGGTCTGCAGCGTCAACCCGGCGCCGTGCGTGGGCTCGGGGGCTTCTTCGTGTCAAGGAGGCGCGGTGTGCGTCGAGAGTCACTGCGTCCCGCCGTGTAGCTCGACAGGCGCGCAGGCGTGTCCCTCGGGCCAGCTGTGCGTGAACGGAGGGTGCATCCCGGATCAGAGGGCCCAGTTCGATTGCAAGAACGATGGCAAGTCCGGGGTCCTTGCGAACGATTGCGACAACTCCTCCATCTGCCTGCACCACGATTGCTACCCGGCGTGCGACCTCGACGGCGGAGGCTGCAGCGGCTCCGCGCCGTGCAAGCAGGTCACGGTGATCGCGGGTACCTACGCGGTCTGCGCCGCCCCCTCGACGCTCGGCAGCGAGTGCGACCCGGCCGCCGGCGCGGAGTGCACCGGCGGCGCATCATGCGTCGACGGATATTGCCAGTGACCGCGGCGTCGGCATCGCCAGGGTCGTCGTCGGCTTAGCCCCGGCGCCTGCCGGTCGCGCAGCCGACGTTCACGGTCAGCTCGAATGGGCCATCGCTCCAGTATTTGTCGATGGCCTCCCGCACGTACGCCAGCGGTCCCTCGACGTCGGCCAGGTTGAGGTCGGCGCGCACCTCCGGCAGGATGAGCAGGCGGGTGACCGGATCCTCGAAGAAGTCCCTTCCGCTCTGGAACCGGAGCGTCGTTGGACGCAGCGAGACGTCGACGAAGTCGAACCCGGCGCCCTCCAGCTCGGCCCCGAACGAATCCACCGTGGGCCGGATCTGCGACGAAAGGTCGACCGCGCGGCTGACGTCCGGATCTTCGTATTTGAGGGCGTACTCTCGCAGAAGGTCCGCGACTTCCTGGAAGCTCCCACGCAAGGGCATCCCGACGAGGACTTGGCCGTGGGGCGCGAGCAGCCTCGAACACTCTTCGAGGAGCTGCTGGCGATCTTCGACGCTGGTGGCCGGATGCAAGACGAATGCGTGCGAGAACGCAGACGAAGGCAGCGGCGTCGGCAATTGCTCGGCGAGGCGGTAGTCGCTGACCATCTCCGGCATGGTCGCCGCCTTTGCGCGCGCGAGCTCGAGCGCCGCGAGCGACGCATCGACTCCGATGATGTGGGCGCCTGAGAGCTTCATCGCGATTCCGCGGTCGGGATAACCCGTGCGGCAATGGAGGTGGACGACCTGGGCGTCATCGCTCTCGGCGAGCATCTCGAGCGCGAGATCGCCGAAGAGCGAGAGGTATCTCGGTACGACGAACGTCTCGAAGATCGCGGCCTCGGCGGGACCGAGACGCGCGAGCCCCCGCGGCGCGCTCGGAGGCGGCGAGAGCCGCTGAGGGCCCGAGGGCTCGGCCGTCACGACTGCGACCCCCGAGACAGAAGGGTGCGAGCCTCGGTCACGAGGTCCCCGATGCTCGTCTCACCTTCCGCTCCCCCCTCGTCCTCGAGCTGCACACGTCGCGCGTCTCCGGCCAACGGATCGAGCAGCGGCAACGCCGTCGCGTCTCCCGTCTCGACGAGCGCCTCGATGGCGGAGGCCACGGCGTCCGCGTCGTGGTGACCCAGGAAGCGCGCCAGTAGCTTGGCCACGCCGGGCTCGGGGACCTCCGCGAGCAGATACGGAAGCTCGGCGAGAGCTGCGTTGCCCTCGGGCAGGCGCGTCAGCGCGCGCTCGACCCCCAACGCCACCTCCTTGAACCGATCGAAGGCCAGGCCGGAGAGCGCCTCCCCCGCCGCGTGCCGGACCTCCGGTTGATCGCACCCGAGGATGTCGATGAGCCGATCGACCACTCGCGGTCCTTCCATTTCGCCGAGCACCCCCGCGATGCGGACGAGGCGCAGCGCGGCCTCGCCGCCGTCGTCCAGGCCGAGCGCCTCGTGGATGGCCGCCTCCAGGAGCGGCTCGACGCGAGCCTGGTCGGCGTCGACGAGATCGTCGTGGGCACCGCGCACAGTGCGCTCCGCGTCAAAGAGCGACGCCAGCGTCGCGGCGAGGTCATCGCGCGCCATTGAACGAGCGATACCCGTCGCGGGAGGCCCCTGCAACCTGGATGATCCCAGGGGCGACCGCGCCGGCTGGGAATTGTCCGAGGCGTCGGGCACTATTCTCGAGTGGCATTTCCGCCTCGTGCGCTCGCGCCGTCCATCGCGGTCACGGCAGTGCTGTCCCTCGGAGGGGCGGCTCGCGTCTCCGCGCGCTCCCCCATCGCGGGTATCGCGGGTCCGGCCGCCGAGCCCGCGGGACCGCTCGTCGTCGCGCAGTGTCCCCCTGGCACGCTGCCCGATGGAGAGATCTGCGTTCATCTTCCGGACGGCGACGAAGCCTCGAACCCCGAGTCGGAGGCCGAGATGAGCGCCCACCACGACAAGCGCGGGCACTGGATCGTCTACGACCAGATCCCCCGCCGCCCCGACCGCCCGGCCGACTACGACCTCTACCTTTACCCGGTCGCGTGTGAGCACGCCTGCGTGGTCAGCGGCTACGATCTCGATCTCCCGGACGAGCGCCAGCGCCGGAGCCGCCGGCTGAGCCATGTGGGCCACGGCGCAGTGGATTTGCCGGGGAAGAAAGGCACGCCCATCGTCCTGGTTCCGCTCGAGCAGCAGGAAGGCGACGCGGAAGTCGTCTACGTGGGGCCTCTCTTCGGCACGACCGTCGTGACACGGCACACCGTGCGCGAGGGGGGACACGTTCGGGATTACGTCGTCCTCTTTGGCCACCTCGACGCGCCAGCGGCGGGCCTCGCCGCGGGAACCAGGGTCAAAGCGGGCCAGGAGATCGGGTTCGTCGGGGACACAGGGTCACCCGAGCTGGTGCACCTGCACCTGGAGACACGGCGCGTCCGCGACGGCGTCGACGCCGCGAAGCTCGGCCCCGCGGGGCTCGTCGCCAACGAATCCACGGTCGTCTGCGATCCACGGAACGTGTTGCCGCTGCGATGAGCAGGCGCCGGTCGCGGGCGGCGCGGCGACGGCGCCTTGCGCGAGGCACTCGTCCGGGCAAACATGGGTGAGTGGAGCACAGGAGCCCGCATGTGCGCCCAGCCGACCGGGGGATGGCCCCGGCGGATCCCATGCTCGGCCGGATCCTGGCGGGACGGTTCAAGATCCTCTCCGGGATCGGGGCGGGGTCGATGGGAACCGTCTATAGGGCCGTCCAGGCTCCGATCGGCCGCCCCGTCGCGATCAAGATCCTGCGCAGCGACCGCGCCATCGACGAGGCGACCCGCGCGCGCTTTCTGCGTGAGGCCCGCGCGACCAGCGCCTTGACCTCACCTCATACCGTAACGGTGTTCGATTTTGGCCAGAGTGAGACCGGAGACTTCTATCTCGTGATGGAGCTCCTGGAGGGCGAGTCCCTCGGGGAGCGAATACGGCGCCTCGGACGGCTCAGCCCGGCGGCCGCCCTCGACACGGCGAGGCAAGCGCTCCTCTCGCTGTCCGAGGCTCACGCAAAAGGGATCATTCACCGCGACCTCAAGCCCGACAACCTGTTCTTCGCGCGCGTTCACGCGAGCACCCAGGGAGCGGAGATCGTCAAGGTGCTCGATTTCGGGATCGCCAAGATGATCGACGGCGACGGAGCGCATTCGATGAATGCAGTCGAAACACAGGCGGGCACCGTCTTCGGAACGCCGCGCTATATGTCCCCCGAGCAGGCGCAGGGCAAGCCGCTCGACGCGCGAAGCGACCTCTACTCGCTTGGCGTCATGCTCTATCACATGATGACCGGGCGCCCGCCCTTCATCGACGACGACGCGATCGTCGTGATGGCGCGGCACATCAAGACCGCCCCTCCTCCGATGAGCGAGGTCGCGCCCGACGCCATCATCCCCGAGGATGTCGAGCGGACGGTCATTCGCGCGCTGTCCAAGGAACCCTCGAGGCGCCCTCAGAGCGCCGACGCGATGCTCGCCGGATTGGTGACCGTTCTCGAGAATGCGCCCGCGTGGCCAGGCGCGGTTCGGCTGTCGCCGGCGCCGCCGGCCTGGCCTGGCGCGGCCCCGCTCCCCGGCGGCCCCACGGACACTCTGGATTCACCCGCGCTCGATCCATCGATCCCGTCGACTCGTGGGCGAACCGTCGCCCTCGGCCTGGGCACGCTCGCGTGTGCCGTCGTGGCCCTCGCGGCATTCGCGTTGCCTCGATCCCGGGCAACCACCGAACAGCCTTCGGCGGCGAGCGTCACGCCTTCGTCGCCGTCGCCGGCACCCGCCAGCTCGACCGCAAATCCAATGTCTGCCCCTTCCACCCAGATTCCTACCCTGGCCGCCGAGGCGATCCCCACGGCCGCCGACGTGACCGCCGCGACGCCGCCTCGCGTCAACCCCAGACCGGCGCCACCGCGTCACAACTCTGCCGCCGCCGCGAGCGCAGCCGCGGCGCCGAAGTCGACCGAAAAACCCCGGGTGGGCTACGGCTATCTAGAGTGAAGTCCCGGCAGCGCGCGCCTGGGGTGATATTTTCTCCTGTCCGCATACCTGAAGGCTGCAGAGATTCGCACGCAATTGCTGGGAAAAACGATAAGGTGGTAGCCTCGCGCCGGGATGGAATCGGGCCAGATTGACGCAATCGTCCAGCGCCTCGTCGAGAACCCACACGACGAGGAAGCGCTCGCGACGGCCCACCAGGCGGGTGGGTCGGATCCCAAATCGTATGCGCTGCTCCTCGAGCGAGTCGGCACCGAGACGCGCGATCCCGCGTATGCGTCGCACTGGCTGAGCGAGGCCGCCAGCGTGTGGTCGACGACACTGGGCGACGCACACCGCGCGGCGCGCGTCCTGATGCAGGCCATCGAGCGGGACCCGACCCAGCGAACCGCCGCCGATCGGCTCTCCGAGCTCTATCGAGAGAAGGGGGACGTGAAGGCCCTCGTGGCTCTCCTCGAGCGGCGCGCCAAGTCCCTCGGCTCGCTCGCGCAGCAGAACCCGGAGATTCGCGTCGAGCTGGCCGCCATGCACGAGGAGCTCGGGCGCCTGTGGAACGAGAGCCTCCAGCAGCCGAAGAAGGCCCTCGAGAATTTCCGTCGCTCCGTCGAGCTGGAGCCCTCCCCCGCGTACACGATGCAGTTCGCGACGGCGCTCATCGAGCGCGTCGGCGCGGGCGACAGCGTCGCGCGACAGGACCGGTCGTTCGGGGCCGATCTGCTCGTCGGACTCGCGGAGACGTACGACGGCGAGCACGGCCTCGCGTATTCCGCCGGCGCCCTCGACCTCGAGCCGGGGCACGATCGCGCGCTGCAGCTCTACGCGCACTATGCCCACGCGCTCGAGCGCGAGGACGACGTGGCGACGCGCTACCTCGCGTATATCCAGACGAACCCGTCCGGGGCCATGTCGACCGACGTTCGCTGGCTCCTGGCCGGGAGCTACGAGGCGGCGGGGCAGGTCGACGAGGCCATCCAGATCCTCGAGCCATTGCGCGGGCTCGGCGAACCCCAGGCGACCGCGAAGGTCCGGGAGCTCTACGGGCGGCTCGGACAGCGAATGCCGTCGGCGCCGCCACCTCCACCCCCGCCGGCCCCCGGGCCGTCGAGCAGCGGGCGGATGCGACGCGTCGCCGCGGCGCCGGACAAGCTCGCGACCCTGCTCGATGCGGCGCAGTCGTTCGCGACTGCGGGCAAGAGCAGCGATGCGTACCAGAAGTACCGCGAGGTCCTCGAAGGGGACCCCAAGCACCCCGAGGCCCTGTCGTGGGTCCAGGACTACCTCCGCACCAAGCGCCAGTACGCCCCGCTCCGTGACGTCCTTCTCGCCGCGCTTCGCGTCCCCGGCGAGAGCGTCGACGCCCGGAAGGAGAGGCTGCGCGAGGTCGCCGGCCTCTGCGAAGGGAACCTGCGCGACGTCGACGGCGCGATCAACGCGTGGAAACAGCTCATCGCGATCGACCGGACCGACGAGGCCGGTCGCCAGGCGCTCACGCGGCTCCTCGAGAAGGCGCACAGGTGGGACGACCTCGCCAACCTGATGGAGCAGGACGCCGCCGGCGAGAGCGACATCGAAAAGAAGATCGCGCTCGAAAAGAAGCTCGCGACGCTTCACGAGCAGAAGCGCCACGACCAGGCGGCGGCCGCGGACGCGCTGGGCCGGATCGCGAACCTGACCCCGGAGGACGATCGCGCGATCACCATCGCGTCCAAGATGTTCGAGAAGGCAGGGGCGCTCGACCGCGCCGCGCAGGTCATCGCCGAGAATGCGTCGTCGGTGGTCGACCTCGCCGCGCGGGGCGCGCTCCTCGAGCGCCTGGGCGCATTGCGCGAGAAGCTCTCGGATCCCGGCGGCGCGGGCGAGGCCTACGCGGAGGCGGCCGAAGCGGAGAAGAGCGACAAGCTGTGGGAGGCCGCCGAGCGCTGCTTCGTGGCCAGCGAGCGATGGGAGGATGCCGGGCGGGCAGCCGGCCAGCGCGTCGAGCTCGAGCAGTCCGCGATGAAGCAGGCAGCGCACCTCGCGCGCAGCGCGGAGCACCTGGGCCGAGCCGGCGACGACGCGGGCGCGCTGGCGAGCGTCGAGCGCGCGCTGGATCTCGATCCCGACAACGACGCCTACGCCAAGCTCCTGACCGACCGCCATCGCGAGGCGGCGCGCTGGGACGACGTCGTGAAGGTGCTCCTGAAGCGCGCCGACGGCACGGCCGACAAAGCGAAGCGCCTGGCCGCCCGGAAGGACGCCGCGAACATCTACGCCACGGAGCTCTCCGACAAGGACGCCGCGCGCGAGACGTGGCGCAAGATCCTCGAGGACGGCGACGACCGGGAGACCCTCGAGCGGCTCGTCGACGACTCCGTCGAGCGCGAGGACTACGTGGAGGCGACGACGCTTCTCAGGCGCCTCGAGGAGACTGCCCGTGAGCCCGCCGATCGCGCGCGCATCGCCCTGCGCGAAGCCGAGATCCTCGCCGAGCACGTGGGCGACGTCGATGCCGCCATCACGCGGTACGAGCGCGTCGTGGCCGAGATCGACTCGACGTGCCGCCCCGCGCTGCAGGCCATCGCGGATCTCCAGGAGGCGCGCGACAACCAGGGCGCCGCCGCAGAGGCGCTCGAGAAGGAGCTGAAGCTCGTCAACGATCCCCCCGAGCGCGGGCAGATCGCGGAGCGCCTCGCGCGCCTATACGAGCAAATCGGAGACCCGAAGAGCGCCGTCCGAGCGCTCGAGGTCGTGTGCAAGGCCGATCCGGACGATTTCGACTCGGTCGCTCGCCTCTCGGTGCTCTGCGAGAAGATCGAACAGTGGGACCGCGTCGCAGAGCTGCTCGCGCAGCGCATCGAGGTCGAGGCCGACGAGGCCGAGATGAGCGTTCTCACACGCAAGCTGAGCGGCGTCCTCGCCGACAGGCTGAACCGGGGCGACGAGGCCCTCGCGGCGCTGACGGAGCTCGCCGACCAGGGCGACGAGGCTGTCCGCGCGGCGTACGTGGAGCTCGGCGACCGTCTCGGCTGGCGCGGCATCGTCGCGACGAAGCTCGTCGAGTGGTGGTCCGGCGCGAAACCCGACGCGCAGCGCACCGCCCACCTCCGCGGCGCGTTCGAGCGGTTCGCCGAGGTTGGCCGCGACGAGGACGCCGTCCGCGTCGCGTGCGAGGTCGTCCGGAGCAAGGGCGCCGACCAGGTGCTCGCGGTCAGCCTCGAAGAGCTCGCCATCAAGACGCACAACCTCGATGCGCTGTCGATCGCGCACGACCTCATCGCCCGCGAGCTCACGGGCCTCCCACGCGCCCAGGAGCTCGTCCGTCAAGCCGAGTCACGCGTGAATGCGGGGTCGCCCCGGGCCGAGGCCATCCAGCACGGCGAGTCGGCGCTGACGAGCGTCCAGCCAGACGAGGTCGAAGAGCTACTCGTTCGCCTGGCGGCGCTGGCCGAAGGGCCGACCGAGGTCGTCGACCTCTACGAGCGGCAGGTCTCGCGCTCGAAGGCACCGGCCGATCGCGTCAGGGCCCTCGCTCGGGCGGCTCAGGTCGCGGCCACCCGGGGCCAGCTCGACCGCGCCCGCGGCTTCTTCGACATCGCGCTGGGCGGAACACCTAGCGACGACGCGCTGGCCGCGCTCGAGGCCGCCGCGGCGGAGGTCGACGCGACGGAGGGGAGCATGCGCCTCCGACAGGTGCTGTCCGAAGCGCTCGGCGGAGCCGGCCAGGGCGCGCGCGATGGCGGACGGACGCGCGGCGCGATGCTGCGGCGCGCGGCGAACATCGCGAAGCGGGATCTCGGCGATGCCGAGAAGGCGTACGCGTGGCTCGGCGAGGCGCTCGTCGCCCACGTGGAACCAGCAACTCTCGACGCCCTCGAGGCCCTCGCACGCGAGGAAGGCAACCTCGGCCGAGCGGAGGCGACGCTGTCGCGCGCCCTGGAAGAGGTCTTCGACGGGCCGCTCGTCCGGCTGCTCCTGGCCCGCCGCGCCAAGCTGCGCCGGGACGACCTCGGCGACCCGCCGGGGGCGGCGGCCGACCTGAAGAAGCTCCACGATCTGTCGCCCAGCGATCTCGCGGTGGTCGACGAGCTCTCGGCGCTCCTTCGGAGCCTGGACGACTACCGCGGGCTCGTGCAGCTCTTCGAGGATCAGATCCTCCGCGGCAAGGACGTCGCCGTGCGCGTCGATCTCGCGCGCAAGGTCGCGCGCATGTGGGAGGAGCAGCTCTCCGACCCGCGCGAGGCAGCCGACGCCTGGCGGCGCGTGCTCCGTTTGAAGCCCGCCGATCCGGACGCCACCGCCGGACTGGATCGCGCCAAAGCGAACATGCTCAAGAGGCCTGACCCCGGCTCGGAGCCGCACATGGCGGCGCCGCCCGCGTCGAAGCCGCCGCCGTCGAAGCCGAAGGCCATCGACTCTGCACCCCTCCCAGAGGAAGAACCCGCCGAGCCTTCGCCTCCCGCGGCGCCGGCGTCGGCGGCGCCTCCGGAAGAGGCGCAAGACGAGAGGGTGGACGAACCCGAAGACGAGGACGAGGACGAAACCGAAGACGAAGCCCGCGCAGAAGTTCATGCGCCGAGCGACTCCCATCCCTCGCAGGACGAGAAGCCGACCGTCCCCCCGCCTGCTCACGCCGACGTCGCGATGGCGTCGCCTCCGGAGGCGTCGGAGGAACCGGCGGAAGCGCCGTCCGCGGATGAGCCTCCGGTCGACGTCGACGCGGCAGCGCCCAGCGAGGACGTCCTGTTCGACGATGACGTCGAGACCGCCGCCGACGATCTCATCGTCGAGGTCGAGGAGTCCAAGCTCGCGCCCCCCGAGGAGCCGAAGAAACCGGCTCCGAAGCGCAGCATCCCGCCACCCCTCCCGCGCGGGTGACCCTCAGCGCGTGTCGAACCGGACCTCGTCGCCGGACACGCGAACCTGTGCCCCGAGGACGAAGGCCTCGTTGTGGGCGCGGTGGCCGAACGGCGCCCCGGAGAGCACCGGGACGCCGAGCCGGCGCGTCCGCTCCTCGAGCACGTCGTCCACGGCGCGACCGTCGGGGCCGGGGATGCACTGGTCGAAGCCGCCGAAGACGATCGCCGATGCGCGTGCGAGGTGGCCGCCCAGCGCCAGAGAGGTGAGCATCCGATCGACACGGTATGGAGCCTCGGAGACGTCCTCGAACACGAGCACCGCGCCCTCCGGGATGACGAGCCGCCCTGCCGCCGCGAGGGCGTGCACGAGCGCGAGGTTCCCGCCGACCAGGAGGCCCCGGGCCTCGCCGCCGCGCACGATCCGGAGCCCCTTCCAGACGCGGCCCGCGCCCGCCTGCTCCAGCGACGAGATCCACGCCGCGCGGACCGACGGCGACGCATCGCCGCCCAGTCCGGTCACATTCGGGCCGTGCACCGACGCGACGCCGGCCCGCCACGCCATCGCGTGCAGGACCGTCACGTCGCTGAAGCCGACGATCCACTTCGGCCGCCGGGCGAGCGCCTCCCAGGGCAGAAGGTCGACGAGACGCAGGGCGCCGTACCCGCCGCGCGCCGCGACGACGGCCCTGGCGTCGCCGTCGGTGATGGCGCGCGCGAGCTCGCCGGTGCGGCGCTCGTCGCTCCCCGCGAGGAAGCCGTCGCGCGAAAGCGCCCCCGGTACCATCCGGATCGTGTACCGCGTTCTCAACCATGCGAGCCCAGGCAATAGCCGGGCAGCGTGCACCGGCCCCGACGGCGCGACGACGATGACGAGGTCCCCTGGCACGAGCCTCGGGGGCATGACGAGCGGATTCACCGGGACTTCGCGGAGCATAACGCCGTTGCATGAACGGCGGTCCGCCGTCCACAATGAGCGGCCCGTGTCGTCCCTCCCGCCCAGCTTGCAACGTCCGTCGCGCGGTTCGCGGTCGCCAGCCTCGTTTTCATCGTTCCCGCTCGCCCGCTTCGCGCCGTCGTGGGGACCCTCGGCGATCCTCAAGCGCGTGCTCGGCACGGCCGAGGACACCGTCGACGACCTCCTCGACCGCTTGATGGGTGAGCCCTTCCGCGAGCGCCTCTCGCGCGTGCCGCTCGCGCTCGGGACCTCGGGAGTCGACCCCTTCGGCCTCGACCCGCAATGGGCGAAGTACGTCCTCATGTCCATCGGGATGATGCACCGCAAGTACTTCAGGACCGAGGTGCACGGGATCGAGCGAGTGCCGACCGGGCGCGTCCTGCTCATCGGCAACCACTCGGGGCAGATCCCCATCGACGGGACGCTGGTCGCGGCGGCGATGTTCATGGATGCCGAGCCGCCCCGGATCGTCCGCGCGATGGTCGAGAAGTGGGCCGTCGGCCTCCCGTTCGTCTCGCTGCTCTTCACGCGCGTCGGTCAGGTGGTCGGCGTGCCCGAGAACGCCACGCGCCTGCTCGCGCAGGGTGAGGCGTTGCTCGTCTTCCCGGAGGGCGTACGCGGTATCGCGAAGACGATCGACCAGCGCTACCAGCTCACCGACTTCGGCCTCGGCTTCATGCGCCTGGCCATCGAGACCGGGACGCCGATCGTTCCGGTCGCGGTCGTCGGCGGGGAGGAACAGTACATCTCGGTGGCCAACGTCGACGGGCTGGCGAAGCTCCTGCACCTGCCTGCCTTCCCGATCATCCCCCAGCTGTTCGTGCCCGGCGGTCAGTTCCCGCTGCCGACGAAGTACAGGATCTGGTTCGGCGAGCCCATGCACTTCTCGGGTGACCCCGACGACGACGACTCCGTGATGGAAGAGAAGGTATGGCTGGTGAAGCAGACGATCCAATCGATGCTCAACCGCGGCCTCAAGGAACGGAAGCACATTTTCTGGTAGGGGATTACGGTGAGCGTGACCGTGATCACGAGCCAGCGAAACCACCGATGGTAGAGAGCCAGACCCAGCCGCCGCCGTCGCCGGCCCCCCGCAGCCGGACGGCCTCGATCATCCCGGGAGTGGAAGGACCGGCCGTCCTCGTGACGGGCATCTGCGGTCGCCTCGGCAAGCGGCTCGCTCGCGTCCTGCACCGCGAGCGCGCGGTCGTCGGCGTCGACCGCAGGCCGTTCATCGACAAGCCGAAGGACATCCACCACCTCCAGGTCGACCTCCGAAGGAAGAAGCTCAAGGACGTCTTTCGCGCGAACGACATCAGGGCCGTCGTGCACCTGGGCGTCATGCACGATCCACGCGCATCCTCCGCGGAGCACCACTCGTGGAACGTCGCCGGCTTCGGCAAGCTGCTCGAATACGTCGCCCAGTTCCGCGTCCCGAAGCTCGTCGTCCTCTCGAGCGCGAACGTCTATGGCCCGCAGCCGAGCAACCCGCAGTTCCTGAGCGAGGAATCGCCGCTGCTCGGCGGGCAGAACTTCAGCGACATTCGCGATCTGGTCGAGGTCGACATGCTCGCGCAGAGCTTCTTCTGGAAGCTTCCCGAGACAGAGACGGTGATCCTGCGGCCGGTGCACATCCTCGGCACGGTCCACAACGCACCGTCCAACTTCCTACGCCTCGACCCGGTCCTCACGGTCATGGGGTACGATCCGATGGCCCAGGTGGTCAACGAGGCGGACGTGGTGCACGCGATCGAGCTCGCGCTACGCCCCGGCGTGCGCGGCATCTTCAACATCGCAGGGCCCGAGCCCGTGCCGCTCTCGCGCCTCATCAAGATCCTCGGCCGAAAGAGGCTCAGCGTCCCCTACTCCCTCGCGAGCGTCGTCCTCCGCAGGATGTGGGCCCTCCGGCTCACGAACTTCCCCGTGCCGGAGCTCGATCACATCCGCTTCGTGTGCATGGTCGACGACCGCCGCGCGCGCGACGTCCTTGGCTTCACCCCGCGGGTACCCCTCGAGGCGACCGTGCTCTCGGTGGACGAGGGGCGCTGGTAGGGCACGAGCCCTCTCCTCGTCGCGCCTCAACGCGTCTTCGTCAGCTTCACTCGCAGCGGTGACGCGCCGACCACGACGACCTTGCGCTCGAGCTTGTAGTCCGCCTTCATGAAGACGAGCAGGTGCTCGAAGGTCGGCGAGGCGCCTTCCCCCGTGAAGGCGATGTCGCACGGCGTGGCCTCGCAGAGCGTCTCGCCCTCTTCCTTGACCTTCGCTCCGTCGGGGATGGTTTCCACGTGGAGCGTGGCCGCGGGCGCCGATGCCGCGGACCGTGGCGCCGCGGAGACGCTAGCGAGCGGCGGACCGGACGGCGTCGCCGGGACCGACCCGGCGGCGGGAACGCGCCTGGACACGAGCGCACCACCCACGCCCGCGGCCGCGACGAGGATTCCGATCCCCACGAACATGGCCGCCGATGTCCGGCCACGCTCCGGTGGCGACCTGCGCCCGTCCACCACCGCGAACGTCTGCGCCGCGACGACCGGCGCGACGAGCCTCGGCACCAAACTGCGCGTGGAGTCGTTTCCTGCGTCAAGCTTCAGCGCCTCCACGAGCTCTTCCATCGACGCGTACCGGTCGTCGGGGTTCTTCGAGAGGCACTTCATCACGACCGCTTCGAGGCCCGCCGGCAAGACCAGGTCGGGCGCCGCCGCGGCGATCGGAGGAGGCACATCGGACACCTGAGCCATCATCGTGGCAAGCTCCGTCGCCCTCTCGAACGGCGGGTGCCCGGTGAGCATGGCGTACATCATCGCGCCTAGCGCGTAGACGTCCGTGCGCGCGTCGACCGCCTTCGCCTGGACCTGCTCGGGCGCCATGTAGCGCGGCGACCCGATGACCTGGGCCGCCTCCGCCGGACCTAGGCCGCCGCCCGCGTGGGTGTCCATCACGAGGCCGAAATCGAGCACCTTCACGAAATCCGCGTCGTCGTCCCGGCTCACGAGGAAGACGTTGCCGGGCTTCATGTCACGATGCACGCACCCGAGGTCGTGCGCCTCGCGCAGCGCGCGACACACCTGCTGCGCGACGTGGATCGTCCGCCCGGGCGACAGCCGGCCGACCGCCTTCAGCTCGTCCGAGAGCGAGCGCCCCTCGAGGTACTCCATCGCGATGAAGCAGCTGCCGTCGGGGGTCTCGCCGTAGTCGAAGATCCGGACCGAGTTGGGATGCGTGAGCCTGGCCGCGACGCTCGCCTCGAGCAGGAAGCGCCGGACGAACTCGGCGGCGGCGTCGCCTGCGACGAGGCGCGGGTCGAGCACCTTGATCGCGCACGGGCGGCCGAGCCGCGTCTGCTCGCCGGCGTAGACCTTGCCCATCCCGCCTCGCGCGAGGACACGGTCGATCCGAACCCGGTCGAGGAGCACGGCTCCGACGAGCGGATCGCGGTCCTTGCCGGGCTGGTCGCCATTCGACGGAACGGGGGGCGGCGTGTAGCTCGGCTGGATCGGGTGCTTCTTCGGGTCGGGCCGAGGGGGGTCCACGGTACGTCCCCAGAGTACCGCAGAAAGACGGCTCGCGCGGCCCGCGCGTCGCCGGGCGCCGCGTCAGTTATGCGGGGGCACAGCGACGCCGCGGAACACCTCGTTCGTGGCGGAGGTGGCGACGACGGTGGGCGTCGGCGGTGACGTCGACGTGGTCGTATCGTGGATGACGACGAGCTGGTCCGCCTGGGCGCCCGGCATCCCGGTCGTCGCCATGAGCGTGATGTTGCTTCCCGTGACGTAGCCCGCGAGACCTCGGAAACCGGTCTTGGTCGTTCCGCCGTCTGCCCCCGTGCCCAAGAGCTGGATGAGGCTCGACCCCCAGGGGCTCGTCCACGATCCGCCGCCATCCGCGGCCCCGAGCGTGAACTTCACGATCCCGCCGGCGCCGTTCCGATCGTCCGCGGCGTACACGGTGTCGACGTTGGCGGTCACGGCCGGGTTCAGCTTGAAGAACAAGAAGGCGAAGGGGCTGACGGTGGCGCCCGATGGTAGGCCGGGCACCAGGGTAGGCGTGGGAGAGCCGCTGGTGGGCTCACCGGTTCCGATGGTGAAGAGGCCGTTGCCGGCCGCCGAGCCCGCCGTATCCGCATAGAGCTGTCCTCCCGCGAGCCCGAGAAACCGGGCCTGCCGCGAGGCGGTCGTCAGGGAGACGAGCTGCACGTTGCTCATACCCGCGGCCTCGTACCAGAGGCCTCCGGTCGTGTCGGTCGCGTTTCCGGCGACCCAGACTTCCTGGCCGTCGTTCGAGGCTGCGCTCTGGATGCTGCCCCCCGCCCCAAGTGCGGTCGAGAGGACCATCGACGTGTTGGGGGTGCCCGAGGCGTTGATGAAGCCCGCGATGCAGTTTCCGCTCGTGATCGTGGTGCCCGGTGGGTAGTTGTGCCCGGCGATCACGACGTACTGTCCGTTCGTGGACGTCGTCAGATCGCCCTCGGCAACGTCGTTGTTGATGAGCGTCAGCGCCTGGTTGGAGCCGCTCGGCCCCGCCGACGTCGGCAGGGCAATCGACGAGTTGAGGGTGCCGCTGAGCGAATAGTTGTCGACGAAGACGGCGGCGGTTTGCCCCGCGGTCGCGGCCGAGCCGGTGCCGAGGCGGACGACATCGAACGACGGCACGACGCACGTGCCGCCGCCGTTGCAGATGCTCCCGCCGCTGTCGGTGCAGGCGGTCCCCTGCGCCGCGTTGTTGTAGACGCAGCGATTCGAGACGCAGGAGGGGATCAGGCAGGCTGTCGACTGGTTGCAGTCGGACGCCGTGTTGCACTGGGCCTCGCAGGTGATGTTCTCCGAGGCGGTCGTGTTCGCGATTCCCGTGCACACCTGCCCGACGCTGCCCCCGTCGACGCCGGTGCCGATGAGACCCACGGTGAGCGTCACCGTGCATACGCCCGTCGTCGAGCCGCACGAGAAGGTTGCGCTCGGGCTCGTCGGGTTCGTGATCGTGCCGCACGTCGACGTCCACTGGAGCGTCAGGGTGCCCGCGTCGGCCGTCGCCACGACCTGCGCGGCGAGCGCGGACGTCTCGGGAGGCATCAGCTCCGCCGGGTTGACGCCAATGCCCGCGATTCCGGGACACTGGTAGGGCGGCTGCGACTGCAGGGTGGCGGTCGCGTTGACGGCGAGGACGCCGTTGTCGACGTCCGCGAGGATCGTGGCGTCCGTTGGGGACGTGCACGTGACGACCACGAACGTGTTGGTGGTCGCGCCGGCGGTCACCGTGAAGGTGGCGGACGTCCCCCCGCACGGGTCACCGGCGCTGTCGGCCCCGGCGAGCGTGACGACGTACCCCGTGCCCGCGAGGATCCCTCCGGCGACGAACTCGACCGACTGGGCTTCGTGCCCCGCGTCGTCGGTGATGTAGATCGTGCCGCTGTAGCTGTTCGTGCCGTTCGAGATGGTCCACGAGAGCTGGTTGAGGTGCACGCCGTTGCCGATTGTGAGGTTCAGGCCAACGGCGCCGGTCGCCTCTCCGCCACGGCCTTCGATCGCACCCAGGGAAGGGTTACCCGTTGCCTGCCCCCCGCCCGGCGCTCCTCCCCCGCTCGAACACGACGCGGCAACGGTCAATGCGACTACGGCTACCGCCGCGCCCCCGCGAATCGCTTCTCCCCGTGTGATCATCGATCCCACATGCCCAAAGCGAAGTTCGTGCCTGAACCGTCACACGAGGATCTCCGCTTGTTCACGCGGGACGTTGCGCCGCTACCCTCCGGATTCCGGAGGACGGCAACCGGAATCCGGAGGATCCCGCGAGCCTCCCGGGCCCTTGCTCACCTTTCCAGGAGGGACGGAATGGCTGGCCGGGCGCCCCGTTCCGGGTGATCCTTCGAGCGCAGCCGCACCCACAGTGGAGGTGGGAACAGCCCGCTATGCCTGCACGGTCGAGACCTCCCCCCCCTATCCGCCCCAAGGCGCGATCGGGCGGCAGTCGCCGACGGCTGCCTCCGCCGATGCTCGCGAGGGCGGAGTTCCTCGACGACGATCTCGTGGTCCTGGAAGAGGACGGGGATTTTCTCGACGAGGAGTTCGTGATCGAGGACGAGGTAGAAGGTTCGGACGTGGGCTTTGCCGGCCCCTCCGACGCGCCCCCTCCCCCCGCCCGCCCCCCGCTCCTCGTTCGCACACGCGCCGCGCGCCCCGATCGGTGGAGGACCGCATATGTCGTATCGCTCGCCGGACTGACCGGCAGTCTGGCCGTGGCAACATCGGCGACGCTCCTCGTCCGACGAGGAGCACCGGACTCGGCGCCAGGCGCGCCGCCCGTGATCGCCCCGGCGAATCTGATCGCAGCGCCGACCCTACCGTCGGACTCGACCCAGACCCCGACCCCGACCCCGACCTCGACCCCGACCTCGACCCCGACCCCGACCTCG
>Ga0209415_10002284_pt1 | contig 35992 bp, 29 predicted proteins | sample PeaSoiSIISIP2007_FD_187696 | JGI IMG/M metagenome (GOLD analysis project Ga0209415, IMG submission 187696) | Peat soil microbial communities from Weissenstadt, Germany - SII-SIP-2007 (SPAdes) (version 2) | ecosystem: Environmental > Terrestrial > Soil > Wetlands > Peat | place: Germany... | reverse complement strand
TGTACCGCGCTAATGACCCTCAACGCTGCGGGAACGCGCCTGCCGCTTGCGGCTTCGTTCATGACGTGTTATCGGAAGGCGATGCCGCATCTTTGCCGTCAGCCTTCTGGTTGGGTCGAATTACTCCCATCTCAAAGCGATTATGGGATCAACCAGGCCCGGGCCGGTATTCGATGGCTTCATTTTCTCTAGGATTTGCTCCCCACTTCCATCGTCGAAGTGAAGCCGTTGGTGCCGGAGTAGTTGAACCGGTGGTCCGCGCTCTCATGCCGGAGCACCACTGAACGGTACTGGGTATAGTTCTGATACGTCGGATTCGGCAGGTTGAGAATCTTCACCGGCTTGCCGTCAAAACCGCCCATCAACTCCATATCCACTGAGGACTCCGGCACCGAATAGGTGACCCGTTTTTCCGTGATCTCCATGGTTAGAGGCGCCCTCGTGAACGATTCCATCCCGCTGTAGAAGCCGGCGAACGCGAGGGGCAGCAGTCCCTTCACGGCGGCCACCTGCCGGTCGGTGGCCCGGTCGCTCACGTAGATCTTTGACCAGCCCCGCATCGTGAAGGTGACCAGAAACGCAACGCCACTGACATCGACGTCCCCAGAGTGCCCCGACTGAATCGAGTACACGCGGTTACCATTGCACGGCATGCGTGTCGGGTTGAAACCGAAGTTACAAGGGCAGGGGATGTCGCAGCTGCAACTCTCCGCCACGGAGGCTTTCAGCCGCCAGTTGGGGGCCGCCGACGTCTGTGCTAAAGGGGGGCGGGCCGGAGGCGTGGGATCGAGGAACGGAAGCGCGACCGTGGCCCCGACGCCCCGTAAGAAGGAACGGCGCGGCACATGCGTTTTGATCAGGGACATTTGTTTACCTCCTGGGGGTGATGCGGTGGGTCATCCAGGGTTATGCGGGGCAGCCGGACCCGACTCGCATCAACTTCTATTTTGGACACTCACAGTCCGTCCATCGCCATTCTACGCTAATTTCGCGCGGGCGTCCGCTCCGCAGCCTTTGTTGCATTTCATTGTCCGACGCGACCACTTGCGAAACGTTCTTCCGCCGACGAGAGCGTTCGATCCCAAGCCGGGAGTTGAACCCAGCTATTCGCCCGCATTAACGGGCTGGCGCATGCGAGCGAATGACTCATTACGAATCGATGCAATCAGCAGGAAGGGTACTGCAAGAAAGCGAAGCGTATGTCTCCGACCGCAAATCATTGCGAAACTCTGAAGCTAGTCTAGACCGAGAGAGGGGGAACTAGCGCCGAAATCGAATTACTCCACAAAAAGACGGCACCGAGCCTTGTCAGGCGACGGCGCCTGTATAAGAGGTGTTATCGGCCGATGGTCGTGCACCGCCTTAGGAAGTATGAACATGCCCGGCCGACTGGATTCCGGATGCCCGCGATCCAAGCGCCAACCGCGTCCTGATCTTGTAAGCTTAATGTAATCCTCAATATGCCCCTCCCGGCCGGCGCGAAACTCGGGCCTTACGAAATCCTCACCTCCATCGGCGCGGGTGGGATGGGCGAAGTATATCGCGCGCACGATCCACGGCTGGGGCGCGATGTAGCCATCAAAGTATCCGGGCAGCAGTTTACCGATCGCTTCGAGCGCGAGGCCCGTGCGATTGCCGCGCTGAATCATCCAAATATTTGCACGCTGCATGATGTGGGCCCGAACTACCTGGTCATGGAGTTCATTGAGGGTGTTCCGCTCGCCGGCCCTTTGCCGCTCGATGTTGCGTTGCGCCACGCCGTGCAAATCGCCGATGCGCTCTCCGCCGCGCACGCCAAGGGCATCACGCATCGTGATCTGAAACCCGCCAATATCCTGGTGACGGCGTCTGGCATCAAGTTGCTCGATTTCGGGCTTGCGCTGTTGAGTGGCGACGCCGATGGCCTACGGCGAACGGCGACGGACGCGACAGCAAGCATCGGAATGACCATGCCCGGCACCATCCTTGGCACCGCCGCCTACATGTCTCCCGAGCAGGCCGAAGGTAAGCCCGTAGATGCGCGCTCGGATATTTTCTCGTTTGGATTGGTACTTTACGAGATGTTGAGCGGGCGGCGCGCCTTCACCGGAGATTCCGCAATCGCGATCATGGCCGCAATCCTGCACAAGGAGCCCGAACCGATCGACGTCGCACCAGCGTTGCAAAGTATTGTCACCCGCTGCCTGCGCAAATCGCCCGCCGACCGATTCCAGTCCATGGCGCAAGTGAAGGACGCTCTGCTAGCGACAATCAGCGGAGTGAGTTCGCCCGGAGCCGCGATTTCCAGCGCGCAAACTGCGCTTCCTGCGCAAAGCTCGTCCGTGGAACGAACGCCTTCCATCGCCGTGCTGCCGTTCGCCAACATGGGCGGGGACAAGGAAAACGAATACTTCAGCGATGGGCTAGCCGAGGAGATCCTCAATTGCCTGGCGCAGATTCCGGGACTGAAGGTGATTGCGCGCACTTCTTCCTTCGCGTTTCGAGGCAAGGAGCAGGACATCACCAAGATCGCCGAAACACTCCGCGTGCGTACCATCCTTGAAGGCAGCGTACGCCGTGCCGGAAGCCGCGTCCGAGTGACGGCGCAGCTCATCGACGCCGAGGACGGTTCGCATCTCTGGTCGCAGCGCTATGACCGCGAGCTGGCGGATGTATTCGCGGTGCAGGACGAGATCGCGCACGCCATCGCGTCCGCGCTGCGGGTGAAGTTTTCCGGGACGCCCGCGCCGATCGAGCAGTACAAGCCGAGCCTCCCCGCTTATGAGGCTCTGTTGAAGGCGCGGCACTATTCCGTGTCAGGCCGTCTGGAATTGCTTCCGCGCGCCAAGGAATGCTTCGAGCGGGCCATCGCGCTCGATCCGAAATTCGCGCTGGCCTACTGCGGATACGGCTCTTATTTCCTTACCATGACGTTTATGGGAGCGCTGCCGGCCGACCAGGCATTGCTCATGGTGCGCTCCCAGGCGCTGAAGGCGCTGGAGCTGGATCCTTCCCTCCCCGAAGGACACGCGATGTTGGGCGTCGTGGCGGCCAGTCTCGAATACGACTGGAAAGAAGCGGAGAGGCACTTCCGCCTAGCGATGGCTCGCGATCCCGTGCCGGTCAATGTGCGCCTCCCCTACGCTCTAGGTTACCTTCTGCGCGCCGGCCGGCCAGCCGAAGCCCTTCGGCAGATAGAGCTCGGACTGCAAGAAGATCCCCTCAATCTTACTCTGCGACTGAACCGCGCGGGCTGTCTCGCCGCAGCCGGCCGCGACGAGGAAGCTGCCGAGGAATATCGCGAGATTCTGGAACTCTATCCGGCCACCGTCGGTGCGCTAGGACCCCTAGCCGTTTACCATGCGTGGCGGGAGGAGTTGGACCAGGCGCTGGTACTTTGCGAAAAGGCCTACGCCCTCGCTCCTCTGTTTCCCCATGTGATCGGATTGCTCGCCGGGCTACTGAAGCGCACCGGAGAGACGCGCCGGGCGGAGGAATTGCTAGGGAAGCTCCAGCCCGGTGATGCGTTCGGCGCTCCCCGAGGCCTGGCCGTTTACCACTGGGTGCTCAGGGAATTCGACGCGGAGGCGGATTGGCTCGAGAAGGCCATCGAGCAGCGCGATCTTTACGGTGCCACATATCTGCGGTATTGGTACGGAAGGGAGCTGCGCTCCACTCCGCGCTGGGCAGGGTTGATGCGGAAGCTCAATTTGCCGGAATCGTGATGACAGCCCCACCGCGCCCGCACCTGGGTTCCGGCGGCAGCGACTGTGCCCTCCGAGGACGACCCGCCTCCCCGGGTGTCAGCTTCCGCTTCCACCGCTTCTCCAATACCTCGCCGAACTCCGGTGAACCGAGCGGCCGCCCGGAAAAATCCGGCGGGGCAACTAAGACTCGGGACAGTAATCTTAAATTCGGACAAGATGAAGGTGGAGAATCTCTATCGAGGAGTCTGATTGAGTCTGCTGTCCTGGATTTCCTACTGAATGTATGTTTGAGTGTGCTGTCCCTGGGTTTCCGCAATCGACGCATGCCGTTCCCGGTTTAGACGGTCTGTATGATAAACTCGCGTCATCAGGGGACGTACCGGGCTAGTATCGAAGGTCTATATTCCTTCTGGTCCTATGCGCCTGGCATGAGACGCGAATATGATAAGCCTACGTCTTTTCTTGGTCTCCTTTTTATTTGCGCTCTCGTTAGGGCGAGCGCAGAACCTGGTCATTCCTCAAATCGCTGATGGCGGGGGCTGGCAGACGACCCTGGTCCTCACCAACACTAGTGCGAGCGCGACCACGGCGAGCGTTAGTTTCTTTCAGGAAACCTCCGGCGGCGCCACACAACCTTGGAATCTCAGCTTCCTCGAAGTCGCTTCGACGCAAAACCTCCCTTTGCCGGCGGGCGCGACGCTGTTCCTGCACACACCCGCCACCGCGGCGAACACTGCCGTGGGCTGGGCTCAGGTGCAGGGGAATGCGGCGGTGGCCGCCTATGCGATCTTCACCCAGCGCGTCCCGGGCCGTACGGATCAGGACGGAACGTCGATCGCCGCGGCCCCGGCAGCGCGGTTCCTGGTACCGTTTGACAACACCAAAGGATTCGTCACCAGCATCGCAGTTGCAAATACCACTACCTCCGCGGAGTCGATCTCGGTAGGAATCCAGCCGGACGTGGGGCTGATCTCGCATCCGGCGGCGATCGCGCTCCCTTCGCAGGGGCACAAGGCCGTCACCGTGCCGCAGCAATTCTCCTCCACGGCAGGACAGAGTGGACTGCTGGAGTTCTACAGCGCGACCGGAGCCTTTTCGGTTCTCGCCTTGCGATTCAATCCGACGGGTTCATTCACCACCGCTCCCGTGTATGGGGAGACGGGCTCGCCCATCATTGCCACGAGTGGCGGAACACCGGCGTTCGACAGCATGGCGTTGAGTTCGTCACAACTCGGCATCGGCAGCCTCTTGGTTCTATTTCCGGCGGCGGATGGCAGCTATTCATCCGGCTCGATTCAAGGCGTGTTCACGAATACGAATGGGACCGGAACGTACAGCGCGACCTGGAGCAGCGTCACGCTGAGCGGCCAGACGCTGACCTTCAGCGGATTCGAAACCGCCGCGAGCAGGATGCAGATCAACGGTGGCAGCGCCGCCGGCATCACTTCGGGAACGCTGACGATTACTTTGTCGGCCGCCGGCACCAGCGGAACGTTCACGGGCACGCTCAATCTGGCCAGTACGCTGGGAACCATTAGCGGACCGTTCACGGGAACCTTTGCGGCGCAACCGGGTACGTCGCCTGAGCCCGCTTCGGTGACGCTCTACGTCTCTCCCGCCGGCAACGATTCCTGGAGCGGTCTGCTTTCAGCGCCCAATGCCGCGAACACGGACGGCCCGTTCGCCACGTTCGATCATGCGCGCGCCGTAGTCCAGGCGGTCGACAAGACGGGGACGAACCAGGTGAACGTCCAGTTCCGTGCCGGGACGTATTATCTTCCCGCGACGGAGCTGCTGACGGCGGCCGATTCAGGATCGGCGACCACGGAAGTGGTGTATCAAAATTATCCCGGCGAATCGCCCGTGATCAGCGGGGGGATGCGCGTGCAGGGCTGGACCAACACCGGCGGGAACACCTGGAAAACCACGCTGCCGGCGTCCACGCAATATTTTCAGAACCTGTTTTACAACGGCGTCCGCCGCCTCCGGCCGCGACTGGGAGGTTCTTTAGGCACGTACTACCGGGTCGCAGCCACGGTCTATTTGAATGCGGCGGCGCCACCCGCGACAGCACCGGACCCGAATTGTTCGATCTATGTCACTGGCAGCGGTTGGGAATGTTTCGACCGCTTCCAGTACAACCCTTCGGACCCGATCGTGAATACGTGGCGGAACCTTGCACCGACGGCGGGCAATGCATGCGGCCAGACCACGGGAAATGCCGCTCTTGCGGGAGACGTCGAGTTGCTGATCTTCGAAAAATTTCAGGCCGCGAAGCAGCGCATCAGTTGCGTGGACAGCACCAATCACGTCGTGTACCTGACGGGCCCGACGCTGATTAACCCGGCCTTCTCCTCGGCGCTCGGCTTCATCCCCCAACACCGGTACCTGGTCGAGAACGTGCAGGACGCCCTGGCACTGCCGGGGCAGTGGTTTCTGGACCGCTCGGCGACTCCATGGACGCTCACTTATCTGGCGCAGCCTGGAGAAAACCCCAACACCGATAGCGTCGTGATTCCGCAGTTGAAGCAAGTCCTGGTGGCATGGCAACTGCAATACGTGACTTTCCAGGGGCTGACCTTCGAGCACGACAACTACACCGTGCCCGCCGAAGGCGACGACCCGGACCTGAAGCTCGACGTGAGCGCTGCCGTATCGTTTCAAAATTCGCAGCACATCACCTTCGACTCGGGCACGGTCGCACACACTGCTGGAACGGGGCTCGACTTTGTCTCCTGCACCGGCACGAAGTCGCCTTCCTGGTGCGTCTCCACGAGTGCCACAGCGGTGACTGCGAACAACACTGCGGTGAACGGCGCGTTCTATGATGTGGGCGCGACGGCGATGCGGGTAGGTCTCCCGGGAGCGCCTGAGGACAGCGATGCCAATATCCCACAATTCACCACTGTGCAGAACAATGTTGTGGAGGGGTGGGGGCGGGTGTTTCCGGGGTCCTACGGCATCACGCAGGGGCAGGCGCACGACAACACGTATACGCACAATGACATTTATGACGGGTATCGCGCCGCGGTGGGAATCTGCTTCTGCTCGGGTTACAAACCGGATTCGCACGACAACGTGATCTCGTTCAATCACGCCTACAATCTGCTGCAAGGGATCATGAACGACGACGGATCCCTTTACATACAGGCACGCAACTCCACGGGCGCATCGCCGCCCGGAAACAAGATTGTCAACAATAAGGTGCACGACGTGAGCGACGCCTCCGCGCTCGATCCAGACGGCTACGGCGGCGACGGCATCTACATCGATACCGAGACCGGCCTCGTATACGTGGAGAACAACCTGGTGTACCGCGTTTCCGGAAGCCCTATGAATTTCGCCGGCGCTCCACAGAATCCCAACGAAGCCAGCATCATTAAGAACAACATTTTCGCTTTTGGGCGGTCGGCGATGCTGTGGGTGGCCAATCCGTTTACGCTCGGCGTCCCCACGAGTCCCATCACGATCTTCAACCTGACCAGCAACCTGTTTTATTTCGACCGGAGTGCGGCCTCGTCGCCTTCGTTCTACTTGCAGGGCGGCTGCACGTACAGCGCCGGCTTCCCGTTCACCGTGTGGGAGCAGTGGAACAGCAATCTCTACTGGCGTGCCGGCGGCGGCTTCGCGACCGATCCGCAAGCCTTTCACGTCCAGCCGGCGGTAGTCAGCCAATCCAACTTGTGCTTCGGCGCGGCCGCCCAAACGAAGTGGACGACGTACATGTTCGCAGGCTGGCAGGCAACAGGCGAGGACACACAAAGCATCGTGCAGGATCCAGGGTTCAAGAATCCGGCGTACCCAGCGGACGATTATTCACTGCCCGGCGGATCGCCCGGCGCGGGATTTGTAGTCTTTGATTCGACCCAGGCCGGCCGATCGAACGCCGTAATCCATCCGCCCGCGATTCCAGCGACGTTCCCGACGAAGTCCTTCAGTCCGGCGACGGACTTCTAGACCAAAGGAAACTCGGGACAGTCAAATACGGAGAAATCGAGCTGCGGAATCTCTTTCGAGAAGTGGATTGAGTCTGTTGTCCGCAGCTTCCTACTGAACGTGCGACGCACCCTTCTGGCAACGGGCGAACAAGAACAGATTCCTCTCTCGCTCTGCAGGATCGGAGGAAGGCTTGCGGCAGTCAGGACGAGGCGCCGCGGAAACCGAGAACAGGGAAATGTCTCATTCGCCCTGGTTGCGCAGGGTCTTAGGACGAATTAGACCGTTCTAAACAGAAACCCGGACGCAGCGAGCCATAGTCGTCGAATGGCCATGTTTCACCTGCGAGGCGATCCGCACGAATTTTGAGTTTCCCTTTCTCAGTGATGTAAAAGTAGGTGTAAGAATCATCAAACTCATCAGGGGCAGGTACTCCACCGATCTCCTCCGGCGCGGCCCCGTAAGGGTCGAGTCGGTAAGCTTTCGCCAGCCCCGATTGAATGAGATCGCTCAATGCGGCAATTGTTTCTTGGCGGTCGAATACGACCCGGCATTGATCGGAGACCTCCGATACACTCTGGACGATATGGTCGGTGCTTTCGTAGTCGTCGGAGACATCCAGTAGAGCTGTTATGCTGACTAGATCTCGACGATTCATGTTAGCTGAGGGGAAAACTGGGTACGCCCCGTTTTCCCGGTTCCCCTTTCCCGTCAACTCTACGCGCGATCGGCTTTAATTCTACCTCGGAGCTCCTACTTCGCGAGGACCTTCGTCCAACCCGTAAATCATGATCTTTCCCGGCTGTTCCGGGTGGGGAAAGGAAGTGGCGGAAGATCCGGTAGCGGGTCCGCCGTGCGCGCCAACCAGGAGGCCGGAGAGACCCGCCGGAAGCGCTGTGGTCGAGCCTAGATTCTGAAGCGCCTGGCTCTTCGCAAACGCCGTTTGAATCATCGCAACTGGAGCCGAAAAGCGGAACTGGATCTCGCTTCCGTGCTTTTCCACGCGAATGCGGTCCAGCAGCGGCGCAAACTCCGCCGGCGTCTTGCTGGAGTTCGCCGCCACGGCGAGGTTGTAGAGACTCAGGAGCTGGTCCGCGCCCGCGTCATTCGCGGACATCAGATTGACGCTCAAGCCAAATGGATCGCCAACGTCAATCCCCAACGAGAATCTTTTCAGCGAATCCACACCCGGCATCCCGGAGGCACTGTTCCCCATCGATGCCACCATCGCCGTGTCTCCGCCGATCCAGATGTCGCTTTCAGACAGGCCGTCCAGTTCGCCGGTCAGCGGCGCTTCTTCCATCCGCTTGGTGGCCGACTCCAACTGGGCGTTCTTGCCGAGCAGGAGCACGTTGGGAGCAATCTGGCGGGCGGTCATCGCATTCGCGGTCCCTTGCTGGTCGATCGCTTGGCGTAGCGTTGGATCAATTTGCCCGGTGATCAGAACCAGCATCTCCGCGTCCTTGCTCCCGGACCCTTGGCTCCGGGACGGCTGGGTTCCTTGCGCCTGCCGGATCGACAATTGTATTTTTTCGATGCCTTGAAGCATTTTCAGCGCGAGGGTGGTTTGCGCCTGCATGGCGCCGGGTGCGCTTTTCATCGCTTCGGCGACCATGGGGGCGCGCAGCATGCGTCCAAGATGGATGCTGATCCGCACCGTAGCGTCCGGATACGCGAAGCGCCAATCGGTCGAGTCCGGGGAAGCTACGCGGGTCTGCAACGCTTGCGTACGTGCAGGGGCGATCCGTCGGGCAGCCGTAGGCGAACTCGCCTTCCCCGAGGGCGCTACCGTTGCCGAGCCACCCCGCGATTGCTCGGCCGGCTTTCGGCTGGGGTTTGCCGCGTCACTCGGAATGTTCGCTTGACCGAATGCCGCCGGAGAGAAGTGACACATAAAGACCGCGGCGATGAAGCATGGGCGCAAGGGTTTGCTCCTTATCTTAGGATGATGCGCCTCGGCCCTGAATCCCGCAACCGGGGAAACGCCTGATGCGACCGCCGGGTATTAGGCTTACATGCAGACCCCTGCGTGCATGGACCGAGCGAGAATCGGACGGAGTAGCGGAGGAGGACCAGGACTGAGAAACAAGGACGAGGCGTTTCCAGAGAACTGCCGGCGAGCCGTGCGATTCTCGTCCGCCCGGGACCTACAAGGGCGCGGGCAGGTGCAGGTTGGCCTTCAGCAGCGCCTGCTCGAGCAGATCCCCCGCCTCGAGCTCGTTCATTCTGCGTGAAGTGGAGAATTCCGTAATCAGCATGTGCCGGGCGCGATCGAGCATCTTCTTCTCCCGGAAGGACAAGGTCTTCTCCATCTGGAGAACCAGCAGATTCTTCATCACCTCGGCGACCGCCAGAAGGCTGCCATCTTGCATCTTTTCGGTGTTTTCTTTAAAGCGATCCTTCCAGTCCTGACCACTGCGGCAGCGGCGCTCGGAGAGGAACTCGATGACCCGCGCGATCTCGCCATTTCGCGTAACCCGGCGGAGTCGCAGATCCCCGGCGTGCGAAAAAGGCACCATCACCGTCAGGCTGTTGTAAGTCAGACGGAGGAGGTAGAACCTCTCGAATTGACCTGCGAACGCGCGACTACTAATGTTTTCAATGGTCGCCACGCCGTGGTTGGGATAGACCACCTTCTCGCCAACCTGGAACGTCATGCTTGGTCCCGCAGATTCATGTAGGAATGGGTAGGCAACGAAACAGCATCTTAATCTGAACTTAATCTTCTGTCAACAGGAAAGTTAAGAGATTAGGCGCTCGACAGGCATGGGGCTCACGCGCCTACGGCATTGATGTTAAAAAACTTATCAACACAGCCCGACGCGGTTCCACCGCAGAGTGGTGCTCCCGGTCCGGTATGGTGCTCTAACGATAGGGTGTTAGGATACCTGAATGGATTCCCATAGCGGGGATGTGGAACTCGCCGGCTGAAAGATCGTATATGACAACCGGACTCGGTCTGGCGAAATCATGAGAATTCGTCCGAAAGTGATACCGTCCGCACCATCCATTTACGATCAACAATCAAATGAATAATCTCTTCGTAAATCATACAAACGCAAATAGCCTTCCAGTGATCATCCTAGTGCGAGACACTTGCACATGAATGGCCGCCTAAGGTCAACCGTCATCATCGCCACGGTGGTGGCGCTCGATCGCGTCACCAAGATGTACATACAATCGCGGTTCGCTCCATGGGACATCGTCCGGGTGATATCGGGATTCTTCAACATCGTTCATAGCGAAAACCCGGGAGCCGCGTTCGGGATGCTTGCGGACTCATCCACCGCCTGGCGTGGCTGGCTGTTGATCGGGATATCGGTCAGCGTGATGGCGGTAATCGGAGTCCTGCTGTGGCGGCCGCCGCACCCCGCCGCCATCGAGAATCCCCTGATGCGCATCGGCCTGGCATTGGTCTTCGGCGGCGCACTGGGGAACCTCTGGGATCGGGTTCTGCGCGGGACCGTCACGGACTTCCTGCAGTTCTTCTTCGGCCAATATGAGTTCCCCAGCTTCAACGTGGCCGATAGCGCCATTACGATCGGCGCGGGCCTCTTGTTGATCGACCTGTGGCAGAGCCGTCACCACAAGGCGTGAGCCGCCGCGGAACGACGAAAGCACCTTTTTCGACATTAGTTTAATAACCGCTCCCTCACGGTCACGGCTCGGTAAGGCGGCTCGACGGTTCATATTCGTGGCCTGCCAAGACGACAAACCCGGTTGCGGGGACAGACGCAAAGGTATACTTCTCACATGCGGTTTGTTTTCGGGCTTCTGTGCGCCATCCTTCCGCTCACGGCGGCAGAAGTTCCGCGCGAAGAGTACGGGGCGCGACGAACCGACTTACGAAAATCGCTCGACGGCGTTCTGGTCCTGTTCGGCGCGAACGAACCCGACGACCTGCACGACAGTTTCTTCCAGGAATCGAATTTCTTTTATCTTTCTGGATGGCAGGAGCCTGGCGCCGCTCTCATTCTCACCGCGAAGGAGGAGATCCTGTTTCTTCCGCCGCGGGATGAGCGCGACGAGCTATACAACGGCCGGCGAACGGCTGCCGGGGAATCAGGCGTCTCCGCGACGACCGGATTTGCCCACGTGCTGCCTCTTTCCGCCCTCGAATCCCAATTCCTGCGGCTAATGGAATCGTCAGCCCGGATGTATACGCTGTCCGATCCGCGGGCACAGAAGCTAAAGCAGATCGCGCCCCTGCATCAGAACGTATCGGCAGAGGCTCTGATTGCGAGGTTGCGAGTGGAAAAATCGCCCGCGGAGATAGACCTGATCCGCAAGGCTACCGACGCTTCGGTCGCGGCGCACCTGGCGGCCTGGAAACGAATGAAACCCGGACTTCATGAATACGAGATCGCAGCCACCATGGTCGACACGTACTCCGAACTCGGGTGCGAACGCAGCGCGTACGCCCCGATTGTCGGGAGCGGCCCGAATGGCGTGGTGCTCCACTATTCCGCGAATCGCCGCCGCATGGACTCGGGGGAAGTCGCCGTAATCGACGTGGGCGCCGAGTGTTCCGGCTATACCAGCGACGTCACGCGCACGGTGCCGGTGAACGGGAAGTTCAGCGCTCGAGAACGCGAGCTGTACGACATTGTCCTCGGAGCCCAAAAGGCCGCCATCGCGGCCATGAAACCTGGCGTGAAGGTTCGCGGCGATAGCAAGAGCCTGTATCAGATCGCCTACGATTACATCAATACTCATGGCAAGGACTTGCATGGCCAGCCGCTTGGCAAATACTTCAACCATGGATTGAGCCACTTTATCGGGCTCGACGTGCACGATCCGGGGGACATCAACGTTCCGCTCGAACCCGGCATGGTGATTTCGATTGAGCCGGGCGTCTACATCGCGGAAGAAAGCGTCGGCATCCGCATTGAAGACACGGTGGTGGTGACGGAAACGGGGGCCGACGTGTTGAGCGCGGCGCTTCCGAAGGATGCGGACGAGATCGAAAGAAGCATCGGGAAGCTCGGAAAATAAGGATGGCGAGCGGGTCGCGAAAGCATCGTCTAGGCTACGCGGCGGTGGTGACAGCCGGGTTCGTGGCCGGCATGATCGCCGGGTGGTGGGCTCCCTTCGCAGGACGGATCGACAATTACGCCTCCGACCTAGTCATGCGCCTGGAGCCGGCGGAGAGTTGGACGCCCCAGTCGGTGGTAGTTGCGATCGACGAGCGGACGCTTGGCGCAAGGGGCGGAATGCGGCAAATCCGGCCCATTCTTTCAAAGACGCTCACCGAGCTCGCCGCCGTCGCCCCCAGGGCGGTAGCGCTCGACGTTATCCTGCATGACCAGGAAGACGCCACGGAGGATCAGCAGCTTGCGGAAGCGCTCCGCGCGACGCCACACCTGATTCTGCCGGTCGATCTGATCGCAACCGGAAAAGGTGAGGAGTGGGAGGAACCGCTGCCCCTCTTCAAGCCCTTGGCGGCAGGCCTGGGTCACGTTCAGTTGGATGTAAATCGCGCCGACGGCGTAAGCCGCTGGATTCCACTGGAGAAAATCGCGCAGGGCCAGAGGCGATGGGCTCTGGCGCTTGAAGCGTTCCGGGTTTCACGTGGGGAGCCGATTGTCGAATCGCCTGGCGATGTGCAGGTCGGCGGCACATTGATCCCGGCCGCGCGCAGCGAAGGAGACCGGCCGCTAAGGATTCGCTATCTGGGGTCCGGCATTCCGACGGTCTCGGCTCTTGAAATCGATCAGCACCGGGATGAGCTGCGAGCGAAGACGGTATTCTTGGGCGTGACGGCGCTGGGCGCAAACGATCGCGTGGTGAATCCCTATGGCCTGGACGTCCCCGGTGTCGCGGTCCACGCTTACGCGTTCGAAACCATGGCACAGGAGCGTTTTCTGATTCCCGCTTCCGATCCGGCGGTTCTGGGAATATGCGCGCTGTTCGCGGCAGCGGCCTGTGTAACTTTCGCGCTGTCGTCCGGGTGGCAGGCAAACGTGATCGCGGCTCTGCTGATCGTCATTGCCAACACGCTGCCGATCGCGTTCTACCGCCAGGGAATCATCTTTCCCTATTTCGCGCCGGCGGCCGTCGCCTGGCTCTCGACCATCGGTGCGGCCACATTTCAGCACTTTTTCGTGCGCGGGCAATTGCGCAGGTCGGAGTCTGAGAAGTCGCGCTATCAACAGGCCATTCACTGGGCCGCGCACGAAATGCGTACGCCGCTCACGGCGATTCAAGGTTCGAGCGAGATCATGACGCGCTACGCGCTGCCGGAAGAGAAGCGCCATCAACTGAGCGAGATGATCAACTCGGAATCGAAGCGGCTGGCGCGGATGATCCAGACCTTCCTCGACGTCGAACGGCTGCAGGAAGGCCAGATGGATCTGAAACGCGAGCCGTTCGCGCTCGCGAACGTGGTCGATTCCTGCATCGGACGGGTGAGACCGATCGCGGAACGTAAGAAGATCGGATTGTTTCTCGATACGCCGGTGGAAGGCACGCTGGTCGGGGATCGCGAATTGATGGAATACGCGTTTTACAATCTACTCACCAACGCGGTGAAATACTCGCCCGCGGAGACCGAAGTCCACGTAACGGCTCAGCGGCAGGGATCTGAACTGCGGCTCGCAGTGCAGGATCAGGGTATCGGAATGGACGCCAAGGAACTGAAGAACATCTTCAAGAAGTTTTACCGGACTAAGCGCGCCGAGGCGTCGGGCGAGTTGGGAACGGGAATTGGCTTGTCCATCGTCGAGCAGATTGTGTCCCATCACGGCGGCCGCATGGAAGTCACCAGTGAACCTGAAAAGGGATCCTGTTTTACCATAGTCCTACGGGCTGGCGTTGCAGCCCCTTCTCCCAATGCAGAAATTGTTGATCGTAGAGGATGACTCCTCGGTCCGGAACACGATGGTCACGTGCCTCGAGCTGGAGGGGTACGCGGTGGATGCGGTCGCGTCCACCCGGGAGGCGATCGATCATCTGCAAGCCAACCCGTATCCGATCGTCATCTCGGACATTTACCTGGATGACCGTACCGGTATCGACGTGTTGCGGGCGGCGCGTGTTCAAGATCCATCCTGCGCGGTGATCCTGATGACCGGCCGCGGCAGCATGGAAACCGTGATGGCGGCGACCGAGGGAGGCGCGTTCGAGTACCTTGCCAAGCCGTTCGAGATGGCGCAGATGGTGGATGCCATCAAGCGCGCCGAAAAGTCTTTCGAGGCGGGCGACGATGACGAAGCGGCGGCCGTCGACGATCTGCCGGTCACGGAAATGATCGGCAGTTCCGCGCCCATGATCGACATTTACAAGATGATCTCGAAGGTGGCGCCCACCGATGCGACGGTCCTGATCGAAGGCGAAACCGGCACCGGCAAGGAACTCATCGCGCGGATGATCCACCAGAACAGCAAACGCTCCCAGCAGGCTTTCGTGCCGGTGGATTGCGGCGCGATCGCGCCATCGCTCCTGGAGAGCGAGTTGTTCGGAACCCTGAAGGGCGCCTACACGGGGGCCGATCGCGACCGCATCGGAGTGTTTGAAGCCGCCAACAACGGCACCGTTTTTCTGGATGAAATCGGCGATATCGACCTGGGCTTCCAGCTAAAATTGCTGCGGTTTCTGCAGGAACGCGAAATTCGCCCGCTCGGATCCTCGCGGCCCCGAAAGGTGGACGCGCGCGTGATTGCGGCCACCAATCGCGACGTGCAGAAGATGGTGGATGATGGGAAGTTCCGCGAAGATCTCTGGTACCGCTTGAATGTGGTCCGGCTCAAGGTCCCGCCCTTGTGCGACCGGGCGAGCGACATCCCTCTACTGGTCCACTATTTTTTAAGGCGCTACAACGACCGTTACAAGCTGGATACCCGCCTGACCGATACCGGCCTGAAGACGATGGAAGAGTACAGTTGGCCCGGGAACATCCGTCAGTTGCAGCACATGGTCGAGCGACTGACCATCCTTGCTCCGGGAGGGCGCATCGATGACGCGGCAGTTCGGTTCGCGATCGAGCAGATGGATTCGCGCGATCACGCGAGCGAAACGCTGGCCGACACCGAAGCGGACCAGGTCCGCCGCGTGCTTGCGGCCACCAACGGCAACAAGAGCCGTGCGGCGAAGATCCTCGGCATCGAGAGGAAGACGCTGTACCGCAAGCTCGAGCGCATGGGCCCTTGAAAGCCGTTGTAACGCTCCTCTCGCTCACTGCCACTCGTGCCCGCCCGGAATTTTTGCATTGTCACAAGAATCCCTGTGGAATCACCAGGAAATTGCGCGCAACGGCCCGTCCCGCGGGCTGTCGGCAGCAGCCTGAGGTCGCTGAGGTTGTCAGCGCCTAGGTTATCAGGTTAGGCTATCAGGGCTTCCCTTCCCGGGAAAATGGGTCTATAATCTACATAGCTCGTGTTCGGTAGACCTTTTATACGGCTTTTTGGGAGGATCCATGTTTGACAGCCTTGACGAGCAAATGAAGAAGGACGACAACCGTGAAACCACGAGCACGCAGCGGCTGGTTCGCTACGCGCTGTATGCGCTAGCCGGCGTTCTGGTGTTCGGCGGATTGATCTTCGGCGTACACCTGATGAGCTAGCCCGCAAAGGGTGCGGCGGCACCCTCAGTGCAACAAGTAACATTGCCGTCGCGCTCCGTCTTGCGGGCTGTTACTCAGAAGTGGCTGGACATCACTCGGCTTAAGCAACGGCGCGGTCATCGCCGCGCCTTTGGAATTTTTGAGCCTGATCGTCGGCCTCGCGGGACTTTCCCTCCTGGGCATTCCTAACCCGGAACCCTGGCCGTTTCGCCTCGGGGTGTACGTGTGTCCCTACTGTAGGATCACGATCGAGCTCCGCGGAAATGCGAATTTGCGGCCCAGTTCGTCAATCACATCCACCTGAGAGACGTACTCGCCCGCAGCCAGTTTTGCCAGAGGCACCTGGAAGCTGAACGCGGCCACGCCGGGGCGGGAGGTGGTCAGGCGGTTCAGGCGAACCGGGGGCGAAGTGAAAGCTCGGCGGGGACCTTGGAGCAGTTCGAGCTCGGCACCCACGCTTGGAACCTTGCGATCGGGATCCATGCTGGGATCGTAGACCTCGAAATAGACGTAAAGGGTTTGGTCCTTGCGAAACACGCGCGTGATGCTCGGCACCAGCTTCTGGCCATCCTGAATCAGGGGATGGATGGCGAGCAGCTTCTTGTTGGTTTCCGCGGCGCCTACCGCGGCAGTCACTTTTTCCTTCTGGCTGCTCCAGACAACGGAACTCAGGCGCAGGGATTTGGCGGCGTTCAGATCGGGGACGAGGAACTTCATCTCAAACGTGCCCATCTTGCCGCTTTGATTCTCGCGCGCAAGAAAGCGCAGCGAGTATTTGCCGGACCCGAGCGTCAGCCCCGCGTCATACTGTAAATGCCGTTGCCCCATCTGCCCGGCATCGGTGTCGTTCAACTTGACGGTGATGTTGTCGCGCACGGCGGCCACCAGCTTGCCGGTCGAATCCCGCACTTGCCCGATGAAATCCAGATCGGCCGCCTGCTTGTTCCCCTTCTTCGTAAGGCCCACGGCCGAGCCGGGGATCTTCACGGAAATCGGTACGAAATAGCGGTCTTTGGCGACCCGAAAGTAATCCACTTCGAGTGCCAGCGGGAGTTCGCTGACCGGATCGCCCAGCGTCAGAGCCTCTTCGAGCTGGCGCTCCTTGTCGGCCTCGGTGAACTTCTGGAACACTTTCTCCGCGTAGTAGCCGTTACGGTAATCGAGCTTGGCATCCAGCTTGTTCAATAGATTCACCTTGATTCGGCGGTACTTTCCATCCGTCACGGTGTTCTTGCTGTAATAGCCGACGATGTAGTAACTGTTGATATCTTCTTGCGCCTGGCGAATGCCCATGGTCAGGTCATTGGTATCGAGCATTGCTTTGCCGCCGGTATCCGACGCAATCGTTACCAGCGTTTCCTGCGAGTCATTGAAGCTGTTGCGAAGGCCCTGCTGCTTCGTGCCGGTTATAATTCCCGTGCCTCGCGGGGAAGCTTGGGAAGCGTCGCCGCCGGGAGGGGTCGCAACCAATCCCCGCGCATCGATGGGGTAGAAGGACACATTGGCGCGCACCGCCGCGTTGACCGTCGCCTTGATCTGGGACTGATTCTCGACCCCGGTCTTTTCCACGCCGCTCGAAAAATAGATAAGGGCCTTCTTTTCGGGGAAAACGCTCAACTTGCGAGCCGCGTCTTCGAGCGCGCTCAGCTTCCGATCTGTATTGAAAATATTGAACTCCGTGTCATCGGCGGCGAAAGCGCCGCTGTCGTCGCCTTCATCCGCGGACGTGGACGCCATGCCGGCCAAGTCCGAGCCTTCGCCGAGACTGAGCTTCTTCAGCGTTGTGATCAGCCGTTCGCGATCGTTGGTGAACTCTTCGACCACGTTCACCTTGGCGTTGAAAGTCATGATCTCGACCAGATCCGAGGACGTCATCTGACCTTCGAGGAACTTGATCGCGGCTTCCTGCGCCCGTACCTGTTCGAGCGGCTGCATGGAGGTCAGGTCAAAGAACAAACACATTAGCCGCCGGTCCTGGAAGCGAATGGGATTATTCACCGCCGGAGTATTGACCAGGCCTCCGGGCGGCGTGGCCGGGGTCCTTTCTTCGAGCGTCTGCGGGGTTCTGGGTGTGAACGACAGCGGCGCGAGCGGCTCTCCGCTCAACCTTTGCAATTCGAAAACGCTGATCTCCTGTGGCACGCCGTCTTCGAGAATCTGCAGATCCTCCTTCTTAAGCGTCGTAATCGGCCGGCCGGCCTTATCACGCACGGCTACGTTCACAATCACCAGCTTGGTCTCGGTCTTGAACGTCACCTCCTGTGCCATCAGGGCGACGGCGGCCAGGAGCATCAGGCATTTCGGCATTAGATATCCAAACCTCAAAATCGAAACCTCAGAATCTAAACCTAAGTGTCGCGGTCATGCTGCGCATCGCGCCGGCGCTGGTGATCAGCCCGTATTGCGTCGAGTTCACGGTAGTCACCAGGCCACTGGGATTGACGTGATTCAGTACATTGTTCGCGTCGATTCGAAATTCCAGACGGCGGCGCTCGGAGTAAACGTTGATGCTGCGCGCGAGTGAAAGATTCATGACGAACGACCCCGGCCCGGTGATCGTGTCGCGGCCCGCATTCCCGTACGTACCCGGCGCGGGGGTCGTGAATGCGAGCGGATTAAAGTATCCGGAACCGGAATCGATCGGAATCCCGGTCACGTCGGCTCGAAGCGGCGCGATACTCGCCGTGCCGTCGCGGTTGCCGGCGATCGACGGGGTCAGCGGCGCGCCGGTTTGGGCTGTGACGCTACCGGAGACGGTCCAGTCCTTCAGCGCCTTCGCGACAATGACCGGATGCGACAGGAAGCCCTTGGTGGCGTCGACCGGAGAAGCCAGCACCCAGTTGAGCGTGAGGGCCTGGCGACGATCGAATGCCGACAGGGCCCGCTCCGCCCTCTGATCGTAAAAGTTCTGCGCGAGGACAGCATCGTCGATCGCCTTCGAGTATGTGTAGAGAAGCTGCGCCGAGACTCCGCGTTGAAAACGGCGATTCAGGCGGAACTGGCCGGCCTGATAGATCGAGTTTCCTACCGGATCGTCGAATGTGAACTGCCCCGCATTGGCGATCGGCAGCCTCTGCTCACTGGTAAGCACGGAGCCTAGCGGAGCCTGATTGGGGGCCTCCGGGATATCCAGGTGTGTTCCCTTAGTTCCTAAGTAGGCGACCTCGGCTACCAGACGCCACGGCATATCGCGTTGCAGCGACAGGTTCCACGTCTGCGCGTACATATCGGGGTAGTTCAGGGAGACACCGTAGGTGTTCGTAATGGACTTGCCCACCGGCACCGCGATCAACCCGGTCGCCAGATTGAGCGGATCCGCGATGCTGGTGGTGATCGAGTTGGTGACGGCAAACGGGGGCTGCGCGGCCAGCTTCTGCATGAACTGGTTGTACTGGCTGGGATTGTAGTACCAGCCGTAGCCGGCGCGAACTAATAACTTTCCTTTCGGGTTCGGCTTCCAAGCGATCGCCAGGCGCGGCGCGAAATTGTTGCGATCCGGCTGAATCAAGCCGGCTGGATATCCCTGCGGGCCCGCGCACGATCCATTAGCGACTGCACACACAACGGTCACCCCGGAAAAACCTGGCGCGATTTCAAGATTGGCGATGCGGCCGTATTTCTCCTGCCAGGGAGCGAAATATTCGTAACGCAAGCCGAGATTCAGCGTGAGATTGCTCGCCAGACGGTAATCGTCCAGGGCGAAGGCGTTGTAACTGTTGGTACGGAAATACGTGCTCGAATCGCCGTAGCGAACCGAACTCCCCTCCGGCAGACCCAGAAGAAAGTCCGCGAAATCGTACCCCGTGTTCGGCAGAGGAAGACCGGCCGCGTTGTAACCCGCGGTCGAAAGGCCCGTGAAGCTGAAGCTGCCCCGGCCGTTCTGGTCGGTGATCAGATTATTCAGAAAATGCGTCGCGCCCCCGCCGAAACTCCAGTTGTGTTTGCCGACGTGTATGGAGTAACTATCGTTCAATCCGAAACTCTCGACGGCGCTGCGCGATGCGGTCGCGTCGCTCAAGCCGTTGTAGTTGGCGAAACTCAGGTTGGGCGGACCGTAGTTGAGCGGGTTCTGCGACGTGCCGCTAATCCCCAGGTTGGCGGCGACATTCGGTCCATTGGCGAAAAACGGGGTCGTGGTACTGGTGTTCCGATTGAACGTCAACGTGAGCGTTTCAAAGCTCCGCGCCCCGAACCGATGGCGATAATTGATGCTGCCGTTGGTGCCCAGCCCACTGGTGCTGTCGCAACAGCCGTAGACCTGATGTGTCTGGCTGTCGGACAGCCGCATGTTGAACACGAATCCCAACGTATCGCGCTGAGTCAGACTGGTGTTGAGACGCGCGTTGAGGGCTTCGGAATTATTCGGGTTGGTGGTGATCAACCGGTAGTTCTGAACCGTGACGCCAGCCTGATTCGGAAGGGGAATGTACTTCAGTAGTCCCTGCGCGATGGAGCTGAGGCTGGCGATCGGGATCATGTTGCCCTGGAAAGGCACATTTCCGTTGTAGATGATGTTGCTCGTTTGCGAAAAATCGCCATTCCGCTGCGCGAGCGTCGGCACCGTGTAGGCGTTGTCGACTCCATTGCTCCCAATGCCGCCGGTGTAATTTATGAACCAGGTGACCTTCTCAAAGCTGAACAGCTTCGGGATCACCAGCGGACCGCCCACCGTGAGTCCGAAGCGGTTGCTCTGGTAGGCCGCTTTGGGCGCCTGCAGTCCGTTCACGGAGAAAGGCCGCGCGTTCAGCGCGGAATCCCCGAGCGTATAGAAAATCGATCCGGTGATCCGGTTGCCGCGACGCGAACGATTGCCGATGAACGCTCCATTCGGACGCGGGCCGCCGCGCCCGCCGCCCCGGCCACCGCCACCTCCACCACCTCTTCCACCGCCGAAGCCTCCTCCTCCAAACCCGCCGCCACCGGCGAGTCCACCACCGCCGCGACCACCGCCCGGTCCGCCGGGACCACCCGGGGCTGCGGCGCCCCCCGGGCCCGCGGCGCCATTCTGTCCTCCGGAACCATCGGCGGCCGCGCCGCCCAGTCCCGGAGCAACGATGAGCCCCAGCCCTCCGGCGTTCAATCCACCCGGGCCAAAGTCAGGCCGAAAATCGCCAGCCTGCGTCTGGAGACCGTTGCTCAACGTGCCGTTTACCAGAAACGACTCGTTCGACTGGTCCAGCGCCACGCCTGGCGGAGGAGCGCTCGAATCGGCGAGTGTGCCTCCAATATCGACCGTCGCTGCATTTGCGTCGATGCCTAGGTCGCCGGCTCCGGCTGCCGCGCCTCCCGCACCCGCCGCAGCCTGACTGCGTCCGGCAAACGTTCTGGTGCGATCCTGCAATTGAAGCGTGAAATCGATTTTCGATAGCGTATCCGTGATCGTTACTTCCCGGCGGCTGACTTCGAAACCGAACATGCGGACTTCCACGGTCCATGCGCCCGGCGTCATTCCGTCCAGACGAAAGGCGCCGTCCTGATCGGTGATGGTAGTGAGCGCCCGCTGGCCCTGGGTCGCCCTCACGCTCGCTCCCGGAATCGGCTGGCCTTCGGATTTCACCGCTCCGGTCTGGCCAAGGCAGGCGGCAGCGAACCACACTCCGGCGAGCACGATATTCCTGAGAACGCGAAACTCCGATTCCTGCCGCCGCGTCAAATTCACTCCTTGCACCCGGACCTGCTCTTCATGCTCGGCCTTTACTCATTCGTTTGGATCCATTCTCTATTTTCGTGAAAATGGGGACAGACCGCTCTGTCCACTCCCACCGTCGCACATGAAGTCCGCAATTACGCGAGGGGACAGGGTAGTCTGTCCCTATTTTTAACATCCTCCAGCCTGATCCCATGGCGCGCTACGTTGTTATGATGGCCCCCGGTCAGGCCGAGGTTACATCGGAGGAAAATGGGACGCGCCCCGGTCACTGGCCCCAAAACTCTCCTTCGATTCTAGACGCGGCCAAGCGGCCAATAGATGACACCGGAGCCGCGTTTCTTTCCCGCCGACGGCGCACTCCCGTGATAGCCTAGGGTATTCTCTGACATCCACTGATGAGACTCAACCTCGACTCCTTGCTCTCGGAGATTCAGGAGCATCTCGAATCCCGAGGCATCGTTGTATTTCATGCCTATCCTCGTTCCGCCGAGCCGGATTCGACCGTGATCTGGGAAGCGGAGAATTATCCGGACTACCGCATGTTCGTGGCTGCGGCGGAAGCTGCCGGCGTGCGCCTGGTCACAGTTTACGCCCGGCAATTCACCAACGACATGATTGACGATGCGATGGATCGTCTGGAGGACACGCGGTTGCCGCGCGATGAACAGCAAGCCCTGGAGATGCGGCTCCGGGAAATGCGGGGATACACCGGCTTCACTTGCCAGATCGAACTTTCATTCGATCTCGCGCCGCGAGTCTACCTGTTCGACTTGCGCACGGAGTGGTTCGACGATCTGAACGAGATGCTGGACCGCATCGACGACGCCTCGGACCAGGAAGATGACGATCCCGGCGCGCCCTTGGGCGGCGGCGGGTACTATTCGAAAAATTGAAGTGGATTTTCGCGGAATCCGATCCCGGCGGCGCGGCCTTGCTGGAGGCATCGCTTCGAATCGCGCCTCCGGCGGCGCGCGTGCTCTGGTCTCGTGGATATCGTGACGAGGCCGCCGCGCGGCGCTTCTTCTCGCCGTCGCTTGCCGATCTGCACGATCCGTACTTGCTGACGGATATGCATGCCGCGACCGCGCGGCTTCGTCAGGCGATCGAACGGCAGGAGAAGATTCTCCTCTACGGCGATTACGATGTCGATGGCACCAGCGCCGTGGTCATTCTCAAGAAAGGCATCGACCTGCTGGGGGGCCAGGCGTCCTTTCACGTCCCTCATCGATTGCGCGACGGCTACGGAATGCGCAGCGAAGTGGTGGAGGAGGCGGCTGCGGCGGGAGTGAAACTGATCGTCAGCGTCGACACCGGCATTCGAGCCGGCGACGTGGTGAAGCATGCCCGCGCGCTGGCGATCGACGTCATCGTCACGGATCACCACCTGCCGGAAATGGAGCTGCCGCCCGCACTCGCGGTGTTGAATCCCAATCGCCACGACTGCGCCTATCCGGAGAAGAATCTGTGCGGCGCGGGTGTCGCCCTAAAGCTCATGGACGCGCTGGTTGCGGCCTCGGGATGGGAACCGGGACGGCGCGCGAGACTGATCGAGTCTCTACTGAAACTAGCCGCCATCGCCACCGTTGCCGACGTGGTGCCGCTCACCGGCGAAAATCGCGCGATTGTAAAGCTGGGGTTGGAAGGTCTGCGCAACGTGAGGAATCCGGGTCTGCGGGAGCTGCTCGCGGTATCCGGGATTGAGCGCGGGACGGCGCCCAGCGCGGGACAAATTGCGTTTCGCGTCGCGCCACGGATCAACGCGGCCGGACGAATGGCCAGCGCCACGGACGTCATCGAGCTATTTCTGACGGAAGATCCGGCACGCGCCAAACAACTCGCCGGCCAATTGCATGAGCTCAACCAGGACCGGCAGCAGGCCGAATCCGAGATCACGCGCATCATTTTCGAGCAGTGTATCGCGCAGCCGGTGACGGACAGCGACACGGCGCTGGTGTTTGCGGGCGAAGGATGGCACCGTGGCGTGGTCGGCATCGTAGCCAGCCGCGTGGTCGAACGCTATCATCGCCCGGTATTCGTCCTGGGCATCGAGGACGGCGTGGCGCAAGGTTCCGGGCGGAGTATCCGGGCCTTTCATTTGCTCGATGCATTGGAGACGATGCCTGATCTATTCCGCAAGTTCGGGGGACACCGGCAAGCGGCGGGTGTGACTCTCGCGGGAGATCGGGTAGAAGAATTTCGCGGGCGTCTTCGCTCCCACGCGGCCAGCCTGCTTACGCCAGCCGACTTCGCGGCTGCGCTCGACATCGACGCCGCGATTGACTTCCGCGAGATTACCGATTCGTCCGTGGCGGAGATCCTGAACCTTGCGCCGTTCGGATTCGGCAACCCGTCTCCGGTATTCGCCGCCACGGATGTCGAGGTCGCCGCGCCGCCGGACATTCGCAATGAGAAGCACGTGTTCGTGCGCTTCACGTCACAGGGGCGGACGCTCCGCGCCAAGGCCTGGAACTTCGCGGATCGCGTGAACGAGTTGAAAGCGGGCTCGCGAGTCGACGTCGCGTTCCATTTCGAGGAGGACGCCTACTCGGCGGGCCGTGGTTATGCGCCGTGGCAGGTGATTTTGAACGACGTCACTCATAGATAGCAGCCCGCAAAACGGAGCGCGCGAGCTGCGGACTTTCATCGCGATATGGGTGCCCGCGCACCCTTTGCGGGCTAGACCATTTCTTGATTTGGCTTAGACCAGTTTCGAACGGCAGGCAACAGTGTTCTTAACGCCTAACGGATGCGGCAAGGCCTCCGTTATCTCCGAAACTGGTCTAAGCCGGCGCCGGGATCCCCATCTTCTTGAACCAAGGAGTTGCTCCCTTGAGCGCCGCGTTCACCGCGGAGATGTTCTTAACGCCTTGATCCGATAGCCAATCCTCCAGGGCCTTCACGCCCTTGGTCGCGTAGATCGGCATGCCGTCCTTCCAGGTGGCTCGGCCGCATAGCACGCCCGAATAATCCGTGCCGGCTTCGGACGCCATCGCGAGGCTCTCCACAAATTGGGCGTTGCCAACGCCGGCGCTCAGGTAGATGAACGGCTTCTTGGCCACTTCGGCCGCGCGGCGGAAATGCCCCAGCGCCTCGGCGCGCGTGTAGGCCTTCTCGCCCTTATAGACCGAGCTGTTCTCGACGAACTCCGCGTTGATCGGGACTTCCACCTTCAGCACGTCGATCCGGTATTGAGGCTTCGAAAACTCCTGCATGCTGCCGATCACCACCTGCGGCTTGATCTTGGCGAACTCCAGACCCTTCTCGTTGCCGCCCTTGGGATCGTATCCGACGAATTCGCAAAAGAAGGCGATCTGAAGAGCTTCGCACTCGGCGCCGATGCGCTCGATGAAGGCATGCTTGACATCGTTCACGCCCGGATCGTCGAACGGCGAATAGTACAGCAAAATCTTGACGGCATTCGCGCCCCAGTCCACAATGCGTTGTGCGGATACGTGCGGGAGCAGGTCCGGCAGCCTCCCGGGTTGCGTGTTGTCGTAGCCGCTTTCCTCATACGCGAGCAGCAGCCCGGCGTTCGATGCGCGCGCCTTGGCCGCCTCGAGACCGAATTCGGGATCGAGCAGAATCGCCGAAGCGTGGGGCGTCAGCACCCGCACCACCGCGGTCTTGAACTCCGCCATCATTTCCGGCGTGATCGTTTTCGCATCCACGCCTCGGGCCGAGGCCAGGGCCTTCTGGAGACTGCCCCGCTGGTCCATGGCCGCGGCCGCGATGATGCCGTCCTTATTCGACAGAGCCTTTAAATGTTTTAGTTTTCCGGGAGAAATAGACATGTTATTAGTGTAGTGCGAGTGTAGTGCGGTGGTTGTAAAGATTAGTGCGATGCCGCCGGAGCCAAGAGCTCCAACCGCCGGAAGAATTTCCGGGCGCGCGCCACATCGCGCAGGATCTGCGCCTTCAAACCTTCCGGACTCTCGAACTTCTTCTCGTCGCGCACTCGGCGTAGAAACTCGACCCGGATGCGAACCGCCGGGGCGCCATGCAAGGGCGGCTCCAATAGAAACGTTTCGATCGACAGCCTCGCGCCTCCCGCCTCCGCTTTGAACGTGGGGCGGTAGCCGACGTTGGTGATCGAATTCCAGCGCCGATTCGAATCCAGATCCACCGTGCGCGTGAGGTACACTCCCCGGCCCGGGAGAACTTCGGCGGGAGAGTCGAGATTGAGCGTCGGGACGGTTTTCTTCGACCCGATGCCGTGCCCGGAAACGACCCGGCCTTCGAGCGCGTAAGGCCGTTCGAGCAATCTCCCGGCCAAGCTCACCTTCCCGGCCTCGATCAACCGCCGTATCTCGCTCGACGACACGATCCGGCCGCGCCGTCTCACCGCCTTTACAATCCTCGTCTCAAATCCGTGGCGGGCGCCCAGTTCCGCGAGCACCGCCGCATCGCCAGCGTGGCGGTGCCCGAACCTGAAATTATCACCCACCAGCACTACGCGCGCGTCGAGCGCTTGGGCGACGAGTTGTTCCACAAACTCCCCGGGGGTAAGATGCGCCACTTGCCGCGTGAACGGCAGAATCAGGACGTGTTCGATTCCTTGCTCCCGCATACACTCGCAGCGCTCGGCATGGGTGGTCAACAGCTTGGGCGCCCGCGAAGGCGCAACCACTACGGCAGGATGCGGATCGAACGTCAGCGCCACCGGCCGCAGTCCCTTCTCGCGGGCGACGCGCACGGTCTCACGGAATAATTCCCGATGCCCGGCGTGGACGCCGTCGAAGTTCCCGATGGTCAGCGCCGAGGGGCCGAACCCGGCGGCCTCTTCAAGACTGTGCGCGATCCGCATTCAGGAAACGTCCGCCAGCGGGAGTGGCGGCGCCGGTTCGACGTCGATTTCAAGGCCGTCGTAGGCCAGCCGTACATGCGGAGGCAGATCCGCCTCGGTCTGCTTATGCGAAAGGTCGTGACACATGTGCGTGAAGAAAGCGCGCCGAGGCTGAAGTTCCTGCACCCACTCCAGGCTCCGCTTCACGGTCGAGTGCGTGGGGTGAGGGCGGTGGCGCAGCGCATCCAGAAACAGGACATCCAACCCCCGCAGCTTCGCCTTCGAATTCTCCGGGATGTCGCTGTGATCGGTCAAATACGCGGCCGCGCCGAAGCGGAATCCCAGAACATTGCCGTTGCCGTGCAGAAGCTCAATCGGTGTAAATTCCATTTCAAAAAGATCGAACGGCTGACCGTCCAACGCGATCAGATTCAGACGCGGAACCGAGGACTGCACTTCGCCGGGATCGAAGGCGTACTGAAACACGCGGCGGATCGCATGGAGCGTCTCCTCGCGCGCGTAAATGGGAATGGGGCCCTTCTGTCGATAGTTGAATGGCCGCACATCGTCCAGACCTAGAATATGATCGGCGTGGGCGTGAGTGTAGAGGATGGCATCCACCCGCTCGATGCGCGCGCGTAGCGCCTGCGCGCGGAAATCCGGCGTGGTATCGACCAGCACGGAGTGGCCGCCATAGCGAATCAGAATGGACGGGCGAAGACGGTTGTCGCGAGGATCGGCCGAACGGCACACATCGCACGTGCAGCCGACGGTTGGTACCCCGCTGCTGGTGCCCGACCCCAGTACCGTGATGTGGATGCCGCGGTCCTCCATCACGAGCCCGCGGCAGATCCACTCGCATCGGGAGGCGGCGTATCGATTTGCTCCGCCGGAGCTTGGTCCTTCTGGGCCTTTTCTTTTTCGGCCTTCTCTTTCTCGGCTTTCTCTTTTTGGGCTTTCTCTTTATGAACGACCTCCGCGGTTTGGACGAAGCGGAAGCGGAGTTCGGTGAGGGAATTCTCGATCAGGCGGCCTTCCTCGAGCGACAGATTCCCGCGCGTCTTTTCGGAGAGCATCGCCAGCATATCGATCGCGTGGCGCGCCCCGGAGAGGTCGGGCGCAGTGTCCTTGTCGTCGTCCGCGCCGAGTCCGCCCAGCAGACCGAGGCGCATTTCCGCCTGCATCTTGAGCGAAAGCACCAGAAACTCGAAGCTGGGTGGTGGCAAAGGAAAGTCAGAGTCACTCATCGCTTCTACCCACTAGTGTAATGCGTTACCAAGTGTCTTCGTCAGACCCCAATGCGCCCGACAATGCCCGGTTGGATGCCGTGTCGGAGGCGCTCGTCCGGCTGATCAAACGCCAGGACGCGTACGAAGCGAGGATGGACGCTGTCGAGTCTGCGCTACGCAGTCAGGGTGCGCTGCCAGTCGACGCGAGTGCGTCCGCTCTTCCGCAACCAGCGCGTCCCGCACAACAGCCTCCGCCATTGCCTTCATCCGCAGCTACGCAGCAATCCTTCACCCCGCCAATCGCACGGCGTGGACCGCCTCCGCTTCCGGAAACGCCAGTGTTATTCTCGGAGCCCCACGAACCATCACCAATGGCGACCGGGACGCCGGGGCAGCGAGGCTTTGAGTCACAAGTCGGCCTGAACTGGGTCAATCGCGTTGCTGTGATCACTCTGATCTTCGGTGCGGCTTTCTTCTTCAAATACGCGGTGGACAATGACTGGGTTGGGCCGGGAGGCCGTGTGGCTATCGGAGTGATCGCCGCGATCGCCGCCCTCCTTGCGGGCGACCGCTTATGGAAACGCGGCCATAAGATCTTCGCGCAGGGGCTCACCGGTCTTGGTCTCGCGCTCCTCTATCTCTCGTTTTACGCCACGTTCAGTCTCTATCACCTGCTTCCGCAAGCGGCTGCGTTCCTGCTGATGATGGTGACTACGGGCGCGGCAGGGGTCTTCGCCCTACGCTACGAGTCACAGGCGATTGCAATTCTCGGATTGCTGGGAGGTTATCTCACTCCCCTGGCTCTCTCCACCGGTGAAGATCGACCGTGGACCCTCTTTAGCTACATCTTCCTTCTAAACCTGGGGGCGGCGGCGCTGGCAAGAGTTCGGCGGTGGACAGCCGTCCTGGGTATCGCGCTCGCGGCGACCTCGCTCATCTTCGGCCTATGGGTCACCTCGAAGATTCGCGACGACACGCGTACGGTCGCGACCGTCTTTGCGATCGCATTTTACGCGCAATTCGCCGCGTCCGAGTCACGCGTCGTCTGGGGATTCGCACAGGTCCTGGCCTCGTTAGGCGCCGCCGTCATCTGGGAGGATCGGTCAGGATTCCTGCTGCTCGCTCTTTTATTTGCAGCGGGCGGATTGCCCTGCGCCGAGCTTCGCCGAAAAGCGGAAGGGCCACCCTGGACGTTGCTCTGCTACTCGATTGCGTACTGGGTTTGGACCGGGCTCTCGCGAATGGGAGCTCCTACGACCGACCGCCTGGTCACGTTCGCGGCTCTTTCGGCCGGTTTCCTGATGTTTTTCGCTTGGACGCTTTGGTGGGTGGCGGTGAGCAGGCGTGTTGTTCGGGAAGCCGAACTGTTCGTCCTCGCGGCCAACGGCGCATCCTATTTCGCCGCGTCTTACATCCTGTTGAATCCGGTGTATCACGCGTACATGGGGCTGTTCGCGGCCGCGCTCGGTGGCATCCATATCTTCGCGGCCCGACTTCTGTGGAAGCCTGAAACAAGCGAAAAAGCAGCATCCTGGCCGGCTCTGCTGGCGGTCGCTATTACCGTCAGTTTTCTGACCCTGGCGATCCCCATCCAATTCACCGGCTTCCGCATCACCATGGCTTGGGCGCTCGAGGGCGCTGTGCTGGCATGGCTCGCCGCGCGCTTTGAGACGGGGCGCCTACACGCTGGTGCCTGGCTCGTCTTCGCGCTCGTGGTGTCCCGGCTATTCGCCTTCGATTCGTGGATTTACACCAATGGCAAGCAATTCGAGGCAGTCGTGAACGGTCGTTTTGTCACGTTTGCGGTTGTGGCGATAAGCCTATGGCTGGCAGCGAAGTTTACTAAGACACCGGCGATCGCCGCCGCTGCCGAGTACGTCACCGGGCACTTCGTAATGTTGTGGATTCTGGGAATGGAGGTGATCGGCTGGGTGGAACGCAGCATACCCGAACCCGACCATTGGAATGTGGAAACCACCGCCATTTCCGTGCTCATGGCCCTCTATGCGGTCGGACTGGTGGCCATCGGCGTGACCACGCCTACCGTGCTGAATCGCGTGTTGGGCTTGGGTCTGATCGGAATTGTCGTGCTGAAGCTCTATCTCATGGACGTGTGGTCGCTCGGGCTAGGCTTCCGAATCACCGCGTTCCTCGGCTTGGGTGGGCTATTGCTGATGATGTCCTTTCTCTACTCGAGGTACAAACGAACAGTCGAGAAACTATGGAAAGATGACCCAAATGCGTGACGCCCGTAGCAAGAGTCGGATTGTGGTGTGCGGGTGGCGTGCTCTCTCCGTGACCTTGTTCGTCTCCGGACTTTCGCTGGCTCTTTCACCGTCCGCGTGGCACTACCGCAAGCCCATCCAGCTGGTTTCCCGGGACAGCCCTTCCGCCGCTCAGTTGAACGTCGTGAATCTGGATCGCGACATCTATCTCGCCGCGCGCGCCGATCTAGCGGATCTGCGAGTGATGCGGACCGGAGAGGAAATCCCGTTCGTGATCGAGACCCTGGATGCGGCTTCGCAGCACCGGCAAAGGAGAGCCCGAATCCTGGATCAGTCCATCGCGCCCGGCGTCGGGCTCCAGTTCACGCTGCAGTTGGACGGAGGATTTCCGCACAACCGTGTTCACCTCGAAACCGACGAGCGCAATTTCCGCCAGCTTGTCCGCGTTGAAACCAGCGAAAACGGCAGGTCCTGGTCGACCGTCCGTGACGATGGGGCCATTTTCGATTTCTCGCAAGACAACCGGCACATGTTCGCGCTCGCCGTGGGGTATCCGGAATCCACGCGCCGTTTCTTGCGCGTCACCGTGCGCGGCTGGACGAAAGTGGGGGCCCTGACTGGCGCGTCGGTGGACTTCGAGGAACAACGCCCGGCGTCGCGTGAACCGCTCGCATCCCTGACGCCTGGAATCGAAGAGGATTCAAAGACGCAATCCACAATTGCAACCATCGATGCCGGAGTCGACGGACTCCCCGTGGATCACATTCGCGTTGCAACGCCTTCGCAGGCATTTCATCGGGCCGTTGAGATCGAGACTAGCACCAATGGGAGGGACTGGCTGTACGTCGTGCAAGGAACTCTCGCCCGATTCCCCGGCAGGCCCGGCGAGGACTCCCTGGTCATCGCGGTTCCGGAAACGCGGCATCGCTATCTCCGTCTCCGCATTTATAACCGCGACGACAAACCGATTCGAATTGAGCGGGTAGAACTCGAAGGCCTAGTGAGGCGGGTTAAATTCCTGGCGGAGGGCTCCGGGCAGTATTGGCTGTACTATGGAAATCCTGACGCGGCGCCCGCGCGCTACGATCTTCCGGTCCTGCTCGAGCGGCGCGAGCATATGGAACAAACCGCGTCGATCGCGGGACCACAGCAAATGAATCCCGCCTATCAGCCCCCATCCGCTCCCTCGCGCCCCTGGAGCGAACGTCATCCTGCGATCCTTTATACTGTGCTGGGAGGCGCGGTCCTCGGCCTTGGGGCGGCGACTCTTCGCTTCGCCCTTCGTCTTCGTCAACCTTCCACAACACCCTAACAGATGCCCCGCCATTTCAAGCTCGCCGAAGCCGAGCGCTTGCTGCCGGACGTGGAGCGCGCCTTGCGCGACGCTCTTTTTCAAAAGGCCGAATATCAGCGAGCCGATCAGGAGTTGGACCGCCAGACGCAGCGGATCCGCATGGCGGGCGGCTCGCGCGTCGACCCGGGCCCCATCCTCGCGCTTCGCGCCCGGCGCGACACGAGCGCCAGTGCGCTCAAAGACGCTTTCGAGGCCCTCGAAGAAATCGGCGCGCTGGTGAAGGACCTGGACGTCGGGCTGATCGATTTTCTGACGCTCTATCGCGGCCAGGAGGTATGCCTCTGCTGGAAGCTCGGCGAGGACGGAATTCACTTCTGGCACGGCCTCCAGGAGGGTTTTCGCGGAAGAAAACCGATCGATCGGGACTTCCTGGAGAACCACAGCGGAGAGAGTCCGAATTGACACCCTTCTCGCGCGGTCGATAGACTGGAATCCAGGGCGGCGCGCCCACTTCAAGCTGCGGGCCGCGGATATTGGACTGGAGATGGATGCTTCTTGCGCGCGAGCTGATCGATTATATTTCACGCCAGATCGTCAGGGACCTGAGTCCGCAATGGATCGAAGCGACTGACCCTCACATAGCGGCGGATTTCGTCGCCCGCGTGATCGAGGAAGATCTGGCGATCGAGGACCAGCTGAACGACGAGGTTCGCGACCTTCTCAGCCAGTACAGCGATTACATGCGGCGCGAAGCCGTCAGTTATCAGGAGATGTTCCGCCGCATCAAGAACACGCTGATCACACAACGCAAAGTGATTCGAGCCGCCGGCCGCGATTCCGGCGATCAGATGAAGTTATCGCGGGATAAGATCAACGATATCTCTCATAAAGTAGTTTCCGCCCTCCGCAAAAGCCGGGAATTCCGTCTGAAACGCGATCCGAACGAGGTGCGCCTGCAACTGGTGAAAGTAATGACCGAGTTGCTCCACACGGAGGAAAAGGTGGACCGCGCGGCAAGAACCAAGATCCGCACGCAAAAGCGCGACATTCCGGAAGGTTCCGAGGAGTGGGAACTGCTCCATCGGCGCTATTACGCCGAGGAATTGAAGAAGCTCGGCATCGACCTCAGTCGATGAATCGGGCCCTCTCCGGCAGCGGCTCGATCGTTGTCACCGGCAGCTTGAACATGGATTTCGTGGTGCGCGTGAACCGCCTTCCCGCCCCCGGCGAGACCACGCTCGGCTCGGATTTCCAGATGATTCCCGGGGGGAAAGGCGCGAATCAGGCCTTCGCCGCCGGCCGCCTCTCGAAGACTTCGGAGACGCGAATGATCGGCCGGGTGGGCTACGATCTGTTCGCCGACCATCTGAAGGCGAGCCTGGCCGCGGCCGGCGTGGATGTCGCCTTCGTGCACGCCACGCGTTCGGTTCCGACCGGCGTCGCGCTCATCTGGGTGGACCAGGACGGACAGAATTCGATCGTGGTCGCCCCCGGCGCAAATCACGCGCTCGTTGCGACGGAGGCCGAGGCATGGCGTCCCGCTTTTGCCGGAGCCGAGTATGCCCTGTTCCAGCTCGAAACACCCCTCCCCGCGGTCGCGCGCGGTCTGGCGATTGCCCGGCAGGAAGGGGCGAAGACGATGCTCGATCCCGCGCCCGCGCAGCCGCTCGATGGGGAAATGCTCGAAGCCGTCGATATCCTGACACCCAACGAAACCGAGGCATGCATTCTTTTGGGATTGCCGCCCGCCCGTTTGACCGTTCTCGACGCTCCGGCCGTCGCCCAAGCGCTGCTTGACACTGGTGTGAACGCGGTCATATTGAAACTGGGCGATCAGGGTTGTTTCTACCGCGACCGGAAACGTTCGTTGTACTCGACCGGATTCGTGGTCAGGGCCGTGGACACGACCGCCGCCGGCGACACATTCAACGCCGCGCTCGCCGTGGCTCTCGCCGAGCGTCAGCCCATCGAGCGCGCCCTCCGCTTCGCCAATGCCGCGGCCGCGTTATCGGTGACGCGAATGGGCGCGCAGGCGTCGATTCCAACGCGGGCCGAAGTGGACGTATTTCTCGACTAGACACGAGGGGGACGGCACGATGGGGACAGGCCGCGCGTTGTTTGCGTCCGTTCCGGGCTCTGTCCACTCGGGAGCAGCGTTCCAGGAATAGGAGGCTGGGTGATCCTCGGGACAGAGGAGCCTGTCCCCTCGTGCTAATTCCGGCAGCAGAAGTCCGGCGTCTCGCACATTCCACCGGAGCAGGAAGGCATGGCGGCTTCCTTGGGCGCGCCGTTGGCATGCGCGGAGAAGGTCGAAAACTGCGTCGACAGGTGGTGCTCCCCGCATCGCGGGCACGCGACCGAGTCATCCGCGCGGCGCACTAGCTTTTCAAACTTTGTTCCGCAATCGTCGCACAAGTATTCGAAAATGGGCATGGCAAGACTCTCCTAACAGGACCATTCTTTATTTTACCAATCGAAGGATCCATCGCGGAAGGCGGTGTCGGGGAGCGATACAATGGCCAAACATCCACAAAAAGGAGAACCCATCATGCCCAAGCAGGCACCGACTCCAAACCTGACCTCAAGAGACTGGCTAGACTGGTCGGCACCTGGAAATTATCGGGAGATGCGACCGGGCAGATCCGTTTTGAGTGGGCCAAGGGAGGCTTCTTCCTGTTACAGCACGTCGACGAGCTGGTGGTTTTCGGGAAGGCCCATCAGGGGGTCGAACTCATAGGACACTTCCAGCGGATGGGAGAAGAACCCAGCCCGGAAATCAAAACGCGATTCTACAGTTTCCTCGATGGACTCACTCTCGATTACGTGTACGAGCTGGACGGGAACGATCTCACGATCTGGTTTGGCGAGAAAGGTTCGTCGAACTTCTACAAGGGTAAGTTCAGCGCCGACGGCAATGCCATGACCGGCGCGTGGCAGTGGCCGGGAGGCGGCTATTCCGTCACGGGCACGCGCGTCACGTAGCGCTCTACATTCACGCACGTGCAAGAGCGGACCGCTGGCGTGGGTTGCGTCTGCTTTAGACGACGTCGACGCCCATGGAACGAGCGGTGCCCTTCACCGAGTTCATCGCCGCCTCGACCGTGAAGCAGTTGAGGTCCGGCATCTTGATCTTGGCGATCTCCTCCACCTGGCGCAAGGTAATCTGGCCGACTCGATTCTTGTTCGGCTCCGCCGATCCCTTGGCCAACCCGCAGGCGCGCTTGATCAGCACCGGCACGGGCGGCGTCTTGGTGATGAACGTAAACGAACGGTCGGAAAAGATGGTGATCACCACGGGGATGATCAACCCCTCCTGATCCTTGGCCGACGTCTTGGAGTTGAACGCCTTGCAGAATTCCATGATGTTGACGCCCTGGGGTCCCAGCGCGGTGCCCACCGGCGGCGCCGGCGTGGCCTTCCCGGCCGGAATCTGCAACTTCACCTGGGCTGTAACTTTCTTCGCCATACGAATTCCTGACTCCTGTTTCCCGATTTCCGGGGACTAAACCTTTTCCACCTGCAAGAAATCCAACTCCACCGGCGTGGCGCGGCCGAAAATCGTCACCAGCACGCGCAACGTGTTGCGCTCCGGATTCACTTCGTCCACCTTGCCCGAGAAATTGTTGAACGGCCCATCGACAATGCGCACGTTTTCGTTCTTCTCGAAACTCATCTTGGGACGAGGCCGCTCCGCCGAGCTTGCCTGCCGGTACAGAATCGAATTCACTTCATCTGCCGAAAGGGGCACCGGCATATTCCCGCCGCCCACGAAGCCAGTGACACGCGGCGTGGCCTTCACGGCATGCCACAGCTCGTCGTTCATCTCCATTTCCACCAGCACGTAGCCGGGATACAGCATCCGCTTGCTGGTGACCTTCTTTCCGTTTCGCAGTTCGACCACTTCTTCCGTCGGGATCAGAAGCTGGCCGATCTGACTGGCAAAGCCAAACGCCTCGGCCCGGCTGCGCAGCGATTCCGCCACTTTCTGCTCGAACCCGGAGTAGGTGTGGATGATGAACCACTTTTTCGTGGAAGGCTGTTCGGGAGCCGCTTCGCTTGCGACCGGGGCGCCCTCGCTCGCGATGGGGGCCTCGTCACTTACGACCGCAGCGCTTTCACTCGCGGCTGGAGACGGGGATTCGGCGGGCTCATTCTCAGCGGCGTCCGGGGTGGGGCTAGCCACGTCGGCGATCGGTGCGTTCTCTTCGGGAAGCATCTCTTCAGGCATCGGATGCTCCTCTACTTTGCAAACGTGTCAAACAACTTTTGGATCGAGCGGCTGACGACGGCGTCAACCACAAAAAAGTATGCCGAAAAAACGAAGACGGCGAAAATCACCACTCCGGTGGTGGCTCGCACCTGCTTCCACGGCGGCCATGTGACGCGCTTCATTTCGAGTTGCAGTTCCTCGAAATAGCTCTTCATCCGCGCCGGCCAACCGGCGACTCCCTGCGTCATGCTAATGTCTTCGGCCATTTTTCGACGATTCCTTCTCTTGCAAACTCCCGCTGCTCGCGCATCAGCGCTCTAGGGACAACCGCTCCAGCGGCGAGCTGGCAGGGGCGGAGGGATTCGAACCCCCACTCGCGGTTTTGGAGACCGCTGGTCTGCCGTTAAACCTACGCCCCT
>Ga0209415_10002283_pt1 | contig 35996 bp, 33 predicted proteins | sample PeaSoiSIISIP2007_FD_187696 | JGI IMG/M metagenome (GOLD analysis project Ga0209415, IMG submission 187696) | Peat soil microbial communities from Weissenstadt, Germany - SII-SIP-2007 (SPAdes) (version 2) | ecosystem: Environmental > Terrestrial > Soil > Wetlands > Peat | place: Germany... | reverse complement strand
GGTTCGCCCGCCGCGACGCCGAGTTGCAGCGCGACGAGGTCGAGCCCGGTCACGAGCTCGGTGACGGGGTGCTCGACCTGGAGCCGTGCGTTCATCTCGAGGAAGTAGAACGCGCCGTCTTCGTAGAGGAACTCGACGGTTCCGGTGCTCTCGTATCCGCACGCCCGCGCGATCGCGAGCGCGGCCTCGCCCATCGCCGCACGTACGGCATCGTCGAGTCCCGGTGCAGGACTCTCCTCGATCAGCTTTTGGTGCCGGCGCTGTGAGGAGCAGTCACGCTCGCCGAGGGTGACGACCGTGCCGTGGCGGTCGCCGATGATCTGTACCTCCACATGGCGGGGCGCGGCGAGGTAGCGCTCGAGGTAGAGCTCGCCGCGGCCGAAGGCGGCCTCCGCCTCGCGTCTCGCCGAGGCGAGCGCCGCCTCCACCTCCGCCGGAGCGGCGACGACCTTCATGCCGCGGCCGCCACCGCCGTAGGAGGCCTTGATCGCGATCGGCCAGCCGTATTCGTCGCCGAATCGGACGACGGCGGCGACGTCGTCCACCGGCTCGTTGAGGCCGGGGACGCCCGGTACGCCCGCGGCCTCGGCGAGCGCGCGCGAGGCGAGCTTGGAGCCGATCATCTCCATCGTCTCGGGCCGTGGACCGACGAAGGTGGCCCCCGCATCGACGACCGCTCGGGCGAAGTCCGCATTCTCCGCGAGGAAGCCGTAGCCGGGGTGCACCGCCTCCACCCCGGCCCGTTCCATGATCGCCACGATCGCCCCGATGTCGAGGTAGCTCTCCGCGGCGCTCTCACCGGGAAGCGCGTAGGCCTCGTCGGACAGCCGGACGTGGAGCGCGTCGTGGTCGGCCGGCGAGTAGAGCGCGACGCTCGTGATCCCGAGGTCGCGGCAGGTACGGGCGACCCTCACCGCGATCTCTCCTCGGTTCGCGATGAGAACCCTGTCGAACACGTCCCTCTTTCGGACCTAGTCTCCGGCGGTGGGGGAGGCCGAGCGCGCCGGCCGTCGTCCGGCCGAGGCTACTGCCCGGCCGGGTCGGTTCACGAACCTCATCGTGCTCGATTCGGTGGACTCGACGAACCGCTACGCGGCCGATGCGGCCCGCGACGGCGCGGCCGAGGGGCTCGTCGTCGTGGCGGGCCACCAGCTCGCCGGCCGGGGGCGGCGGGGGCGGACCTGGCTCGCACCGCCGGGCGGGGCGCTGTTGTGCTCGATCGTCTTCCGGCCCGCGCTCGATCTCGCGGACCTGCACGTCCTCGGCCCGCTCGTCGGGCTCGCGGCGCTCGACGCGGTGGCGGAGACGGCGGGGCTCGTCGCGCGGCTCAAGTGGCCGAACGACCTTGTCGTGGGCGAGCGCAAGCTCGCGGGTGTCCTCGCCGAGCTCGTCGAGCCCCCCACCGCTTCGGCTCACGCGGCGGTGGTGGTCGGGATCGGTCTCAACCTCTCCTGGACAGCGGGTTTCAAGGCACTTCTCACCGACGACGGCTCGGCGCTCGGTGAGCGGGCGACGACGGTCGAGGAGGCCACCGGCACGAGCCCGAGCCGCGACGCGCTCTTAGACGAGCTCACCTCTGCGCTCGAGCGGCGCTACGCCGCGCTCGAGCGCGGCGGCGCGCGGTCGCTGATGGCGGACTACCGCGCCGCCTGCTCGACGATCGGGCGCCTCGTCGAGATCACGACCCCGCTCGGGAGCTTCGTCGGCCGTGCCACCTCGGTCGCCGACGACGGCCGGCTCGCGGTCGCCACCGCGGCGGGCGAGGTCCTCGTCGACTCGGCGGACGTCGTCCACCTGCGCGACGCGTCCTGAGCCCCGGGGAGACCCCGGTCCGCCACTACCGTTGACGCGTGCGCATCCTCGTAACCGGCGGTGCCGGGTTCATCGGCTCGAACTTCGTCCGCTACTGGTCGGCCCGCCATCCCGACGACAGGCTCGTCGTGCTCGACGCGCTCACCTACGCGGGCAACCGGCCGAACCTCTTCCCCCTCGAGGAGGAGGGCCGCGTGCGGTTCGTGCACGGTGACATCGCGAATCAGCAGCTCGCCGAGTACCTGCTCGCCGAGGAGGGCCTGTCGACGATCGTGAACTTCGCCGCGGAGTCCCACAACAGCCTCGCGATCCTCGACCCGGCCAGGTTCTTCCGGACGAACGTGCTCGGTACCCAGGCGCTCTGCGACGCAGCCCGGCGGGTCGGCGTCGAGCGGTTCCACCACATCTCGACCTGCGAGGTCTACGGGGATCTCCCCCTCGACAGCGACGAGTCCTTCGACGAGTCCTCTCCGTACCGTCCCCGCACGCCCTACAACGCCTCCAAGGCCGCGTCGGACCACGTCGTGCGGTCGTACGCGGAGACCTTCGGGCTGCGGACCACCATCACGAACTGCTGCAACAACTACGGCCCTTATCAGTTCCCCGAGAAGGTCATCCCCCTCTTCACCACCCGGGCGCTCGACAACGAGCCGCTTCCCCTCTACGCCTCGACGGAGAACCGCCGCGAGTGGCTGCACGTCACCGACCATTGCGCGGCGGTCGAGGCCGTGCTCGAGCGCGGCACGGAGGGCGAGACCTATCACGTCGGATCCGGGCGCGAGGCGAGCATCACCGAGGTCGCCGACGCCGTCCTCGCCGCGACCGGCCGGCCCGCCACCTTGAAGGAGATCGTCGCCGACCGCCCGGGTCACGACCGCCGCTACCTGCTCGACTCCTCCAAGATCCGCGACGAGCTTGGCTGGGCGCCGGTTGTCGGGTTCGAGACGGGACTCGCCGAGACCGTCGCGTGGTACGCGGCGAACGAGGCCTGGTGGCGCCCGCTGCTCGGCCGGGCTCCCGTCATCGAGGGCGGGTGGGACGCCGCCCCGGGCCAGGGCTGAGCGTGCGCGTCCTCGTCACCGGTTCTGGCGGCCAGGTCGGCACCGAGGTCGTCGAGGTGCTCCAACGGCGAGCCGTGGCTATGAGGAGAGGCCCGGGTCTCGACGTCGTCGCGGCGGACCACGGCCACCTCGACGTCGGTAGCCGCGACGCCGTGCTCGGCGCGATCACGACCATCGAGCCCGACGTCGTCATCCACGCCGCCGCGTTCACTGCGGTTGATCGCTGTGAGTCCGAGCCCGAACGCGCCTACCGTGACAACTCGTTCGGCACCCGCCATGTCGCCGAGGCGGCGCGGATGATCGGCGCGCACGTCGCCTACGTCTCGACCGACTACGTCTTCGACGGCCGTTCCCCGCGGCCCTACACCGAGTGGGACATCCCGAACCCGCTCTCGGTCTACGGCCGCTCCAAGCTCGGGGGGGAACGGGAGCTCGACTCGACCTCGACCGTCGTACGCACCTCGTGGGTCTGTGGTCGCAACGGGGCGAACATGGTAAAGACGGTGCTGCGACTCGCCGCCGAGCCCGGTCCCCTGCGTTTCGTCGAGGACCAGGTGGGCTCGCCGACGATCGCGGGCGACCTCGCCGAGGTGCTGGTCGAGCTCGCGCTCGCGAGGCGCGCCGGCATCTTCCACGTCACGAACTCCGGGACCACCTCCTGGTTCGGGTTCGCCCGTGCCGTCGTCGGCTTCGCCGGGGGCGACGTCGCCCGTGTGGAACCGATCACCACCGCGGAGCTCGTGCCGCCCCGCCCGGCGCCGCGTCCGGCCAACTCGGTCCTCGACAACCTCGCCCTCCGCCTCGACGGCCATCGGCCGCTGCGGAGCTGGGAGACAGCGACCGAGGCACTCGTCGCCGAGCTGTCGTCCTAGTCGTGGCGCAGTCCCAGCCGCTCGGCGGGCGGCTCGGTGCCGTCGTCGTCAACCACGACGCTGGCGACGCGCTGCTCGACTGCGTCGCCAGCCTTCGCGCCGCGGGCGTGGAGGAGATCGTGGTCGTCGACAACGCGTCGAGCGACGGGTCGCTCGTGCGCCTCGTCGCGGCGGACCCGTCTGTGGCCGTCGTGCCGACCGGTGCGAACCTCGGCTACGGGAGCGCGGCCAATCGCGGGGCGCGCCGCATCTCGACCGAGTTCCTGCTCGTCTGCAACCCGGACCTCCTTCTCGACCCCGACGCCGGGCGGAGACTGGTGGACGCACTCGCCGCGGAGCCGGACCTGGCCGCGTGCGGACCCCGGATCCTCGAACCGTCCGGTGCGGTGTATCCCTCCGCCCGGGCGTTCCCCTCGATCCGGGATGCGGCCGGGCACGCGCTCGTTGGACTCTTCCGTCCCGAGAACCGCTTCAGCGAGCGGTACCGCCGCGGCGGCCTCACCGACACCGACACCGAGGGCGTCGTCGGGGTGGACTGGGTATCCGGGGCGTGCATGGCGCTGAGGACGGTTGCGTTCTCGAGCGTCGGCGGCTTCGACGAGGGCTACTTCATGTACGTCGAGGACCTCGACCTCTGCTGGCGGCTCGGCCGTGCGGGATGGCGGGTCGGCTACCTCGGCTCGGCCGAGGTGCTGCACCACGGCGCCGTCTCGACGTCCCGCCACCCCTATCGCATGCTCGTCGCACACCACCGGTCCGCGCTTCGCTTCGCCGGGCGCTCACTCCGTGGTCCAAAGCGGCTGGCACTGCCCTTCGTCGCGGCCGTCCTCGGCGGGCGGCTCGTCGTCGCGGTGCTCTCGAGACGGTTCTCGTCCCGGCCCTGACGTCCCCGCTCGTCACGGTTCCGACGAGACGAGGAACCGTGCGCCGTTCCGCCCGCCCGCCGACGCCAACCGAGCCGCCGGTGCCCGGAGGAAGACGTCTTCGCGAGGTGCCTTCGCTCCGCTCGACGGACCGCAGCCGAAACAGGCCGACCGAGGCCATCGCGATCCTCGGCGGTCCCACGATGACGGCCGGCTGAAGCTTTCGCGGACCTGCTGCCGCCCCGTCCCGATCGCGCCACGGGGCGGTCGGTGAACCCCGGTTGGCTAAGCTCCCCACGCCATGTCTCGGGGATCCTTCGGCCGGTCGGTCGCGCGCGCCGCGGCGAGCGGTGGTGGCAAGGCCTACCGGGCCCGCCGTCCGGTCGCCTGGTACCTGATGATGATCGCCATCTGCGTCGTCGGCACCTCGCTCATCGTCTACAGCCGCCAGGAGCGGCTCCACCCGCCTGCGGCCAAGGCCGCCGAGGGTCCCGCCGCGAACGACCACTGGTACGTCGCGCTCGGCATCGACATCTGCGGCACCGTGCAGCCGAACCTCCCGAAGAACCCGAACCTCACCTCGACGGGACTGCGCACCTTCGGTGACGGCCTCATCAACATCGAGCCCGCGGCGGCGACGTCGGGAAAGCCGGCGAACTTCGAAGGCGCCAAGGCCACCCTGTCCAACTTCGCGGCCCACTACCCGGGCTTCACCCTCACGCGCACGAGCATCAAACTCCCGGGCCAGAAGACGACCTACACCGACGGGTACTACTGCATCAAGCGACCGTCCGCGCACCCGACGCTGGCGCAACAGCGCGCGGACGAGGGACAGTTGTTCGTCGAGGAATGGAAGTCGCCCACCGCGGTCGGCCATCTGCTCACGACCGCTGACCCGACCAAGCTGCACCTCACGAACGGGGCCATGGTCACGATCGCGTTCGTGACCGTCGGACAGAAGATCCCCGAGCCGACCTCCAAGCCTCAGCTCGTCCAGGCACTCGGGACGACGACGTCCGCGACCACCACGACCGCCGGCTCCGGAGCGACCACCACGACGACCGCGGCGACGACCACGACGGGGGCCACGACGACCACGGTGAAGTCCGGCTCCACGACGACCTGACCCCGGCAGAACGAGGAACATCGTGCGGGCACTCGTGCTCGTAGGGGGCCAGGGGACGCGGCTTCGTCCCCTCACCTACGACGCGCCGAAGCAGATGCTGCCGATCGTGGGGCGGCCGATGATCGCCCGCGTCCTCGAGTGGCTCGGCGGCTACGGCGTCGACGAGGTCGTGCTGTCGCTCGGGTACCGGCCGGACGCGTTCCTCGCGGCTTACCCCGACGGCCACATCGCCGGCGTCGCGATCCGCTACGCCGTGGAGGACTCGCCGCTCGACACCGCCGGTGCCATCGCTTTCGCCGCCCGCGAGGCCGGCTTCGAGGACGATCGGCTCATCGTCTTGAACGGCGACGTCCTCACCGACCTCGACCTCGGCCGGTTCGTAGAGTTCCACGAGCGCTCCGGGGCGGCCGCGACGATCGCTCTCACCCCCGTCGAGGACCCGTCGGCCTTCGGGGTCGTGCCGACCGCGCCCGACGGTCATGTCCTCGCCTTCATCGAGAAGCCCGAGCCCGGGACGGCGCCCACCAATCTCATCAACGCCGGCATCTACATCCTCGAACCGCCCACGCTGGCCGCGATCCCCCGTGACCGACCGGTGTCGATCGAGCGGGAGATCTTCCCCCTCCTCGTCGCCGACGGTGGGCTGTACGCGGCCTCCTCGGATGCCTACTGGATCGACAGCGGCACCCCCGCCACCTATCTCGGCGCCCAGCTCGACATCGTCCGGGGCCGGCGGCGCGGGGTCGCGCTCGACGTCGACGAAGTCGCGCCGGGGCTCCGGGTCGCGACGGGGGTGCGGGCCGGCGCAGAGATCCATGCGCCCGCCTACGTGGGGGCGGGGAGCGTCGTCGCGCCGGGGGCCGAGGTCGCCGACGCCGTGATCGGCGAGGCCTGCCGCATCGAGGCCGGCGCGTCGGTCCGCTCCGCGGTCCTCCTCGACCGTGCGGTGGTCCGGCGCGGCGCGGTCGTCGAGTCCTCGGTGATCGGCTGGGGCGCGGTCGTCGGCGAGGGCGCGACCCTCACCGGCGGCACGCTCGTCGGGGCCGGCACCGAGGTCGAGCCCGGCGCGCTCCTCGACGGCGCGCGACGCCCTGTGTGAGAATCCCGCGATGCGGGCGCTCGTCACCGGCGGGGCCGGTTTCATGGGGTCGACCCTCGTCGACCGCCTGCTCGCGGAGGGCCACGCCGTCGACGTCGTCGACGACCTCTCCACGGGGTCGCTCGCGAACCTCGCCGCGGCCCGCGCCGCCGGCGGCACGCTGTCGTTCCACCACCTCGACGTCCGCGCGCCCGAGCTCGTCGACCTCGTGGTGATGCGGCGGCCCGAGGTCGTCTTCCACCTCGCCGGACACAGCGGAGCGGAGCGGTCGATCGCCGAGCCGGTCGAGGACGCCGAGGTCAACGTGGTCGGGAGCCTGCGGGTGCTCGAGGGCGCCCGCGCGGCAGGGAGCCGCAAACTCGTCTACGCGACGAGCGCCTCCAGCCTGTACGGCCCCGTCGAGCCCCGCGAGCTCCCCCTCGGGGAGTCGCACGCGTTCCGCCCGCGCTCGCCCCACGCCGTCTCGACCCGCTCGGTGCTCGACTACCTGGCGCTGTACCGGGAGCTGCACGGACTCGAGTACACCGCGCTCGCGCTGTCGACCGTCTACGGCCCGAGGGAGGATCCCGCCGAGGGGGGCGTGGTGTCGGTGATCACGGCGAACCTCGTCGCGGGCCGGCGACCGAGCATCAGCGGTGACGGGGAGCAGACGCGGGACTTCGTCTACATCGACGACGTCGTCGACGCGCTTTCCCGGGCCGCCGAGCGCGGCTCGGGCCTCGTGCTGAACGTCTCCACCGGTATCGAGACGACGGTGAACGGCCTCTACCACGTGCTGTCGAGGTCGCTCGGGAGTCCGCTCGCGCCACGGTACGTGCCGAGCCCGCCCGACGAGGTCGGGCGCTTCTCGCTCGATCCGACCCGGGCGGCGATCCACCTCGGGTGGAAGCCGTGGACCGCGCTCGAGGAGGGGATCGCGCTGCTCATCGAGTCGATCGGGACCCCCGCCGGCCGAAGCGCCGGCCGGTGATCGCGGTCGTCTGCGGCGGGGTCGGTGCGGCACGGTTCCTGTCCGGACTCCTCGACGTCGTCGAGCAGTCCGAGGTCGTCGCGATCGTCAACACCGGCGACGACCTCGAGCTCTACGGGCTGTCGATCAGCCCCGACCTCGACACGATCGTCTACAGCCTTTCGGGCTCGTCGAACGCCGAGACCGGCTGGGGGCTGTCGGGAGAGACCTGGGCGGCGATGGAGGCGCTCGACCGCTTCGGCGCGCCCACGTGGTTCCGCCTCGGCGACCGGGACCTCGCGACGCACCTTTACCGGACGGCGCGCCTCGGAGAGGGCGCGACGCTGTCGCAGGTGACGGCCGAGATCGTGAGCGCCTTCGGCCTCGGTCTCGCTGTCGTGCCGATGAGCGACGACAAGGTGAGGACCCGTGTCGCGCTCGCCTCGGGGGAGGAGGTCTCGTTCCAGGAGTACTTCGTGAAGCTCGCCCACGCGGTCCGGGTGACCGCGGTGCGTTTCGAGGGATCCGCCATGGCCGCACCGGCACCGGGGGTGCTCGAAGCGCTCGGCGCCGCCGAGCGCGTGGTCATCGCCCCGTCCAACCCAGTCGTGTCGATCGGGCCCGTCCTGTCGGTGCCGGGCGTGCGCGACGTCCTCGCCGCCCGGCGCGCGACGGTGAGCGCCGTCTCGCCGATCGTCGCGGGTGCGGCCCTCAAGGGTCCCGCCGACCGGCTTCTCGAAGAGCTCGGCGCGACCGCCTCGGTCGGCGGCGTGGCGAAGTGGCTGACCGGTGTCGCCGCCACCTTGGTGGTCGACCGCGCCGATGAGGGTCGTGTCGGGGAGGTCGAGTCCGAACAGATGAGCTGCGTCGTCACCGACACGGTGATGCGCAACCGCTCGGTCGCCGCGCGCCTCGCCGAGGTGGCGATCGGCGGAACCCCGTGACCGCGCCGCTTCCCGAACCCGGTGGCCCGCAGCGCGGCGCGAACCCCCTCGGCAGGATCCTCCTCGTCGTCGAACAGCTGCGCAAGAAGGTGCCCGGCGGCATCGGCACCGTCGCGGCCGAGCTCTCGCGCGCGCTCGGGGCCATCGAGGACCCAGCGGTGCGCCTCCGCGTCTTCCTCTTCGCGACCGCGCCCCCGGTCGGCCCCGATCCCCTCAGCGACTTCGGCCTCGGCGTCGTCGTCTCCGCCGCACCGACCGCGCTCGTCGGCCGGCTCTGGGGGCTCGGGCTCGCGAAGCTGAAGCGGGAGGTCGACCTCGTGCACGCGACGTCGTTCGACGTCCCTCCGTCCCCGGCGCCGCTCGTGCTCACGGTCCACGATCTCGCCTGGCGGACCGTGCCCGAGGCCTACAGTCCGCACGGACGGCGATGGCACGAAGCCGCGCTCCGCCGACACGCCGCGCGTGCCGCGGGCTTCGTGGTGCCCTCCGAGGAGGTCGCCGCCGAGCTCGTCGGCGCGGGGCTCGGCATCGGCGCCGATCGTGTCTCGGTCATCGAGTGGGGCGCCGACCACCTCCCCGCCGAGGACGTCGAGGGAACCTACGAGCTCCTCGAGAACCTCGGCGTCGAGGACGGGTACCTGCTCGCGGTCGGGACCCTCGAACCGAGGAAGAACCTCGAGCGCCTCGTGGCCGCGTACGGCCGGGCGCGCGACGGGCTGCGGCGCCCGGTGCCGCTCGTGCTCGTCGGGCCGGACGGCTGGGGTCGTCGTCCCCCCCCGGGCGAGGGGGTGCGCTTCGCGGGCTCGGTGAGCGCGCCCGTGCTCGCCGGCCTGTACAAGCGGGCGAGGGCCCTCGCCTACGTGCCGATCACCGAGGGATTCGGCTTCCCCGTCGTCGAGGCGATGGCGGCGGGCACGCCGGTCCTGGCGAGCAGGGTCCCCTCGGCCAAGGATGCCGCCGCGATCGTCGATCCGACCGACGTCGACGCGATCGCGGCGGGCATCGTCTCGGTGCTCACCGACGAACGTCGGCGCTCAGAGCTCGTGCACGCCGGCAGCGAACGCGTGAAGGGCCTCACCTGGGCGGCGACCGCGGCGCATCACGTCGAGCTGTGGCGGAGCCTGACCGCGCGCCCGGGATGAGCCGGAGCGAGCCGCTTGCGGTCGGTATGGACGTCTCCGCCGTGCCGCCTCGACCGGCGGGGGCGGGCCGCTACATCGTCGAGCTCGTCCGCGCGCTCGCGCCGCGCGACGATGTCGCGCTGTCGCTGTTCGCCCGCCGCGGCGACGTCGACCGCTGGCGCGAGCTGGCGCCCGCGCCCCACCGCGTCGTCGGCGCCGCGCCGGACGGGCGCGGCGCGAGGGTCCTCTACGGAGAGGTCGGCCTCGGTCGGCGCGCCCGACACCTCCGCCCGCCGATCGCCGCGTTCCACGGTCCCCACTACAGCCTGCCGCGCACCGTGGCCGCACCCGAGATCGTGACCGTCCACGACCTCACCCTCGTCGAGCACCCCGAGTGGCACGAGCGGACCAAGGTGGTCTTCTTCGGCGCGGCGATGCGCCGCGCCGCGGCGAGGGCGCGGCGCATCATCGTGCTGTCCGCGGGCGACCGGGACCGGTTCATCGAACGCTTCTCGCCAGCCGGCGAGGTCGTCGTCATACCGCACGGCCTCGACCACGGGCGCTTCGCCCCCGTCGAGGCCCGTCCCGGCGCGGACCGGGAGGCGCTCGATCGCCACGGGGTCGCCGGCCCGTACGTGTTGCACCTCGGGACGATCGAGCCGAGGAAGAACCTCCCCGTGCTGCTCCAAGCGTTCGAGCGTCTGCGGGGACGCCGGCGCGATCTCAGCCTCGTGTTGGCGGGTATCAGCGGGTGGGGGAGCGACGAGCTCGCGAAGCGGCTCGAGCGCTCCCCGGCGCGGGACGCGGTGTCGCTCCTCGGCTACGTGGAGGACGACGACGTGCCGGCGCTGCTGCGCGGTGCGGCCGCGGTCGCGTACCCCTCGAGCGCCGAGGGTTTCGGTTTCCCCGTCCTCGAGGCCCTCGCGTGCGGCGCGCCGACCGTCACGACGACCGACAGCGTCATGGCGGAGGTCGCCGGGGGCGCAGCCCTCCTCGTCCCCGCGGGCGACGCCGACGCGCTCGCGGACGCGCTCGACGACGCGCTCGCCGGGGGCCCGGCGGGCGCGAGGCGGCGAAGCGCCGGGCTCGACCGGGCGGCCGAGTTCACCTGGGAGCGCTCCGCGGCTTCCCACGTCGAGACCTACCTCCAGGCGGCGGCGCCGGCGCGCCTCCCCTAGTGTTCGCCCGGTGCGAGCGTTCGTCACCGGGGCCTCGGGTTTCGTCGGAGGGTTCCTCACGCGCCATCTGCGCGACGCGGGCGACGAGGTCGAGGCCATGCCCGACGGCATCGACATCGCCGACGGCGAGGCGCTGCTCGACCTCGTTCGGGCGGCTCGGCCCGAGGTCGTCTACCACCTCGCGGCGCTGGCCCACGTCGGTCGATCCTGGGAGGAGCCGGCCGAGACGATGCGCGTCAACGCGCTCGGCACCCTTTCGGTCCTCGAGGCCGCGCGCCGCGTCGACGACCCGCCGAGGGTCCTCATCATCTCCTCGGCCGAGGTCTACGGCGCGGGGAGCGGCGAACCCCTCGACGAGAACGCCCCGCTTCGGCCCACGAACCCCTACGCGGCGAGCAAGGTCGCGGCGGAATTCCTCGGGCTCCAGGCGCACCTCGGGCGCGGCAGCGACGTCGTCCGGGTGCGCCCGTTCAACCACGTCGGCCCGGGACAGGCCGACGCGTTCGTCGTCTCGGCGCTGGCCAAGCGCATCGTCGCGGCGGAGCGTTCGGGCGGGCCGATCGAGGTCGGGAACCTGGAGGCGGCGCGGGACTTCACCGACGTCCGGGACGTGGTCCGGGCCTACCGCCTCCTTGCGCTCCACGGGGCGCCCGGTGAGGTCTACAACGTCGCCTCGGGGCACGCGATCACGATCGCCGAGCTGCTCGAACGTCTCCTCGCGCGCTCCGAGACCGCGGTCGAGCCGGTCGCGCAACCATCGCTGTTCCGGCCGGTCGACGTCCCGGTCCTCGTCGGCGACTCGTCGCGCCTCGCCGCGCTCACCGGTTGGCGGCCGGAGGTGGACCTCGACGAGACCCTCGCCGCGGTGCTCGAGTACTGGCGGAGCCACTGACCGGTCTCGCAATGGTCCCGACGCGCCATGGGCGGGCCCGCGGGCGGCGCGAGGCGCCGCGAGGACCGACCTGGCCCGGACCTATCTGGGACGTCGGAGTAGCCTCGGTGGCCTGATGCCGGAGGAGCTCGCCCCACCGGTTGTCGCGGTCGTCGTGACCCACGACCCCGGGCCCTGGCTCGAGGAGTGTCTCGCCTCCCTCACCGGCCAGGACTACCCGAAGTTGTCGGTCCTCGTCGTCGACGCCGCGAGCGCCGAGCCGCTCGCGGCGCGCGTCGCGGCCGTCGCCCCCGACGCGTACTTCTACCGCCTGGACGACAACCGCGGCTACGGCCCGAGCGCGAACGTCGTGACGCGCCTCGTCGAGGGTTCGACGCACTTCCTCTTCTGCCACGACGACGTGGTCCTCGAGCCCGACTGCGTCCGCCGCATGGTCGGGGAGGCGTTCCGCTCCAACGCCGGCATCGTCGCGCCGAAGCTCGTCGACTACGACGAGCCGGACCTCATCTTGCAGCTCGGACTCTCCGTCGACCGCTTCGGGGCGCCGGTCCGGCGCACCGCGCACCGCGAGTTCGACCAGGCCCAGCACGACGAGGTCCGCGAGGTCTTCGCCGCTCCGGGTGGCTGCACACTCGTGCGCTCCGACCTGTTCGTGGCGATCGGCGGCTTCGACGAGCAGATCGCGATGTTCGGCGAGGACGTCGACCTCTCCTGGCGGGCACGCCTCGCGGGCGCTCGCATCGTCGTCACACCCTCGGCGGTCGCCCGCCACCTCGAGGCCTCCGCCTCGCGCCGGAGGGTGCTCGCCGAGGCCAGGGCGCTGCAGTGGCGCCACGAGCTGCGCGCCGTGCTGAAGAACTACGGCGCCGTCCGCCGCACGGTCGCCGTTGTCGAGCTCGCGATCCTGAGTGTCGCGGAGATCGCCTACTTCCTCGCTCTCGGACGGCGCGCCCGCGCCCGACAGGTCGTCGACGCCTGGCGCTGGAACCTCGCGCCCGAGCGGGGCCTTCGCGCGGCCCGGGCCCAGGTCCGGGCCGCGCGTCGGCTCCCGGACCGAGTCGTCTGCCGCCTCCTCATGCGCCGCTCCGCGCGGGCGACGCGGCACCTCCTCCCGGTCTTCGAGCAGTTCGTCGAGCGCCGGGCGCGCACCGCCACCGAGGGGGTGCGGCGTGAGCTCTCCCACGTCGCACACCGCCGGGACCGCCGGACCACCGGACTCATCGGCACCGCGGCCGGCGTCGTGGTCGTCCTCCTCATCGGCTCGAGATCGCTCGTCTTCGGTCACCTGCCCCTCGTCGGGGAGCTCTTGCCCCTACCGGGGCCGACCACGATGCTCGGGCACTACTTCGGAGGTTTCCAGAACGCGGGCCTGCAGACCCCCGGGCCCGCGTCCCCGGCGCTGCTCGTCCTCGGGCTGTCGGGGATCGTGCTCGGCGGCGCGATGGGGATCGTCTTCAAGCTCTGGATCGCCGTCGCGATCGTGGCGGGCGCTCTCGGGGTCGCGCGGCTCGTCCGCCCCCTCGGCCCACCATCGGCACGCCTGTGGGCCGCCGTCGCGTACCTGTTCCTCCCGCTCGCCTGGGACGACCTCGGCCGGGGCCAGGTCCTCGCGCTCGTCGCCTACGCCGGCATGCCGTACGTGCTCGGGCGCCTCTTCCGTGCGACCGGCCTCGCGCCCTACGGCTCCACGCCGACCTCGTTCGGAGCCATTGCCAAAGAGGCGCTCGGCTATGGGATCCTTGTCGCCTTCCTCTCGGCGTTCCTGCCCCTTGTCGCGCTGCTCGGTCTCGTCGTCGCGCTGCTGCTCCTCTTGGGCTGCGTCCTGCTGGGGGAGCCACGGGGCGGGTTCCGGGCGCTCGGGGTCGGTTGCGGGGGCACGGTGATCGCGTTCGTGCTCCTCGTCCCGTGGTCGGTGACCTTCCTCCAGCGCGGTGTCAGCTGGAGCGCGATCAGCGGTGCGGAGCCCGACTTGATGAACGCTCCCCAGCTCGGGGCACTGCTCCGCCTCGAGGTCGGACCGCTCGGTGCCGGGGTGCTCGGGCTCGCCTTCTTCGTCGCTGGCCTCTTCGCGCTCGCCGCGGTGGACTCGGGGCGCTTCTCCTGGGCGGCCCGGCTGTGGTTCGTGCTGCTCGGCTCGGCCGCGCTGGCGTGGGCCGCGAGCGAGGGATGGATCGGCTCCGGCGGGGGCGCGATCCAGGTCTTCGTTGCCCCGCTCGCGGTCTGCGTCGCGGCGCTCGTCGGTCTCGGCGTCGGTGCGTTCGCCGGCGAGATCCGCCGCTCCCATGTGGGATGGCGCCATTTTGCAGCGATCGGCTTCGCGCTGCTGCTCGGGGCAGGGCTGATCCCCGTGCTCGGTGGCGCGCTCAACGGGCGGTGGGGTCTCCCCGGCGACGGCTACGACTCCGTGCTCGACTGGATGACCGGCAACGGCACCGCCGGCGGGTCCGAGCGAGTGCTCTGGCTCGGGGACCCGACCGTTCTCCCGCTTCCGTCGATCGAGGTCGCACCCGGCCTCGCCGCGGCGGTCTCCTCGGGCGGCCTCCCGGACGGGTCACGGCTCTTCCCGAGCCCGAACCCCGGGCGCGAGACGGCACTTATCGCCGCGGTCGGTGCCGCCGAGTCCGGAAGGACCGTCCGGCTGGGCGCGGCCCTCGCGTCGACGGGGGTCCGCTACGTCGTCGTCCCGACCACGCTCGGACCGCTGCTCTCCGGCTCGGACGGCGGCTACGTCGCGGCGCCTCCGCAGATTCTCCTCGACGGTCTGACGGCGCAATCGGACCTCCACGAGCTGCCGACCGAGGGAGGGGCGCTCGTGTTCGAGAACACGGCGTGGCGACCCGGGGCGCACCTGGCGACCAGAGAGGGACTCGACCCGTTGTACCGCACCCTCGGTGTCGCGTTCGAGCTGGTGCTCGTGGGCGCCCTCGTCGTCGGCTACGCCCTGCGTCGTCGTCGTCGTGGGCACCGGGGGCGCCACGTCCGCGACGCGCCGCCGCCGGAATCGATGCCGGAGGCGGACCTCGAGTCCTCCGATGAGCTCGTCACCGTCGGCGGGGGCCCATGACGCTGTCGGGACCGGGGGGCCGCCGATCCCGCCAGCGGATCGTCGTCGTCAGCCTCGTCTTCGCGCTGCTCGCTCTGGCCGGCTTCGCGAACGCGTCGATCAAGCGGCACCGCGCCTCGACCGGCTCCGCTCCCTCCGCGACGCTGTCCGAGGCGGTGACGGGCGGCGGGGCGATCTCGACGGCCTGGTACTGCGCGGGTCCGCTCCCGCTCGGCCTGCGCACCGAGCACTCGCTCATCGCCATCGGGAACGTGTCGAAAAGGGCCCTCGACGGTGAGCTCGTCGTCGCGACCGAGACGGGCGCTTCCCGGTCCGAGGCGCTCACGATCGGTCCGAGGAGCTCGGTCTCGGTCACCCTCGGCCGAGCCGAAGGACCGGCCTTCGGCTCGGCGACGGTGCTCCTCGACGGCACCGGTGCGGGCGTGACCGAGGTCGTCGTCGGGCCGACGGGGACCGACGAGGTGCCGTGCGTCAGCCATGCCGGCTTCACCCAGTACATCGCCGGTGGAGCGACCAAGGGCACCTCGACGATCGACCTCGCGGTCTTCGACCCGGGCGCGACCCCGTCGGTGGTGAGCGTGGCGATGGCCACGTCGTCCGGCGTCGTGTCCCCGCCGGCGTTCCAGGAGGTCCCGGTCCAGGCGGGGGAGACGCTCGTCTTCGACGTCGCGCGCTACCTGCCCCTGCAGACCGTGCTCGGCACGACGATCACCGCCACCGGAGGTCGGGTCGTGGCGGGAGCACTCTCCTCGGCCGCGGCGGGCCATGTCAGCTTCCCATCGCTCGTCTCGGCGACGGCGGCGCCCGAGACGGCTTGGTACTTCCCTCCCGGGCCTTCCGGTCCCGGTGACGTGCAGGCCTACGTCGTGTTGAACCCGAGCCAGAGCGCGGCCAGGCTGACCCTCACCCTCACCGGGGCGGGCGGCCGGGCGGTCCTCGACGCGCTCGTCCCGTCCGCTGGCGTCGTCGAGCTCCCCGCGGCGGCCGACAGGACCGCCGGTGCCCTCCGCGCCGCGACGCTCACCTCGACCGCACCGGTCGTCGTCTCCCGCCAGACCGTGCTCGGGCCGTTCGCCCCCGGCAAGGCCGCTTCGCGGAATGCGAGGAACGCCTCGAGGACCACCCAGAAGACGACGACGAAGCCGACGCTCAACAAGACCGGGAAGAAGACCGCGACGACCACCACGACGACCACCACGACGACCACCATCGCCGCTCCCGCACCCTCGAGCGGCGCTCCGCCCACGGTGTCCGGCTTCTCGACGACCGCGGCCTCCGCGGTGCTCGATGACACCTGGCTGCTCGAGGGAGGCGAGTGCGACGCTGCAGCCGGTGAATTCGTCGCGATCTCGAACCCCGGCGACAAGCCGGCGACGGTGCGCTTCGACTGGCTCGCCGGCGGCGGCACGACGCCGGTGGCGACGGTCCCCGCCGGGTCCTCGGCGGCCGTGGATCTCGGGACCGGTACCGATCCCCCGGGCAGCGTCTCGATCGAGGTGCAGGCGAGCGAGCCGGTGGTCGTCGGTGCGGGTGTCTACGCCAGGGGGTCCAACGGGTCGCTCGGGTTCAGCGCGCCCGTCGCCATACCGGTCGACTGACCCTCGGCGCCCGCCGGCGCCGTACCCGCCCCGACGCGCTCGATCGTCGGGGGCTCGGAGATGCCGCGTGCGAAGTGGGTCGCGCCGGCGTCCGCCCCGTGGACCGGCTCGCCGTGGGCCTCGTCGATGAGGCGCGCGACCTCCTCGCCGTCCACGGTCTCCTTCTCGAGCAGCACGCGGGCGACGGCCTCGAGACCGCCACGGTGCTCCTCGAGGACCCGCTGGGCCCGTCCTTCCTGCTCGAACAGGATCCGGGCCACTTCCTCGTCGACGACCCGACTGGTGTCCTCGGAGTAGTCCCGCGAGTGCATGAGGTCCTCGCCGAGGAACACCGTCCCCTGCGGTCCCCAGGCCATCGGCCCGACCTTGTCGGACATGCCCCACTCCCGGACCATCTTCCGGGCGAGTTCGGTGTTGCGCTGCAGGTCATCGCTCGCGCCGGTGGAGAGGTCGCCGTAGACGATCTTCTCGGCGACGCGGCCGCCCATGCGGACGCACAGCGAGTCCTCGACGTACTCCGCGCTGTAGATGTGCTTCTCCTCGAGGGGGAGCTGCTGGGTGACGCCGAGCGCGAGGCCCGTCGGGATGATCGAGACCTTGAGGAGCGGGTCGGCGTGCTTCAACACGTAGGCGAGCACGGCGTGGCCCGACTCGTGCAGGGCGACGCGGGCCTTCTCAGGATCCGAAAGCACGAGGCTGTCGCGCTGCTGGCCCATGAGCACCCGGTCCCGCGCCGCGTCGAAGTCGCGCATCGAGATCTGCTGGCTGCCCCGGCGCACCGCGTGGAGCGCGGACTCGTTCACGAGGTTGGCGAGATCCGCGCCGCTCATCCCCGGAGTTCCCCGGGCCACGAGGTCGAGGTCGACGTCGGGGCCGATCCGCTTGTCGCGACAGTGCACCTGCAAGATGGGCTTGCGCTCGGAGAGGTCCGGTAGCGGCACCACGATCTGGCGGTCGAACCGGCCGGGGCGCAGCAGCGCCGGGTCCAAGATGTCGGGCCGGTTGGTCGCCGCCATCATGACGACGCCCTCGGAGGTGTCGAAGCCGTCCATCTCCGACAGCATCTGGTTGAGCGTCTGCTCGCGCTCGTCGTGCCCGCCGCCGAGGCCGGCGCCGCGCTTTCTCCCGATCGAGTCGATCTCGTCGACGAAGATGATCGCGGGGGCCTGCTTGCGCGCCGTCTGGAACAGGTCGCGGACGCGGCTCGCACCGACGCCGACGAACATCTCCATGAAGTCCGAGCCCGACACCGACAGGAACGGGACGCCCGCCTCCCCGGCCACCGCACGGGCGAGGAGGGTCTTGCCGGTCCCTGGAGGCCCGACGAGCAGCACGCCCTTCGGGATCTTGGCGCCGATCTCACGGAAGCGCCCCGGTGACTTCAAGAAGTCGACGACCTCGCTGATCTCGAGCTTCACGCCGGTGTAGCCGGCGACGTCGGCGAAGGTCGTCTGGGGGCGCTCGGTCGAATAGACCTTGGCGCGCGAGCGACCGATCGACATGATCCCCGACATCTGACCCTGCGCCCGGCGGTTCAGCCACACGAAGAAGCCGATGAGGAGCAGGAACGGCAGCACGTAGATGAGCAGCGTCGGCAGGATGCTCGAGCCGGGCGTCGAGAACGTGACCTGGGTGTCCTTGTAGAGCAGCGCGAAGTCCGACGCCGGCAGCTGCAGCGGCCCCGTCGTGGTGTAGCTGGTCCCGTTCTTCAACGTTCCCGTGATGGTCCCCGTCGAGTTGTCGACGGTCGCCTTCACGACCTGGTGGCTTGTCAGATAACCGCGGAACTGCGCGTAGGGGATCGTCGTGGAGCTCGAGTGCGTCACGAACGACGAACCGAGCAGGATCACGACGAGGACGACGACGACCACGGCGAGCACCCAACGCATGGTCCCGTCACCGCCCCCCGACCCGGAGTTGGGGGGCTGACGACCAGGGCCACCCCCTTGGCGGTAGTCCTGGGGCTGGCGACTCATGTGCGTATTTTAGGCGTTGAGACGGCCCCTCCCGCCGTCGGGCGGCCGACGGGGCCGGGAGGTCCGTGTCGGGACGAGTTGACCCGGCGCGACGACGGCGGCGACGCTTCGGTCCCATGAACCCCCCGCGTCGGCGCGGCCCGCTCCTCCGCCTGGCCGAGGCCCCGGGAAATCCCTTCGGCCTCCTCGAGGCGCTACTCGGCTATGTCGGCGGCTACGTCGTCACGATCGTCCTCCTCGTGATCTACGAGGAGGCCTCCGGGCACCACCCGAAGGCCGGCTACGCGATCGACGTCACCGGCCTCGTCGGGCTCTGGACCGGGTTCGTACTCGCCGCGGTGTTCGCGCTGCGGCGAGCGGATCCGCGGCGTCCGGGACGGCTCCGGCGCTTTGCCGATGCCTACGGGGTCGCCATTCGACCGCTCGTCGACGTCCCACTCGGGATCGTCGCTGGACTTTTCGCCCAGTTCCCGCTGGCCTTCGTTCTCGAGCTCCCGCTCCGCCCGTTCGTGCCGCATCTCGAGACGCGCCTCAGCCAGCCCGCGCACTCCCTCACCGCCGGCGTCAACGGTGCAGGACTCGTCGTGCTCGCGGTGCTCGTCTGCGTCGGCTCGCCGGCGTTCGAGGAGCTCTTCTTCCGGGGGCTGGTGTTACGCGCTCTCGTCGGCGCGGCGCGCGACCGGATGCACCTCGGACCGCGCACGGCGGGCGTGTGCGCTGTCGCATCGAGTGCGGTCGTGTTCGGCCTTGCGCACTTCGAGGCCATCCAGCTGACGGCACTGATCGGCGCCGGAGCGGTCTTCGGGCTCCTCGCGGCGATGACGGGCCGCCTCGGGCCCGGGTTTATCGCACACATGACCTTCAATACGGTGACCATCGTGGCGCTCGTGAGTGGCCACTGACCGGCGAGGGTCCCGCCGGCCTGCCCATAACACTCACAGAAACCTCACAATTTAGAGACAGGGATACCTCAACAGACTCTCAGACTCCGCCGCTCTACTGGCAGGGACGCCGCGGTCCGTGAAACCGCCGCCCGGAGACGGAGGAGCCAAAGATGGACTTCACACCCCTGCCCGATCCCTTCGATGTGCCGAGGATGCCCGAGGAGGCGACGCCCGCCCGTCCGGCGCGTCGGCGGAGGATGGTGCCCGCGGCCATGGCGCTCGGCATCTTCGCGACCGGCGGCGCCGGTTTCGCGATCGGTCACCTGGCGTCGGCCGCGGCGCCGGCGACCGCGTCGGTCCGCGTCCCGAACCCGAGCGGTTCGTCCCGTGGCGAGTCCGTACCCACGGTGCCGAGCGGTTCGAGCGGCACCGGGTCGGGCACGAGCGCCGGCGGGGGCCCTTCCTCGGCGGCCGCGATCGCGAGCCGGGTCGATCCCGGCCTCGTCGACATCAACACCTCGCTCGGTTACTCGAGTGCACAGGCCGCCGGCACCGGGATGGTCCTCACCTCGAACGGCGTCGTGCTCACGAACAACCACGTCGTGAAGGACGCAACATCGATCAGCGTGACCGACATCGGCAACGGGCGGACATACAGCGCGAAGGTCGTCGGCTACGACACCACGCACGACGTCGCGGTCCTGCAGCTCGCCGATGCCTCCGGCCTCGCGACGGTGATCATTGGCGACTCGTCCTCAGTGAAGCCTGGCGACGCCGTCGTCGGCATCGGGAACGCCGGCGGCGTCGGTGGGACGCCGAGCTACGCCGGCGGAGCGGTGACCGCGCTCGACCAGTCGATCACCGCGGCGGACGCTGCCGCCGGGACCTCCGAGACCCTGACTGGCCTCCTCGCGACCGATGCCGACATCCAGGCCGGGGACTCGGGCGGTCCGCTCGTCAACGTGAATGGCCAGGTCATCGGGATCGACACCGCGGGATCGTCCGGCTCGACCGGCTTCGGCGACGCGTCGAGCGGTTCGACGAGCGGGTTCGCGGTCCCGATCAACACCGCGATCTCGATCGTGCATCGGATCGAGTCCGGCAAGGGCTCCTCGACGGTCCACGTCGGCCCGACGGCCTTCCTCGGCGTCGACGTCGCCCCGAGCGCAAGCTCGGGAACCTCTAGTGGGCTCGGCGGCTCGGGGGGCTTCGGCTTCGGCTTCGGTAACGGCGGCATCGGAAACACCGGCAACACCGGAACCGCGTCGCCGAGCGGTGTCGACATCGTGAGCGTCATCGGCGGCGGCCCGGCGGCGAGGGCCGGTCTCGCGGCGGGCGACACCATCACCTCATTGGATGGCCGGAGCGTGATGACGCCGGACTCGCTCTCGTCGACCCTCGGTGGCGACCGACCCGGGTCGACCGTCCGGGTCGGCTACCTCGACCCGGGCGGGCAGAGCCACACCCTCCTTGTGACGCTCGGCTCAGGCCCGGCCCAGTGATCAACCCGGTCCGATAGTCGGCTCCGCCTGGAGCCGGCGGCGTTGGACTTCGCGGTGCGGCCGATCTCGGTCCGCGCCGCGAAGCCACGCCCCGAAGCCGCGCCGCGCCGTCCGCACCGGCCGGTGGGTCCCCTCGTGAAAGTAGGATCCGGCCGATGCCAGGAACCGGAGCGCTCGCGGGTGTGTTCAAGGCCTACGACGTCCGCGGGACCGTCCCCGACGAGCTCGACGCCCGACGGGCGTTCGCGATCGGCGTCGGGTTCGTGCGGTTCGTGGCCGAGGAGACCGGCCAGCAGCGGCCCGCGGTCGTCGTGGCACGAGACATGCGCGAATCGGGACCGGTGCTCGCGCAGGCCTTCATGGCCGGCGCGCAATCCTGCGGTGCGGAGGTCACCGACATCGGGCTCGCGTCGACGGACCTGCTCTACTTCGCCTCCGGTCACCTCCAAGCGGCGGGGGCCATGCTCACTGCGTCGCACAATCCCGCGCGCTACAACGGGATGAAGTTCTGCCTGCCGGGCGCGAAGCCCATCGGCGAGGAGAGCGGGCTGCGCGCCGTCGAGAGCTATGCCGAAGAGGCACTCTTGCTCGAGCCGGTCGAGGAGACGACCGCCCCGGTCCGCCACCTCGAGCTCCTCGACGCCTTCGCCGAGCACGTGCGGTCCTTTGTCGACGTCGGGGTGCTGCGGCCGCTCCGGATCGTCGCCGACGCGGCGAACGGCATGGGTGGCCTCGTCGCGCCTCGGATCTTCCGGGGGCTGCCGTTCCACCTCGAAATGCTCTACGGCGACCTCGACGGGTCGTTCCCGAACCACCCCGCGGACCCGATACAGGAGGAGAACCTGGCCGATCTCCGCGCGCGGATCGTCGCGAGCGGCGCGGACGTCGGCCTCGCGTTCGACGGCGACGCCGACCGGGTCTTCCTCGTCGACGAGCTCGGCATGCCGCTGTCGGGGTCGACGACGACCGCCATCGTCGCGAAGGCCATGCTCGACAAGCACCCCGGGGCGACGATCCTCTACAACTGCATCTGCTCCAAAGCCGTTCGCGAGGTGATCGCCGAGAACGGCGGAGTCGGCGTGCGCACGAGGGTCGGTCACTCGTTCATCAAGGCGGTGATGGCGGAGACCGGGGCGGTGTTCGGCGGCGAGCACTCCGGCCACTACTACTTCGCGGACAACTACCGAGCCGACTCCGGGATCATCGCTGCGCTCGTCGTGCTCGAGGTCCTCTCGATCTCCGGCGACGCGCTGTCGGCGCTGCGTCGGCCCTTCGAGCGCTACGCGGCCTCGGGCGAGGTGAACTCGACCGTCGAGGATCCCGCCGCGATCATCGAGCGCGTCGCTGCCCGCTACGCAGCGGAGGCGCAGCTCGACTGGCTGGACGGCCTCACCGCGGACTTCTCGAGCTGGTGGTTCAACCTCCGGCCTTCGAACACCGAGCCGCTCCTGCGCCTGAATGTCGAGGCGGCCGACGACGACGCCTTGAAGGCGCGCCTCGCCGAGGTGCTGGAACTCGTCCGGAGCCCGGTCGGCGAGGCCGCCCAGGGTACGACGAGGTAGGACCCCTCAGGACGCGTCGCGACGGCCTTCGGCCGACACGGCCCGGAGACGCGAAACCAAGCCGGAACCCGAAACCGAAGAAAGGAGCGCCATGGCGCTCGACTCGCTCCTCATCGAGATCCTCGTCGACCCCGAGGACAAGCAGCCCTTGTGGTACTTCGAGTCCGAGAACGTCCTCTACAACCCCCGGCTTCGCCGGCGCTACGACATCCGCGACGGCATCCCCGTCATGCTCGTCTCCGAGGCCACGACCGTGGACGAGGCGGAGGCGGCGCGCCGCGACGGTGCGAAGGCCGAGGCGGTCGAGACCGGCCTCGGGCCCCGCCCGTAGCTCGTCTGGCGGCTGGCGCGCTGCCCCTACGGCCGCCGCGGAGGACCCCGGTAGGCTGGCGGTGACCCGGAGCGGGTCTGTGGTTGAAAGTCGATGCCAGTCGCAGGCGAAACGACCCACGTAAGGCAACTCGTCGTTGCTGAGCATGGTGCGGCTTAGAAGTAAGTCCCGCCTGACGCGTCTCCGGCTGTCGGGGACCGTCAGAGAAGGGGGTAAGCCGGTGGTGAAGGTGGTGTCGGATCGGCGCGAGCCGGTCGCCGCCATCAGGCCGGTGAGCTCTTCAGCGGGCGGGTGTGGGGTCAAAGACCAGGTCAGCCGCTCCGGGCGACCAGTTCACGCGCCGTGAGCGCCGCACCCCTGGCGCTCGTGGGACCGACGGCGACGGGCAAGACGGCCCTCGCGGTCGCCTACGCGCGGGTCGTCGGTGACGTCGAGCTCGTCTCCTGCGACGCCTTCTCGGTGTACCGCGGCCTCGACATCGGTACCGCGAAGCCCACCGTCGCGGAGCGCGCCGGCCTGGCCTGGCACCTGCTCGACCTCGTGGAGCCGGACGAGGAGTTCTCCGTCGCCGCGTACCGCGCCGCGGCCGAGGCGGCCATCGCGGGCATCGAGGGCCGCGGCCACCGGGTGCTGCTCGTCGGGGGCACGGGACTCTACGTGCGTGCGGTCACCGACGCCCTCGAGCCCCCGGGCCGCTTCCCGGAGTTCCGCTCGACGCTCGAGGTGGAGGCCGCGGGGCCGGGAGGTCCCGAGGCTCTCCACCGGCACCTCGTCGAGCTCGACCCGCTCGCGGCGAGCCGGATGGAGCCCTCGAACGTCCGCCGGGTGGTGCGGGCACTCGAGGTCACGCTCGGGTCGGGGAGACCGTTCAGCTCCTTCGGTCCGGGTCTCGGCATCTACGCTCCGACGCGCTTCACCCTCGTCGGCCTGCGGGTGTCGCGCGACACACTCGCGATGCGGATCGCCGCGCGGCTCGAGCGTCAGCTGGCCTGCGGATTCCTCGACGAGGTCGAGGCGCTGCGGCACGCGCCGAAGGGCATGTCGCGGACGGCGCGTGAGGCGCTCGGGTACCGGGAGCTGGCCGCCTACCTCGACGGGAGGTGTTCGCTCGAAGAGGCGCGTCGGGAGATCGAACGCCGCACCCGTGCGCTGGCGCGCCGCCAGGAGGCGTGGTTCGGGAGAGACCCGAGGATCGTCTGGCTCGACCCTTCGGCGGCCGATCCGCTCGACGCCCTCATGCGGCTCGGCGACCAAGGCTCCGCGTAGGTGACCGTGCGAGACTTCGACGTGGCCGTGATCGAGTTCGTGAAGTACGAGGCAGTCGGGAACGACTTCCTCGTCCTGTTCGACCCGGGCCGCACCGCGCCCTTCTCCCCGGGGGTGGTCTCGGCGCTCTGTGACCGCCACCACGGCGTCGGCGCGGACGGCGTGCTGCGGTTGTCGGGCGCCGAAGGCGACGCGGTCGTGGCGATGGAGTTGAAAAACGCCGACGGAGGCGACGCCGAGACGAGCGGGAACGGTCTGCGCTGTGCGGCGCTCGCCGTCGTGCACGCCGGGCTCGCCACGACCGAGCTCGTCATCGAGACCGTCGTCGGCCCGGCTCGGGCGCAGGTGCGGCTCGCCGCGGCCGGACAGGGTGAGGTCACCGTCGAGATGGGGGAGCTCACGGTTCGATCCGTCGACTCCCCGCTCGAGGGACGCGCCGCGTACCGGGTCGACGTCGGGAACCCGCATCTCGTGCTCGTCGGCGCGACGCTCGACGGCGTCGACCTCGAACGGCTCGGGCCCGAGCTCGAGACGGCCGTCCCGGGTGGGCAGAACGTCGAGATCGTCGCCGCCGGCGCCGATCCCGGCCGGATCGCACTCCGGGTCTGGGAGCGGGGAGCGGGGATCACCGAGGCCTGCGGATCGGGCTCGGTGGCCGCTGCGGCGGCGTGTCGCCTGATGGGCCTCGCCGGCGACACCGTCGTCGTCGAGAATCCCGGCGGCCTTCTCGTCGTCGAGCTCGCCGGCGAGGATCCGACCCGCCCGGTCGCCACGCTTTCGGGCCCCGCGCGCCGGGTGGCGCGAGTCGAGGTCGAGATGACCGAGCTCTGCGGCGACGGCGCATGACCCTTATCGAACGGACGATCCGGGAACGGATCGTCCTCGTCGGCGTCGTCACGTTCCCCCGCGGCCTGAGCGAGGTCGACGCCAGCCTGGACGAACTCGCGCTCTTGATCGAGACCGCCGGAGCTGACGAGGCGGCCCGGATCGTGCAGAGCCGGGACCGCCTCGACCCGGCGACCTACATCGGCAAGGGCAAGGCCACCGAGCTGGCACGGCTCTGCGAGCAGGTCGATGCCGACACCGTCGTGTTCGACGACGAGCTGTCGCCCGCGCAGCAGCGCAACCTCGAGAAGATCCTCGGACGCACCGCGATCGACCGCACCGCGGTGATCCTCGACATCTTCGCCCAGAACGCCCGCAGCGAAGAGGGCCGTGACCAGGTCGAGCTCGCCCTCCTGCGGTACCGGCTCCCCCGACTCCGCGGGCGCGGCACCACGCTGTCCCAGCAGGCGGGCGGCATCGGGACTCGGGGACCCGGCGAGACCCAGCTCGAAGTCGACCGGCGACGGATCACCCGCAAGATCCAGAAGCTCGAAGCGGGCCTCAAGGACCTTGAGGCCTCCCGGAGGACCCAACGGCGCCAACGCCGACGGGGCGAGCTGCGGACGGTCTCGCTCGTCGGCTACACCAACGCCGGAAAATCGACCCTGCTGAACGCGCTCACCGATGCCGACGTCCTCGTCGAGAACCGGCTCTTCGCGACCCTCGACCCCCGCACGCGACGTCTCCAGCTCCCCGGCGGCGAGGCGGTGCTCTGTTCGGACACGGTGGGCTTCGTCCGCAAGCTCCCTCACCAACTCGTCGAGGCCTTCCACGCCACCCTCGAGGTGGTCGGCGACTCCGATCTCCTCGTCCACGTCGTCGACGCCGCGGCGCCCGATCCCGAGGGCCAGATGGAGGCGGTCCGCCAGGTGCTCGTCGAGATCGGGGCCGGGGACGTCCCCGAGCTCCTCGCCTTCAACAAGGCGGACCTCGCCCCGGTCGCCGCGCACCGTCTCGTCGAGTCGAGCCCGGGGTCGGTCGCGCTGTCCGCCGCGACGGGGGAGGGGCTCGACCGGCTCCTCGAACGCCTGTCGGACCTCTTGCGACGGGCCGACCGCACCGTTGAGCTCGCGGTGCCCTACGAGCGCGGCGACGTCATCGCGGCGCTCCATCGCGCCGGGGAGGTGCTCGAACAGCGCGATGCTGACGGCCGGCTCGCGCTCCGGGTGCGCCTCGACGAGGCGTCAAGGAGGCGATTCAACGAGTTCGCCGTGGCCCCACCCTCGACGAATGGCAACACCGGCCTCGAAGACGAAGAGGAGGAACAGTGACCGGAGTCGGGGGCTTCGTCCTTCCCACCTACCCCTATGACCGGCTCGAGCCTGTCGAGGCGGTCGCCAAGGCGGTCCCGGGTGGCATGGTGGACCTTTCGATCGGCACCCCGTGCGACCCGCCGCCGCCCGAGGTGGTCGCGATCCTGTCGGCGACCGACTCCGAGCGGGGTTACCCGACCGTCGCCGGGAGCGGACGCCTCGTCGACGCGGCCCGCAACTGGATCTCGCGCCGGTTCGGCGTCTCGCTCGAGCGGCGTCACGTCGGGCTGTGCATCGGCACCAAGGAGTTCGTCGCCGGCGTCCCGCAATGGCTGCGCCTGCGGACCCCCGAGCGCGACACCGTGCTCTACCCCGCGGTCTCCTATCCGACCTATGAGATGGGGGCGCTCCTTGCGTCGTGCCGCGCGGTGCCGGTCCCGGTACGGGCCGACGGGCACCTCGCGCTCGAGGCGATCGACCCGGCCGACGCCGCGCGGGCGCTCGTGCTGTGGTCGAACAGCCCCTCCAACCCGACCGGCGAACTCGACGACCTCGTGGTCGCCGCGGCCTGGGGCAGGGCGCACGGGGTACCGGTGTTCTCCGACGAGTGCTACTCCGAGTTCACCTGGGACGGCCCTCCCCGCACGATCCTTTCCGAAGGCCTCGAGGGGGTCGTCGCGGTCCACTCCATCTCCAAGCGCTCGAACTGCGCGGGCCTGCGGGTCGGCTTCTATGCGGGCGATCCGGATATCGTCCACTTCCTCGTCGAGGTGCGCCGCCACGCCGGGTTCATGGTCCCGGGTCCGATCCAGTTCGCCGGGGCGCTCGCGCTCGACGACGACGAGCACGTCGTGGTGCAGCGGGAGCGGTACCGGCACCGCCTCGAGCGTCTCGTCGAGGTCTTCGGCGCGATCGACGTCAAGGCCGCGCTGCCGGCCGGGGGCTTCTACCTCTGGGTCGCGGTGCCGGAGGGTTACCCCTGCGAACCCGGGGAGTCCCCCGAGTGGGGCTTCACCCGGCACCTGGCGGCCCGCGCCGGGATGCTCGTGAGCCCCGGGGAGTTCTACGGTCCCGACGGAGCGGGCTACGTGCGGATCGCCGTCGTTCAGCCCGACGAGGCCATCGAGCTCGCCGCGAGCCGTCTGCTCGCTCATTAGCCGACGAAAGGACACGCTCCGATGACGACTCTCGCCGACGAGGTGCATGCGCTCTACGGGCGGATCGGTGAGCTCACGCCGGATGACAAGGACGCGGCCGAGACCGTGCGCGAGGCGATCGACCTGCTGGACCGCGGCGAGGTGCGCGTCGCCGAGGTGGACGCCGCGACCGACGCGGTCGTGGTGCACGAGTGGCTGAAAGAGGCGATCCTGCTCTACTTCCGGCTCTCGGCGATGTCGACGACCGAGCTCGGCCCTTTCGAGTACGCCGACCGCCTGCCGCTCAAGCACGATTACGAGCGCCTCGGCGTGAGGGTCGTACCGGGGGCCTCCGCTCGCTGGGGGGCGTTCCTCGACCGTGACGTCGTGCTCATGCCGAGCTACGTGAACATCGGCGCCCGGGTCGGGTCCCAGACCATGGTGGACACCTGGGCGACGGTCGGCTCCTGCGCCCAGATCGGTGCCCGCGTCCACCTCTCCGGCGGCGTCGGGATCGGCGGCGTGCTCGAGCCGCCGAACGCGGTGCCGGTCGTCGTCGGTGACGACGTGGTGATCGGCAGTCGCTCGATGATCACCCAGGGCGCGCGCGTCGGCACGGGGTCGGTGCTCGGCGAGGGGACGATCCTCAACCCTTCCATCCCCGTCATCGACGCCGACACCGGCGAGGAGCTCTCCCGGGGCGTCGTCCCGCCGTGGTGCGTGGCGGTCGGGGCCTCGCGGCGCCGGGATTTCCCCGGCGGGGAGTTCTACCTGCCGTGCGTCCTCGTGCTCCGTCATCTCGACGAGGGCGAGCGTCACGACAAGGCGCGGCTGAACGCGGTGCTCCGGGATCACGGGGTCTCCACGTAGGTGTCGTCCTCGACGCTGTTGGCGAGGACCGCCGCGCTCATCGACATCCCATCGGTCAGTCACGGGGAGTCAGCCCTCGCGGACGTCGTCGAGGAGGCGCTCCGCGCGGTCGGTGGGCTCGAGGTCACCCGCGTCGAGGACAACGTGATCGCGCGGACCCGGCTCGGGCGGCCCTCGCGGGTCCTCCTCGCTGGCCACCTCGACACGGTGCCCCCGGCCGGCAATGAGCGGGCGCGCCTCGAGGGCGAGCGGCTGTACGGGGTGGGCAGCGCGGACATGAAGGGCGGTCTCGCGGTCATGCTCGACCTCGCGGAGTCGCTGCGCGATCCCGTGTTCGACCTCAGCTTCGTGTTCTACGCGTGCGAGGAGGTAGCCCGGCGAGACTCCGGGCTCGGCGTTGTCGCGACCGTCCGCCCGGACCTCCTCGACGCGGACGTCGCGGTCCTGCTCGAGCCGACGAGCGCGAAGGTCGAGGCGGGTTGCCAGGGCGTGATCCGGGTCGCCGTGACGCTCCGCGGCCGGCGGGCGCATTCGGCGAGGCCGTGGGCCGGGGTCAACGCGATCCACCGCGTCGGGCCCCTCCTCGACCGCATTGCCGCCTACGAGGAGCGACGCCCGGTGCTCGACGGCTGCGAGTACCACGAGACCCTGCAGGCGGTGGCCGTCGAGGGCGGCGGCGCGGGCAACGTGATCCCCGACACGGCCCGGGTGGTGCTGAGCCACCGTTTCGCCCCCGATCGCGACGCCGCCGGCGCGTACGCGGCACTGGTGGAGCTGCTCTCGGGCACCTTCGACGAATCGACCGGCGACCGCGTCGAACTCTTGGAGGAGGCGCCCGCGGCAAGGCCGTCGCTCGACCATCCGGTCCTCGGCGAGCTCGTGCGGCTGAGCGGCGACACGCCTCGCGCGAAGGTCGCCTGGACCGACGTCGCGTTCTTCGCGGCCCGCGGCGTGCCGGCCGCGAACTTCGGGCCAGGCGATTCGCTCGTCGCGCACAGCGCGGACGAGGCTGTCGACGCCCTGGAGCTCGGTGCGACCCGCGACGCGCTGTGGAAGCTGCTCTCGGGGGCCGAGGGGGAGTAGCCCGGCTACAGCCGCCGCAGGACCGTCACGACCTTGCCGTAGACGGTCACCTCGTCGGCGCCGAACTCCATCTCGTCGAAGTCCGGGTTGGCCGGGACGAGAACCACCTTGTTGCGCCGCCGCCGGAAGGTCTTGACCGTGGCCTCTCCGTCGCCGATTCCGGCGACCACCACGTCGCCCGGCTCCGCGACCGGCTGGCTCCGCACGACGACGTAGTCGCCGTCGAGGATCCCGGCCCCGATCATCGAATCGCCGCGGACCGTGAGCATGAAGAGCTGACCGGCGCCGCAGAGGTCCTCGGGAATCGGCAGCACGTCTTCGATGTTCTCCTCCGCGAGCACACCGAGGCCGGCGGCGACGCTCCCGACGAGGGGCACGTTCACCGAATGCCGGGGCTCGATCGCCGCACCGGAGCCCGGCTCGAACGAGACCCGGATCGCGCGTGGCTTGGTGGGGTCGCGTTGCAGGTAACCCTGGCGTTGGAGGACCTGAAGGTGGGTGTGGACCGTCGACGAGGACGCGAGGCCGACCGACTCGCCGATCTCCCGCACCGATGGCGGATAGCCGCGCTCACGGATCTGGGCCGCGATGAACTCCAGGATCTGCCGTCGTTTTCCGGTCAGCATCGTCTCGGTCACTCGGTCCGCCCCTTCTCAGTCGCCGGCGAACGGTAGCCGGTGAGACACCCTCATGCAAACATCCGTTCGTGGAACACCCGTTCGTCCACAGTTTGACACGAACAGGTGTTCGTGTCACGATCCGCTCAACGGGCATCGAACACCCGTACGGTCGAAGGAGGCCGCAATGGCCGCGCTGGCCTATCCCATCACCCGGCTCCGCCCACAGCTCGCACCCGACGACGGCGCCAACGCGTCCGAGCTCGGAACTGTCGTCCGGCTCCCGCTGCGACGCCGCAAGGGGGCCCGTCGGCGTCTCCTGCTCCGTCGTCTGTCCGCGGTCGCGCCGGCCACGGTCGTCCTCGCGGCGGTGTGGTTCGGATCGGGGCTCGTCTCCGGCGCCGGCTCGCAATCACCTCTGCGGGTCCTCCCGGGTTCGGTTGCGACCGCGGGCGGCTACCGCTACGTCGTGCAGCCCGGCGACACGGTGTGGTCGATCGCGTCGAGGCTCGAACCGGGCCACGACCCACGGCCGCTCGTCGACGAGCTGGACGCCCGCTGGGGCGGCACGGTGCTGCACCCCGGTGAGCAGCTCACGCTCCCCTGAGCGCGGTGACACGATCGCGGACCGCCGTGGCGGTTGAGCAGCCTCCGCGGAGGTCCTTGTCCGGTAGCCTCCCGACGGTGCGTTGCCCGAGCTGTGCCAGCCCGAACGACCGGGTCGTCGACTCCCGTGAGGTCGAGGGTGGCGCCGCGGTCCGTCGCCGGCGTGAATGCCTCTCCTGCGGTCACCGTTTCACGACTTTCGAGCGGTTCTCCGGGGCGGTCCTCTTCGTCGAGAAGCGCTCGGGATTGCGCGAGCCGTTCCGGGTGGAAAAGGTGGTCGCGGGGGTCTCTGCCGCGTGCAAGAACCGGCCCGTCGCCGAGGAAGCCATCGCGGAGCTCGCCCGGAGCGTCGAGGAAGCGTGCCGCGCACTCGGACCCGAGATCACGAGCCAGCAGGTGGGAGTCGCGGTGCTGGAGCGGCTTCGGACGCTCGACGACGTGGCGTATCTCCGCTTCGCCAGTGTCTACAAGGGATTCGAGGCGGCTGACGACTTCACTCGCGAGGCGGGGCTCCTCACGAAGGAGACGGCTCCGAAGCAGCACGAGCACGCCTAGGCGACGGTGACTGACCGCCGGCCCGAGCTGCTCGCGGACGCTCCTCGGCGCGCGATCGCGATCTACGCGCACCCCGACGACGCCGACGTCTCCTGTGGAGGGACCCTCGCGAGCTGGGCGGAGGCGGGCTCCGAGGTGCACCTCGTCGTCTGTGCCCGGGGCGACAAGGGATCGTCCGATCCGACGACCGACGTGTCGAGTCTCGTCGCCCGACGGGCGGAGGAGACAGCGGCCGCGGCGAAGCTCCTCGGCCTCGCCGCGGTGCACCATCTCGGCCGGCTCGACGGCGAGTTCGAGAACGACGCCGAGCTCCGAGCCGAGCTCGTCTCGCTCATTCGGGCGATTCGCCCCGCGGCGCTCGTTTGCCCCGACCCGTTGGCGGTGTTCTTCGGGGAGCACTACTACAACCACCGCGACCATCGTGTGGTCGGGTTCGCCGCCCTCGACGCCGCGTCGCCGGCCGCTTCCTCGCCGCTGTATTTCCCCGATTCCGGCGCGCCCGTCGCGGTCGAGGTCGCGTACCTGTCGGGCTCACTCGAGCCGACCGTGTTCGTCGACGTCGGCCCGACCATCGTTCGCAAGGCCGACGCGATCCTCTGCCACAAGACCCAGCTCGGCGAGACGGGGGAGTGGTTCCGTTCCGTTGTCCACGAGCGCGCCGAGGAGGCGGGGCGGCTCGCCGGGGTCGCCTATGCCGAGTCGTTCCGCCGTATTCGTCTCGGCCCGTGACCGATCGGGTGCCCCGCCCCGCCGCGCGAACGTCCACCGACATAGCGCACCTCGACATGGACTGCTTCTTCGCGGCGGTGGAGGCCCGTGACCGCCCGGAGTTGAACGGCAAGCCGGTGATCGTCGGGGGACTGGGACCCCGCGGCGTCGTCGCGTCGGCCTCGTACGAGGCGCGGGTGTTCGGGGTACGTTCCGCGATGCCGATGGGGGAGGCGCGTCGGCTGTGTCCGACGGGCGTCTTCGTCTCCGGCCGGATGGGCGTGTACGCGGCGACAAGCTCGTCGCTGCTGTCGATCCTGCGCGAGACGACGCCGCTCGTCGAGCCGATCGCGCTCGACGAGGCGTTCCTCGATCTGAGCGGCGCGCATGCGCTCTTCGGGTCGAGTGCGGACATCGCGCGCCGGTTGCGCGCCGAGGTCGAGGAGCGCCTCGGTCTTCGCTGTTCGGTCGGCGTCGGTCGTACGAAGCTCGTCGCAAAACTCGCCTCACGGGCCGCGAAGCCGCGGCCGGTCCCCGGTGGACTCGAACCGGGAGCTGGGATCGTCGTCGTCGAACCCGACGAGGAGGCAGGCTTCCTCCGACCCCTCCCTGTTGGCGCGCTCCCCGGAGCGGGTCCGGCGACCGTCGCGAGGTTGCACGGGATCGGCATCAAGACGGTCGGCGACCTCGCGGACCTCGCGCCGGAGCGGCTGGAGGGGCTGTTCGGACGCGCGCACGGCGCGTCGCTCGCGTCGCTCGCCAACGGCGTCGACGCTCGCCTCGTCGAACCTGATCGGGAGGTCCGATCGATCGGGCACGAGGAGACCTTCGACGTCGACGACGCCGACGCGGCGTCGCTCCGAAGCACCGTTCTCGATCAGAGCGCCCGCGTCGCCGAACGTTGCCGGGCGAACGGCCTCGTGGGACGGACGGTGACGGTCAAGGTCCGTTTCGGCGATTTCACGACGATCACTCGCTCGAGGACGCTTCCGGCGGTGACGAGCACCGCGCGGGAGATCGGAGTGGCCGCCGCCGAGCTGCTCGCGGCGGTCGACACCGGACGCGGCGTGCGCCTTCTCGGAGTGTCGCTGTCCAATCTCGAGGACGTTTCGTCGCCCCGCGCCGAGCAGCTGGATCTCTTCGGGACTGTCGAAGAGCCGCAGGCGGTCCAGGTCACCCGGGTCGCCGAGGTCGAGGCGGTCGCCGACGCGATCCGGGTTCGCTTCGGTGCGTCCTCGATCCGGTCGGTGTCCGCGAGCGCCCGACGCCGAGCCGACAACGGCCCGACCCGCCGGATGTTGGACCGAGGTGGGGCGTCGGGTACCGATGAGCCAGAGGGCGGCCGCGATTGACCGGGTGCTGCCGTTGTCGCGGGACGGCCGACGCGCGAAAATGCCTACAGCGGTGTCAAAGGGCGAGGGCTGGCAGTACCGTGTCCGACACGGCGACCGGTTGGGAAGGGGAGGCTCGTGCCGCTGTCTGAGGACGAGCAGCGAATTCTCCAGGAGATGGAGCAGAAGCTCTACGAGGGCGATCGCTCCTTCGCGGGCCGCGTTCGGCCACGCCGTCCGATCGCCCACCGGCCCCTTCGTTGGGCCGTCCTCGTCTTCGTCGCCGGATTCGCCGTCATCTTGTTGTCGTTCCGGTCGTCCCTGCTGCTCGCGACCTTCGGCTTCATCGTCATGCTCCTCGCCGCGCTGTCCTTCGAGCGGGCCCTGCGTCAGGTGGGCGGGACCCGACCCGAGCGCACCCCGCTGCCGAAGAACCGCGGCATCGCAGATGAACTCTCCTCCTTCGCCCGCCGGGTTCGCTCGCGCCTGTTCCAGCAGCACTGAGCCCCGTTGAACCAGCAGCCCTGAATCCGCCAGCCCCGCCAGCCCTGAATCCGCCAGCCCCGAATCCACCAGCCACGATCGCCTCGGAGCGGGGCGACGTGCTGCCGCCAGAGCGGTCGGGCGCTGCGGAGCATGACGCTCGGGGGGTGCGGAGATTCCTCGCGGGGGTCGCCGCCGCCCGCGACGTCGTCTCGGTCGCGGCGGCCCACGTCCCGATGCGATGGTGGCGCCGGCCGCCGTTCCTGCCGCTTCCCGACCGCGCCTGGATGCGATTCCGGCGCGAGACGGCGTTTGGGAGCTCCCGGCTGCGCCCGAGCCGTGCTGACCTCACCCAGTACATCACCTGGTGTGGCGAGATGCGGCGCATGCGCCGACGTCCCGGACGGTCGGATCGCGCGCGCTAGGGTCAACGACGTGGTCGAACAGGGAGCGCGGCGAGAGGGGTAGGGCGGTGTTCGGTCGGGCCCTCGTGCTCAACGCGACCTTCGAGCCAATTTGCGTCGTCTCTTCGAGGCGGGCGCTCGTGCTCGTGCTCGATGACAAGGCCGAACTCCTTCACGCGACCGGATTCGAGTACCGGGCGGCGCGTGCCGCGTATCCCGAACCGTCGGTCGTCCGCCTGGCCCACTACGTGCGCGTACCGCGTCAGACGCGGGTCGCCATCACCCGGCGCTCGGTGTTCGCGAGAGACGAACACCGCTGCCAGTACTGCGGCGGGCAGGCGGAGAACATCGACCACGTCGTGCCTCGCAGCCGCGGCGGTACGCACAGCTGGGACAACGTCGTGGCCGCCTGCCGGCGCTGCAACGCGCAGAAGGAGGACCACTTCCTCGAGGACTCCGGCCTCGTCCTCCGCCATCTTCCCCGGGCACCGCGGTCCGGGGTCTGGCTGCTCGCGGCGAGCGGGGAGTTGCGGACCGAATGGGCTCCGTACGTGACGCCCAGCCTCGAACACGCCGTCGGCATCTAGACGCCGAGGTGCCGCGACCGGCGCCCGGCGCCCGGGGCCCCTTCCCACTTCTCGTCCGCTCCGCCCCGCCCGCCGAACTCGTCCTCGACCTACCCGATCCCGGAGGCGCGCGACTCGCCGTCATCGCCCGGCCCACCTCGGCGGCCGTCGTGCTCGGCAGCACCCAGGGCGAGGCGACGATCGATCCCGTCGGGACGAGGGGCGATCTCACGGTCCTCCGCCGGCGCAGTGGCGGAGGCGCGGTTTACGTCGCGCCGGGAGCGCAGGTGTGGCTTGACCTCTTCGTGCCGGCGGATGACGCGTTGTCGGATCCCGACATCGGGAGGGCGGCGCAGTTTGCCGGCGAGTTGTGGGTCGGGGCCCTGAGCGAGGTTCTCGGTCCAGCGGGCGCCGGGCTCGCCGTCCACCGGGGGCCGCTCCGAACGACGCCCTGGTCCAAGCTCGTTTGCTTCTCCGGCCTCGGCCCCGGTGAGGTCACCCTCGCGGGGCGCAAGCTCGTCGGGCTCTCCCAGCGACGGGACCGCCGCGGCGCGTGGTTCTTCACGCTCGCACACCTCGGATTCGACGCCGCAGGGCTCGCCGCGCTCGTGCGTGGCCTCGACGTCGGCGAGCGGGCGCGGCTCGCGTCCGAGCTCGAGGGATCGGTCGCGACGCTCGGGGCGGCGGCCGAGGAAGTGGAGGCGGCGCTCCGGGTCGCGCTCGGCGCCGACGGGTAGGTCCCTGGCTACCGGTCGGCGTCGGCCTCCTCGTCCTCGATCGCGGCGATTTCGAGGATGCGGGCCACGTGTCGACCGCCCTCGAACGGCTCGGCGAGGAAGACGTCGAGAATTGCCGAAGCGAGCTCGGGCGCCACGAGCCGAGCACCGAGGGTGAGGACGTTCGCGTTGTTGTGCCGGCGCGCGAAGCGGGCCGTGTACTCGTCGTGGCAGAGCGCGGCCCGCGCGCCGCGGACCTTGTTCGCGGAGATCGCCTCGCCCTGTCCGCTGCCCCCGATCACGACGGCCATGTCCGCCTCGCCGCGCACGACGCGCCTCGCGGCGTCGGCACAGATCGGCGGATAGTCGACGGGTTCGGTCGTGTACGAGCCGATGTCCTCGACGACGTGGGACGTCGTCGCCGCAAGATGCTCCGCGAGCGCGGCCTTGAGTCCCACCCCCGCGTGGTCGCTCGCAAGAACGATCCTCATCGCCAGCTCCTCCCGGTCCGCCGGCACGCCACGTGGCCTCGGCTCATCTCGCATGGTTTAGCTCGGCGCACGACGAGAATCAGGCTGACCCCGTCGCAGCGCTCGGAGGGCCCCGGACGGCCGAGGGACCTGTCGGTGCTCAGCGGGCGAAGAGGTGCCAGCCGAGCCACATCCCCGCGGTGACGCCCAGGA
>Ga0209415_10002282_pt1 | contig 36019 bp, 37 predicted proteins | sample PeaSoiSIISIP2007_FD_187696 | JGI IMG/M metagenome (GOLD analysis project Ga0209415, IMG submission 187696) | Peat soil microbial communities from Weissenstadt, Germany - SII-SIP-2007 (SPAdes) (version 2) | ecosystem: Environmental > Terrestrial > Soil > Wetlands > Peat | place: Germany... | reverse complement strand
GAACTACCTCGGCCTTCTTCACCTCGTCTGCGCCATCATCACGTTCCGTCATGTTGAGGTTGTCGGATAAGCTCTAATACGTATTCAGGCTATACTGGGGACGGCGTGATCCGGATCATCGGCGCGGGATACTGGAGAAAGGGAAGGACGCTGTATGAAAAAACGAATCATCTACACGGATGAGCCTCTCGGGCGGCTGCGCGTGATCGAGGATTTCCTGCCGCCGCCCGCCGAGCTCGCCGTCCGCGAGGAGGGCGTCAAGGTGACCATGACCCTCAGCAAGTCGAGCGTCGCCTACTTCAAGCGCGCCGCGCACAAATACGGCGCCCCGTACCAGACCATGATCCGCAGGCTCATCGACGCCTACGCGGCGCGGCATCCGCGGCTATAGGATCTTCATACGGGGAAGTGGCCCTTCACCCACTCGAAATAGCGGCCCACGTCTTTAACCACGGCGGCCGCCTCCGCTTCGCGGAATTCCCGGCTGTCGTACTCGACCAGGCTTTTCTCGCTGAGCACTCTGTAGAGGCGCTGAGATTGCGCGCCGATGTTGGGGTCGTCGACGTGCTGCTTGAGCAGCTGCACGGCTTCCATGTGGCTTTCGCCGGAGGAACGGATGCGCGCTTTCTTCCCAAGCAAAGCGTCCGTCGCCGAGATGGCGCAGTGGACGCCGGCCAGGCCCGCGGCGTTCCAGCGGCCCTTCTGGAAAGCCTCCGCCATCGTCAAATAGAATTCCTCGGCCTTCTTGAGATACGAATGCGCCTCCTGCTCGCTGATCGACTTAACGCTTCTTTTCTTCGGAGCCATTCAGCAAAACCTCGGTCAGCGGCTTCCCGGACACGACGCGCGCCTCGCGGACCATCGCTTTGACCAGCTTGTCGCCGCGCCTCAGCCGCTGCGCGAATTCGTCGGTCCCGATCACGTACGGCGCCAGAGAAACGCCGAACAACTCATAGAACTTCTCGGCGCCCGCCTGGAGGGACGCTCTCACCTTCCGCGCGCGGATCGAATCGCCCAGCAGCACCAAGACGTCGAGGTCGCTTCCGGGGCTCGCCTCGCCGCGCGCGTAGCTCCCGAAAATAGCCACGGAAACGCACTTGTCGCGTCCGATGGAACACATGACGTGCTGCCCCATCGCGTCCGCCAATCCAGCTTCTTCTTGGAAAAGCGTGCTCAGCGCGGCCGAGACGATGTGACGTTTGCGGTCGATCGCGAATTGATGCGTGCTTCCGACGGAGCGCTTGCGCAGGACCCCGACCTTGACTAAATGCGTCAACGCCAGCGAGGCGGCCCTCGGACTGAGCCCGGCCCGGCGCGCGATCTCCCGTCCGCTCAGCCCGTCCTGGGCAAAGAGGACGCGGAGGACCGAAATCTTCGAGTGCGGCCCCAGAATCTCGTCAAGTGCGCCGGAGAGCTTCATATACCTAACTGTATATTAAAATATACGCCCGTATAAATTAGTATACAAGCATATCTCTTGTTACGCAAGCCCACTGTGGGCCGGGTCGGCGGACAGGCATACTTGCCGGTGATGACGTCGCGCGCACCAACTTAGGCAGTGGCCAGATAAGCGTCGACGATATCCCAAGTCGTCGTAAGCAGCTTCACTCTTTCGTCAGCGGTCATTGCAGCAACATCGCCATGGCGCGGCGCATCTGCCGACGCCTTGATCATCATAATCGCGGTCCTATCGCATTTCGCTATCTCTCGGAATTTTTCCCAATGAGCGTCCTTATTTTTGGGATTCAAGCTAAATTTGGCGACGCAGTGTTGTCTTAGAGACTCTATCGCACGGTAGCAAAAGAAGCTGGTATCGTTCGGTTCCTTCATCGCACTCTTGAGATCAGTCAGGCACAGATGCAAATAGACTCCGAGAGGCTCGGTGAGCTTTTTCCTAATCGTTGAAATCGCATTGTCGAGGACGATCGCCTTATTTCTTTCAGCAATACAGGGCATCTCGATCCCGAACACACAGTCTACGCCCAACAGCGGATTGAGCACTCGCCGAATTTCGACATCATAGGCGAGGCCCTTCAAATACCCAATAGCGCTTAACTCGTTTTGGAGGATAGTTAAGACGACATTCCGCAAGTCATAGATGTCCCATTCGACCGGGCTGTCTATCCATACGGCGACCTGGTTCAAGATAATGCTCACAGTTGCCGTCGCCTGTTTCCCAGATGCTATGTGAGAAAAGCGTAAGCCATACTTTGGAACGGTCAGTTGCGCGCGCTCGGGATGGATCAAACCTTCAAAAAAATACTGGGTCACTTGGATATGCCCAGTGCTGCTTTGATTTCTTTCGTGGTCATGGATCTATTGCGCGTTTGGCGATTGGCTGAACTGCGGCGACTCCTGCAACTCCTTGCGGTCCGCTGTCCGTTCAAGCCGATGTAGCCAGACTCACCTCCACGCTAACGACTCCAAGGCAATCAACCCGGCATCGTCAAAATATCGACGGAAGGACGGCTTTGCCGATACAGTGCCGTTTTGCAGTCTTGCTGGCTCGCATGAGTATTGCCCACCACCATCATCATCGATCCGGCCGAATGGCATGTAGGCAATACAGTCGGGATAGGCAAGCCGCGCCAAAGCCGTGAACAACGGGATTACGAGAACCATATCTGGATGCAGAGCAGTAAGGCGGCCTTTGTATCCGTATTGGAGCCTGACAGCCGTTAGACTTTCGGGAAATTTCCCCTTTACCTGCACGGGGCGGAGGATCATTCCAGTTGCTGTCTTCTTTGAGACGATGAAGTCGAATCCCTTATCCTTTCTTGGGAAATAGACTGACCACTGAGCATCAGCGAAAATTGCCGCAACGTATTGCTCTGCAAATTCGTCCCGTTGATTTATTGGTCGTGGCATATTGGTTCAGGCTAACGATGGGGGTGAGTGGCGGCGGTGTCTATATTAGGAGTTCCTCTCCGCCAGCGGCCTAAGCCAACGGTTTAGATGCTCAGGGCACATAACGCAGTTCCGATGCCGAGGCAGGCGATGCCAACAACGACAATTTGCCAGCGCTTCCCCAGCCGAAACACTCCGAAGGTTCGACTGAAGATGCTCGCGCCGAGTAGAAGATACCCAAGCTGAGCAAAGCCGTATCCAACAATGGTCGAGAAATTCGCCGGGGTGGTTTTCGCGATGGTAATCGAAGCGCCGATGGGATAGAGAAGTAATCCCGCGCTTGGCCACGGGAATTCTCGAGAGCTTGCATCGGCGTTGCGAGCGTTCGCTTCAAAAATAAAGTCATCGGAGCTGGATGGATAGAGTTTTTCGGAATACGCTCTTGCTGCGTCGGCACTCATGCCCTGTTTTCGCGCGTGAGCAAAGGCGCCTATGCGCTTCATTCGCCGTGTATGCAGCCTGAGTCGGTTCAAAAATCCCATTGCTGTATCTAACTTCTGAGCAGGCTGGTCAGCCCATCCTTTTGGCCGCGGGTCTGGTGAGACTTGGCAACTCAGAACGGCGCCATCGCGCTCTGCAGGTGATAGTAGGGGGGCTTCGCGCGGTAGCGCAGGATGCACTCCTTCATGATCTCCTCGATGAAGTCGGCGTACTTCTGGCCGACGACCTCGGCGCAGGCGGGGACGCAGTCGCCGTCGTTGATCGAGGGGTTCGGGTTGATCTCGAGGATGTACGGGTTTCCGGAGCGGTCCACGCGCACCTCGATGCGCGCGTAGTCGTGGCAGTCGAAGATGCGGTAGGCGTCCAGGCAGATCTCGGAGATCAGCGCGGAGAGCTTCTGCGAGTACTTCGCCGGGCGCTCGACGCGGATCTTCTCGTAGACGGAGTCGCTCTCCCACTTCGCTTGGAACGGGTAGATGCCCCAGGTGCCCTTGGGCAGCTCGTCGAAGATCGAGCGCGACAGCGGGAGAACCTTCACGCGCTCCTCGTTGCCCATGATCGACACGTCGACCTCGTCGCCCTCGATGAACTCCTCGATGAGAACCGGGCGGTTGTACTTCTCGAGGAGCATGGCGACCTGGTCCTTGAGGGCCTTGAGGGAGGTGACGACGGACGCGTTCGAGATGCCGATGGAGTTGTCGGTGTTCGCTAATTTCACCATCAACGGATAACGGAGGTCCTCGCGGATCGGCTCGTCCTTCTGAAAAACATAATCGAACTTCGGCGTGGGCAGGCCGTGCTGCTCCAAGAGCTTCTTCACCTTGATCTTGTCGATGCACAGCGCCAGCGTCAGCGGGTTCGAGCCCGTGTACGGGATGCCGAGGCAGTCGAGGATGGCGGCGGCGTGCGGCTCGAGCAAGGACGAGTTGTTGATGCGCTCGCAGACGTTGAAGATCATGTCCACGTTCGCGTTCGCGATCTTCTCGAAGGGCAGCGGCGTCTCGTTCATGTCGAAGAAGGTCACGTGATGCCCTTTCGACTCGACCGCCTTCTGGATGTTGCGGCCGACGGACGTGAGGTCCGCGTGCACCGCGCCCTCCTCGCCGCCCTCGGCGTCGAAGATGTTGCACAGGATGCCGACGTGGAGCGCCTTCTTGCCGAAGTCGAAGCCGCGCACCTTCTCGATGCGCGCCGACTGCAGGATGCGGCGGCGCGACACCTGAGCGGCGCCGAAGCGGTTCTTGCGCCGCGTCTTGCCGAGCGAGGAGGTCGAGTCGAAGCGCGCGATCGACACCGAGATCTTCCGCAGCGCGTCGTCGAGGTTCTCCTCGGCCTCCGCGTAGGTGTCGCCGCGGCCGACGACCCAGCCCATCGTCTCGAAGCCCTCGGGCGGCACCAGCGCCGCGTCGCCGGGCTCCTTTTGCACGGTGATGTCGTGGATCTTCGCGGGGTCCGCCTTCTCCGCCGGGAGCTTGACGCCGACCACGACGCCCGAGTGCTCGGGGATCAGGTACTTGCCGACGAGGTGGCAGCGCGGCTCCTTCAGGCGCTTCGGCTGACACGGGAAGCCGACCGCGATCTTCGAGGCCTCCTCGATCACGTCGACCTCCCAGATCGTCTTGATCCAGTCGTAGAGGTAGTCGCCGCCCATGCGCGCGTTGAGCTCGATGAGCTTCGGGCCGGTCGGCGTGATCTTCGCTTCCAAATGCAGCGCGCCGTTCGAGAGGCCGAGCGCGGCGACGACCTCCTTGGCCATCTTGAGCACGTCGGACAGGTCCTTGGCCTCGTGGCGCGAGGGCATCGCGTCGCCGGTCTCCACGAAGAACGGCTCCTTCGTCGGGAAGTTGTCGGTGAAGGCGTGGAACTTGATCTCGCCGCCCTGCACGAGCAGGTCGACGTCCACCTCGGCGCCGTCGAGATACTCCTCGGCGAGGATGTCGGTCCCGTACTTGTAGATGGAGTCGAAGGCCGGCGTCATGTTCGTGCGCACGTAGTCGAACGCCTTCTTCGCCTCCTCCAAATTGTCGAGCTTGATGACGAACTGGCTCTTCACGCCCCACGCGGGCTTGAGCACGAGCGGGAAGCCGATGCGCGCCGCCGCCTTCTCCAGATCGAGGTGGTTCTTGATCAGCGCCCACGCGGGCTGGTGCTTGGCGAGCTTCGCGTTCTCCAGCGTCTGCCGCGTCAGGTACTTGTTGCGCGCGTTGAGCGCGGCCTGCGGCGCGTTGCCGACCCAGCCGAAGCGCGTCGCGAGCGTGGCCGCGAGCGGCACCGCGTTCTCCCAGAACGTGATCACGCCGTCGATCTTCTGCGTCTTGACCAGCTCCTCGACCTTCGCCGCGCAGGCGACCTCGTCGAGCGGGTCGCACTCGATGAAGCCGTCGGCGAGCTTCGACACCCAGTTCGCCTCCGACGCGATCAGGATGATCTTCGGCCCCAGCTCCTTGAGGCGCGTGTAGATCCAGCGCTTGCGCGGCTGCGGCGAGGAAATGACGAGAAGGGTCTTCGTCTTGAGATCGTGGGAGGCGCCCTCGACGGGCGCGGCGGCTTCGGCTGGATTCATGTTATAAAGTGTAAAGCATTCCCCGTCGGGAATCAAACGCGGCCCGCGGTCCGCGCGCGGCGGGCCCAGGCCGCTTGGGACCTTCGACCCTTCCGGCGCGCCGGCGCGCGTGGCATACTGAGGACATGAACGATTCGCGCTCCTCCCGGATGTGGACGCTCGTGAGCTTCGCGGCCCTGGTCGCGACGGTCGGAGTGTTCGCCTCGCGCCGGATCGACGGGCGCCCGTACGGCGCCGCGACCGTCGGTCTCGACGAGGAGCTGCGCGACGCCGTCGCCGAGCCCGCGGCCGAGCCGGGGCTGGCCGCCGCGCGCATCGCGCTGGGCCGGCCCGTTCCGGTCTCCTGGTTCCGGACCCCCGCCGCGCGGCACGCGGAGATCGATCGCGTGCTCATGTCGTCGCGCCGCCGCCGCGCGCTCGCGCGGTCGGTGTCGGTTCAGTAGGCCGGCTTCAGCCGCGCCAGCTCCGTTTCCAATCGCGCCTGGAATTTCGCGTCGAGCACGTCCGCGCACACGGCGTAGCGGATCAGCGGCTCGGGGCGTCCGTCCTCGCCGAAGCCCGAGAAGTGCACGCCGACGATCCCGGTCTCCGAGATCACCGCGCGGTTGAACGCCTCGGAGCGGTTCTCGGGCGGGAGCTTCCGGCCCAAAACGGACTCGGGGACTTTCCAGAGCGTGAAGAAGCCGGCCTCGGTCGCACAGGCGGGACGCAAGCCCGCGGCCTTGAGCTTCGGAACCAAATACGCGACGCGCCGCTCGTAGAGCTCGCGAATCTCGGCGAGCGCGCGCCGCGCTGCGGCGCGATCCGAGAAAAATTCGCCGTAAGCGGCCATGACGCCGGGAACGGGGCCGGAGTCGGTGTTGCCCTTGACCAGCGCGAAGTCCTCGACGAAATCCTTCGAGCCGACGAGCGCGCCGAGGCGCGCGCCGGGATCGTTGTAGGACTTGCTGACCGAGTACAGCTCGAGCCATTCGAGCTCGGGATAATCGGGCGCGACCCGTGCTAACGGCACGTGCGCGCCGCCCGCCGTCAAGCCCGAGTAAGCCGCGTCGTTGACGAGGCGCATCCCCTTCTCGAGGCAGAACGCGATGAGCTCCTTCCAATCCTCGCGGCTCGCGCCGACGGCGGCGGGATTTCCCGGCCGGATCGTGAAGACGAGATCGGCGCGATCGGCGCCGTCTTTCTTGAGCGCACCTTTGAGCCGCGCGACGTTCAAGCGCATGTTGTCGGCCGAGACCAAAGGCCAAACGGTCCGATGAGCGCCGAGATACGAGTCGCCCCAGGTGCCGACGATGTCGTAGGCCGGCAGGTTCGAGGCGACGCGGAACGTCCCGCGCCGCGCGCGGTCGGGCAGGTGCAGGCCGCAGGCCAGCGGGACCAGCGCGCTCGCGGTCTTGATGCCGGCGATGGGCAGGACGCGCAGGTGCGGATGCTTCGACGCGTCGATCCCGCCGTGGAGCTCGACCATCCCCTCGGCGAAGCCGAGAAGATTTTTATCCTCGGCGTAGGTGTGGTAGTCGTAGCCCGGGTCGGCCGCGTACTTGGCCTTCAAACGGCGGATCGACTCCGGCGGCACGCCGTCGGGATTGCCGAGCGACAGGTTCAGCGGCTCGCGTCCCGACTTCTCGCGGTACTCGCGGATCAGGACGTAGATGAGCTGGAAAAGATTGATGCCGGCGGCGGGGATGCGGCGGGCCACGCGTCCATCATACCCGATTGACCCGCCGCGCGTCCCGCGGCGGCGTCAGTGGTTCGTCGTCGCGCCGCCGCCGCCGGCCGAGCCGCCGGAAGGCGGGGTGTCCGGCGCCGCCCAGGTGACGCCGGGCGAACGGCCGACGTCGGCGGCCGTGGCCGCGTTCTGCTGGATTTCGCCGCCGGCGACGCCCTGCGCTCCGCCGCCGCCCGCGGCGCCGACGTACGTGGCGTGGTTCATCGTGCCGGAGATCGGCGCGCCGGGAGTTCCCGCCGTCGCCGAGGTGCTGCCGCCGTTCGTGGGGACGTTCCCCTTCGGGGTATTGGCGGGCGTCGAGGCCGAGTTGAAGCGGGAGACGCGCGCCCCGCTGAAGCCGCTGGGACCGGCGAAGCCGTTGGCCGACCTCTGCGAGCCGACGAAGGTGGAGCGGGTCGCGAAGCGCGACTGGGAGTAGGAGCGCAGCGGCGGCATCGAGCGGCCCAGGGCCGGATGAGTCGACAGCCGGGTCGAGCGTCCGGAGGAGGAGCGCCCGTGTCCGGCCGCGGAAGCGGGGACGGCGAGGACGAGCACGATCGCGAGCCAGGGCGCTTTGTTCATGGGAGTTCTCCGGCGTCGCACCCAGTATAGCCCCGGCGTCCGGCGAGCGCCAGGTCGGGGCTGCGTCGGGCGGATAAAAAGTGGGTAAACCCCGGCGCCCGCGCAAAATATGTAGAATGCCGAAGCGGGACCTTCGCCCGACTTGATTCCGTAACGCGCGGGCGTCATAATCATTAATAGGGAAGGTTCCCGGGAGAATTTATGTCGAACAGATTCACGGAACGCGCGCAGCGAGTCATCCTGATCGCTCAGGAGGAGGCCAAGCGCCTCAACCACGACTACGTGGGCACCGAGCACATCCTGCTCGGCCTGATCGCGCTCGGCGAGGGCGTGGCCGCGCAGGTGCTCGCGAATCTCGGCGTCGACCTGCGCCGCGTGCGCTCCGAGATCGAGAAGATCGTCGGCACCGGCGACAACGTGATGCTGCTCGGCGAGATCCCGTTCACCCCGCGCGCCAAGAAAGTCCTCGAGTACGCCGTCGAGGAGGCCCAGCACATGGGCCACTCGTACGTCGGCACCGAGCATCTGCTCCTCGGCCTCATCCGCGAGGAGGAGGGCGTCGCCGCGCGCGTGCTGGAAAATCTCGGCCTGCGCCTGGACGTCGTCCGCGAGGAGGTCCTGAATCTTCTCGGCGAAGGCCAGTCCCAGCAGGCGGGCGGGAAGGAGGCGGCCGCGTCCTCGGGCTCGCCGTCGCGCACGAAGTCGAAGACGCCGACGCTCGACGAGTTCGGCCGCGACCTGACCGCGATGGCCCGCGAGGGCAAGCTCGACCCCGTGATCGGCCGCGCCGACGAGATCGAGCGCATGATCCAGATTCTCGCGCGCCGCACGAAGAACAATCCCGTCCTCATCGGCGACCCCGGCGTGGGCAAGACCGCGATCGTCGAGGGCCTCGCGCAGAAGATCGCCACCGGCGACGTGCCCGAGATCCTGCTCAACAAGCGCGTGCTGACGCTCGACTTGGCGCTCGTCGTCGCCGGCACGAAGTACCGCGGCGAGTTCGAGCAGCGCCTGAAGAACATCATCGAGGAGATCCGCCGCTCGAAGGGCACCGTCGTGCTCTTCATCGACGAGCTGCACACCGTGATCGGCGCGGGCGCGGCCGAGGGCGCGATCGACGCGTCGAACATGATCAAGCCCGCGCTGTCGCGCGGCGAGCTGCAGACCATCGGCGCGACGACGCTCGACGAGTACCGCAAGTACATCGAGCACGACGCGGCTCTCGAGCGCCGCTTCCAGCCCATCGTCGTCGACCCTCCGTCGGTCGACGAGACGGTCGAGATCCTGAAGGGCCTCAAGGACAAGTACGAGGCGCACCACAAGGTCAAGTACGACGACCTGGCCCTCAAGGCCGCGGCCGAGCTCTCCGACCGCTACATCTCCGAGCGCTTCCTGCCCGACAAGGCCATCGACCTGATCGACGAGGCCGGCTCGCGCGCGCGCCTGCAGTCGTCGGCGACGCCGCCGCAGTTCAAGGACAAGGAGGCCGAGATCGAGAAGGTCGTCAAGGAAAAATCCGGCGCGATCTCCGGCCAGGAGTACGAGAAGGCGGCCCGCCTGCGCGACAAGGAGAAGGAGCTGCGCAAGGCGCTCGAGGAAGCCAAGAAGAAGTGGCGCGAGAAGCGCGACCAGTCCACGCCGACGATCCTGGCGGAGGACATCGCGGCCGTCGTCTCCAAGTGGACCGGCGTGCCCGTGACCGCGCTCACCGAGACCGAGACCCAGAAGCTCGTGCACATGGAGGAGAACCTCCACAAGCGCGTCATCGGCCAGGAAGAGGCGATCAAGACGATCTCGCAGGCGATCCGCCGCTCGCGCGCGGGCCTCAAGGACGTGAAGAAGCCGATCGGCGCCTTCATGTTCCTCGGGCCCACGGGCGTCGGCAAGACCGAGCTCGCGCGCGTGCTCGCCGAGTTCATGTTCGGCAACGAAGAGGCGATGATCCGCATCGACATGAGCGAGTACATGGAGAAGTTCGCGGTCTCGCGCCTCATCGGCGCGCCCCCGGGCTATGTCGGCTACGAGGAGGGCGGCCAGCTCACCGAGGCCGTGCGGCGCAAGCCCTACTCGGTCGTCCTGCTCGACGAGATCGAGAAGGCGCACCCCGACATCTTCAACATCCTGCTGCAGGTCATGGACGACGGCATCTTGAACGACAACCTCGGCCACAAGGTGTCGTTCAAGAACACGATCCTGCTCATGACCTCCAACGTGGGCGCGCGCCTGATCTCCAAGGGCAAGTCGCTCGGCTTCACCGCCGCCGACGACAACGCGACCGCCGAGCGCGACTACAAGAAGATGAAGGAGACCGTGATGGAGGAGGTCAAGCGCGTCTTCAGTCCCGAGTTCATCAACCGCGTCAACGACATCATCGTCTTCCACCCGCTCAACGAGACGGAGATGAGCCAGATCCTCACGCTGATGCTCGACAAGGTCCGCGTCAAGATCGAGGCGCAGGGCTACAAGATAGAGTTCTCCGAGGAGACGCGGGCGTTCCTCGTCAAGAACGGCTTCGACGTCAACTACGGCGCGCGGCCGCTGGCGCGCACGATCCAGCGCTCGGTGGAGGACCCCCTGTCCGAGGAGATCCTCATGAAGAAGTTCGACCCGGGCGCGACGATCTACGTCGACGTCGACACGGCCAACGACAAGCTGTCTTTCGCGAAAAGCCCGGCCGTCAAGTCGCGCTGATCCTTCTTTTAAGGAAGCTCCCCGCCGCCTCTGGCGGCGGGGAGCTTCGTCTGCTAACCTCCTAAGACCCCTCCCCTCATGAGCCGAATCGTCGTCGACAGAAAACTCCGCTGGGACATCCTGCGCACGCAGGGTGTCACCCCCCTGCTGTTCTCCGCGCTGTTCGTCGTCGCCTTGTCCTACGGCCTCGGCTATCAGCTCGATTGGTCCGAGGAGTCGGGGCGCGTCGAGGACGAGGGCGAGATCGCGGCCGTTCCGGCCCCCGCGTCCGTGCCCGCGCCGACGCCGGCGGAGCCTCCGACCGCGGAGATCGCGGCGCCGGCCGTTCCCGCGATCGCGCCGGCGCCGACCCCGGAGATCCTCCCGGAACCGCGCGACGCGGCCTGGGACAAGATGGTCGTCGGCCTCGAGGCCCTGACGACGCGCTATCCGGGGCGGGTCTCGGTCGTCGTGAGCGACCTGCGCAGCGGCAAGACCTGGTCGCTCAACGGCGACGACCTGTTCCCCGCCGCGAGCCTCATCAAGGTCCCGATCATGATCGGCGCCTTCTATAAGATGAAGGACGGCCAGCTCAGCCTCGACGAGAAGATCGCGATCAGCCGCCGCAACCGCGTCGGCGGCTCGGGCTCGCTCAAGTGGCGGCCGGACGGCACGAAGCTCACGATGCGCGAGCTCCTGGTCTACATGATCAACGAGTCGGACAACACCGCGACCAAGATGGTGCTCGACCGCGTGGGCCTCGGCTACGTCCAGCAGCAGTTCCCGCGCATGGGCCTCCTGTATACGGGCATCTACGAGGACGGCATGAGCATCAAGGGCGGCCGCGTCCTGCACGAGAACTACACGACCGCGCGCGAGATGACGATGCTGATGCAGAAGATCTACCGCGGCGAGGCGGTCGATCGGGAATCGAGCGAGCTCATGCTCGAGATCCTGAAGAAGCCGAAGGCCGTCGCCTCGCGCCTGCAGAAGGGCATGCCGTCCGGCTGGGAGATCGCGCACAAGACCGGGCTGCTGCGTCAGGCGTGCCACGACTCCGCGATCTTCTTCACGCCGAACGGCGACTACGCGATGACGGTGCTCACCGGCGACAACCGGACCTACGCGCAGGCGAAGGACTTCATCACGAAGCTCGCGCACGTGACCTTCGCCCATTACGCCGGCCCGCGCTACCTCGCGCAGGTCTCGCGCCGGCGCCGCCGGCGCTGACATGCGCTCCCTGCTCGCCGCGATCCTTCTGCTGGCGGCCGCGGCCGCGCGCGCGGACGACGAGCCCGAGAAGCTCGTCGTCCAGGGGCACCTGTTCGCGCCGCCGCTCGAGCTCCATCTGGGCGACAGCCTGAAATCCGTGCGCGGGACTTTCCCGCCCAAGAAGGACTGGCCGGCGACGAAGGACAAGCGCCATGGAGTGACGCGCTACCGCCTGGACGCCGGCCTGGTGAAGGCGTTTCCGGCGCACGTGCAGACGCTCTACCTGGGCTTCCACTCCTTCGGCGGCTTCGGCGACGGCTCCCTCGTGGAGATGGAGGTCGTCTACGACGAGGAGTACACGCGGCGCGAGAGCTCGGAGCATCTCGCCGGCGACTACTCGCTCCTGTACGGCCCGCCGAAGCATTCCGGCGACCGCTTCTGGTGGTCCGATGGGAAGACGGTCCTGCGCGTGTTCCCGGCCGAGATCCCGACGGGCCGCGGCGCGGCCGCGTCGGACGCGGAGCCGCGCTCGACGGCCTGGCGCACGGCCGTCCAGCTCTTCAAGCAGAGCGTCTTCGAGGAGTAGCCGTCGCCAACCTGCTCGCTCCCAATAGTCGAACCAAAATGGTGACGCCAGCGTCAGTCGACTCTTTTTATCGGGATTGGCGCCGGCTTCCGCGCGAGCATGAGGGAACTTTTTCGCACCCCGCCGCGTATACTCCCGGACGGAGGGCGTTCGAATAAAATCGAACTTGTGTTCGAACGCGCCTTCTGTTATACTACGACCCTTGGGCGCCGGCGGCGACAGGCGCGCCGAGGAGGGAGAAATCACTCAATGACGAACATGGATTCCGGGAAATCGAAGGCTCTGGAGCTGGCGCTGGCGCAGATCGAGAAGGCGTACGGCAAGGAAGCCGTGATGAAGCTCGGCGACCGCGCGGCCAAGATCAAGATCGACGTGATCCCGACCGGCGTTCTGTCCCTCGACCTCGCGCTCGGCGTGGGCGGCTTCCCGCGCGGACGCATCATCGAGATCTACGGGCCCGAGTCCTCGGGCAAGACCACCCTCGCGCTGCAGGCCGTCGCGATGGCGCAGAAGGCCGGCGGCTCGGCGGCCTACATCGACGCGGAGCACGCGATGGACCCCGGCTACGCGCGCGCGCTCGGCGTCGACATCGACTCGATGCTGATCGCCCAGCCCGACTGCGGCGAGGAGGCGCTCGAGATCACGGAGAAGCTCGTGCGCTCCTCGGCCATCGACGTGATCGTGATCGACTCGGTGGCCGCGCTCGTGCCCAAGGCCGAGATCGAGGGCGAGATGGGCGACTCCCACATGGGCCTGCAGGCGCGGCTCATGAGCCAGGCTCTACGCAAGCTCACCGCGGTCGTCGCGCAGAGCCACACCACGCTGATCTTCATCAACCAGATCCGCAACAAGATCGGCGTGATGTTCGGCAATCCCGAGACGACGACGGGCGGCCTCGCGCTGAAGTTCTACGCGACGATGCGCCTGGAGATCCGCCGCATCGAGAACATAAAGGAAGGAGACGTGGTCGTCGGGGCGCGGGCGCGCGTCAAGGTCGTCAAGAACAAGGTCGCGCCGCCCTACCGCACGGCCGAGTTCGAGATGATCCACGGCTTCGGCGTCTCGCGCGAGGGCTGCCTGATCGACATGGGCGTCGAGGCGGCGATCGTCGAGAAGTCCGGCTCGTGGTTCCTCTACGACGGCGAACGGCTGGGCCAGGGGCGCGAGAACGCGAAGGCGTTCCTCAAGCACCACACGGCCACGGCCGAGAAGCTCGAGAAGGCCCTGCGCGAAAAGTACCTCGTCGTGCCGGTCGCTCCGGCCGAGGCGCCGGGGGCGGAACCGGAAGCGGAGCCGGAGACGGACTCCAAGCCGGCGTCCAAGACGGGCGGCAAAGCCAAGTCCTGACCGGCCGCGGATCGACGAGGCGCCGCCGCGCTCCCGGGCGCGGCGGCGCCGTCTTTTGCGGCCGGGGCGCCGCGCGTTGAGGTAGAATGAAGCGATGAGCGCCGAGGAGAAAAAGGCCGAGCCGCCCGCGCTCGCGGAGTTCTCGCGCTACTTGAGCCTCGAGCGCGGGCTCTCGCCGCGGACGGTCGAGGCCTACTCCGGCGACGTCGGCCGCTTCCTGGACTGGGCGCGCGAGCGCGGGATCGAGCCGCGCGCGGCGCCGCGCTCGTCGCTCGACGAGTTCCTTTGGGACGAGAAAAAGCGCGGCCTCAAGCCGGCGTCCCTCCAGAGGCTCGTCGGCGCGCTGCGGAGCTTCTTTTCCTACCAGGCCGTCGAGGGCCGCCTCGCCGAGAGTCCGGCCGAGAACCTGCGCGGGCCGCGGCGCGGCCGCCGCCTGCCGCGCTTCCTGACGTCCGACGAGGCCGCGCGGCTGCTGGCCGCGCCGAACGGGGATACGTACGAGGACGCGCGCGAGCGCGCGGCGCTGGAGCTCCTCTACGCCGCGGGCCTGCGCGTCTCCGAGCTGCTGACGCTGCGCCCCGAATCGGCGAACCTGCAGGAGGGCTGGGTCCGAGTCGTCGGCAAGGGCGCCAAGGAACGGCTCGTCCCCGTGCACGCGCGGGCGCTGGCGGCGCTGCGCGCCTTTCTGCGCGAGCGCGAGCGCCGGTTCAAGAATCCGGCGGCGGAGATTTTCCTCGGCCGATCGGGCCGGCCGCTCTCTCGCGCGCAGTTCTGGCGCCGCGTGCGCGAGCTCGGGCGCCGCGCGGGCATTTCGACGCCGCTCCATCCGCATCTGCTGCGCCACACCTTCGCCACGCACCTGCTCGCGGGCGGAGCCGATCTGCGCGCGGTCCAGGAGATGCTCGGCCACGCGGACCTCTCGACGACCCAGGTCTACACGCACCTCGACTCCGCCGCGCTGAAGGCGGCTCACGCGAAGCGGCATCCGCGCGGATGAATTACAATACGGCGATGAGGACCCTCGTCTGCGCGCTCGCGCTGGCGGCCGCCGCCGCGCCGGCGCGGGCGCTGACCCCGGACTCGGCCGCGAAGCCCGACGCGGACGCGGTCAAGCTCGTCGAGTATTTCCTCAAGACGCCGACGCCCGACGTCGACACGAAGCTCGTCGCGCCGTTCCTCGCGGTCGATCCCGAGACCTTGCCGGAGCGCCTGCGCGTCAAGGCGCGCGGGAAGCAGATCGAGATCCGGACCTTGATCAAGCTCCACGACACGAAGCAGAAGGGAAACTGGCTCCAGCCCCCGGAGAACTGCACGCTCGAGAGCGTCGTCCATCCGCTCAAGGACGCGCGCGTCTACCTGATGGCCGGCTACAAGGACATCAAGGAGGACGAGGAGCGCTACGTCACGCAGAAGACGAAATGCTCGGACCTCGAGCTCGGCTGCCACTTCTCGCTGATCATCCTCTTCGAGAAGGGCAAGCCGCGCCGCCTGATGCTCCTCCCGAGCGATCCGCTGATGGCTCTCGTCGCGGAGTCGCACGGGCACTCGGGACAGACCAACTTCTTCGGCACGACCCTGACCTGCATGCACTAGCCGCGCCGCAGCGGGGCTTTTAGCGGCGCTCGATCACGAGCGCGCCGCCCATGCCGCCTCCGGCGCAGGCGGCGAGCATTCCGTAGCGCCCTTTCGGGTTCTTGCGCAGGGCGTGCGCGAGGTTCAGCATCAGGCGCGCGCCGGTCGCCCCGAGCGGATGGCCGACCGCGATGGAGCCGCCGTTCGGGTTCAGCGCGCCGGAGGCGTTCTTCGCGGCCCAGTCGTGCCCGTACTTCTCCTTGCCGAGCTTGAAGATCGAGAGCACGGTCGCGGCGAAGGGCTCGTGGAGCTCGATCTGGTCGAGCGCGCCGAACTCGACGCCCGCGCGCTGGAGCGCGACGGGCGCGGCGAGCGCCGGGGCGACGCCCATCATCGCGGGATTGTTCCCGACGTAGCCCCAGCCCTTGATCTCGGCCAGGACGTCGAGACCGAGCGACTTCGCCTTCTCGGCCGTCGTCACGACCACCGCGGCCGCGCCGTCGGAGCGGCCGCAGGAGTTGAAGAGCGTGACGCTGCCCTTCATCCCGTCCTGGTAGGTCTTGCCCTTCACGTGCCGGCCGAAGTCGCGATAGAAATCCTTGAGCGAGTAGGCCGAGTTGTCGAAGAGCGCCGGCGCCTTCGCGAACATCTGCGGCTTCTCGACGAGGTCCTCGCGCAGGAACGGGTACTCGTCCTTTTCGAGCACGGTCTTGCCGTCGCGCACGACCGGCACGACGTGCGTGCCGTAGAAGCCGTTCTTCCAGCCGGCGAGACAGCGGCGGAAGCTTTCGCGCGCGTACTCGTCCTGCTCGGCGCGGCTGATCCCGTACATCTGCGCGCAGACCTCGGCCGTGCCCGCCATGTTGATCTTCTCGACCGGGTCGGTCAGGCCCTCCTCCATCGCGTCCACGACGGAGACGTCCGGCGTCGTCAGCAGCTCGCCCCACTTCGCCTTGACGGTCTCGAAGCTGCGCAGGGCCTTCGACGCGCGCGAGCCGTCGATCGTGTACGGCAGGCGCGACATGACCTCGACGCCGCCCGCCAGGTACAGCTCGCCCTCGCCGGCGAGGATGAAGCGGCAGGCCGACGAGATCGCCTCGATCGAGGACACGCAGTTGTTCTGGACCGTGACCGACTGCACGCGCTCGGGCAGGCCCGCGCGCAGAGCCGCCACGCGGGCGATGTTCGGCGCCTGGAAGCCCTGGCCGACCCAGCCGACGATCACGCCGTCGACGGCGTCCTTGGGCAGGCGCGAGCGCTCGAGCGTCGCGGCCAGCGCGTCGACCATCAGCGCGTCGGCCGTCAAGCCGGAGAGCGAGCGGGACAGATGCCCGATCGGCGTGCGCGCGCCGCCGGCGACGACGATGTTCTTCGATTGAGCGTTCATGAGGCCTCCAGGCCGCCGGGCGCGGCGGGCGGCACAATTATATAATTCGGGGGCTTGAAGAACCTGGTCTTCGTGGGCAGCCATCTCGGCTACCCGATGGACCGCACTCCTCTCGGCGGCGGGGCGATGGTGGGCCTCCAGCTCGCGCGGCATTGGAAGCCGGACGCCTCGTGGCGTCTCGTCGTGCTCGGGTCCGGTCCCGAGGCCCCGGCTCCGGGTCTCGAGTACGCGCGTCTCGCGGGCGTCGAAGAGGGGCTCGTCGAACTCGGCGAGCTCGCCTACGCGCGCTTCTGCCGCGACTTCGAGGGACAGACGACGGACTGGATTCTGTCGCGCCGCGGCGAGCTCAAGCCTTCCGAGACGGCCGTCCTCGTCAACGACATCTCCGAGGGGCCGACGCTCGTGCGCCTCGCCGCGGCGGGCTACGCGATCGCCTCGATCTGGCACGTCGACGTCGTCGACTACTTCAACAAGCTCTATCTGCGCCGTTTTTTCTCCCCGGAGAACCTCACGCGCGTGCACGAGCGCCTGCGCTCGGCGGGGATCGACCGCGTCCTGCCGGACGTCCTCCAGCTCGTCTTCGAGAAGCAGCGCGAGACCGTCGTCCACTCGCGCCGCATCATCGTCCCGTCCACGGCGATGTCCGAGACGATCCTCCGCTGCTACGGCGACCTCGTCCCCGAGTCGGAGCTGCGCCGCCGGATCGCCGTGATCCCGTGGGGCGTCTGGTCGTCGGATCCGACCGAGGCCGACCGCAACCGCGCGGACGAGCTGCGCGACTACCACGAAGTCGGCCCCGCGACGTTTTCTCTGATGACCTTGTCCCGCATCTCGCCGGAGAAGGGGATACATCTCCTGCTCGAGGCCCTGCGCCTGCTCGAGGCGGGCGGGAGGCTCGCGGGACGCGACGTGCGGCTCTTCATCTGCGGCGAGCCGGCGTTCATGATGGGGCAGTCCTACCACAAGAAGGTGCGCCAGGCCGCCGAGCGGCTCAAGCAGGTGAAGGTGGTCTTCACGGGCTACCTGGACGGCGCGGCCAAGCGCGCCTACCTGCAGCTGCCGAACTTGTTCGTCTCCCCTTCGATCCACGAGAGCTACGGGCTCAACGTCGTCGAGGCGATGCACGCGGGACTTCCGATCCTCGCGAGCGATCACTACGGCGTGCGCGACGTCCTGCCGGCCGACGCCGGAGTCCTCGTCCACTATCCGAGCCCGAAGAAGGCGCCGCCCCTGCTGGCCGAGGCGCTGGTCCGGCTCATGGACGAGCCCGCGAAGCTCAAGGCCATGGGCAAGGCCGCCCGCGCCGCCGCCGAGGCGATGCCTTTTTCGGCGGCGGCCGAGGCCGTGCGCGCGGCCGCGTTCGGGACGCTGTCGTGAAGCCCGGCTTCCGGGTCGGGCTCACCGTCGACATGCCCGCGCGCGTCGAGACGCACATGCGCGCGAGCCTCGAGGGCCTCGTGCGCCACCCGCTCTACGCGACCTGGGCGATGGTCTATCACATGGAGACGGTCTCGCGCATGCTGCTCGCCCCCTACCTCGAGAACCACGAGGAGGCCGTCGGCGGCGGGGTCCTCGTCAAGCACCTGCGGCCCGCGCGCGTCGGGGCGCCGCTGCACGTCGTCGCCCGGCTCGTGCGCGTGCGCGGCGCGCGCGTCTACACCCGTACCGAGGTCCACAGCCGGGGCCGCAAGATCGGCGAGGGCTCGGTGCTCCAGGTCGTCATGACGCGCAGCCGCTTCGCGCGGATATTGAGGGAGGCGCGCTGATGGACGGCTACAAGATCGTCTCCGAGGTGCCGGTGCGCTTCTCCGACACCGACGCGCTCGGCCACGTCAACAACGCGAACTATCTGAGCTTCCTCGAGGTCGCGCGCATCGACTACCTGAGAACCGCCTTCGGCCGCGTGCACGTCGAGGACCTCGGCGTGATCATCGCGCGCGCCGAGATCGACTACAAGAGCCCGGCCTTCCATCACGAGAAGCTCCTCGTCGGCTGCCGCGTGATCGAGATCGGCGGCGCGAGCATACGCATGCAGTACCGCATCGAGGACAAGGCGACCGGGCGCCTCGTGGCGGACGCGCAGACCGTGATGGTCACTTACGACTACTCGCTCGCGCGGCCGATCCGCGTGCCCGAGGATTGGCGAAAGAAGATGGAGGATTTCGATGGCATCTCGTGAAGCGGTCGTCGTCGCCGCGCTTCGTTCGCCGGTCGGGCGTCTTGGCGGCGGCCTCGCGGCCGTGCGGCCGGACGATCTTGGCGGATACGTGATCGCCGCTCTTCTCAAGAAGGCGCCCGCTCTCGATCCCGCGGAGATCGCCGACGTGTATCTCGGCTGCGCGAACCAGGCCGGCGAGGACAACCGCAACGTCGCGCGCATGGCCGCCCTGCTCGCCGGGCTGCCCCAGTCCGTCCCCGGGTGCACGGTCAATCGCCTCTGCGCGTCGGGCCTCGAGGCGATCAACGCCGCGGCGCGGGCGCTGCTCGCGGGCGAGGGGGACGTCTACGTTGCCGGCGGGGTCGAGAGCATGAGCCGCGCGCCGTACTCTCTGCCGAAGGCCGAGGGCGGCTACGCGTTCGGAAACCTGACCGCCTACGACACCGCGCTCGGCTGGCGCTACCCGAACAAGAGGCTCGAGGCGCTGTTCCCGCTCTCGTCGATGGGCGAGACGGCCGAGAACGTCGCCGAGCGCTGCAGGATCTCGCGCGCGGACCAGGACGCCTTCGCGCTCGAGAGCCATCGCCGCGCGGTCAAGGCGCGAGACTCGGTCTTCGCGGAGGAGATCGTTCCGATCGCGCTGCCCGCGAAGAAGGGCTCCGCGGCCGAGGCCGCGCGCGACGAGACGATACGCGAGGACACGAGCCTGGAAAAGCTGGCGGCGCTGAAGCCCGCGTTCCGCAAGGACGGCAGCGTGACGGCGGGGAACTCGTCCACTCTCAACGACGGCGCCTCGGCCGTGCTGATCGTGGAGGCCAAAAAGGCGGCGGCGCTGGGCCTCAAGCCGCTCGCGCGCTGGGCAGGCTCGGCCGCGGCCGGGGTGGACCCGTCGTACATGGGCCTCGGCCCGGTGCCGGCGACGCGCGGCCTCCTGAAGCGGCTCGGCTGGAAGACGTCCGAGCTCGACCTCGTCGAGATCAACGAGGCCTTCGCAGCACAGGCCCTGGCCTGCTCGCGCGAGCTCGGGCTCGACGCGGCGCGGCTCAACGTGAACGGCGGCGCGATCGCGCTCGGCCATCCCCTCGGGTCCTCGGGAGGACGCATCGTCGTGACCTTGCTCCACGAGATGCGGCGGCGCAAGGCGCGCCGCGGCTTGGCCGCCCTGTGCGTCGGCGTCGGCCAGGGCCTCGCGACGGCGTGGGAGAGCGTCTAGGCCATGCTCGTGCTTTCGCGCGACGCGAGCTGGATCGAGCGGCTCGAGCGCTTGGCCGCGCGCGGAGGCTGGACCGTCGAGGCGCTGGCGGAGCTTCCGGCGCACGGACCGCGGCCGGTGGAGCGCGCGCTCGTCCTCATCGATCGCGCGCTGGCCGGCGCGGTGCCCGCGCGCGCCGTCGCGGCCCTGCGCGAGTCCTACCCGTCGGCCGCGGTCGTGCTCGCGTGCGTCGACGAGGAGCTCTCTCCCGCGGCGGTCGCCGCCGCGCTCACGTCCGGAGCCGACGAGACCGTCGTCAAGACCTGGCCCGACGCGCGCCTGGCGGAGAGGCTGTCGGCGGTACGCGACGCGGCGCTCGCGGCCGGCCTGCGCGTCAGCGCCGACGGAACGCTGAAGGTGGACCGTCGTTCGCGCCGGGCGTTCGTGCTCGCGCGCGGACGCTGGGCCGTCCTGCCGCTGACGGCGCAGGACCTCGAGCTTCTGTGGCGCCTTCTCGCGCGCGAGGAGGAGATCGTCTCGCGCGCGGAGCTGCTGCAGGCGCTCAAGGAGGCCTTCGGACGCGAGGTCGAGGCCGAGACGGTCTCGCGCCGGATCCTCGCCCTGCGCCGCGCGCTGACGCCGTGGAGCGGGACTCTCGAGGCCGTCCGCGGCGGCCGCTACCGGCTCGCGTCGTCGCGGCGGCGATCGAAGACGTAGGCGGACGCCGGCCGCGTCTTCGCGGCCTTCTTGAGCTCCGCCCCGAGCGCGGCGACCTGCGCGAAGCTCGCGAGCGCGCGGTCGCCGTTGTGGCAGACGCCGATCGCGACCGACAGCAGGGGGAACTCGCGCTGCTGGCCCTGGCGGTCCTTCGCGACGATGGCGCCGCGCGCGCGGTCGGCCGCGCTATAAAAGGACGGGACGACCGCGTCGAACGCGGCGCAGACGCGCCGCGCGGCGTCCTCCATACGGTCCGGCGTGGACAGCGCGATGAAGTCGTCGCCGCCGATGTGGCCGACGAAGTCGACGGGCCCGCCGGCGCGGACCTGCTCGACGAGGACGCGCGCGAGCGCCTGGAGCACGCGGTCGCCCGCGTCGTAGCCGTAGGCGTCGTTGTACGCCTTGAACTGGTTCAAGTCGACGTACAGGACCGCGAGCGGGCGCTTCTCGGCGAGCGCGCGCTCGATGCGCGATTCGATCGAAAGATTGCCGGGCAGGCGCGTCAGCGGGTTCGCGTCGAGGCCCTGGCGCGTGCGCTTGAGGATCATGCGGATGCGCGCGAGCAGCTCGCGCACGTCGACGGGCTTCGTGATGAAGTCGTCGGCGCCGAGGTCGAGCCCCTCGATCTTGTTCTCGCGCGTGGCCGCGGCGGAGAGGATCACGACCGGCAGATTCTCGAGCAGGGGGTCCGCGCGCAGCGCGCGGCAGACGTCGAAGCCGCTGAGCTTCGGCATCTTCAAGTCGAGGACCGCGATGTCGGGAGGGTCGGCGCGGATGGCGGCGAGCGCGGCCTCGCCGTCGCCGACGGCGGCGACCGCGTAGCCGGCGCGCTCGAGCGTCTCCTTGAGCGCCTGCAGAAGGTCGGGGACGTCGTCGGCCAGCAGGATGCGGCCCGCCGGCCGGGGTCCGTCGTTCACGCGCTGAGGATACCCCATTTCCCGGCGAATTGACAGGCCGTCGGAACAATTCATAGAATCGCGCGTCGTCGTCGAGATGCCCGACCCCGAGCCGTCAAAGGAAACGCAGGCCGAACGCAGCTCTTGGGCCATCGCCATGAGCGTCGGCTGGGAGTTGCTGGCCTTCGCGCTCCTCGGTTTCGGAGCGGGCTACTGGATCGACGAACGCTGGAAGTCGTCGCCGTGGGGCGTCCTCGTCGGGACGCTGTTCGGGATCGGGGGCAGCCTCTATCGACTCGTCCGGGTCATCAGCCGTCTTGAGGACGGCGGTCCGGGCCGGCGCTGAAGGCGCGGCGCTCTCGACGGCGATCAGGCTCCTCGCGGGGCTGGTCTGGACGTCGGCCGCGGAGTCGCGCGGCATGACGATCGGGGCGGCCGCCGCGTGGGCGGCCACGTCGGCGAGCGTCGCGTGGCTCTTGTGGGCGCGGGAACGCTCGGGACGGGCCTTCTGGTGGGCGTTCGGCGGCGGCATGGGGCTGCGGGCCGCGGTCCTCGGGGTCTTGACCGTGTGGGGCTACCGCCGAGAGTCGGTGTCGTTGGACGCGCTGCTGCTGTCGTACGTGTTCGCGCTGATCGCGCTGCTGCTGACGCTTGAGACGAGACATCTGAGACTGCCATGAACATCGAGCACATCCTCGCGCATCACCTCGTCGACCACAAGTTCAACCATCTCGTCGTCGCCAGCCTCGGCCCCCTCGGCGTCCTCGACCTCGGCCTCTCCCCGCTGATCGTCACGATGTGGGTCGCCTGCGCGATCGCGATTCTCGCGCTGACCTTCGCGGCGCGCTCCGAGTCGGCGGCGGCGCGCCTGGCGCGCGGGATGTTCGAGCCGCTCATGCTTTTCGTGCGCGACGAGCTCATCGAGCCCTCCTTCGGGCATCACACCGACTTCTACCTGCCTTACTTCCTCACGCTCTTCTTCTTCCTGCTCACCTGCAACCTGCTCGGCCTGGTCCCGAAGGCGTCGGGCGTGACCGCGAACCCGAACGTGACGGCCGCGATGGCCCTCTGCACGTTCGGCCTGATCCAGTTCGCCGGCGTCAAGGAGCAGGGGCTCGGGTCTTATCTGGTGCACATCGTCCCGGGCGGAGTGCCGTGGTGGCTCTGGCCGCTGCTGTTCGTGATCGAGCTCTTCGGCATGATCGCGAAGTGCATCTCGCTGTGCATCCGCCTTTTCGCGAACATGCTCGCCGGCCACGTCGTGTCCCTGGCGTTCCTGTGCATGATCTTCATCTTCGCCGAGATGAACCGCATCGCGGGCGTCGGCGCGATCGTCCCGGCGCTGGGCCTGGCGCTGTTCATCTACGTGATGGACGTGCTGGTCTCGTTCCTGCAGGCGTACATCTTCACGATCCTCACCGCTTTGTTCGTCGGAGGAGCCGTCCACCCGCACTAACCCGCGGAGGTCGCACCCCGGCCGCCGCGCGCGAGCCGGAAAAAATCGTCAGGAGAATCAAAATGGACCACATCGCGTTTCTCGGACCGGCGTTCGCCGGAGTCTTCATCGGGGCCGGCCTCTGCCTGATCGGCGCCGCCTACGGCATCTCGAAGCTGTCCGCCGCCGCCCTCGAGGGCGCCGCGCGCCAGCCCGAGGCGCTGGGCAAGCTGCAGACGATGATGATCATCCCCGCGGCCATGATCGAGGGCCTCGGCCTGCTCGCGCTCGTCACCGTCCTGCTCGCGGCTCTCGCGCTCAAGAACGGCGTGCCCGTCGCGGGCGCCGCCGCCGAGCCGACCCCCCCCGCCGCCGCTCACGCGGCCGCGGCGCACAACTAAGCTGACCGGCTCCCCGGGCGGGCTTTTTCCGCCCGGGGACCGCGATTTCGCCGCGAACAAAGTCCGGACCACGCAGGAGCGCAGAATCTTATGGGCGAACTTCTCACCCCCGACGCGGGATTGATCGTTTGGACGATCGTCACCTTCCTTTGCCTGGTGGCGATCCTGAAGTTCGCCGCCTGGGGCCCGCTGCTGCACGCCGTCGAGGAGCGCGAGGGGCGCATCAAGTCCGACCGCGAGGGCGCCGAGAAGGCGCGCGCGGAGGCCGAGCGCATCCAGAAGGAGCTCGAGGCGCACATGGCCGGCATCCAGGCCAAGAGCAAGGACCTGCTCGCCGCGGCGGCCAAGGACGGCGAGGCCCTGCGCGCGCGGCTCAAGGCCGAGGCCGAGGCCGACGCGCAGGCGATCAAGGACAAGACGACCGCGGATCTCGCGGCCGAGAAGAACCGGCTCGTCGCGGACCTGCGCAAGGAGGTCGCGTCGCTGTCGGTGCTCGCGGCCGAGAAGCTGATGCGCAAGACGATCGACGACGGCGTCCAGAAGACGGTGCTCGAGGGCTTTTTCAAGGATCTCGACGCTTCGAAGGCGGGGCGCAACTGATGCAGGCGTCCGACCGGATGCTCGCCGGGCGCTACGCGGCCGCGCTGTTCCAAGCGGCGGCGGCGAAGTCCGAGGATCAGAAGATCTTGGGCGAGCTCGGCGCGGCGCGCGACCTCCTGCTGAGCTCCGAGGGGCTGCTGCGCCATCCGCGCGTCTCGACGGCCGAGAAGAAGAAGCTGCTGGGCGCCGCGCTCGAGGGCAAGGTCGGAGCGACGACGCGCCGCTTCCTCGAGCTGCTCATCGAGAAGAAGCGCTACGAGCTTTTTGCGATGGTCGCGTCCATGTACGCGCGCCTGGCGGCCGACAAGCGCGGCGCGGCCAAGGCCGTCGTGCGCACCGCGCGTCCGCTGTCGCCCGACGCGCAGAAGACGCTGATCGCGCGCCTCAAGGTTTTCGCCGGCAAGGACATCGAACTCGAAGTCAAGGAGGACCCGGAGCTGATCGGCGGCCTGTCCGTCAAGATCGGCGACTGGGTCCTCGATTCCAGTCTGCGCGGCCAGCTGCGCCGCATGAGGGAGAGCTTCACCAACAATCATGGCCATTAGACCCGAAGAGATCACCGCCGTCATCAAGAAGCAGATCGAGGGCTTCGCCGGCTCGACCGAGCTGAAGGAAGAGGGCTCGGTCCTGCAGGTCGGAGACGGAATCGCGCGCGTCTACGGACTCGAGAACGCGATGTCGGGCGAGCTGCTCGAGCTGCCCAACGGCGTCATGGGCATGGTGCTCAACCTCGAGAAGGAGAACGTCGGCTGCGTGCTGCTCGGCCCCGACGCGCTCGTCAAGGAAGGCGACCCCGTGCGCCGCACCGGCAAGATCGCGCAGGTGCCCGTCGGCGACGCGATGATCGGCCGCGTGGTGGACGCGCTCGGCCGCCCGATCGACGGCAAGGGCCCGATCAAGACGACGAAGACGCGCGCGATCGAGGTCGTCGCTCCCGGCGTCATGGAGCGCGCCCCGGTCACCGAGCCGCTGCAGACCGGCATCAAGGCGATCGACGCGATGATCCCGATCGGCCGCGGCCAGCGCGAGCTCATCATCGGCGACCGCCAGACCGGCAAGACCGCGATCGCCGTCGACGCGATCATCAACCAGAAGAACCAGCCGAACCGCCCGATCTGCATCTACGTCGCCGTGGGCCAGAAGCAGTCCACCGTCGCGGGCGTCGTGCAGACCTTGCAGGACGCGGGCGCGATGGACTACTCGATCGTCGTCTCGGCCGCGGCCGCCGAGCCCGCGCCGCTCCTCTACATCGCGCCCTACACGGGCTGCGCGATCGGCGAGGAGTTCCTCTGGCAGGGCAAGCACGTGCTCGTGATCTACGACGACCTGTCGAAGCACGCGGCCGCCTACCGCCAGCTCTCGCTGCTGCTGCGCCGCCCGCCGGGCCGCGAGGCGTACCCCGGCGACGTGTTCTACCTGCACAGCCGCCTGCTCGAGCGCGCGTGCAAGCTCTCGAAGGACAACGGCGGCGGCTCGCTGACCGCCCTGCCCGTCATCGAGACGCAGGCCAACGACGTCTCGGCCTTCATCCCGACGAACGTGATCTCGATCACCGACGGCCAGATCTACCTCGAGTCGAACCTGTTCTACTCGGGCATCCGCCCCGCGGTCAACGTCGGCCTGTCGGTGTCCCGCGTCGGCGGCGCCGCGCAGACCAAGATGATGAAGAGCGTGGCCGGGCGCCTGCGCCTCGACATGGCGCAGTTCAACGCGCTGGCCGCCTTCGCGCAGTTCGGCTCGGAGCTCGACCCGGCCTCGCAGAAGCAGCTCGCGCGCGGCGAGCGCCTCGTCGAGATCCTCAAGCAGGACCAGTACCGCCCGCTCGCGGTCGAGAAGCAGGTCCTCTCGATCTACGCGGGCACCAACGGCTTCGTCGACGACGTTCCGACGAAGGACGTGCGCCGCTTCGAGACGGAGCTCTTCGCCTACGCCGACGCGCGGCAGGCCGCGACGATGAAGGAGCTCGCCGACAAGAAGGTCGTCGACGACGCGATGAAGTCCAAGCTGGAGGCGCTGATCAAGGAGTTCAAGGCGCAATTCAAGTGAGGAACGCCCTCCTCGCCCTATTCCTCGGAGCGCCCTGCTTCGCCGCGGCCGCCGCGGCGCCGAAGGCGGCTCCGGCGACGCCGGCCCAGGCCTCGGCCGCGACTCCACCGCCCAACGGGTTCCCCGCCGCGGCCGAAGACCCGTGGGTGCTGACCGACGCGCTCAGCGCGATCGATCAGCCGAAGATGCGGGCCGTCTTCGGCTACGTCGCCAGCCAGTACTCGGCGATGGCGTTCGCGGACTATCTTGTCGGCGACAGCAAGGCGCTCAAGCGCTACGTGAAGAAAATATCCGCGGATCGCAGGCTCGTCGGCGGCCTCACTCAGTGGGACCACAACGTCTGCGTGGTCCTCGTCAACCGCTTCGAGGCCGCGGCCGAGGCCGAGGACAGGCCCAGCGCGAGCCGCCTCTCCGAGATCAACCAGTGCTTGCTCTCGCGAGTCGCGAACTTCCAGGAAATACTGATGCGGCGGAAGCAATGAGGGCGCTCGTCACCGGCGGCGCGGGCTTCGTCGGCTCCAATCTGTGCTGGGAGCTGGCGGCGCGCGGCTGGGACGTCGCCGCTCTCGACGACATGTCGGCGGGCTCGTTCAAGAATCTCTCGGGCTTCCCGGGCGACGTGATCGCCGCCGACGTCGGCGACGTCTCGTATTGGGCCCCGCGCGTCGGGAAGATCGACGCGGTGTTCCATCAGGCTGCGATTACGGATACGACGGTGACGGACCAGAAGCTCATGATGAGCGTCAACGTCGAGGCGTTCCGGAACCTTCTCGCTTGGGCCGCGAAAGCGAAGGTGAAGAAGGTCGTTTACGCGTCCTCCGCCGGGACATACGGCGATCTTCCGGTCCCTCAGCGCGAGGATGCGACCCCCAAACCGTTGAACGTCTACGCGTTCTCGAAGGCGATCATGGAGAACGTCGCGGCGGCCGCGAAGGGCGTCAAGTGCGTCGGCCTGCGCTACTTCAACGTGTTCGGCCCGCGCGAGGCGCACAAGGACAAGGCCGCGAGCATGATCTGGCAGCTGTCCCTGCAGATGCGCGCCGGACGCCGCCCGCGCGTGTTCGAGTTCGGCGAGCAGTACCGCGATTTCATCTACGTGAAGGACGTCGTCGACGCGAACCTCAAGGCGCTCGAGAAGGCGGCGCCCGGCGTCTACAACGTCTGCACGGGCCGCAAGACCGACTTCAACGGGATCATCGCGGCGCTCAACCAGTCGCTCGGCACGAGCCTGGCGCCCGAGTACTTCAAGAATCCGTATTCCTTCTACCAAAACGAAACCCTCGGCGATCCCGCCAAAGCGCGCAAGGCCTTCGGCTTCGCCGCGCAGTGGACCGCCGAGCGCGCGATTTCGGATTACATCGGGACGGCCGCCGCGCGGCCGCCCGTCGGAGTCTGACATGCCCTCGCTCAGAGAGATCCGCCGCAAGATCAAGTCGGTCAAGTCCACCGAACAGATCACGAAGGCCATGAAGATGGTCGCGGCCGCGCGCATGCGCCGCTCGCAGCTGTCGATCCTCGCCGCGCGCCCGTTCGCCTCGAGGATGGAGCGCCTCGTGCGCGAGCTGGCGCTCCTGCACGAGCGCGAGGACCTGCAGGCCGGCGCGGCGACTTTGCATCCGTTCTTCTCGCGGCGCGCGGGCGGGCCGGAGCTCTTGATCCTCGTGACCGGCGACAAGGGTCTCTGCGGAGCTTTCAACGCGAACGTGCTGCGCGCCGCGATCGAATGGTTCCGCGCGCGCTCGGGACGGAAGATCTACTGCATCGCCGTCGGGCGCAAGGGCCGCGACATGGCGCACCGCCTCAAGGGCGTCGACGTCGAGATCCTCGGCGAGCTGGTCGGGGTCTTCCCGAAGATCTCCTTCGCGCACGCCGAGCTCGTCGGCCAGGCCGCGATCGACGCCTACTTGAACAAGGGCGTCTCGAAGGTGACGGTCCTCTACAACGAGTTCAAGTCCGTCGCCCAGCAGCGCCTGCTGACGGCCGCCCTGCTGCCGGTCCCGGCTCCCGAGGTCGTCCCGGACGCCGTCGAGCTTCCCGACTACGGCTTCGAGCCGCGGCGCGACGACCTCCTGGCCGCCCTGCTGCCGCGCCACATCAAGGCGCAGATGTACCGCATCCTGCTCGAGTCGCAGGCCGCGGAGCTGGCCGCGCGCATGAACGCGATGGACGCCGCCTCGAAGAACGCCAAGGAGCTGCGCGAGGCGCTGAACCTCGAGGCGAACCGCACGCGCCAGGCGCTGATCACGAAGGAGATCGCGGAGCTCGTCGGCGGCGCCGAGGCGCTCGCCGCCTAAAGGACGCAGGGGAGAACATTTGACGAACAAGAACGTCTCGACGCAGGAGCAGAGGCGGAACGCGCGGGTCCCCGTGGGGGTCTCGATCGACATCCGTCTTTTCGACGGAGCCGAGGGCGTCTGCCGCGGCACGATCGCCGACGTCTCCGAAGGCGGCATGACCTTCAAGACCGAGGCCGTGCTCGAGAAGGGCATGACTTTGCACCTGACGCTTCCGTCCGAGCTCGAGATCCGCGGCGAGGTGCGCCACGTCGGCTCGCCCGTCTCCGGCATGCGCCGCTACGGCGTTCGATTCCACAAGATCGGGTACGCCCCGATCCACTGACACCAGAGAGCCAACCATGAACATCGGCAAGATCGTCCAAGTCATCGGCCCCGTCGTCGACGTGGAGTTCCCCTCGGGGAAGCTCCCGTCCAACTACAACGCGCTCAAGATCGGCCTGGCGAAAGGCGGCAACGGCGCGGCCGCGACGCTGACCGTCGAGGTCGCCAGCCACCTCGGCGACAACGTCGTGCGCGCGATCGCGATGGGCGCGACCGAGGGCCTGACCCGCGGCATGTCCGTCGAGGACACCGGCGCGCCGATCACCGTCCCCGTCGGCCGCGCCTGCCTGGGCCGCCTGATGAACGTGCTCGGCGAGGCGAAGGACCACGGCGAGCCGATCAAGTCCGACGACAGGCTCCCGATCCACCGCGAGCCGCCGCCGATGACGGACTTGGTGACGAAGCCGCAGATCTTCGAGACCGGCATCAAGGTCGTCGACCTGCTCGCGCCGTACATGAAGGGCGGCAAGGTCGGCCTGTTCGGCGGCGCCGGCGTCGGCAAGACCGTCATCATCCTGGAGCTCATCAACAACGTCGCCAAGGAGCACGGCGGCGTGTCCGTGTTCGGCGGCGTCGGCGAGCGCAGCCGCGAGGGCAACGACCTGTACCGCGAGATGGAGGAGGCGAAGCTCTCCGACGGCGCGCCCGTCCTCTCGAAGACCGTCCTCGTCTACGGCCAGATGAACGAGCCGCCGGGCGCCCGCGCGCGCGTCGGCCTCACCGCGCTCACGCAGGCCGAGCACTTCCGCGACGCGGAGGGCGCCGACGTGCTCCTGTTCGTCGACAACGTGTTCCGCTACGTGCTGGCCGGCGCCGAGGTCTCGGCGCTGCTCGGCCGCATGCCGTCGGCCGTCGGCTACCAGCCGACGCTGACGACCGAGATCGGCGCTCTGCAGGAGCGCATCACGTCGACGAACAAGGGCTCGATCACGTCGATCCAGGCGATCTACGTGCCGGCTGACGACCTGACCGACCCGGGCGTGGCGAACACGTTCACGCACTTGGACGCGACGACCGTGCTCTCGCGGCAGATCGCCGAGCTCGGCATCTACCCGGCCGTCGACCCTCTCGAGTCGACGTCGCGCATCCTGGACCCGAACGTCGTCGGCCAGGAGCACTACGAAGTCGCGCGCGGCGTGCAGAAGATACTGCAGCGCTACCGCGACCTGCAGGACATCATCGCGATCCTCGGCATCGACGAGCTCTCCGACGAGGACAAGCTCGCGGTCTCTCGCGCGCGCAAGATCCAGAAGTTCCTGTCCCAGCCGTTCTTCGTCGCCCAGCAGTTCACGGGAATGGCCGGCAAGTACGTGAAGATCAAGAACACCATCGCGAGCTTCAAGGATATCATCGCCGGCAAGTACGACCACCTGCCCGAGCAGGCGTTCTACATGGTCGGCGGCATCGAAGAGGCCATCGCGAAGGCGGAGACGATCAAGTAGTCCGGAGAAGGTCATGACCGACAAGCGCCTGACGCTCGAGCTCGTCACGCCGGAGAAGGTCGCGTGGTCCGCGCCCGCGGACTTCGTCGTCCTCCCGGCCTTCCAGGGCGAGATGGGCGTTCTGCCGGGCCACCAGTCCTTCCTCGTCCAGCTGTCGGCGGGCGAGGTGCGCATCACGAGCGGCGGCGAGGTCAAGCGCTTCGCGGTCTCCGGCGGCTTCGCGGAGGTCAAGGAAGACACGATCTCGCTGTTCGCCGAGACCGCGGAAGCCGCCGAGCAGATCGACGCCGAGCGCGCGCATCAGGCGCTCGAGCGCGCGAAGGCCGAGTCGACTGCGCCGGGCCTCGACCCGCTCGTGCTCACGGAGATGGAGGCGGCGATCCGCCGCGCCCAGGTCCGCCTGCGCGTGGCGCGCCACGGCAGGACCGTGCCGCCGCACCTCGAGGATCGCTGACGCGCGTGAGCGGGAAAAAGCCGGCGCTCAAGACGCCCCCGCCGCCGCCGATCGAGGGCAACCACAGCAAGGTCATCCGCCGCGCGGCGGGCGCTTTCGATTGGAAGGACGTGCCGCTCGAGAACTATAAGGCCGACACGGCGACGTGGAAGGGCATCACGCGCCGCGAGCTCGTCGGCAAGCGCGGCGAATCGGCGCGCTTCCACGTGCGCTACTTCGAGATCCAGCCCGGCGGCCACTCGACGCTCGAGAAGCACGAGCACGAGCACGTCGTGATCCCGCTGCGCGGCGAGGGCGAGGCGCAGGCCGGCTGCTATATGTGGAAGATCGGCGCGGGCGACGTCGTCTACGTCTCGCCGTCGGATCCGCACCAGTTCCGCTGCCCCGCCGACGCGAAGGAGCCGTTCGGGTTCCTCTGCATCGTCAACGCCGAGCGCGATCGGCCGACGCCCGTCGACGGCCTCGGCGTCTGCCACATCTGCGAGTAGACCGGACTCGCGCGCGCCTTACTCCTGCAGGTTGTCCTTCGCGGCCTTCACGATGTCCGCGTAGACGGGATTGCGCGCCAGGAGCGCGCGGTGAAGGCCGACGTCGACGACGCGGCCGTCCTGCATCAGGATGATCTTGGTCTTCGTCTTGTCGAAGTGGAGCTTGTGGTCGACGATGATGGTCGTGCGGCCCTGGCGCAGCGCGTTGAGCACGCGCGAGATCTGCTTCTCGTTCTCCTGGTCGAGCGCGGACGCCCACTCGTCGAGGAGCAGGAGGCTCGAGTTGCGCAGGAGCGCGCGCGCGATCGCGAGGCGCTGCTTCTGCCCGCCCGAGAACTCATTGACGTTGGCGGCGAGGCCCGTCGCGAGGTCCTTGGCGGAGTCTTTCGACCGCTTGAGCAGGAACTCGCGGGCCCCCGCGGCGCGCAGGGCGGCCTCGATCTCGGCCGGCGTCGCGCTCGGCTTCGCGGCGAGCAGGTTGCGCTCCACCGAGGCGTCGAACAGCCCGCTCTCCTGCGGCACGATCGCGAGCTGACCGCGCAGCCCGCCGATCTTGATCTTCGAGATGTCGGCGCCGTCGACGAGGATCTGGCCCTCGTCGGGCCGGTAGAGACGGGTCAGGAGCTTGAGCACGGTCGACTTCCCGGAGCCGGAGGCCCCGACGAGCGCGACGCTCTCGCCCGGCTCGATCGTGAAGCTCACGTTCTGGAGCGCGGGGGTTCCGTCGCCGTAGCGGAAAGTCACGTTGCGGAACTCGATGCGGCCCTTGAGCGCGCCGAAGTCGGCCGCGTCGGGAGCGTCCACGTCCAGGGGCACCTTCCGCATCTCGTCGATCTTCTTGGTCCCGCCGTCGGCGAGCTTGTACGCGGTGTTGTCGGAGGCGAGGCCCTCGGCGCCGCTCGCGATGGAGTCCGCGTAGCGCGTGATCGCGGTGATCAGGCCGACGCTCGGCACGCCGAGGAAGAACAGCGACCACGCGATCGCGAAGGTGATCAGCAGGTCCGTCGAGAAGAGGCCGAGGACGCGCTCCGCGAAGTGATACTTGGCCTCGACTCGGGTCATCGATTTTCCGACGACGGAGAGCTCCTCGGCCTGCTTATCGAACAGGGAGATCGCCTGATCCTCGAGGCCCATCGCGAGGTAGACCTCGCGGCTCGACAGCGCCTGCTGGGCGTGGGCCACCATCGCCGCGCGCTTCGTCTGGTAGCCCTCCTCGAGGGTCTCGAGCTTGCGGCCCGACTTCGCCGAAAGGAGCCCGTAGCCGATCATGACCGCGGTGAGGAGGCCCACGATCCCGTAGGCCAGGAGAGGAGACAGCGAGCCGCCCGCGAGCGAATGCCAGCCCGTCCACGCGAGCATCGCGGCGCCGCCGACGATTGCGAGGATGTTCACCGGAGCGCGGATCGGGATGTCGATGCTCTTCGTCTCGGCGTGGTGGACGTCCTCGCTGATGCGGTTGGCGAGGGACTCGGGGTCGTTGCCGTCCTTGTCGAAGTACTTCTGCGGGAAGCGCATGAGGCGGCGGAACAGATCGGTGCGCAGGGACTTCACGAAATCGTAGGTCATGTAGTTCGTCTTGAGCATGTAGAGCAGATCGTTCGCGAGCTCGACGAGGACGCTGACCACCATCGCGCCGGAGAGAGCGATGAACGGCACGAGCGCGCCGGGAACCTGATGGCCCTTGTCGGCCATGTCGATCAGCTGCCCCAGCCCCCACGCGGTGAACAGCGTGATCGGCACGTCGAGCATGTGCATGAGCCGCGCCTTCCACAGGGTCCCGCGATGAGCGGCCAGGAACTCGCGCGACTCCGGATCGCCCGAGCTCATCCGGTGGACGGCGCGGCCCGTGTCGCGCAGGACGCGCCAGGGGCTCAGGAGCGCCGAGCCCAGGCGCGCGGCCGCCGGAGCGAGCGCGATGCGGGGGGCGGCGTCGGCGAGCCGGCGCCGCGCGCCGGCGAAGACTCCGTCGAGGCGCGGAGCCGCGTCGCCGTCTTCGAGCTCGACGGCCGGGGAGGCCGCGTCGAGCTGTCGTTGCGCGGAGACGGGGCTTTTCTTGCCGGCGTCGGGCGCCGGCGCGGCCGGATTCGTCGCGGGGGCCGGCGCGGAGGCGGCGGCGGACGCGGGCTTTTCGCCGTCGGGGGCCGCGGCGGCCGCGTCGATCGCGAGAGACGCGGGGCGCGCGGCGGCCGGGGCGGCGAGCGCGGGCAGCGTCGGCGCGGAGGCGGCGAGAGGCAGCAGCGGAACGGCGGAGAGAGAGGGGGCGAGAAGAATCCGCGCGCCCGGCGTTCCGGCGAAGGCCGGGGCGGCGAGAGCGATCGGCGCGACGGGGCCGCGCGCCGCGGAAGCGGTGGACGCCGACGCGGCTTGCGCCGCGGCCTCGTACGGCGCGGCGCCGGGCGCGGCGAAGCCGACGACGAGACCGAGCGCCGCCGAAAGGGCGGCGCGCAAAAAACGGCGATGAGGCGCGAGGCTCATGCTCACCGCTATCTTATTTAGGAAGGCGCTCGAATCGAGTGGGTCCTCGGGTCCGCGAAGGACGGGCAAGAGTCCCAGGCCGATTGGGACCCGAGCGCGGGGCGGCCGTTTTTTTGTAGAAAGTCGCCATGAACGAGCTAGTCATCGCCGTCGCGCTTGCCGTTCCCGCTCTCGCCGCTCCGTCCGTTTCGCCGCCGCCCGGACTTCCGCCGGCCCAGCCGCCGTACTGGCTCAATCTCTATTCGCTGGCGCCGTCCCAGGAATTTTGGACCGGCCGCATGCGCGTCAAAAACCTGGAGCAGGCGCTGCCGAAGATTCTTCAGGCGGCCCAGAAGGAAGGCGCCGCGCCGTCGCAGGAGCTGAAGACGTTCGTCTCCAGCCGGACGGCGCAGCAGCTCGTTCTTCTCGTTCCGCGCGCGCGCGCGGACGCGCTGCTCAAAAAACTGCGCAAGCTCGGCGACCTGCCCGCGCCCGACGCGCGCGCGGAAGGCGCTCCGCCGCCGCTCGCGGAAGTGCGCGCGAAGATCGACCGGATCATGAAGGAGCGCGTGGACAGGCGCGCGGAGCTCGCGAAGACGCCGACGTCCGCGGCGATCGAAGAGGAGCTCCTCGAGCGCCTGCTGCTGGTCGAGGAGGTCGCCAAGCGGCGCGACGACTCGATCCGATTCAACCTGACGGTCGAGCAGCGCTGAGCGCGGCGCCGCGCGGAATGCTCGCGAATTCGCGCGCGGGCTCCGCGCGTGTCAAGCGGAATATTTTGCGGCCGCGCGCGATCGGAGAATTCGCTTCTCCGTCGAGAAATCGCCGGCGCGCGAGCGCGCAAATTTTTTCTTGCCGAATGTTTGTTGACTCCTCGGCGGGGCTGTGCTACAATCTCGACTGTTCGGCTGCGATGCGAGTCGCGGTCAAGCGGCAAATAAAGTTTGCCCCCGGCTTCTTGAGAAGAAGCAAGAAGCCCGGAAAAACTTTTTTGTTCTTTGACAATCGGTTTTTGCGAGCGAATGGGCGCCCTGCTCTTCCCCCCGGAAGAGAGGGCGTAAGGAAAATTATGGTGTGTGTTCCGGATCGACGAAGATCCGAGAACAACAAGAGCAAAGAAGAGTCAATTCTTCTTCATTTTGGTCTAAAGCGGAAGTATCCGGGTCTTACCCCGGAGAAAACGCCCAAAGCTTTAAATGGAGAGTTTGATCCTGGCTCAGAATTAACGCTGGCAGAGTGCATAACACATGCAAGTCGAGCGGAACTGTATGAGATTACATCAAGTGCAGTTTAGCGGCAGACGAGTGAGCAACACGTAAGCAATCTACCCTCGAATGGCGAATAACCAACCGAAAGGTTGGCTAATACGCCGTATGCTTCCTGGAAGGCATCTTCCGGGAAGGAGAGACCCGCAAGGGTCGTTGGAGGAGGAGCTTGCGGCCCATCAGCTAGTTGGCGGTGTAATAGACCACCAAGGCTACGACGGGTACCCGGGCTGAAAGGCCGGACGGGCACGATGGCACTGAGACACGGGCCATACTCCTACGGGAGGCAGCAGTGGGGAATTTTGGACAATGGGCGAAAGCCTGATCCAGCAACTCTGCGTGAGGGACGAAGGTCTTCGGATTGTAAACCTCTTTTGCATGGGACGAAATCCCGCAAGGGTCTGACGGTACCATGCGAATAAGCCACGGCTAACTATGTGCCAGCAGCCGCGGTAAGACATAGGTGGCGAGCGTTATTCGGAATTACTAGGCGTAAAGCGAGTGTAGGCGGGCGCTTAAGTCCGACGTTAAATCTCCCGGCTTAACTGGGAAAAGTCGTCGGATACTGTGCGTCTCGAGTAGGGTAGGGGGCAGTGGAATTCCCGGTGTAGCGGTGAAATGCGTAGATATCGGGAGGAACACCTATGGCGAAAGCAGCTGCCTGGGCCTTTACTGACGCTAAGACTCGAAAGCTGGGGGAGCAAACAGGATTAGATACCCTGGTAGTCCCAGCTGTAAACGATGATAACTAGATGTGGGAGGTATCGACCCCTTCCGCGTCGTCGCTAACGCTTTAAGTTATCCGCCTGGGGAGTACGGCCGCAAGGTTAAAACTCAAAGGAATTGACGGGGGCCCGCACAAGCGGTGGAGCATGTGG